>Ga0134126_10000282_pt1 | contig 65895 bp, 47 predicted proteins | sample KB31752_FD_96881 | JGI IMG/M metagenome (GOLD analysis project Ga0134126, IMG submission 96881) | Terrestrial soil microbial communities with excess Nitrogen fertilizer from Kellogg Biological Station, Michigan, USA - KB3-175-2 | ecosystem: Environmental > Terrestrial > Soil > Unclassified ...
ATGAGCGCAGCGTGTCTGCGCGCAACGCTCAATGAGGATGGGAAGCCCGCCGCAGTTGAGGCGTATGCCGCATCGTTGGGTGAAGGCAGGCGACTCGAAGGGTTGGCTGATTGGCCCTATGAAATCCCGCAAAGGCACATCGATGGTACGGGCATTGCGTCCGCCGTGCGCGTGGGCTCCTGGCGGTCTGTCGACAGCGCGCAAATCGTGTTCTTTCGAGAATGTTTTCTCGATGAATGCGCCGCGAGCGCGGGTGTGGATCCTCTGAGTTATCGAAAGGCGCTCCTTGCCGGCAACCCGCGAGCGCTGCGCGTTCTGGAGGTTGTTGAGAGAATGTCGGAATGGGGCGCGAGCAGTGGCGCTCGGCGCTTCCTGGGTGTTGCGTACCACGACGGTATGGGGTCGCACTGCGCGCAGGTTGTGGAAGTAGTTCGGACCAGCGCGGATGCGCTGCGCGTAGCGCGGATCTTCGTGGCAGTGGATTGCGGCACAGCAGTCAATCCCAACGGGATCCGTGCGCAAATCGAAGGCGGCGCGCTGATGGGTCTGAGCGCCGCGTTACATGAAGAAGTCACCTACGAGGGTGGCGCCCTCCGCGGGCGCAACTTCGACACTTATCGTGTTTTGAGCATCGCCGAAGCGCCGGTCGTCGAGATTGAAGTTATCGAGACACCGGACGCCTCGATCGGTGGTATCGGCGAGGTGGGGGTGCCGCCGGTCGCGCCCGCGCTAGTGAACGCCGTGTTCGCGGCAACGGGAGACCGTGTTCGCCGGCTCCCGCTCTCGCTTGCCGGGCTACGCTGGGCTTAGAACCCGATCTCCGGCACTGCCTCGATCAGCACCGGCGGGCGGTGCAGATACTCCGTGGCGCGTCGCTTGGCTTCAATATCATCGAAGATCAGCCGGGCACGCTCAGGTGTTGTGTTGATGGCCGCAGCGAGATCCTCTGCCGGCAAGCCGTGATTATGCGCCCAGAGCGCCAGGTCCATCTGCTCGTAGGGTAGCGCGAAATAAAACTCGTCCTGCCCCTGGGCGAGACTGTAGGTGTCGGTCGTCGGTCGAGCGTTGGTGATCCCGGCAGGGAGGTTCAGCTCGCGTGCCAGGGCGTAGACCTGCGTCTTGTAGAGATGTGCGATGGGCTTGATGTCGGCCGCACCGTCGCCGCCTTTCACGAAGAACCCCTGGTCATACTCCAGGCGGTTTGGCGTGCCGATCACGGCGTAGTTGAGGCGATCGGCGTGGAAGTATTCCACCATCTTGCGCGTGCGTTGCTTGAAACTCGTGGCGGCAACGATCTGAAGATATTCCGGCAGCTGCATACGAACGTCATGCATCTGGCCGTCGGGCGATTGGGCGACCAGATGGAAGTGGTTGAATTGGCCTTGCATGCCGCCGCGGATCGCTATTTTGCTGCGCCAACCCGGTCCGTAACCCGGTATCACACGCCGCATGGCGTCATCGCGCCATTGATAGCAACCCAGGGCCTCGAGCGTCGAGCCGATGTTCATGGTGATCGGCTGTAGATTCCACTGCGAGGCGAGCATTTCGGCTCGCTTCGCACTGTCGCCCGAAGAGTCGTGCTCCGGCAGAATGAGGGTGCACACGCGCTCCGCGCCAACCGCCTTCACAGCCAGAGCGGCGCAAACCGAACTGTCCACGCCACCCGAGATCGCGACAACGAGGCCCCGCTTACGCAGTGTGCGGACGATTTCTCGCAGACGGATGGCGGTTCTCTCAATCTCCGCCGCGGCGTCCAGCTCTAAAACCCTGGCTGAAAGTTTCGAGGTCATAACTGTCTCTCACAGGTGCGCGAGCAGCACGCGGATGGTGCCCGATGCGTCGTTAATGGCGATCACCTCCTTGAAGGAGGCGTTGGCCTGCATACGCTTGAGGAGGCCGGGGCCTTGACCCGAGCCGACCTCGAAAGCGAGCCAGCCGCCGGCCCGCAGGAACGAGGGCGCCTCCCGGACCAGTCGCATGAGAATGCCAATACCGAGCGGTCCGCCGTCGAATGCGAGCCGCGGCTCGTGTGCGGAAATCTCCGCAGGCATCCGAGCAACGCCCGCGGAGCTGATGTAAGGAGGGTTGCAGGTCAGCAAGTCGACTTGCCCGAGAAACGCCTCGCCCTGGAAGGGCTGCAACAGATCGCCCGCCCGGAATTCAACTCGCTGTGTCAGATCCAGGTGATGGGCGTTATCGCGAGCGAGCTTCAGAGCAGGCTCGCTAAGATCCGACGCGAACACGCGCGTGCTCGGGACATGGTGGGCGACGGCCAGCGCGATGTTGCCGCTGCCCGTGCACACATCGATCACCGTGCACGCGCCACGCTCCGCGGCGATCAACGATGCCTTCTCGATTGCCGCCCGGGCGAGCAACTCGGTCTCCTTGCGTGGGACGAGCGCTTCCGCGCTGGCGAGCAATTCGAGACCCATGAAGCTTTGGCGTTGTGTGATGTGCGCCAGGGGAATTCCGCTGACGCGTCTTTCGATGAGTTGCCTCAACAACTCACTCTGAGCGGCCGAAAGAGTCGCCAGCTCAACGGTTGCGGCCCTCTCTGGCGAGACAGGTTGGCCGGTTGCCGTGAGCCACAGCGCGCGCAAGGTGGATTCCGGGGTCTCTTCCGGTTTGTCCGGCAGGAACTGGATGCGCTTCGCGAGCTCGTCCGAAAGGGTCGCGAAGGGTATGGAGGGGCTCACGCAGCCTCAGGTCTTCGAGCGCACGAACCGCTCGATACTGTCCAGGCTGTCCAGGTTTTCCGGAATCATTTCTTCGTCCTGGATGCGGATGTTCCAGGTGCTCTCGAGGAAGGTCACCAACTCTATAAAACCGGTGGAGTCGATGATGTGATGGTCGAGAAACGACTGGTCGTCCTTGAGCTGAACACCCATATCACCCATCAGGAAGTTCTGCAGGATGTATTGTCGGACCGTGCCCTTGATGTCTTGCATGAAATCTCTCGAACGATCGTATCTTTGATGTTTGAATCAGGACAAGCCGCGCTTGCTGATCTTTCCGGTATCGGTACGCGGCAGTTGCGGAACGAACTCCACGTGCTTGGGTGCCATGAAATTCTCCAGGTGCGCCAGGCAGTAGCGGATGACCTCGCGCTCGGTCGTCGCATGCCCTGGTTTCAACACCAGGAAGGCTTTCACAGCCTGTCCTAATACAGGATCGGGCACACCGATCACCGCTGCCTCGAGCACGCCTTCGATCTGATAGAGGACGTTCTCGACCTCGCGCGGGCTGACTTTCTCGCCGCGGCTCTTGATGATGTCGTCCTTGCGGGCGACGAAGTAGAGGTAACCTTCCGCATCGGTGCGAAAGATATCACCGCTGTAGAGAACTCTCTCACCTGGAATCTCGCCCGGTTTCAGGCGCGCGGCGGTCTCTTCGGGCTTGTTCCAGTAGCCGCGCATCACATTACTGCCGCGAACGACGAGCTCTCCCACGCTGCCGTTCGGCAACCGTTGGCCGTTCTCATCCACCAGCCAGACTTCCTCATTTGGCATACCGCGCCCCACGCTCATGGGACGGATGTCGAGCTGCTCCGGTGGCAGATAGGTGACTCGTTTGCATTCAGTCAGACCGTACATGGAGAACAGTCTGGCCTGCGGGAAGGCAGCCCGGATGGCGCGGATGTGCGCTTCCGACAATGCCGCGGCCGTGTTGGTGACGATACGTAGCGCGCTCAAGTCGAACGACTTCAGCGAGCTCATGTTCAGCACCATGGAAAACGCTGTCGGGACGAACGGCAGCACCGTGATGCGCTCACGCGCCATGGCTTCCAGGATTTTGATGGGAAAGGCGAGGGACCGATGCAGCACCAAAGTGGCGCCGACCCGCGAGGCCATCAGAAGCTGGTAGAGCCCGTAGTCGAAAGCCAGAGGCAGCACATTGAAGATGATGTCGTCGTGTCGTAGACCAAGATACGTACTGATCGAGGTGGCCGCCGAAGTCATGTTGAGATGACTGAGCATTACGCCCTTGGGCTCGCCAGTCGATCCGGACGTGTAGATGATACTCGCCAGGTCCTGGTCAATCGTCGGCGGTACTTGAAATGAGGACGCCTCAGCCGACGTTGCGGCCGCGAATGTCACAACCGTGTGTCCTGCGACCGTCGGGCTCGTGGGTTGTGCCATGATCAGTGCCACGAGATTGGTCGCGTTGCGAGCCGCGGCGGCTACGATCTCCTGGAGCGACCCGTGCGAGAGCAGGGCGCGTGCTCCGGAATCGTTCAGGAGATAAGTCAGCTTGTCCGCCTTGGTCTGCGGATTGACTGGCATGAATACTGCGCCGGCTTTGAGCGCCGCAAAAATGCTGATGACCGCCTCTGCGCAATTGTCCATGTAGATGGCAATGCGATCGCCGCGTCGCAGGCCATGTGCCTGCAATGTTGCGGCCAGGTGCTCGGCGCGCTCATCGATATCGCGATAGGTATAGCGATCGCAATCGCAGACGAGCGCGACGCTGCTCGGCCGCTCACGTGCGTGCGTTTCCAGCCATTCGTGCAGCAGCATGCTATGCAGTCCTGTAAGCAGCAGCGCTCGGGGCGTCCTGATGCCGCGTTCGAATGAACAGTTCGTCTACGAGCATCGTGGAGAGTATTCCGACAAAAGCCATATTGTCAGAAAAACCGATGGCGCGTCCTGTGCGACATTTCTCAATCAGCTTGCCAACGGCCAGCGGGTCGAAATAGCCGGCGCGCCGCAGGCGGTCGCCACTGAGCAGGTCGTCCACGTAGTCGGTCGCCTTGCCGTTGATGAAGAAGCTCTGGCTGTCAGGTGCGCGATAAGGCTGCTTGGTCCGCTTGGCCACATCTTCCGGCAGCAGGCCGCGCACCGCGCGCCTCAGGATGAATTTCTCGGTGAGGCCGCGGAGCTTCAAGGTCGGCGGCAGGCGATTGGCGAATTCAATCACGCGATGGTCGAGGAAGGGGAAGCGGCCTTCCACGGAGTTTGCCGTAGCCATCCGATCGCCCTGTGACGACAGCAGGTAGCCGGTGAGCAACGTGTGGGCTTCAACATACTGATCGCGCCCTAACGGAATGTAACGTGATACTTCGGCCGGAAGTCGCGCGAGCAGACGCGAGGAGGCGTCTGCCTCGCCCAACTCTGTCCTGGCGGCGGCGGAGAAGAACTGCCAGTTGCGTTGAGTCGTGGCCCAACGAGGAGTGTGTGCGAAGGTTGCGCGGCCCGCCTGATCGAGGCCCTGGCCGTAGAAACGACGCGACATCGCGCGTGCAGCGGCAGGCGAGTGCCGCAGATAGGGATAGAGGCGGTCCAATAGCCCGGCTCGCCATTTGGATTGCGGGTTGCGGGCCCAGAAGCGGCGGATCTGCGCTTCTTTGAACAGGTCATAGCCTGCGAATACCTCATCGGCCCCTTCTCCGGTGAGCACCACCTTGATGCCGTGTTCGCGCACGCTGCCGGACAACAGCATCAGTGGCGCGGGAGCTGTGCGCAGGATGGGAGTTTCCGTATGCCAGATCACCCGGGGAAAAATCGCGGCAATGTCCGTCTTGCGGCAGAGAATCCGGGTATGCCGGGTACCCAGATGCGCGGCCATCTGTGACTGGAATGCGCTCTCGTCGAACTCTGGATCTTCGAATGCGACCGAAAAGGTGAGCAGCGGCTCCCGGTTATATCGATGGACCAGTGCCGAGATCACCGACGAATCCAACCCGCCACTGAGATAGGCGCCGACTGGTACATCGGCCCGCAGTTGCAGGCGTACCGCATCCGCCAGGAGCTCGCGCAGCTCTTGCGCGTACGAGTCGACCGGGCGATCGGCGTGGGGAGGTGCGGAAGGAAACTCCCAATCCCAGTACTTCGTGAGTTGCTCGCGGCCTCGTTCAACAACCAGGATGTGTCCGGGCGGTAGCGAGGCTATGCCCTGGAATACGGTATCGGGCGAGAGTGCGGACCAGTAGGTCATCACATCTCCCACCGCACTCAGGTTTAGTGTCCGTGGCACCTCAGGCAGGGCGAAGAGTGCCTTGGCCTCGGAAGCGAACAGCAAGCGGCCGCCGACTCGAGTATGGAACAGGGGCCGTATGCCAGTTCGGTCTCGAGCGAGAATGAGCCGGCGACGCTTCCGATCCCAGAGTGCGATGGCAAACTGGCCGTTGAGGTGGTCGACAAAACGCTCGCCGTGCCGCTCGTAGAGGTGGACGATCACCTCGGTGTCGGATTCGGTGTAGAACCGGTGGCCATCGCGCTGCAGGTCGGCTCGCAGCTCGATGTAGTTGAAGATTTCCCCGTTGAAGACCACCCAGACCGACCCGTCTTCGTTACGAATGGGCTGGGTGCCATGGCTCAGGTCGATGATGCTGAGGCGGGCGTGAGCGAGGCCGCACTTTGCCTCGCTCCAGAACCCTTCACCGTCAGGTCCACGATGATGCAATGTCCGAATCATAGCGGCGAGCTCGGACCTTTCAGGCGCCGGGCCGTCGTTAAGGTTCAGGATGCCAGCAATCCCGCACATCAGGTGTCTTCGTCGGCGCGAGTGACATACCAGGTGTGGTGGCTCGCGCGGGCCTGCAGCTCGCGATGGGCGAGGGTTTCCCCTAGCACCGCAAAAAACGGCCGGCTGCCACGATCGGTAAAACTCGCGCGTAGCAGGGCCTTGAGGAGTGGTGTCTCTCCGGTGAGGTGAACATCCAGGGATTTCGCCCTGAGCTTTCGCGCCGCCCGGCAAAGCATCAGTACACCCTGCTCCAACTCCGAGTCGGAGCCGACGCCCAGGCAGTCGTCAATGCAAAGGAGCTCATCGGACATGTGGCAGACGAAGTACATGCGCAACGACGCATCGCTCTTGCGACGCACAGCGAAAATCCGGTAATCGCAGCCGGGACGCTCGCGGAATCGCCATTGGAGAAACTTGCGGTCTCGCGTGCCGATGCAGAGGTTGTCTTTGTCCACCTCCGCCCATAATGCGTCGAAGCTCTCATCGAAACCCGCTGCCCACTCGCCGCGGAATCGGCTGGAGAGCAAGCGAGCCCGAATACGGCAGAAATCCAGTGTGTCGACGACCAGTGCGGTCGGCGCAGCGAGGAATTTTGGCAGCAGCCGCTCGATGTAAGAGCGATATCTCAGCACGCGCGCAAAGCGGGTGAACTCGAGTGACACATGGCTCGTAAGTCGTTTGCAGACGCCGACCGCGCTATCGCCTGGAAGGCCATACAGCAGATCCATGGATCGGAGGGCGTGCTCGCGACCCTTTCGCTGTAACGTCAGGGCCGGAAAAGCGGAGCGGTGCCGAGGGGAGACAACGAAGTCGACCAGTGCGCCCGCGAGCGCCCGTTCGCCACCGATGTAGAAGTCCCGGCAGCCGATACCGAGCGAGCCGGCGAGGGATGCCTCACCGTTGAATAGCAGGTTCAGCCGAGCCATGCCCTGCGGGTTGCGCAGATAGAACCAATCGTAGCGCTGCCGTGAGATCTCGGGCTCCTGATCACCCCCGAGGCCGCCTTCGCGCCATGCAGCCAGCGCCTGCTCGCGAGCCTCATAGGGGTCCGCGGGTTTGACTTCATAGGAGGTGGATGCGCTGACTCCGGAGCTGGGAGCGCGTGCTGGAGCCGTCATGCCTGAGGAGGCTGAATCGTTGCCGTTCGGCGGGGCATTAGAAGATGTCCAAATTGAATACAGGTTGCGTGGTGACTCTAGCGAGAGTCTTTCTGCAAGCAAAGACGTAGTCCCCCTACGGTGAAGGCTAGCATCCGTGACGCAGGTATTGCTGTGACGCAATAGATACATTTGTCGGAGGCGATCGGGCTGATATGCCGCACGGTCCGTTTGCATCTAAGTTATTGAGTTCATTGACGCTTCAAAGCCGGATGCGACCGCTGTGGTCGCGCAGCTGACCCGCTCTTGACCTCAAGTCGGCTTGAAGTGGCACAGTGCCAGAGCGTTGCGTGACCGCGCTCTGGGAGAGTCTATGGAATTTCTGTTCGACGCCGTGGCGATCGGGTCTGGGGCCACTGCGATGATGGATATCTGGGGCATGGTTCGCTGCCGGCTATTCGGCACTAAGGCGTTGGACTACGGGCTGGTAGGTCGTTGGCTTGCCCATCTGCTGCGCGGACGGTTTCGGCACGATTCCATCGCGGCCGCGGCGCCCATTCAGGGCGAGCGGCTGATTGGGTGGTCAGCTCACTATGTGGTCGGGATCGTGTTCGCCGCCGTGTTGCTTGCCGTCTGGGGTCTTCAATGGGCACGCCAGCCGGCGCTTGGCCCGGCACTGATCGTCGGGATTGTGAGTGTAGCGGCGCCGTTTTTTTTGATGCAGCCGGGGATGGGTGCTGGCATCGCCGCAAGCCGAACGCCGCGACCGGCGCTGGCTCGCTTCCACAGCCTGGTGACGCACGGGGTTTTCGGGGCAGGGCTCTACGTTGCCGGTTGGTTGGCAAAGCTCGTCGGACTGTCGGATCGGTTCGGCTGTGTTGGCTAACAAACAATTTTTGTGTGCTGATGCAGCATGCTCTCCGCTATGTTGTTGCAACGCAAATGACGGCAAGCGCGATGCCATTTGGGTCTTTAGTCTTGACATAAGTTGGATCGGTGGGCAGTATTTTCACCGCCGTCTGAAGAACAATGTCCGCCCCACATCGAGGTCCCGCGATGGATATCCGTAAGCAGGTCGAAGTATCGAATGTATCAGCCGAGATGAAAAAAGCAGAGGCCGATCGCCCTGCGCGCTCTGTCAGGTTGGTGGAAATGGGGCAGGTCTCGGTGGAGACCAAGGGAGTTGCCCGCGGTGTAGAGATTGGCTTTACGCCGAAGAGCTGAGCCAGTCAGGTTGAGCAATAACGCGCGGCGTCGTGCCGCGCGTTATTTATTTGTGCTCGTCGGATTCAACTGTGCCGGGTCCGTTCTTCCTCCAGTCCCATGTCTTTCTTTGTCGTGGTAAACGACATTGGGTGATTCTGGATGTCAACCGCGACAAGTATCTGTGCGTCGCTCGCAGTCAATTTGAAGCACTGGGTCCGGCGCTGAGCGGCTGGCCGGGGCCGGCAGAGTGCGGCCAGCCAGTGGCAGCTGCGCTTGCCGAGGAAGCGGCTGCGCTGGCAAATGATCTGCTGGATGTCAGTATTCTGAGCGATCGCGCCGCCCACGCGAAAGACGCCCTACCCACGAATTATTCGCTCCCGACCGAAGCCATCGACCCGGACCTGCCCGAGCGCTCACCGCGGTCGGCCTGCACGCACGCAGGGGCCTTCTTTTGGAGCGCCGCCCGAGCGTCCCGCGAGCTGCACCGGCAACGCTTTCAACTCATTGTCGAGAGCGTTCGGTCCCGCAAGGGGCGCGGCGCCCACAGCGCTGCCGTGTTGGATCTCGAGCGTGCGCGTTCGCTGGTGTCGGTATTCGAGCGTCTGCGTTGGTTCTATCCCCGCTCCTATCTTTGTCTGTTCGACTCGCTCGCGCTCATCCACTTTCTGGCGCGCTTCCAGGTGTATCCCGATTGGGTGTTTGGCGTGAGCGCGGAGCCTTTCGAGGCCCACTGTTGGGTCCAGGCGGGCAACGTCGTGCTGAACGATACTGTGGCGCGCGTGTCCGCTTTCACTCCGATCATGTATATCTGACGCATGTACCATTTTGTGGCACTGGTCTGGAGCGCCGAGGATCCGGCCGCGCGGGAGCAGGCTGTGCGGCTGGAGCAGAGGTTGCGCCGGGCTGCCGTTCGCTGGGAAAACCTCTTGAGGACCGAGGGTGTCAGTGTTTTCGCGTTGCCGCCCACTGACCCGATGCTGCGCTCCTACCTGCTTCCGGCAGAGGCGGGCGTCGTCCTGGGCAAGCTGTTCTCCTCGGATCTCTCCAAGCCACAGCTGGATCCGGTGGAGCAGATCGATGCGGTGGCCGCTCGGGAAATCCTCAGGACCGGGGGAGGGCACCTGATCCGGAACTTCTGGGGCGGCTACGTGGCCGTGCTGGCTGACCGTAATGCCCGCTGCGCTTTCGTGTTGCGTGACTGTTCCGGGAAGATTCCCTGTTACTTCACGAGCTCTGGCGAGGTCACGATTGCGTTCGCGGATAGCGGCGATCTGGCGCCCCTCGAGCTCCCCGCGCCCACTGTCAACTGGCAGTACCTGGCCGCATTCATCTATTCGAGTCAATCGCAAGTGCGCGCCTGCGCATTCAACGAGATCGAGGAGATTCTGACCGGTGAGTGTCTGAGGGTGCAGGGTCGCTCCCGAGCTCAGACGACGCTTTGGGACCCACGCGCCATTGTTCGCCAACGTCGGATCGATCGATACGAAGCGGCGCTCGAGGCGCTGCGCGAAGTGTCCCAGAAGTGTATGGACGCTTGGGCCGCCAGCTCCGGCTCATTGCTGCTCGGTTTGTCCGGTGGGTTTGATTCCGCTGTCGTTCTTGGCTGCCTGGGCCGGTCGACTCCTCGTCCGAGCATTACATGCCTCAATCAATATACGGCCGCCTCTCACGAAGACGAGCGTGAGTATGCGCGAGTGGCCGCCGTGCAAGCCGGAGTCAGGCTGCTCGAGCTGCCGATGGATTCGGCGGCGGATCGCTTTGACTCGCGGCTCTTGGACGCGCCGCAAATACCCAAGCCCGCGATCACGACGCTGTTCCGGCTGCTCGAGATCAAGTTAGTCAACAGTATTGCGGCAGAGACAGGCGCGCGCACGCTGTGGACCGGACAAGCAGGCGATCACATCTTTCTGCAGACAACCGAGACTTTCAGCGCCGCGGACTATCTGCAGATTTGCGGTTTGCGCCCTGGATTCATTGCAGCGATCCACGATGCAGCGCTCTTGTCGAGGCAGCCGTACTGGTTCGTGCTCAAGGCGGCTTTCTCTCGCCGACGTTTCACCCGTCCGCCCGGCAGCCCGGTGGCTCAGGCGGCTTGCTTCGTTGATCCTGCAGCACTACCGGACGATGTTGATGCATATGTATCGCACCCCTGGGAGGCCGATGCGGCGGATCTTCCTCGTGGCAAGCAGATGCAGATTCGCTTTCTTTCGCAGGTGGTGAACCGTCACCGACCGATCCCCCGGCTGGAGCGAGCTCCTCAGCATCATCCACTGTTATCCCAACCGCTGATGGAGATCTGCTTGCAGATCCCTACCTATCTTCTGCTTCGGGGTGGACGGGAGCGAGCCTTGGCCCGGCAGGCCTTCGCGGACCGGGTACCGGTAGAGATTCTGCGGCGTCGTGACAAGGGGTCCATCGTCTCTCACGCGACCGAGATGCTTCGCCGCAGCGAGCCATTTGTGCGCGACTTACTCCTGGATGGTGCTCTCGCCGGCGCTGGGGTCATTGTCCGCGAACAACTCGAGCCTCATCTGGTTCACGGGCAACCCTTTCGAGAGGAGCACTTGCTGCCACTTCTGGCCTGCATTGCAGCCGAAGTCTGGGCACGGGCTCCTACCAGCGCTTCGAGAGCTGTAGGGAGATGAAGCGTCCGAGCGCATTGGCATTGGCACCGTCGAAGTTGATGCCGAAGACCGGATTGGCGACGTACGGCGGGGCTCTATTCAGGAGGTTGGTCGCGGACAGCATCACCGATGCATCCGCCAGCGGGCCACGCTCGCTATTGAAGAGGTATTTTACCGTTGTATCGACGGTGGTCCAGGATGCAATCGAGGCGTCCGTCGTACTGTCTCGATACGAGCTTGTGAAGTTGGCAAAGGATGCGACTGTCAGGCCGCCCCGCCGGATGATCACCCGGGCACGCGTGCGTAGATCGACCGGGTTGTACTCGGTGTTCAGGATAGAGACCGCGGCGGCATTGGGCGTGAAACGGGTGTCGAATCGGAGGATATAGGTCCCATTCAGGCCCAGCTCGATGTTGGCAAGGGCAGTCTGGGCGGTCCATGATCCATCCAGGTCAAAGCCGCTGGTGCGCGTGCTCGACAGGTTGTGCACTCGGGAGTCGAAGATCGCCCCGATCGTGGCAAGGTCGATGCCGAACAGGTTGGCATATCCAGGCGAAGCCGCGAGCTGCTGAACACGCTCAGGCGACGGGTCTCTTTGGATGATCGATTGCCCCAGGATCGCCTCGCTGCTCAGGACGTTTGTAATATCAACACTGAATTCCGGATCGGCGACGACATCGGTGAAGTTGATGTGGTAATAGGTTGCGCTGGCGCGTAACTCGGGCACGGACTGCGGCGTGAAATCGAGCCCCGCGGTCCAGGTTCGCGCCTTCTCGGGCTTCAGGTCTGGATTACCGCCGAAAACACCGAGGGTATTTGTCACGCCGCCAGCGGTGGTGGGATCGGGCTCGGGTAGCGGAATGACCTCGAATGGCACGGGGTTCAAATCGTTCAACAGCGGAGCGCGAAACGAAGTTCCGTAGGTTGCCCGCGCCTTGAGATCCTCGAGCGGTCGCCAGATGAGGCCGACCTGTGGGTTGTTGGTAAACCCGAAGTCACTGTAGTGCTCCATGCGATCCGCCAGAGTCAGCTCCAGCCGATGGGCGTCATTGCCTGGCGTTGCTCCCAGAAGCGGCAGGCGAAACTCTGCGTAGGCTGCTCCGACGCGGCGCTGTGGATCGAATTCCGACAAGGCCAGGAGATCCTGGTAGTCGAACTCCTCGCGCCGGAACTGCGCGCCAAGGGCATAGCGTATGTCACCGGCTGGAAGGGAAAATGCCCGGCCATCGAGCTTCACGTCGAGCGAGAGGATATCCGACCTGGCATGTTCGTCGGAGAGAGCGTTGGTCGTACCGACAAGAACGAAGGTATTGCGCGTATCGCTCGCGGTGTACGAGCCTGTCAGTTCGAGCTGCGCTCCACGCGGTAGCTCGATGCGCGTTCCGGCGCTCGCGCTGTAGGTATCGATGACTGAGTCTGACCGCTCGGGCACATCCGCCAGCGGCAGGTCATGGTCGGTGGTGCGATGCGAATACGTTCCTTCGGCAAACAGTTGAGCGCTATCGCTCACCGAGTCATCCGCGGAGACGAACAAGCCATGGCGCACCTGCTCGGGTAACAACATGAATGGCTCGACCGCCGACCGACTGAAAGCGCGATTACTGGCACTCAACGGCGTTCGGTCGAGGTAGTCGTAAATCACTTGCGCGGAGCCGGTATCCCAACTGTGCCCGAACGTCTGGCCCACTTGCTTCTCCCGAGTGGACCCATTTGTAACGGTGCCATAGCGGGCACGGGTCTCGGCGCCGTCGAGGTTGCGGCCGAGGATGATGTTGACGACACCCCCCACTGCGTCCGACCCATAAATGGCGGAGGCACCGTCCGTTACGACTTCCACCCGTTCCACTGCATAGAGGGGAATCACCGACAGATCGACAAAGTTGCCCTCGGTGTTGCCGGGCGCGACGCGATGGCCGTTGATGAGTACCAGAGTCGAGTCGTTGCCCAGGCCGCGCAGGTTCACGCCGGTAGCGTCAACCTTGTTGTCCGCATTACCGCCTCCAGTGACGGAGACAATGGTGTTCTCCGAGGCGCCTCCGTTGAAATTCTGAGGGATCTTCTGGATGAACTCCCCTAGCGTGCTGGCGCCGGAGGCCTCGATGACTTCGCGGTTATAAATGATGATCGGAAAAGCCGAATCCGTGCTGCCGCGGATGTGGGTTCCGGTGACTTCGGCTCCATTCATGACATCGCCTGCGACCGCCGCATGCTGCGGAAACGCCGCTAACACGCCAACGACCACAGTGATCAGGGCACCTGCATGGGCATGCGTAGTCATTGGAACTCCAATCGAAGCTGTGGACCAGTTGGAATACGAGAAGGGCCAGTCATGCGGCAGCTCCTGCTTCAGCGGGCGCGGGCGCTTTGACGAGACACACCCGCCCGCGGCCGGCTCTCTTGGCGCTATACATGGCGCTATCTGCACGGATCAGCACTGCCTGAGGCGAATCTCCGGGCATGGCGAACGCGATCCCGATGCTGGCGCCCACTTGGACGCTGACGGCACCCAGATCGATCGGCTGCTGAATTTCCGCAATAATGGTGTTCGCGATCTGCTCGGCCTTCAAGGAATCGGCGATTCCGACGAGCGCAATGACGAACTCGTCACCACCGGGGCGTGCGATCAGGTCACCGCGCCGGGCGTTACGCTCGAGGATTCTGGCAATGTGACGCAGCACCTGGTCGCCGCCCTCGTGTCCTTGGGCGTCGTTGACCTCCTTGAAATAGTCGAGATCGATCTGCAGAAGAGCCAGCTCGGGCGCTGTGTGCACGGAGAAGGCGGCGCTCAGACCCATATCCAGGCCACGTCGGTTGAGAAGCCCTGTCAGAGTGTCCTGCGTTGCCAGACTGGCCAGCTTTTTGGCCGAGAGCTCTTCCACCTTGCGCTCGGTGATGTCGTTGACGACACCCTGCAGCGCGGTGGGACCGATTGGATTCAGGGCCATCTCGATCCACGCGGGGTGTGGGGTTGCTGATGTTCGCAGCTCGAGGTCGACGTCGTAGGCTTGGCCGGTCGAGAGGCACTGGCGGATGAGCTGTCCCAGGTCCGCTGCGTGCGGCGGCAGTAGTTGCTGCAGGCTCGTCACGCCCGCCTGCGGTAGCTCTGTGGACGACAAACGAAGCAGCCGGATGAAGGCCGGATTCCAGGACTCCAGGATGCCGCAATCGTCGAGAACAAACAGGCCGCTCTCGGCTTTCTCAAATATCAACCGCAGCTTGCGTTCGCCGACCTCGTGCGCCATGCGCAGTTCGCGCTCGGTTGTCAGCGCATCCGCAAGACTCGCAATCAAGGCATTCACGTCGCTCACGAGCGTGCCGATCTCGTCAGAGCGATTGCGCGCAGGGACACGCAAGCGCGCGCCCGTATCGAACCGGATTCGGTGCAGCTCGTTGGAAACGGCCTTGATCGGGCGTGTGGAAAAGAAATAGACGGCTAGAGCTACCACGATCACCACTAAGGTGATTTCGAGGCCCATCGCGAGAGTCGAAGCCCTGCTGTAGCTTGCAGCTTCGGCGTGTATCGTGGCGTGATCCACTGTGAGCGAGATGCTGCCTACCCACTCGTGCGAGTCGAAAGGAGAGTAGATCCGTCGGGCGATCACTACACGATGGCGCTCGGGCCCTTGTAGCGAAGGATTGTCGACGTGAGAAAGCATGACCGTGCCGGCAGTGATCGTCACGCCTGCAACGGCACGATTACTCATCAGCCCGTGCGCGATTTCCTCCGCCAGCTTGCCGTCCTTCAAGTAACACGCAATCTGTGCCGTCCTTTCCACCGTGGCAAGCAACTGCTCCACGCGAGTTTGCGCGCGCTGTTGCTCGCTGCGTTCCACAGTGATGGACACGAACGAGGCGAAAATCAGGCCGAGGATCATCGCAGGCGCGAGGATCGCAAGGGTCGTGCGCATGACGAGGCTCCCACGCAGGCGCGCGGCGAACCATCGCGTGCAGCGCTCAGGGAGTAATTTCAAGCGCGATCCGTACGCGCTGATCGACTGCCGAACGATCCACATAGGCGATCGCGTTCGGGTTGTTTGCCACGATGTCGATGGCCATGCGTGCGTCGGGTACCGCAAACGGGGGTGAAATTTTTCCCGAAAAGGTCAGGCGCGCCCAATACGAGCCCATGTCCGTCGGCTCTTTGTGCGCCAGCAGCACGTAGAATAGCGTGCGCTCGGGCGAGTTGACATCCAGATCGATGGGTAGCGCGGAGGCTCCCGACGGGAACGTCCGGTACCGTCCAAGGAAGATGTCCAACACCTCGCGGCGGCTGAGGTGTTGTACTCCAATGGCAGGATTGACTATCACGACGAGCGTCTGCGCGGTGACGGCGCGCGCGGGCGGCAGGGTCGTGAGCGCCAGCAGGATCTGCAAGACTATCCTCGTCCATTTTGATGACGACATCACAGACGTCACGGATCGTCACCTCACATCCTGAAATTCGCAGCGACGCAAACATTGTCGGGTCGTAGCCCCGCGGGCTGTCGGGATGTGACAAAGTTTCCCATGCCGACGGTTCGTTCCGATGTGTCCTGGATCAACATTATGGTTCATCCCTGGGTGGTCGACATCTGACATGGGGCGACGATCGTCGATCGTGCGATGCAGCATTAGCTTGTAGAACGAATCATTGCTGTCGGTCTGTTGCGCGGGCCATCGCAGGGCGAATGAGAGCTCCGTGGCCGTGCTGCAGCAGTTCGGCCAGTGCATCGCGCGGCATGGGTCTGGCCAACAGAAATCCCTGCAGCTGGTCGCAGCCGAGCTCCGTGAGTACCCGTAGCTCCTCCTGCGTCTCAACACCCTCCGCGACCACTGTCAACTCGAAGGACCGCGCCAGGGCCATGATCGTCCTCACGACGGACCGACCCGAGCCGTTGCGCGCCAGGCCGCTGGTGAACGTCCGATCGATCTTGAGCGTATCGATGGGTAATTCCGCCAGGCGGCTGAGCGAGGAATGGCCGGTGCCGAAATCATCTATTGCGATCCGCACGCTCGCTTGCTGCAATGATTTCAGCCTGCCGACCTCCGCGGTGCTGTCAGACTGCAACATTCCTTCGGTGATTTCGATGTCAAGCCCGCAGCCGAGCTGCGTCAGAGGCGCGCAGATTTCGAAGAAGCGCTGTACGAAGTCTTTATGCCGCAGCTGCACCGGGGACACGTTGACGGCAATCCTGACAGGCACCTGATAGTGTTGCAGCCAGTGCTGGCAGTCCCGGACCGCTTGTTCGAGGACCCACTCTCCCACCTGGACGATCAGCTGCGTCGACTCCAGCAAGGGCAGGAAGGCATTGGGCGATACCAGGCCCCCGCCAGGCTCATTCCAGCGAATGAGCGCCTCGACACCTTCGACCTGCCGCCTGCCCACACTCACCTTCGGCTGATAATACAGCTCGAACTGGCGCCGCTCGAGAGCAACCCGCAGCCGGTGCTCCAGTGCCAGCCGGGCCTTGTCCTGCCCATGTTGGTGAGCGCTGTATGACAGTTGCCTCTGGCCGGTGGTGCGCGCGTTGCGCAAGGCTGCCTCGGCGTTCTGTACCAGAGCGTTAGCGTCCTGACCGTCTTCAGGATACAGCGCCACGCCGGATTTGACGCTCACCGGAATGGGTTGGCCTGCAATCTCGTACGGCGGTCCGAATACGGCACCGAGATGGGTGTGCAGGAGCGCCATGAAGCTGGTGGGATCGCCGGTGACATCCACAGTCACGGCGAACGTTCCGCCCGCAAATTGTGCGAGATGCTCGCTGTCATGGAAGCGGCGGCGCAGCCGCTCGGCGACGTGTTGTACCAGATGATCGCCGGTATGACGTCCGAAGGAATCGTTGATCACACTGAGCTGCTCGATGTCCACGACGGCCACCGCCAGGCGATGTCCGCTCGCAAGCAGGCGCGCCACTCGCTCGCAAAAGAGGGGACGTCGTGCCAGTCCGGTATGCGGGTTGAAGTGTGACAAGAAGCGAACGGTGCGGTCCTTCTGCAGGTACTGCAGAGCGAAGGAGAGATTGGCTGCGACCTCTCGGAGCATCTGCAACTCTTCATTGCTCAAGATTCCGGCTGCCCCAGCGGCCAGAACCAAGGCGCCAACCGGGGTCTGATCGATGGACACCGGTAACGCCACGAGCGAACGCAAACCTGCTTCCTCCAGGATGTCCTTCATCTCGGGGTCCGCGTCAAGCTCGTTGTGATCATTGCAGATGAACGGTGAACCTGATTTCAACAGTGTTCTCATGGTGCTGTTGTCGCGAGTAACCGATGCGGCGATCCAGTTACGCAGCACCGCGGCGCCTTTCTCGCCAGAGCCGTTCCAGGCAACTGGCTCGATGCGACGCGCGCCGGGGCGCTTGAGTAAGACCATCGCCATCGAGTATCCGCCAACCATCACCGCGAGGCGACAGGCTTCGCTGAAGAGCTCGCCGCGCTCGCGTATTCTGATTACGGCGGTGTTGATGCCACTCAACATACGCAAGCCCCGAGTGAGTCGCACGATCTGCCGCCGCGCGGCAGCCTCCGCCAGTGCTCGGGTCACTGCGGGGCCCAGGCGGCTCAAGTTGGCCTTCAGGACATAGTCCACCGCTCCGCGCCGCACGGCTTCAATGGCCCACTCGTCGCCAATCGTGCCGGCCAGGAAAATGAATGGCACATTTTCGGCGAGCTCCGCGGCCACCTGCAGCGCGCTCAAGCCGTCAAAGCCAGGCAAACTGAAGTCGGATAAAACCACGTCGGGGCGAAACGTGCTCAGGGCCTCGCGCAGCCCCGATTCGGTTTCTACGCGATGCGAAACGAAGTCCAGTCCTTGCAGATGCAGGTGATGCAAGGCCAACTCCGCGTCGTGCGCCCGATCTTCGATGAGCAGTACGCGAATGGGTGCGGTAGTCAGGTTGTGTCCGTCGGGGCTACCGAATTGCGGCGCGGATAATCTGCGGGACTGACCCGTCTGTTCCAGGCTAGACATCGGACTATCTTGTGAGGGCTGCGCCGACCGGGCGTCCTGTTGGTTATTGTCAGCTTGACAGGCAAGGAGGGGGTGTGAGCTGCGTCATAACGCCGCCGTTACCGCAGCGCGATCAGCTTGTGCGTCGCATCAGCAGGATGTGTCTTGCGCTGCCGCCGAGGTATTTACTGGCAGGACGCCTAAAGATATCGAGGTTCCGGGGGCCATCGACCGCTGGTCTGCCGCGGAGATCCTGCCGCATGAGGCGGTGCTCGTCCGCAGCTCTTCGAGCGTGGCGGCGGATGTGGTACTCGCCTTGGTCGGTATGGCCAGTCTCATCGGCTGGCTCAGCATATCAGCGGTAGTCGTAGCTGCGGCCGCTGGAGATGGTCCTGCTGTGGCTGATTCCCTACGCGGTCGTTTGTTGCTGTGCCCTGAAGGTCACACTGGCGGAGGTCAGAACGTCATTTGCCGCAACGCGGGACTGACGGTGAGCTTTGCCTCGGTTCGTGACCGGATGGTGTCGACGCTGACATCGGGGGCGTGTTCGATCAGCTCCAGTCCGGTGGGGGTCACGTCCATTACGCCGAGATCGGTAATGATCCGATTGACCACTCGCAGGCCCGTCAGTGGCAGTGAGCACTGGCGCTTCACCTTTGATTCGCCCGCCTTCGAGCAATGGTCCATGACCACCACAATGCGGCGCGCGCCGGCGACGAGGTCCATTGCGCCGCCCATTCCCTTGACCATCTTTCCGGGGATCATCCAATTCGCGATGTCTCCGGCTTCGCTCACTTCCATGGCACCGAGGATCGCCAGATCGATGTGGCCACCGCGGATCATGGCGAAGCTGGCCGCGCTGTCGAAGATTGCGGCGCCGGTGGCCAGGGTCACGGTTTCCTTACCCGCATTGATCAAGTCCGGATCTTCCTCCAGCTCGTAGGGGTAGGGGCCCACTCCGAGCAGGCCATTTTCGCTCTGCAGAACGACCGACAGTCCGTCGGGAATGAAATTGGGGACGAGGGTAGGAATACCGATGCCGAGATTCACATACTGCCCGTCGCGGAGTTCTTGTGCCGCGCGTGCGGCGAGTTGTTCGCGTGTCAGCACGACTTATCCTCCGTCTCAACCAACCGGGAGCCGTCGCGTCGTGCGCCGCTCGATGCGTTTTTCGTGTTTCCCGACGACGACGTGTTGTACGTAGATCCCCGGGGTATCGATATCGTCAGGCGCAAGCGTGCCGGCTTCGACCAACTCCTCGACTTCGGCCACCGTGACTTTCCCGGCCATTGCGCACAGCGGGTTGAAGTTACGCGCCGTGAGGCGATATTGCAGGTTGCCCATCGGGTCGCCGCGCCAGGCTTTGACAATAGCCCAATCGGTTCGCAGGCCTTTTTCCAGAATGTAGGACCGGCCATCGAACTCGCGGATTTCTTTGCCCTCGGCCACGACAGTGCCCACTCCCGTAGCGGTAAAGAAGCCAGGAATGCCGGCGCCGCCGGCCCGCAAGCGTTCAGCGAGCGTGCCCTGCGGTGTGAGCTCCACCTGCAGCTCTCCGGAAATGAACTGTCGCTCGAATTCTTTGTTTTCGCCCACGTAACTGGAGATCATTTTCCGGATCTGGCGGTTCGCGAGCAGAATGCCGAGACCGAAGCCGTCGACTCCACAGTTATTGGATGCGACGGTGAGATCCCGCACACCCAGGTCCCGAAGCGCTTGAATACACAGCTCCGGTATCCCGCAAAGTCCGAAGCCGCCGGCTGCGATTGAAGCGCCATCGCGGATACCCTGTAACGCCTCGCGGGCGCTCGATCGGACTTTGTTGATTTTGCTCACGTCGTTCTGGGTGGGCTGCCGGGGGTGGTGGGGGCGGTATTGGATTAGGTCAGGGAAAATCCGTGGGTGGAAATAGTAAAGCGATACTGGGCGGGTCGCAATACTGCGCGGCGTGATAAACGGCGCGCGTTCCGGGTCAGGGATCTTCCTCCGACTCGTAGGGACAGGGCCCACTTTCGGGCAGGCCTCGAGACTGCGAGAGCCAGCATCCTGGACAGACGGGCTGCCGCCTGCCGTGCTGCATTTCTTCGGTGTTGGTTCGCGACAGGGGCGTACCGAGCGCGCCAACTATCAACACACTGCGCTTCATCTCCAAAACCCGGCCTCCGGGGTTAGTTCGTGGCAGCGACCTTCGACTTCCTTGCTGCCCACTCGGGCTTAACAGCATCCATATTCGGGATTTCGAGGCACGACATTTTATTGCGCCATGGGTCGCTTGCGAGCAATGCAACGACGAGATCATCTTCTTGGGAAGTGTGGCGATGCAAAAATGAGGTGAATTTTGCAAGCACGAATTTTGCCTGAATTATTATCATTTAATGGCGCAAGCGACATTGCAGATTTGGGGACGCCCCCGGATTCATGCACAAACTGTCGGCCCACACCGACCCGCAAGAGGGGTGGGGCCTGGGGATTTACATGAAGAAAAGCTTTATCGTTTCGGCATCGGTCCTCGTAGTCGCGTCTCCTGCCAGCTATGTGGCCGGTGCGCAAGCGTACGGGCCGACCAACTCGGCCGCTGCAAATACAACTGCCGATGCGCTTCAGGAAGTTGTGGTCACGGCGCAAAAGCGGGAAGAGCGCCTCAAGGACGTACCGATCAGCATCGTCGCCGTTGGTGCTGATGAGCTGAAGGACCGCCAGATCACTTCAATGGAGGATCTCCCCTATGTCGTACCGGATCTGGGTTTCGCGAGCGCGGGGAATAGCCACTATATCGAGATACGTGGCATCAGCGACATCGTCGGCGCCAGCTCGCTGATCGGTATCTATATCGATGACGCGGACGTGACTCTCGGCGGTTCGGCCGCGGTACAGGCCAATCCGGTGACCTACGATCTGGAGCGAGTGGAGGTGCTGCGCGGACCCCAGGGGACGCTGTACGGCGAGGGCTCGGCCGGTGGAACGGTGCGCTTCATCACCAAGAATCCGAACCTGCAACACTTTGCCTTCGATGCGGACGTCGCCGCAATGGTGACGCAGGACGGAGGGCCGAGTCAGCGTATCAATACCATGGTGAATGTCCCCTTGATCGAGGGGCAGCTCGGACTCCGGATCGCCGGCACGTTCGAGCATGATGGCGGTTGGATCGACGAGCCCGCGGCCAACCTGCAAGACATCAATGCTCAGAACCTGACAAACGTCCGCATCAAAGGTCTGTGGAAGCCCAGCTCGGAGCTCTCTGTGGACGCGATGGCGATCATCAACCGCAACGACCGTGGGATGGACTTCAGCGACAACGGGGCGCCAGGCCAATTCACCCAGGTTTTCGGTCTCACCACCGCGCCACGAGTCAAGAACAACTATTACCTCTACAGCCTCACAGTCAATTACGATTTCTCCCCCAACGTCCGCCTTTCCAACACGACCGGCTATCTGCAAGCGACCGCTCCCCAATGGAGTGTGCCCGCCTTCTTCCAGGTGACGCCGCAGATCACGGGGCCGGACTCGATCCAGGACTACTATGTTCCGTTGCAAGACATCAGGGAGCAGCTGCTGACGGATGAACTGCGCCTGAGCTCTGCCGGTTCGGGGCCCTGGCAGTGGACTCTGGGTGGATTCTTCCGGCGCTACACTGACAAGGTCGAAGCGCCTGTCAATTACTACGGCTCTCCGGGTGTCGACGGCGCGCTGCCGGACCCCTATGCCTCTTCGATCGAGACCTGGTACAAGTCCTGGTCGGCCTTTGGCGATACCAGCTATCGTTTCTGGGACCGGCTTACGGTTGGGGCCGGTGTGCGTGCATTTCGCGAGACGCAGCGCTTCGACGACTTCGTGGCTCTGACGGAACAAAGCGGCGACTTTCACTCGATCGACCCGCGTGCGTACGTGCAGCTCAAGCTGACTAAGGACGTCAATATTTACGGGAGCGCGGCCAAAGGATTTCGCAGCGGCGGTTTCAATCAGTTCGAGCAACCGCGCTACAACCCGGAGAACGTGTGGACTTACGAACTGGGGAGCAAGATGTCGCTGCTCGATGATCGCATCGATATCGACACCGATGTCTTCTGGTCCAACTACTCGAATTACCAGACTTTCGCCCCGCTGCCGGGCGTGCAGTTGGTTTCGGCCATTCAGAATGTCGGTTTCGCGAGAATCAAGGGAATTGAAACAAACGCGGCCTGGCAGGCGTTGCCGCATTGGCGGCTGGAGGCGCGCGGCGACTACCTGGATGCCCGCTTTACGGCGATCAACGCCTCGTCCACGGCGTATCTGCCCGGCGATCCGGTCGACCTCGTGCCGAGGTACCAGTTTACGCTCTCGGCGCAGCATGATTATTTGTGGCTGGGAAGAAAGGTCGTCAGTCGCTTGGATTTCAGCCAGCAGGGACCGGAGACTTACCGGAACCGCACCAGCGGGCCCTGGTACAACAATCAGTCGGATATCATTCAGATGTTGAATTTCAACACCAGTCTGTACTGGAATGAAAACCTTACGCTGGGCGTGTTCGCCCATAACCTGCTCAACGATCAGGGCTTTACGAATCCCTACAGCATCATCGGTAACGGTGTGAGATCGCGACCGAGGACCATCGGGATCCAGTTCAGCACGTCGTTCGAATGAACCCGCTCCAGTCGGGCGCCGGGGAGCCACCCGATGAGCTGGAGGGTCGTCACGGCCGCATTGTGTGCGGCAACAGGCTGTGCACCGGCGTTCGCTTACGACATTGCCAGCCTGCTCGAAGTGCCTTACCCCACGCAGCTCGTGGCAGCCGCCCAGGCGCAGAAGATTGCCTGGGTCGCCAATGAGCGCGGCATTCGGAGTATATGGACCGCGATGCCGCCCAATTTCGTTCCAAGGCAGCTGACTCACGGGACTGATGACGACGGCCAGGAGCTCAGCTCTCTGCACCTGAGCCGTGACGGTTCCACTGTCGTATGGGTACGCGGAGGAGCTCCTGATGCTGCTGGATTCTCGCAGAATCCGCTCAGTTGGCCCGCGGGCGTCGAACAGGAAATCTGGATTGCAACCGCGGACGAGCCGCCGCACAAGCTCGGCGCCGGCGACTCGCCGGTCCTGTCGCCTGACGGCCGCGTGGTGTTGATCACCCGAGGTCAAACCATCAGCTGCCTGTCTACGACCCATGCGGCGGCGCCGGCTTGGTGCGCCGCTCCACTGCTGAAGTTGCGTGGCAATAACGGTCGTCCGGTATTCTCGCCGGACGGCCGCCGAATCGCCTTCGTAAGTGATCGCAAGGATCATAGCTTCGTCGGTGTCTTTGACACGGCCGCACGCAAGGTCACCTGGTTGGCGCCAGACGCCGATCGCGATGACTTTCCCGTGTGGTCTCCAGATGGGAAGCACGTAGCCTTCATCCGTATCAGTGGCGCGCGCTTTGGCGAGCTGTTGAACATCACAGCAGCGTGGCCTTTCGAGATCTGGATCGCGGACGCGCATGGTGGTAATGGACGGCGCGTTTTTCGCTCCAATGATACGGCCGGCGGCTTCGCCCAGATCGACAACGAGGGACCGGCTCGTGAGCCGCTACGATGGAGCGCGGCAGATCAGCTGCTGTTTTATTCGGAAGCCTCCGGCTGGCTACATCTCCATGCCCTGTCTCCAGCCGGTGCCCCGCCGAAGGACCTCACACCGGGAGACTGCGAGGTGGAGAGTGATGCCCTTGCGGCGGACGGCAAGACACTCATTGTCAGCAGCAACTGCGCCGGAATCGATGGCAGGCAGTTGTTTCGCGTCTTCACCGCCGGCGGCAAGCCCGAACGATTGGCGGGCAGGACGATCGATGTCGAGCCGGTATTCATCGGTGCGACCCAACACTATGCATACCGTAGCGCTGATGCCGTGCAGCCCAGCTCCATTGCGGTAGTGAGCTCGGCTGGCGGACCACAATTGATCTATCCAGCGTTACCGGCGGGCTTCCCCGCGCGGGAGTTGGTCAAGCCAGAAGCTGTTACGTTCGAGGCAGCGGACGGGCTGACCCTTCACGGGCAACTCTTTCAATCCGCCACCACCGGCACAGCCGGCAAGCGGCGGCCGGCTGTCATTTTCGTCCATGGCGGCCCTGTGCGGCAAATGCTGCCGGGCTGGCACTACATGGACTATTACAGCAATAGCTACGCGATGAACCAGTACCTCGCCTCCCGCGGGTTCGTCGTGCTGTCGGTCAATTATCGGGGCGGCACCGGATACGGTCAGGCATTTCGCCTGGCCAAGGGGCAGGGCCCACGAGGGGCGTCTGAGTACCAGGACGTGTTAGCAGCGCGCAACTTCCTCGCCCGGCTTCCCGAGGTTGATCCGGCCCGGCTCGGCATATGGGGTGGTTCATACGGTGGTCTACTCACCGCGCAGGCACTGGCGCGCGATTCAGAGCTCTTTGCCGCTGGCGTCGATTTCCACGGTGTGCACGATTGGGCGCAGATGGCGAAGGACGACCGTGATGGCGCAGGTCGTGGGATCGACGAGTCGCTGTATGAGCTTGCGTATAGATCATCTCCCGACGCGGACGCGGCGAAGTGGCGTTCTCCCGTACTGTTCATTCACGGTGACGACGATCGCAGCGTACCCTTCAACCAAACGACCGATTTGGTGAGTCGGTTGCGGCAACAGGATGTGCAAGTTGAAACCTTAATCTTCCCGGACGAGGAGCACGGGTTTCTCCGCTACGCGACATGGCTTCGAGCGTTTGGAGCCACAGCGGAATTCCTGACTCGTACGCTGCACGCTTCGGGCGGTTCGCAGTGAGGTGGCGAAGTTCAGCTGCGCAGCGAGCAGCGAGTTTGAGTGCGGTGCTCATGATCGTAAGCGCGTTTGCGTCCGCGACAGCTGCCGGTTCATTTCACGATACCCTCATTCGCAATGGCATCATCTATGACGGATCCGGGGGGCCGCCATACCGAGGCGAGGTGGCGATCGACGGCGATCGCATCAGCGCCGTGGGCCGCCATGTAGATGGCCACGCACGAACCGAAGTCGACGCGCGCGGTAAGGCCATTGCTCCGGGCTTCATCAACATGCTGTCACATTCGGAAGATTCGCTTCTGGAGGACGGGCGTGCGCTTAGCGACCTGATGCAGGGTGTGACTCTCGAGGTCCTGGGCGAGGACTCGATGGGTCCGCTCACACCACGGATGAAAGAGCTCCAGAAACAGCGGCAGGTCGATATTCACTACGATGTTGACTGGACGACGCTCGGAGGGTTTCTCGAAAAGCTGCAACGGCGGGGCATCTCTCCCAATGTAGCTTCGTTCGTGGGAGCCGGCACGGTCCGCACAAACCTTTTGGGAGAGGCGGACATACAGCCTGCGCCGCAGCAGCTTGCGGCAATGAAGGCATTGGTTCGTCAGGCCATGGAGGAGGGTGCACTTGGGGTAACCACCGCATTGATCTACAGTCCCGACGGCTATGCGAAGACGCCGGAGCTGAAGGAGCTTGCTGCCGAGTCGGCACGCTGTGGCGGAATATACATCGCCCATATCCGGTCCGAGGGAGATCACCTGTTGGAAGCGGTCCAGGAGACCATTGCAATTGCGCAAGCCTCGGGAGCGCCTGCTGAGATTTATCACTTGAAGGAGGCCGGCAAGGCGAACTGGGGCAAGCTCGATGCGCTCATTAAGACGATCGAAGCGGCACGGGCCAACGGAACGCGGATTACCGCGGACATGTACACCTACACGGCCGGAGCAACCGGGCTCGACGCTGCAATGCCTCCCTGGGCACTCGATGGCGGTCTGGAGGCCTGGATTGCGCGGCTGCGTGATCCCGCGATCCGGGCTAAGGTCATAGCCGAGATGCGCAATCCCCACCCGAGCTGGGAGAACCTTTATCTGCACGCCGGGGCAAGCGGGACTTTGCTACTGGGGTTCAAAAATCCGGCGCTCTATCCACTCATCGGCAAGACTCTGGCTGACGTGGCCGCCGCACGCGGGATCAGCCCCGAGGATGCGGCTGTTGATCTGGTGATCGAGGATGGAACGGAGGTGAAGGTGGCCTACTTTCTGATATCCGAGACGAATCTCAAACATCAGATCGCGCTTCCCTGGGTCAGCTTCGGATCTGACTCGGATGCTACTGCTCCGGAGGGGGTGTTTCTCAAGGCTAGCGATCACCCCCGCGCGTACGGAAACTTTGCGCGTCTGCTCGGCAAGTACGTGCGCGAGGACAAGGTCATCACGTTACAGGAGGCGATTCGCAAGCTCACCGCCTTGCCCGCGGCCAATCTCTCGTTGCAAGGGCGGGGGCGACTGAAGGTGGGCTATTTCGCCGATATCGTGGTTTTCGATCCGGGGACGATTCAAGACCATGCGACGTACGAGAAACCGCAGCAGCTCGCCACTGGAGTCGAGAATGTATGGGTCAACGGCATCCGGGCTTTGAAGGATGGTGTTGCCACTCGTGCGCCGAGTGGCCGCTTCGTGCGGGGCCGTGCCTGGTCCGGATCAAGCGGCGGAGGTTGCCGCGCCTCGAGCAGGGATTGGCAGTGGGAGGGCCAGGGACAGGCGCCGAGATGACGACTACAGCGCGAATACGCGGGTAAGACATCATGCATGCGCGAAAGCTCGATCGCAGACGTTTCCTTGCACTAACAGGTGCCAGTGCCGTGGCCTGGACCGCCACCGGATGCAGCAAAAGGGCTTGGGCTCGAGAGGCCCCTGGACAAACGACAACTCCCGACATGATCGTCGTCAACGCCAATCTTTATACGGTTGATCCAACGTTGCCGCGTGCAGAGGCCTTCGCCATCCGGGAGGGCCGATTTCAGGCGGTGGGTGGCAATGATGACATCCGCAATCTGGCTCGTCGGGGTACACCCATTTTCGACGCGCAGAAAATGACAATCGTTCCAGGATTCATCGATTGTCACAACCACGCCGAGGCTGAGGTCCTGTTGTACGGAGTGATGGTGGGTGATCCATTCGAGGTCAAGTTCTTCACCATCGATAGCATCATCCAGAAGCTCAAGAAACGCGCCAGCGAGACGCCTCCCGGCACTTGGGTCGAAGGATACTTCTTCGACGACACCAAGGTGCGAGACGGACGTAGCCTGACTATCCACGACTTGGACAAGGTCTCTACGCAACATCCCGTGGCGGTTCATCATCGCGGCGGCCATACGGCGTTCTACAACAGCAAAGCGTTCCAGCTGGCCGGCGTCACGCAGTCGTCGCCGAATCCGCCGGGAGGCACATTCGACCGTGACGCGAGTGGCGAGCTGAACGGTCGTGTCACGGATAACGCGATGGATGCGTTCGACAAGGCAGGTGTCCGACCGGTCTATTCACAGGCTGTGCAAGCGCAGCGCAGACGGGACAGCATGGCCTACATTTCCAAGCAGTTCGTTCGCTACGGCCTTACGAGCGTACATCACGATGACGACGATCATCTGCTTGCACTTCAACAGGTGCGCGCCGCAGGCGATCTCAAGCATCGGGTGACGTTTGAGCCGGCAGGCGCGCTTCTTGAGGCGATGCTTGCCGGGCAAGTGGCCTCGGGGTTTGGTGATGAGTGGATCCGATTTGGAGCGACCTCTGAGCACACGGTCGATGGATCTTTTTCCGAACGGACCATGGCGCTGAGTCAACCCTACCCTGGGCGCTCGGACGGCTATCGCGGAAATGTGACCCAAACTCAGGCAGAGCTCGACGCCTGGGTCGGGCGGATGTTGCAAGCCGGCATTCGCCCCAACTGTCACGCCAATGGGGACGTCGCGATCGACATGGTGCTGACTGCGTACGAGCGGGGACTGAAGCGGTGTCCCTCGAAGGATGTGCGCCCGAAGATCACCCATTGCACTTTGGTGAATGACAGTCTGCTGCGCAGAATGAAGGCCATTGACGCCGTTCCGGCGGTGTTCAGCACCTACGCCTATTACAACGCTGACAAGTTCCATTTCTACGGCGAAAGCCTGATGAGGAATTGCATGGCGTTCCGCTCCTTCCTGGATGCGGGCATACACGCTGCAATGGGGTCGGATTTCGGACCAGGTCCGTTTGCGCCCCTGATGGGTATTCAGGGTATGGTGACCCGCCGCGGTTGGAATGGAGAAGTCTGGGGCGCCAATCAGAGAGTGTCGGTTGCGGAGGCGCTGCAGATCGCCACGTTGAATGGGGCCTATAACTCCAAGGAGGAGGGGGTCAAAGGATCCATCACGGCGGGCAAAATGGCGGACTTCGTCGTGCTTGCACAGGATCCCCACTCGGTGGACCCGAATGAGATCCTAAACATCAAGATCGTCCGCACCGTGACGGGCGGGGAAATCGTCTATCAGGCCTGACCCATGAAGAACACGATTTTAATGATCATGGTCGCGACCTTCTGCGCGCGCCTCGCCTTTGCTGCACCGACCCCTGAAACCTTGGCGACCCTGGGCCCGAAGTTGGAAAAGATCCGCGTAGAGGGCGATGTGGCCGGACTGGCGGTGGCGATGGCCTGGCACGGCAAGATCGTGTACGAGAAGGGCTTCGGTTGGGCGGATCGCGAGAATCGGGTTGCGGCGACTGAGGACACGATGTTCTCACTGGCGTCCATCTCGAAGCCCATCACCGCGACCGGCTTGATGACTCTGGTGCAGGCAGGCCGGATCGATCTGGATCGGCCGATCAACGACTACCTCGGCGATGTGAAGCTGCAGGCGCGGGTCGGCGACGCCGCCCAGGCAACGGTGCGTCGCATCGCGAATCATTCTGCAGGTCTACCCTGGCACTACGAGTTCTATTTCACGAACCAGCCTTACCGGTTGCCCTCCCTCGAGGAAACCTTCCTGCATTACGGCAACCTGGTCACAGCGCCGGGTGAACGGTTTCAATACTCGAATATCGGCTACGGGATGTTGGGCTACATCATCGGTCGTGTCTCGGGGCAAGACTTCGCGACCTACATGCGTCAGGAGGTCTTCGTGAAGCTCGGTTTGACGCACACCTCGGTGGAGATCGGCCCGGGACTCGAGAAGTTCGCGGCAACGCGCTATGCCGTCGATGGCTCTCCCCTTGCATACTACCAATCCGATCAGCCCGGTGCTGGAGCGGTCTATTCGAGTGCTCATGATGTGATCCGTTTCGGCATGTTTCATCTGAAGGATCACCTGTCTGACCAGCAGCCGATTCTCACCGACGCCTCGCTCGATGCCATGCACCGGTCGACGATAAAGGCGGCCGACAATCCTCCAACCGGATATGGCATCGGCTGGGAGGTGGTCGATCATCCGGAGGGTTATCACGTGGTGTCGCATTCCGGCGGAATGCTCGGTGTGGCGACTGACTTGATTCTCGTGCCCGCGGAGGACCTTGCCGTCGTTGTCCTTACGAACGAGAGCACCGGCAAGGCTGTTGGCCCGGCAGAGGACCTGCTCATCCGCACCGTATTGCCCAAATGGAAGGCAATCTCGGAGACTGCCGAAGTTGATCCGCCGCCGTTCAAGCCGCAACCCGAACTGGTGGGGACGTGGGTCGGCCATGTGCACACCTATGTGGGGGACCGGCCACTCACTCTGCAGTTCCTGGCCGATGGACATGTCCTGTTCGAGATTGGCGATCAGGTGGCGAGTGTCGTGAGCAAGGCGAGATGGGAGGCAGGCTCGTTCCGAGGGACCGCTCGAGGTGAGTTGAATACTCCCGAGCTGCAGCGCCATGAGCCGTACAACCTGGATCTGAATCTACAGGTGCGAGGCGCCGAGCTGACCGGCTGCGTCACTGCGACGGGGATCGTTACCGAGGTTGGTAACCCGCGCCACTTTGCACTCGGTCACTGGACGCAGCTGCGGAAAAAGAGCCCGTAGGGGCGGTACACGGCAATTGCGCGCCCCAGGTGGCGGTGATCGGCGCGACCGCTAGATGGAAAGCTCGGTGGTGGTCAGCACCTGCTTGAGCACCATGAACGAGCGGATCTGGCGCACGCCGGGCAGATGCAGCAGTTGCTCCGCGTGCAGCCGGTTGAAGCTGTCGCTATCCCGGGTTCGAACGAGCATGAAATAGTCGAATTCGCCGGCGACGACGTGACATTCCAGACAGCCGGAAACCTTCACGACCGCCTTTTCGAAATCCGAAAAAGACTCCGGGGTCGAGCGATCCAGCACCACGCCGATCAAGACCAACATGCCGACATTGAGCAGCTGAGGATTGAGCAGCGCCACGGTCCGGGTAATGAAGCCGAGCTGCCGCAGTCGACTGACACGACGCAGGCAGGCGGGCGCGCTCAAATTCACCTTGGCGGCGAGATCGACGTTGGAAATCGTAGCGTCGCGCTGCAAGAGGCGCAGGATCGTGCGATCCGTGCGATCGATGTCGGACGTCGGGCCGACAGGCGTGCCCGGTGCAGTAGAAATTTTATTGCGTGGATATCGCATGAGGAGCACTTTAATTAGGTAATTTGCCTAAGAGCAGCGTATGAGGCTGCGCGGAAATCTAAAATTTTGCAAGGACAGCCGCGGCCTAAATTCTTATCATTTCGGTGTGGCATGGGACCCGCGCCATTGCCGGTTTGGTGGACGCAAGCTGGCGGCGCTCCAAACAAAGAGGAATGAATCATGTTGTTGAACCGCTTTCCACGCTACAGCCTGACTTTCGGCCCGACACCGATACAACCCCTGCGCCGGCTCAGCGCGCATCTGGGTGGCAACGTGGAGCTCTATGCAAAGCGGGAGGACTGCAACAGCGGGCTTGCCTTCGGCGGCAACAAAACGCGTAAGTTGGAATACCTGATACCACAAGCCATCGCCGAAGGATGCGACACGCTGGTGTCGATCGGTGGCATACAGTCGAATCAGACGCGTCAGGTCGCCGCAGTCGCCGCGCATCTGGGCATGCGATGCGTTCTGGTTCAGGAGAACTGGGTAAATTATTACGACGCGGTTTATGATCGCGTGGGAAATATCGAGCTCTCGCGCATTTTGGGGGCGGATGTGCGCCTGGATCCGGCCGGATTCGACATTGCGATCCGGCCAAGTTGGGAGCGCGCCATGGAGGACGTACGCCGTAGCGGAGGTAAGCCGTTCCCGATTCCGGCGGGTTGCTCGGAGCATCCGCTGGGAGGGCTGGGGTTCGTTGCCTTTGCTGAGGAAGTGCGCGCCCAGGAGATCGAAATGGGCGTGCGGTTTGACTACATCGTCGTCTGCTCGGTGACCGGCAGCACGCAGGCCGGCATGATCGTGGGTTTCGCCGCGGACGGACGCGCGGATCGTGTCATTGGCATCGACGCGTCCGCGAAGCCTGCGAGCACACGCGAACAGATCAAACGTATTGCGGTGAATACGGCGCAGCTCGTTGGCCTCGGCCGGGAGCTGCGAGACGAGGAGATCGTTCTGGATTCCCGGTATGGCGGTCCGGAGTACGGTCTGCCCAACGAGGGGACGATGGAGGCCATCCGGCTTTGCGCGCGGCAGGAAGGAATGTTGACTGACCCTGTGTACGAGGGGAAGTCAATGCACGGCATGATCGACAAGGTGCGCAGGGGCGAGTTTCCCAAAGGCTCCAAGGTTCTCTATGCACACCTGGGCGGGGCTCCCGCGCTGAGTGCGTATAGCTTCCTGTTTCGGAATGGGTGAGCCGGTCACAACGGCTCAGGACACCGTGGCCCACGCGCATAAGGCCGCCGCGGAACTCGGCGGACGGGGCACGATTCAGTTGCTATGAACGAGGAGCTCACATGACCCCCTTTCCTATCGATGCGGTGCGCGCGGAATTTCCGGCCCTCTCCGCGGAGAGCGCCTTCCTTGACAACCCGGGGGGAACACAACTCCCGCGACGGGTCATCGCGGCGGTCAGTCGCGCCATGACGAGTGCGGCCAGCAACCTGGGCGGTTATTTCGAGGCCTCGCGAGAAGCCGACCGAATCAACGAGCTGGGACATGAGGCGATGGCGGCGTTGCTTGGCGCCTCATCGAGCCGGGAGATTGTGATTGGTCAGGCGATGACCATGCTGACATTTCAAATGGCGCGCTCGCTTTGTCGCAGTTGGGGTCCTGGCGACGAGATCATCGTCACTCGCCTCGATCATGAAGGGAATGTCTCCCCATGGTTGGCAGCGGCGCAAGAGCGGGGGCTCACAGTCCGCTGGCTCCCGTTCAATCGGGAGACCTGGAGAATCGAGCCGGAGGATCTGCTCCCGTTGCTGTCCGAGAAAACTCGCCTCCTCGCACTCAACTATGCCAGCAATATGACTGGTTCGGTCAATCCGGTGCGTGCGCTGACCCGGCATGCCAAGCAGGCCGGAGCGCTGGTCTATGTCGATGCCGTTCAGTTCACGCCGCACGACGTGGTTGACGTGCAGAAGCTGGGTTGCGACTTCCTTGCGTGTTCGTCGTACAAATTCTTCGGCCCGCACTTGGGAATTCTCTGGGGCCGTGAGGCATTGTTAGCGGAACTGTTTCCGTATGCGGTCCGATGCGCATCGCGCTCGCTACCGTCCCGACATGAGATCGGCACCCCGCAGACGGAATTGATAGCCGGCCTCGAGGCGACCATCGAGTATTTCCAGTGGCTGGGAACCTCCACGGGTGCAACGGGAGATCGCCGCTCATTGATTCTCGCGGCTTACCAGGCAACGCTCGCCTACGAGCGCCCACTGATGGCCACGCTGATTGACGGCCTGCGTTCGCTCCCCGGAGTCTCGATCTATGGAATCGTCGACCCCGCGAGGTTCTCCGATCGCGTGCCGACGGTATCGTTTACTCACGCGCACCATCGTTCACGTTCCCTCGCCGAGGCACTCGCTGAGCGCCGGTTTTGCGTGTGGTCAGGTCATAACTACGCATACGAAGCTGCGCAGTTTCTTCGCCTCGACGAGGACGACGGCGTTCTGCGCATCGGACTTGCCCACTACAACACGAACGCTGAAGTAATTGGTGTGCTTCAGGCCATTGAGGAGCTGCTCGCCTACGCGTAGAAGTCGAGCTCCTGTGGTGTTATCCCTTCGAACAATGCGGCGTACTCACCGCGCTTGTGCTGAGCGTACGCGCTCAGATACCTCTGCGAAAAGTACGCAGGCAGGATCTTTGACCGTTCCAGTCGCTGCAGCGCGTCCGCAAGATCCAGCGGACACTCACGATGGCGTGGCAGGTCCACTATTCCAACGGAGGCCGGTCCAGGCTCCAACATCGAGGTCACGCCGTAGTGAACCGCGGCGAGAATCGCTGCCACGGTTAGGTGCGGGCTGGCGTCTGCGGTTGCCGCGCGGTGCTCTATCCGTGTATTGCGAGGGTCTCCTGCTGGAATACGCAACGCCGCGCTGCGATTGTTATATCCCCAACTGGGGCCCGATTGAATCGAGGAGCTACGCAGGCGCCGATAGGAGTTGATATTCGGTGCAAACAACGCCATGGAATCGAACATCATGGCCTGCATGCCCGCAATGGCGTTGCGCAACAACCTGTCCCCGAGTGGTGGCGCGAAGCGGCTCGACCCGGTTTCATCCGCCAGGCTGAGATGAACGTGCAAACCGCTTCCAGGCTCATGCAAGAACGGCTTGGCGATGAACGTTGCATCCATACCCAAAGATCGCGCGGTGCCGCGCACCAGACGACGCAGCAACACGGCGTGGTCCGCGGCAAGCACGGGATCGGGCAGGTGGCGCAGATTGATTTCGAACTGTCCCAATCCATATTCGCAGACCACACCCGCAACCGGCAGATCCTGATCAATGGCTGCCTGGTTGATGCGCTCCAGGAACTGCGCATGATCCTCCACCGAGTCCAGACACAAGTTCATTGGCCGGGCCGGCGGCGCACCCGTGCGCGGGACGCAGGCGGGCTGCAGTTGTCCCTGTGCCGTCCGCGACGCCTGCACCAGATAAAATTCCAACTCACAGGCCAGCACGGGGGCCAGTCCCGCCGAGCGGCATTGCAGATACACGTCGCGCAACACCTGGCGAGGATCGAACCAGAGTGCGGCATGCGATTCGAGCTCACGCATCACGCACATGACCTGCGCTGTCGGTTTGCGGGACCAGCTGACACGATGCAGCGTCCGAGCGAGTGGCAATGCAACGCCATCAGGATCGCCGTCGCTATGGCCGATTCCCGCCGGATCCTGGCCGCGGCCTCGACAGTCAAGAAAGGGCGCACAGGCTGAATAGGTAACGCCTCCCTCGTACAACCGTCGACCGTCCGAGATCGGCAGACGCTTTCCCAGCGCATGACCATTGACGTCTACAATGAACAGGTCGAGCTCGGCTATGTCCGGGTGTGCCTTGACGAAAGCGTCGAACTCCGCTGTGCCGACCGCCAGCTCATCATTCGAGGCCGTCATATGCGATCTCGCCAGGCGGCAAGCGACATGGCCGCTATCAGCGTCGGAGCTCGGAAGGCCACTCCGCCAGGGAAGCGGGCAACCGGGATCCCACTCCATTGGGCGAAATCATTGCGATCGCCCAACATCGCCTGCGCTACCACCCGTCCAAGATATGGAGCGAGTACGACTCCCATGCCTGAGTATCCGCTGGCGTTGTACAACCCAGGCTCCAACTCACGGATGAATGGAAGGCGCGACGGTGTGATGGCGAGCGTACCGCCCCATGCGTAATCAATGGCCACGCAGCTGAGCTGGGGGAATACGCGATTGATGTGCCGTCTGACGTAAGAGGCGATATCCCGCGGGAATTTGTACGAGTAGTTCTCGCCGCCGCCAAACAACAGTCGATGGTCCGGGGTCATACGAAAATAGTATACAACGAAGCGGGAGTCGGCGACCGCGTAGCCGTGGCGGACCAGCTCATTCGCGCGAGTCTCTCCTAGAGGCTCCGTGACGGCAATGTAGTTGTTGATCGGCATGACCCGTCTTTCGACGGTTCGTGACAACCCTCGTAAGTACCCATTGCAGGCGAGAAGCACCTGTCGCGACCGAACCCTGCCACCTTGCGTTTCGACCTCCCATTCGCCGCCGCGCCTGGTGACGCCCACGACGCGCGTATTTTCGTACAGCGCGGCTCCATGAGCTTGGGCTGCCCGACCGATGCCCAGCGCAAGATTCAGTGCGTGTAAATGTCCGCCGCGCGTGTCCAAGGTGCCGCCCAAGTAGCCCTGACTTGCGACCAGCGAGTGCATCTCCTCACGATCGACACAACGAATGTGCTCGTAATCGTAGGTGCGCCGCAGATGCTCCGCGTAACGGTGCGATTCTAAGACATGGCGCTGCTTGTGGGCAGCGTGCAGCAATCCTGGTTTCAGGTCACAGTCGATTCCGTAAGTGGTGATCAACCAATCCAGGTGTTCGCGCGCACGCAGGGCCTGATTCCACAGAGCGCGCGCGTGCTGCAGGCCAAGATGCTTTTCGATCCAATATTGGCCGCGGCGGATACCCACGTGCACCTGGCCTCCGTTGCGGCCCGATGCTCCCCATCCCGCGGGACCTTGCTCCAGAAGTGCGACCTTTACCCCGTTTCGCGCCAGGTGCAGCGCGGCCGACAGGCCAGTATATCCACCTCCGACCACGCAGACATCGCACTCGAGCTCTTCGGTGAGAGGTTTGGCCTCGAGCGTCCCAGTAGCGGTTGCAGCGTAGTAGGAGGGGGGATGATCGGACGTTCCATTGAGCATGTCGTCACGGTTGCGATTGAGCATATCCATCCGATTCAAAGAGTGTCAGCCGCGGCCCCAACCGCGGCTGCGGCGCGATCAATATCGATAGGTTGCAGTCAGTCCCGCGGTCCGCGGCCGCAGCGTCGAGTACGTGAAAAGCGGCGAGCCGATGTTGTGGCGGACATAGAGCTCGGGATTCTGGTTGGTCACGTTGTTGACGAACAGCGAAACGTCGAAACGATTGAACGCGAGTCCGGCCCGGACATCGAGCTGACTGATCGCATCATTCGGGCGGTAGTCCGGATCCGAGTTATGCGTCGTATTGGCAAGCCCCAGCAGGTTGTTATTGCGGCTGTTGTATTTTTCCTGAATCCGGAGGTAGCCGTTCAAGTCGCGGGCGATCGGGAACCCGTATTGGGTGAAGCCGAACAGTGTCCAGGGTGTTTGCCCGATGGTCTCGCCGTTGACAATCACGAGTTGTTCGGCCGGGTTGATCGTATCGGTAGTGAACTTGGCATTGGTGTAGCCAACGGAGACACCTGCGGTCCAGGACTTCATGATCTGGACGTTGATGCTCAGATCGAATCCATCGCTGCGCGCGCGACCCGCGTTGCCGGTGTACCCATATCCGCAGATGAATTTGAGGGTCTGCTGAATATCCTTCCAATCGATATGGTAGATGCTGGCATCGATCTGGAGCTTCCCGCCGGCGGGCCGACTCTTCGCACCGAGCTCATAGCTCATGGTGGTGTCCGATTTGTAGGTCGGGCTCGCTGCCAGGACCGCATCCTCACCGCAATAGCTGGGTATGCCGGAATTCACGCCACCGATGCGATAGCCCTTGGCAATGGAGCCGTAGACCATGTTGTGCGCGTCGGGCTGCCAGCTCAGGCCGATTTTCGGGGTGACCGGATGATCCTTCTGGGTCCCCGATGTCCCCGTGGGGACATCCGCGACGGGGCCTTCGGGTCCGTTCTCAACGATCGCGTACTTCACCTCGGTGAGAGCGGCTCGCAGGCCCACTGTCAAAGTCCACTTGTCGGCAAACAGATAGTCTACATTGCCAAAGAGGGCATACTGTGTTTCGTTACTACGCTCATCGCCGGTATATTCATAAATACCATTGAGCAGCGGACCGCCGAAGTCATCCGCAAACGCATCGCCAGTTACCTGTTGGTAAAGCGCGGGGAATTCCGTAGCGGGCTGCGCAAGCGAATCGTGCAATTTCGACTGTGAGAAGAAGGCCCCGCCGAGCCACTTCACGCGCGCGTCCGAGCTCGTGTTTTGCAGGCGGAGCTCTTGAGTGAGAACACTCTGGCTCGCATGACTCAACGAGGCCACCGAATACAGACTTCCATCCGGCGATAGCGGGAAAACGTAGTCGCTGCCTAGAACGGAAGCCGTATCCGTATTGGTCGAGTCTTCCAGGCTGTTGTCGTTGCGATGAAAGTAGGAGGAGATCGAGGTAAAGGTGACGGCGGTTCCGATCGCTTCTACTTTTAGCGATGCCAGCGTGGTCGAATCATCACTGGGCTGTCGCAACTGGTAGCCGTTGGTATAAGGTAGCGCGCTGTTCTGATACGGTGCGGTGCCCGGATCGTCCTGCAGACGCCAGGCTGTCGATTGGTCGTGGGAATACACCTCCTGGAACTGCAGCGATGGTGTAATACTGACTCCCGAAACCGGCGCGTACGTCATTGCGACACGCGCAACCTTTGAGTTGGTCCAATCGCTATCCGGAAACCTTTCCTGAGTTTCCCAGGCAAGCCGCTTCATGTAGCCGCCATCGTGACGGTCCCAAACGCTCGCGCGGAACCCGAGCACATCATCGATCAGCGGACCGCCGAAAGCGGCCCCCAGCTCGCCGCTGGGACCGCCGTGATCGGTGCCACTGATTTCGGCGCGACTGTATCCTGAGAACTCGCGCAGGCTCGGCTGCGCCGTTACGAAGCGCACCACGCCACCTTCAGCGCCCGCACCGAAGAGGGTGCCCTGCGGCCCGCGCAACACCTCCACACGCTCGAGGTCAAACACCTCCGGAAACGAAGTTCCTGCGACGTTGACAGAGTTATTACGCGCCTGAATGGCGGTGTCATCGATATAGACGCCGGTTGTCGCCGCGCCGGCATCCGAGTCGATACCTCGTATAGCAATGCGGATCCCCGGGCCGTTTCCAGGACTTCGCCCGATGTCGACACCAGGGGTCTGACTCACGATGTCCTGGATATTTCTGACTCCCTGGGAATCCATCGCGTCGCGCGTCAATGCCACTACGCTGATCGGCACTTTGCTCAAGGGATCGGCGCGCTTGGTCGCAGTGACCACTATCTCCGCCAGAGAGTCTGATTCCTGATCGTCCGCCCAAGCCAGTGGCGGAGCCAGGATCGCCAGAATGGAGGCACCGAGCCACAAAGGGCGTGAATTCACGGCCAGCCGGACGATGTTCATTGCGCAGCCTCTTTACTGTTGGGATCGATCAATATTTTGTATAACTTCGATCACAGCTTGGACGGGGTCTACTCGCATCCAGCTGAACGACGAGTAGGAGGAGTAGCGCGGCGCAGTTCGCCGCTCACATCCTGTAAAGAGCTAGTGTATGGCTGCAAATTCCGCCAGCCCCCTCCCGCGTTGCGAGCCGCAAGTTATCAGCCGTGGCTGCGTGCGTCAATAACTGTGATCGCAGATATTGACAGTGCCGCCGGATGTGACAAGATGCTCGCGAATCCCGCGGGAAGGGCCACTCGATGAAAATAGTAGATCTGCGGCGCGCGCTCGCCCTTGCCACTGTGTCGGCATTGCTCTACGGCGGGATTGGCTCGGCACAGACCGGGCATGCTTCCGAGGTGACTATCTATCGCGATGCGAAGGGGGTGCCCCATGTCTTCGCTGAGGACTCAGCAGCGGTAATGTTCGGACTGGGGTATTCGTTGGCGCACGATCGGCTCGCGCAACTGGAGCTGTCGCGCCGCGGTGCGCTCGGGCAACGGGCCGAATTGTTGGGTCGCTCCGCGATAGCTTCGGACATCATTGCGCGAGATCGCGCGTTGCCGAGGCAGGAGCTGCTGCGCATGTACGCAGCCATTCCCAAAGAACATCAGAGGATGATGCAAGGCCTGGTCGATGGCATCAACAAGCGGATCGAGGAAATCGCACGGGACCCACAGCACGACACTCCTTATGAGTTTGTGCAGTGGGGGATCCGTCCTCAGCCCTGGACATTGTTGGATTTCCTGAGTGTGGTGGCCGCCACGCCGCACGATCGGGAAGGATACGAGCTGCAGAACCTCGCGTTTCTGCAGGCCATGGTCGCCAGGTATGGGGAGAAGGTCGGCCGCACCATCTTCGATGATGTTGTGCCGCTCAGCGACCCGGACTCCCCGACCACGATTCCGGCAGGGGAAGACCTCGCGCCAGCCCAGCCGATGCCGCAGCCGCATCCCTATCCTCTACCGATACACACAGCGACTGTGGCTGCGAGAGACGCCACTGTGCCCAGGACCGAGGCGAGTCGTTGCCTGGTCATCGGGCCTACTCGCTCCGCGAGCGGCCACGTCCTCATGTTGGAAGCGACCGCCGACGGTCCCGAGTCCCACCTTCATGGAGGCGGATTCGATACGGCAGGCTTCAGCACTCCCGGCTGGGGGCCGCCGGTCATGGGACGGTCGCTGGATCACGGATGGCTTCTGACATCCGGGAATGCGGATACGACCACGACCTACGCCGAGCAGCTCAACCCCGCGGACCGATATCGATATCGGTTCAAGGGAGCGTGGCTGCGAATGGAAACCCGCAAGGAGGTGATCCAGGTTAAAGGCGCCGCGCCCGTTACGCACGAGGTCGCTCGGACCGTTCATGGCCCCATAGTCAGCTGGGACGTCGCACATCGAGCTGCCTATTCGGAGCGGTACGCGGTACGCGGTAAAGAGTTGGACAATTGGGTCGCGATCGTCGAGCTGGCCCGCGCCAGGAATCTGCAGGAATTCCAGGACAAGGGCGTGTCTCAACTGGTCTGGAATCTGGGTGTGTGCTACGGAAATGCTGCCGGGCAATTCGGCTTCTGGGAGGCCGGTCTGATTCCGAAGCGCTCGCCCAAGGCGGACTCCCGTCTGCCCACTCCCGGAACAGGCGAGTACGAATGGGATGGGTTTCTCTCATTCGACGAGCGTCCGCACATGCTCAACCCGAAACAGGGGTTCATACATACCTGGAATAGCAAGGCGACGAGTTGGAGTCCGGAGGGCGATGACGCGCGCATCGGTAAAGCCTTCCGCACGTACCTGGGAACCGAGCTGGCCGCCGCGGGACACGCACTCACATTGTTGGACATGCGTGAGATCAATCGCAAGATTTTCAACGGGCTGGGTGCACGGGACCACACTAACACCACGCCGGCATTTTTCGCGTCTTACATCCGCGCCGCGGTCGCCACGACGCAGGACGCGGAGGTTAAACGCGCCGCGGACTTGATGCTGTCTTTCAATGGGCTCTACGAAGACCTGGATCGGGATGGCAAGTACGACAATCCCGGACTTACGATTTTCAGGGCCTGGCTGCAGATCGCGCCACAGATGATATTCGGTCCGTCGATCGGCGAGTGGTGGTGGAAGATTGACGAGGATCGATATCACAAGTATCAGACCAGTCTGCTGCTTCGCGCCGTACAAGGGGACGCAGCCGGCCTGCCACTGCGATATGACTATTTCGCCGGCCGCGGTCGCGAGGCGCTGCTGGTTGCAACGCTGCGTAAGACCGTGGATACGCTCAAGGCTCAATTTACCGGCAAAGACATGTCGCAATGGCGCCTGCCCATTTTCTGGAAGTATTACGACCCCGCACGCCAGACTCCCGATCGTCCGGCGCTTCCGGGTGGCGAATCAGTGAGCACCCGTGCATTCGCGGTGCTGGGGCTGGGCCCGGCAGTCGTACGTCACAATGGAGGTGAAGGTTGGGTCGGACTCATGGAGATCGATCCCAACCAACCCGTGCTGTATTCAGTCGTCGAGGCGGGGGGGCAAAACCTGTTCATCGATCCGAGCGGCAAAGGTAACCCGAATCTTTCCGACCAGGTGCAGATGCACACTGAAAACGAGCTCAAGCGGATCGACATGTTGCCTGAGACCGTAAAAAGCACGGCCGTCGCAATCCAGCACCTCACCTATTGAGCCATCCAGCATCACCATGCATTCGACAGCTTTGTTTCTCGGCAGTTGTCTGCTCACTGTGTGCGTCGGGACGACGCAAGCCGCGCAGCCCACGAGCTCCGGCCTGACCGGCTTCACTCAGGAGAACGCGGCCAAGGAGCGAGTCATGGAGACGAAGCTTGACTCGCTCATCGACCCCAAGGATCTGACTTCCTGGCTGCAGCGCATGTCCTCCGCTCCCAATCAAGTAGGCGGACCCCACGACCGCCAGAACGCCGAGTGGCAGTTGGCCTTGTTCAAGAGCTGGGGCTGGGATGCCCACCTGGAGACTTTTGAAGCCCTTTATCCGACACCCGTGGCTGTGAGCCTCGAGTTGCTTGGAGACAAGCCCTTCAAGGCCAGGCTGCACGAGCCTCCGATCGCTTCAGACCGGACATCCAATGTCCCGGGCCAGCTTCCGCCGTATGTTGCCTACCAGGGTGACGGCGATGTGACCGCGCCGCTCGTCTACGTGAACTACGGCATGCCAGATGACTATGAGGCTCTCGAACGCCTGGGTGTCAGCGTTCGTGGCAAAATTGTGATAGCTCGATATGGCGCCGGTTTTCGCGGCGTCAAACCCAAGCTTGCCCAGCAACACGGCGCGGTGGGCTGCCTGATCTACAGCGATCCTGCCGATGATGGCTTCGCGGTCGACGATGTGTACCCCAAAGGACCGGAGCGCAACGCCGACGGTGTGCAACGCGGCTCAGTGGCGGACATCACGCTTTATCCCGGCGACCCGCTCACTCCGGGAGTTGGATCCACTAAGGGAGTCAAGCGCCAGCTCACACGGGAGACAGCCCCGTCGATCATGAAGATTCCCACCTTACCCATCTCGTACGGCGATGCCGAGCCGCTCCTCGAAGCGTTGGGTGGGCCTCTGGCACCTCGAGCTGCCAGAGGGGCGCTGGCGATCACCTACCACGTCGGGCCCAGCGCCGCGAACGTGCATTTGATGGTGAAATCGGATTGGAGCTCGCGGCCCATCTACGATGTGGTGGCGATCATTAAAGGCGCGCAAGCGCCGGACCAATGGATCATTCGCGGCAATCATCACGACGGTTGGGTGTTCGGTGCCGGCGATCCCCTGTCTGGCCAGGTGGCATTGATGGCGGAGGCTAAGGCGATCGGCGCGCTGGCTAAAGCCGGCATCCGCCCCAAACGCACTCTGGTCTACGCTAGTTGGGATGGCGAAGAGCCAGCGCTGATCGGATCCACCGAGTGGGCCGAAGCGCATGCTGCCGAGCTGCGGAGGAAAGCCGTCGTTTACGTGAATTCCGATGCGATCGTTCGCGGCTTCTTGAGCGCAGGCGGGACCCATGCGCTCACCAGGCTCGTGAATGAAGTCGCATCTGATGTCCGCGACCCGGAGACCGGTGCAACTCTACTGGAGCGCCAGCGTGCACGCATCGCCGTCGAACACGAGCAGGGCGCAAAGGCAGCGGGCGATGCCGATCACGAGAAGCGCCTGGCTCAGCTTGCGCAGTCGGGTCAGGACCTGCCGTTGTCGGCATTGGGGTCGGGCTCTGACTACACGGCCTTCCTCCACCACTTGGGAGTGGCGACGCTCAACGTGAGTTTCGGCGGAGAGGGCGATAGAGGCGGTGTCTATCACTCTGTCTATGACAGCTTTGATCACTACAGCCGCTTCGGCGATCCGGGCGAAACCTACGGCGCCGTCCTCGCCAAGGTCGTCGCGAGGATCGTATTGCGTGTTGCCAATGCCGACGTCATCCCCATGCGCTTCGGCGATACGGCCACGACCTTTAGCGAATACGTTACCGACCTCGAGCATGTGATCGAAAGCCAGACCCAACATCGTACCCGAGTGCAGCAATTGCAGAAGACAGATAGCTTTCGACTGGCCGCCGACCCACTGCGGCCCGTCGCCGCTCCTGCGCTGGCCGCGCCCGTCGAAAAGCTTGACTTCAGCGCCCTGAGTACAGCCGTGACTCGACTCAGGTCGGCTGCGACGCAGTACGATGATGCGATCGCGAGCGCTGGGGTGAGCATGTCGGCCAAGAAGCGCGCCGGGGTTAACGCACTGTTGGTGCGGATGGAGCAGAGGCTGCTCACTCAGGAAGGGTTGCCGCGACGGCCATGGTACCGAAACGTGGCATACGCTCCTGGCGTGCTGACCGGCTATGGATCCAAGACTTTTCCCGCGGTACGCGAGGCAATCGAGGCGGGCGCATACGACGAAGCACAACACTATCTCGGCGTGACTGCCGCTGTGGTCGATGGTTATGCGGCAGCGCTCGAGAGTGCCACTCACCTGATCGACTGAGGACCTCCATGTCCCCACGATTGCGGATACTCGCCGCACTGCTGGCGCTCTTGCCGCTGCTGGATGTGGCCGCAGCGCCGCTCCAGGACTTTCTGCTGGATGGCACGGACATACTCCGCAAAACAACCGCTGGAGCGTTGCTGGGAGTCGAACGAGACGGGGTCAACCTGTTTCTGAACATTCCTTACGCCGCAGCTCCGGTGGGATTCTTGCGATTCCGGCCACCTGAGCGTGCTCCGCGGTGGCAGGGGATCCGGAATGCCCAGACGCGCGGACCCGCATGTCCGCAGGTGCTGGATGCGTACGACAGCTCTGAAGACGGCGATGTGATCCAGTCTGAAGATTGTCTGACACTCAATGTCTGGACACCAAAATCCGCCCCAGCACCTTTGCCCGTCATGGTTTTCATTCATGGCGGCTCGCTCTTCGAAGGCAGTGCGGCGGACTCCTTCTACGATGGAAGCGAGCTCGCCCGGCGCGGCAAGGTGGTCGTGGTCACTTTGCAGTACAGGTTGGGCACCCTGGGATTCCTGTACCTCGGTCGTCTCGGCGGGCCGAAGTACGCACAAAGCGGCAACACCGGCATACTGGATCAGATCGCCGCGCTGCGGTGGATCCAACAAAACATCGCCCGTTTCGGGGGCGATCCAGGCAACGTGACCCTGTTCGGTGAGTCATCAGGTGGCGCCAGCATTCGCGGCCTGTTAGTTGCCCGGCCCGCGCGTGGGCTGTTTCAAAAAGTCATTATTCAAAGCGGGGATACCGGCCCGCTGGTCTCTTACGATAAAGCCGCGGCCCTCGCCGACCGGTTCATGAAGCTCGCAGGCGTGGAGAGTTTCGCGGAGCTGCGGACCCTGCCTGTGCAGAAGTTGCTCAAGGCACAGAGGCATCTGTTTCAGGATCCGAGCTATCACGCCACGTTCGGTCTGATGAATGACGGCATCCTGTTCAACGGCACCATTATTGAGGCGATACACGCGGACCCGACTACCGCCGTGCCCATGTTGATCGGAACCAATGCTCAGGAGATGCGCTACTTCATCGCCATGTACGGACTGCCGCTCGATGAGCAATCTCCCAGGGCAATGGAGCACAACCTGGTCAGCTTCCTCGGATTCGACCGGCTTGGAAGGGCCGACGAAGCCCGAGTCATTGTCGAGCACTACAGACACGGCGCCCCGAACGATGCGACGGCCTTCGAGACGCTGCTTTCGGATGCGCTCTTCCGCCTGCCCTCGATCCGCCTGGCAGAGCAGAACAGCAGACGCCAACCCACCTATTTTTTCTCTTTCGCATACCGCTCGCCGGCGCCGGGACCGACGGGACTCCAATATGGGGCAATGCATGGCATTGAGCTGCCTTTCGTATTCCACGTGACGACACCGTCGTCCTACGCCTACGTGGGACCCAAAGGCACCTGGGAGCACCTCGCAGATCAAGTCGTGGCGACGTGGAGCGCCTTCGCACGAACCGGCAACCCTAATAACCCGGAGCTTCCGAGCTGGCCCAAGTATGACATCGACACACGTGCAACCATGGAGCTGAATCTGCGCAGTTGCGTGTTACTGGATCCCCTTGCCGAAGAGCGCGCGGCCTGGGACAAGGTCCCCTCTACGGCTTTCGAAGACAAACAGTCCATTCGTCTGGTTGAGTTAGCAAGAGATTAGACAGGGACGCCACGTGCGGATTTCCAGGCGGACCGCAACATCGAGACTCCAGCGTAGGTGACGACGCCTATTACCACCCAACGCAGCAATGTCAGATGGTCGCCGAGGGACTTCACCAGCGGAAACGCCAGGAGCGTACCCGCGACACCCCCCAAAGTCAGCCCGATGGCCACATCCGGCGCGAAGCGCCCCGACTTCAGGAACCCGAGACTCGCCACTGGAATGAGCACACCGTCGCTGCCCATCATGATGGGATAGGCCGCAATCGGGTGCATGCCGAGGAAGGCCAGCAGTGCCATACTGGGAGCGTAGTTGCCGATGCCGACACACATCAGTGCGCCGAGGATGAAGTTAGCTCCAACCGCGACGGCGAAGCGCCAGCCATCCAGACTCATGGCGGTGCCGATCGGTGGAAGCATTCCGACATTGGTCATGATGAAGAAACACGCCCCGATGAGCAGGGCGATGCCCATGAACAACTGGATCGTTCGCTGCTTCAAACGGCTGACGATACCCGCTCCCACCCAGGCCCCCGCACCCGCACTCAGCACCATCGAGGTCAAAAGCAGCGGGTCGACGTTAATGGCTGTTGTGAACAGCAGTGTGCTGACAAAGGAGGGAATGGTATTACCGACGTTGAGCGTTCCGGGAATCAACTCATCGGGCGGGCGGCCGCGCAATTTGAAGAGAGCCGTAATCTGTGCGTAATTCCCGATACCCAGGGTGTCGAGGAAGTTGGTGCCACAGCCAATCGCCACATCGCCCCCTTTGGGGCGGGAGCTCTGCTTGCGGCTCTTTGCCGCCCTGATCCAGGCCGCGACGAAGGCCACATTCAGCAGCACCAGGCAGCCATACAGAACGATGGTCGCAGATAGCACAGTAGCTCCTGTCGAGTTCATCTCAACCTAGCAGTCCCGGAGCGCGCGCGTCAAGAATCTGTGATCGCAGAAAGGAGAGCCGGCCGCCCCCGCCGGGCGGCCGTTTGGCGTGCGGCTCAGCCCCGAACCCTCTATCATGGGCGCCGCCGCCATCCCCCGTGGCAATACTCATGCGCCTACGAGCCTCCGCCCAACTCCCAGCAAAACGCCAGGTACCCGCCGCCCGCGGCAAGTCCCGAGTCGAAACGTCCGCGAAGGACAACACGCAGGACGCTGAGCTGCTGCACGCGAGTGTGTACAGCGAACTGCAGAAGCGATTTGTGACGGGGCAGATCATGCCGGGAAGTTTTCTGTCCACCCGGCGGATCGCGGCCGAGCTCGGTGTCAGCCAGATGCCGGTGCGCGAAGCTTTGCGCCGGCTCGCGGCGGAAGGCGCGGTGGAAATCCGTTCGAAGCGCAAGATCGTGGTTCCTGCGATGACACCGGTGCGGTTCGATGACCTGCTGCGCTGCCGGCTGCTGTTGGAGCCGGAAGCCGCCGAAGCGGCCTTTCCCTATATCTCGCCCGCTCTGCTGAAGCAGCTTCGCGAAACAGACAAGGGGATGGGCGTAGCCATCAGAACCGGCAATGTGGCCGCCTACATGCAGGGCAATTTTAACTTCCATTTCCTTCTCTACCGCGCCCAGCCCCGGCGAACGCTGCTGCAGCTCATCGAAACTCTGTGGCTGCAGTTCGGGCCGCACATGCGGGTGGTTTACGGCCGCTTCGGCACCGCAAATCTGGTTGACCAGCACCGCGTAGCCATTGCCTGCATTGACGCCGGGGACGCTGCCGGTCTGCGACAAGCCATCTCCGCCGATATCAGCGACGGGATGGGACTGATTGCCACCAGTGGATTCGAATCCCAGTAAGGCTTCGCCGCACGCTTCATAAACTGCGATCACAGAACCTTGACGCCCGCCGGTCCAGGCTGGTAGCTTTCCCTTTCGTCGGTTCGCGAGGGGGCAGCTCAACAATGCAGGCGATTACGTTGGACAGCGTCGGCGCTGAGCGAGTGGTTCCATGAGCTCCTCGCGCCGCCGCGGTCGATGGATTACGGCTCTGGCGCTCGTCAGTGGCCTGGCGCAGGCCGCCGCGACCGACAAGTTTCCCACGCCGCTGCCGAACGATGCCGACCTCAGTGTGCGTAAGCTACCCGCGGAGTATCCGCAGGGATGGGCGTTTCTCGCGTATTCGAACGAGAAATTCGAGCTGCGTGATGTTGGCAGTGACGAGCGCACGGTCGAGGGACATCTGCCCGGCCACGAGTCTGCGACACTGCTGGTGAGCACCAAACGCCCGGAGCTCTATGTGGCTGACACTGTGTGGGCGCGTGGCAATCGCGGGCAGAGAACGGATTTCATCACGATCTACGACAAGCAGACGCTGTTGCCCGTTGGCGAAGTCGTGTTGCCCGGGGCCAAACGGGCGCTGGTGGTGCCCATGCAGGGGATGTTCAGTTTCGCCGCCGATGAGCAACTGGCCACGGTCTTCAATTTCACTCCTGCCGCCTCCGTGACAGTGGTGGATCTGGTGCAGCGCAAGGTCCTCAGTGAGATCGAAATCCCCGGCTGCTCGTTGGCATACCCCAGCGGTCCGCGCGGCTTTGCCACCTTGTGTGCCGGCGGCACGTTGCTGAACGTGCAGTTGAATGCCAAGGGTGAGGTCGCCAGTCGGAAGGAGTCTGAGCCTTTCAACCAACTGGACACGGATCCCTTGTTCACGGCATCGACCGTTGCGAACGGTATCCGGTATTTCCCCAGTTTGCATGGCCGCATTCAGCCACTGGATTTGCGTGGGGCGGAGGCGAAGGTACTACCCGACTGGTCACTGGTGAGCGCGGCGGAGGCCGCAGCCAACTGGCGGCCCAGCGGGTTGCAACTCATCACCAGCGGGGACGACGGGCGGTTGTACGTGATCATGCAGTCGAACGCTCACGAGGGAACGCACAAGGATGGGGGGAGCGAGGTGTGGGTTTTCGATCCTGCCTCCCGGGCACGAGTGGCGACAATACGGCTTTTCCGACCTGCTCTGTCGATCGAGGTCACTCATGATCGCGAGCCGCTGTTGCTCGTGGCGGCCAAGGAGCAGCTGGATGTGTACGAGCTGCCGCACGGCAGCTTCGTGCGCAGCCTGGACACGACGGCAGGGCCTCGGAGCATTCTGATCGAGGCGGTCCGCTGAATCGAGGCCACGAGGTGAGCATGAACGGTAGCAGAAGGTTGGATGTCGTGGCCGAGCGGCTTTCCCGGGCTCTGGCGGGCCGGACATCGCGCCGTGGGTTGTTGAATATCCTGGGCGGCGTGTTGGTGGGCGCCAGCGGCCTGCCGCTGCTTCCGGTAGCCCGTGGAGCTGATAAAGGCGCGTCGACCACCGGGCCGTCCGACACGCACGTCGAGCACAGCACGGGAAATCCTCAGGATCCAGGCGATCAGACCAGCTGCGACTATTGGCGTTACTGCGCGATCGACGGCGCCTTGTGTAGCTGTTGTGGCGGGAGCGTCAACTCCTGTCCGCCTGGCACCGAAATGTCGCCGATCACCTGGATTGGCACCTGCCGCAATCCGGCCGATGAGCGCCACTACATCATTTCCTACAATGACTGCTGCGGCGGAGCCGCTTGCGGCCGCTGCGGCTGCCACAAGAACGAGGGCGATCGGCCCATCGTCCGGCCGCAGAACAACAACGAGATCACCTGGTGCTTTGGCACGCAGAGTCAGGCCTATAGCTGCTCCACGGCTCGTATTCTGGGTGTCCCTCTGAAGGACTCTTGAAACCCGTGCGAGCACTGCTGCTGGCCGTGTTGTCGGTCGGTATCGTTGGGCGGCAAGCCGGCGCACAGGCTTCCGATGCGACGCCCTCGGGGGTGATGCGGCCTCAGCTTGCGTGGCAGCACTGGGTTCTGAACTGCCAGGGCTGTCACCGCGCGGATGGAACGGGGTCGCAGGGCACAGCCCCTTCGCTCGCCGGTATGGTCGCCCGTTTCGTGACCGTGCCCGGCGGTCGGGAATATCTCGGCCGCGTGCCGGGAGTCGCAACAGCTGCGCTGTCCGATGCCGATCTGGCCGAGCTGTTGAATTGGACGCTGTGGCGCTTCGATCGCTCGCACCTGAGCGAAAAGTTCCGGCCCTACACCGCGGCGGAGTTGAGTGTCTTGCGCCGCCGACCCTTACGCACCGAGGCCTCGCGAGTGCGCGCGACGCTGGTCAGAAGGTTTCCTGGCAAGCCATGATATCTGACGGCCGGGGCACGAGAGGCAGTTCCAGTGTGAAGCATGCGCCGCGCCCTGGCCCCTCGCTGTGGACCGAGAGCGACCCGCCAAGCTCCTTCGCGGCCAGAGAAGCGCTGTGCAGACCGAAGCCGTGGCCAGAGGCGCGGGTCGTGAATCCGTGATTGAAAATACGTGTCAAATTCTCCGGCGCGATACCGACGCCGTTGTCGATCACGGAGATCGCAGGCCCTTCGGGCCTTTGCGCGATCCTGACGGTGATCCGTTTCCGCTCAGTGTCTGATTCGGTGCACGCATGTAGCGCGTTGCGCACGAGATTGACGAGGATCTCGATCACCTTGTGCTTGTCCAGTACGATGCGCGGCCCTGCGGTGAACTCACGAACCAAGTCCACGTCGCGACGGGTGAGACCATCCGCGTCCATGCGCAAGGTGTCCTCGACGAGCTGAGTCAGGTCAACTTCCTCCGCGACCCGGATACGCTTGGCATGGGTCTGTTGCAGCGCGACGATTTCGTTGATGTGCGCAACACTGTGGCGCAGCGAGGCCAGCTCATCTGTGGTCGTACGTTGCTCTTGCGTCAGATGTTTTGAGAGCTCCGATATGAACGTAGGCAGTTGTTTTCCTCGCTCGCTGGCGACAAACGTGCCGATGTCTTGCCCCTCGAGCAAGGTAGCCAGGCGCGTGAGGCCCGATACGTGCGATTTCCTGACGCGATCTTCGAGCAAGCTCGTCGAGACATTGATGCTGTTCAAAGCATTCCCGACGCTGTGTAGGACATTAGTAGCGACTTCCGCGCGGCCCGCCAGCCGCGACGCCAGAACGAGCTCGCTATGCACGCGTCTCAACTCTTCCTGCGTGCGCAGAGTCTCGGCGACTGCTCCTGCGGCCGGCAACACGCTGTAAAGCACGGCCAGGACTAAAATCTGCAGCAGCGCGCCGACACCTAACATGTCGGCGTGGTAGAACGTCGCGAAAGGGGCCGTGCCATAGACGCAGAACGCGAACGCGGCCAGGCTCGTGATGAGGATCGCCTGCGCTGCGCCGCGCGGTCCGAGTCGGAAGCTGATGCCCACCAGAACGGGGAAGATCGCGAACAGGGCGGGGGTGAATGAGAAGCCGAAGAGGGCGATCTCCACGACCAGCAGGAGCCCGAAGAGCCAGAGACGCTCTCGCATCGAGCGAGCAAACAGTCCCTGGTCACGGGGCATGATGATCGTGTGCAGCGCGGGCGCCACCATGATGATCCCGCAGAACTCCTCGAAAAACGACCCGAACCATGCCTGTTGAAAGGGCGTGTCGTCGTAGACCGGCATAATGAGGGCGCCGGCCGTGACGGTTACGATGAGGGCAGGCGTCACACACAGCGCCGCAAAGCGCAGCAGGGTGTTCAGCCGTGCGAAGTTGAGCTGTGGGCCCAACAACCGACGGCTCAGCATCGCTGTGAGAGTCGCTTCTGCGAGATTCATCGCGGTCGCTGTCGAAGCCTCGAGCAGGCTGTAACGGCCGACGTAGAGCTCGAGAACGAAGTTGGTCACCAAGGCAATACCGGCAGCCCGCCCCCTGTCCTGACCCTGGGTGATGAGGAAGAGAACCGTCAGAATCCCGATGGGTGGCCAGAAAATCTGATAGTTGCCGGAGCCGGTGTCGGAGTCCAGGACATAGGGCAGAACGCTGCCCACGGTTGTCAGTGCAAAGCCGATGAGCAGCGCCACCATCCAGAGGCGTACATTGATGGCTGCGTCCGGATAGACCGCGGGGGTATGCGGCCGAGCAGGACTCTCGTAGTGGTCGGTCACCTGGGATTCACGCAATGAGTGTTCCGATAGGGTAGCGGCCGAAAGCCGCTTCCCTTGAGGATCTTCTGCGGGAAGTCATCCCCTTGCCACCAACTCCCCAAGCGGATCCAACGTATCCGCAATAAGAAGAGGTCGCGCCTCGTCGGCGACGAAGGGCAGCCCTATCCGGTTGTGCCAAAAAACCGGCATGCCGACGCCGGTCGCGCCGGGAATGTCGGCAGGCGAGCCCGCGACGAAGAGCGTCCGAGCCGGATCCGTACCGAGCCGGTCGAGGACTGCGCGATAGGGTTCCGGTCGCGGCTTGTAGTAGCCCGCTTCCTCCGCAGTAACGACGACTTCGAAAGGAACTCCGACCCGTGCGGCGGCCCGTCGTCCCAAGGTGATGGAGCAGTTCGTGACGACACCAAGCCGGACGCCGCGAGTTGTCAGGTCACCCAGCACACGTGGTGCTTCCAACCACGGCTGAAGCGTGCCCCAGTGTGCGCATAACGCGTCGGCTGCGGACGCTGCCACGCCAGCTTTGACAGCCGCCTCGCGAACGAGGCCCTCATACGGCCGGTAAGCACCACATCCGTAGGTCAGCTCCAGATAGGTGCGACGCCAGCGTAGGCCGTCGGCCTCGGACCCAGCTGCGCGGTTCCAAACCGACCACGAGTCAAGAAGTGCGGTGAGGAGGTCAAAGACTACCGCTTCGACGGGAGCGATCTGTTTCATGTGCGCCTGCGTGAGCTTCGGGGTCGGTAGCGATTATCGCATCGTCCTCTCGGACGCGCCGGCAATCTCCTGCACTTCGTATCCTGCCGAGCGTGGGCTCCTGCAGGATGTCCGCGTTGACTGATGTTGCCGCGCGCAGGATGGCGGCAGCGGGCTGCACCTCGCGTCGTAGGACAAATTCACGCGCCTGTTGGGTGTGCAGGTGTCCGAGCAGGTCCGTCCCGAAGCGGGAGACCTGCGGATGCCGAGGCATCCAACAGTGCCCGTACGATCACTAGCGTGGGGACCACATAGGCGTCGGCTTTCTTCACCGCTTGCGCGCTTGCTTCGTCGATGAGGGTCGCGTGCTCGATGGTCCGCACCCCCAGGCGCGCGGCTCGCGCAATCGATTCTGCAGGGTGGCAGTGGGCGGCGACATATTTACGGCGACGCCGGGATTCTTCGATGGCAACCTCAATTTCCTCGTCGGGAACTGATCCATCCAGATGGGATCGGCCGGAGACAACACGCCGCCGGACATCATGATCTTGATGCAGTGGGCTCCGCGCCGCAGCGCGTCCGGCAAAATAAACTCGCGGGCCGTCGATGAGGCCATCCTCGACGGCTCTGGCGATTCCCGCGTCGCCGCCACCCACGTCTCTGACTGCCGTAAATCCGCAGCTCAGCGCATGTGAGAGCATCTTCCTCGCATACTGAGCGACGTAGGTGAGTGGTTGGTTTTCGATCTCCGCGACCTTGACGCTCGATCCGAGTACATGGCAGTGCGTGTCAATGAGTCCCGGCATGAGCGTTTTGCCGCGGACATCGACTACCTCGCCCGAGGGTGCCTGTGGCGCGTTGCGCAACAGCTCGACCCGCTGCGCGAGTGGTGAACGAACCGGTCAGATAACATGCTATGCCGAGGACGGTTCCTAAGGCGCACAAAGCGCCGACGGCACCAACTCCGAAGCGAGAAATCAGAACGCCTCCCACAGCCGCTCCGCACGCCAATCCCAATCCATCCACGGCAGGGGCGGCCGCCCCCGCGGCGCCGTTTGGGTCGCAGCGAGCGATGATCGTAAACTGAAACGGCAAAGATGCGCACCAGGCGAAATAGAAGCAACACGCCGAAACCGCAAACGGCAGCGACGGAAGCGTGCACCTGAAAAAGAGCGAGAACGGAGAGGAGGGTAATGCCTGCCAGGGCGCTGATCGTCGGCAGCGGCGGCAAATAGACCGCGAGCGCGCCGGCCCCAGTGTTCCGACGAGTCCCGCCACGTTGAGCCAGGTGAGTGTGCTGCTGATGATCGCCGGCGAGATCCCGTGCTCTTCGCCCAACGGGGCCAGGTAGGTGCAAGTTCCGGCTTGGCCAATGAAGAAGATGAATAGCCTTGCAAGCGTCCAAGCCGTTCTAGGATTAAAGCCGAGGGGTCTTCGCGGGCCTTCGGCCGAGGGCGACCGAGTGGGGAGAGCGCACGCACCATGCCTCCCCCGAGTCCCGCAATAAGCCGGCTCGCCAATAGCGCCCAAAGGTGCTCGCCTCGCGCACAAGCCAGATTCCCTACGACCATTACAGCCAGCCCCAGACCGGCGCAGCGACGTAACGACCAGGTGCGGTCGATACGAAGAAATAGTACGGTGCCGCATACCTGAGCGAACAGCTCAGTGGCCGCTATATAGCCGGCCTCGTGGGCGCTAAAGCCCAGCGCGGTCTGCCACGCACTCACGAGCATGGGCAACACCGCCGCGACAACGGTTGCGATCAGTCCCAGGATTGCGGCCGATAGCAATTGGGTGCGCGCCAAATCATCCCCCCACCTCATACAAGGTCAACCGCTACTAATGCGGACCGGCCGACCGTGTCGCAATTGTTATTATTGTATCGGGTGCATGACTTTCCGAGATGCGGGAGACGAAATAGCCACGCGTTTCCTCACCTTTGGGGCGACAAATATTTGCCTGGACCCGCGCCGGGCACGTTATCTATCCTGGTTCCAACGTCGCTCATCGAGGTTAGTATCACCGTGATCTCCCGTCGTGGCGTCTTGAAGGCAGGCGCTTACGCCACAGGGTTGTGCCTCGCACCTGTCAGGTCTGCGGTACCTTCGCCGCTGGCCCTCCCGGCGGTGGATGATCTGCGGGGCGAGTTGCTGGTTGAGCGAAGCGGACTACGCGGCCTTGCGACGGTCGAGCACCTCGGTGCAAGTGATCAGGGGCGCGGGATCGATTTAATCAGTGTGGGGAAGGGACCCCGTTCTGCGTTGATCGTTGGAGCGCCGCATCCTAATGAGCCGATCGGCTGCCTGACGATCGTCAGGATGCTGCGTCGCTTAGGGAGTGATCGGCGTCTTCGGGACGCCTCAGGCTACCGGTGGCACTTTATTCCGGCGATTGACATGGATGGTCTGGCGCTCAATGAGGGGTGGTTTCATCGGCCCCTGACGCTCGCCAACTATTGTCGCGACTTTTATCGTCCGGCATTCAATCGGCAACCCGAATATAGCTTTCCGATCAAGTTGCCGGGTTATGAGTTCTCTGCCTCGACTCTGGAGAACCTGCGTTGGCAGCGCGCTTTGGAGCTGACGCGTCCGGACCTGCAGTGCTCATTGCACGGCGCCGATGCCGGCGGCTCGTTCTATATCATCAGTGAGAATCGGGCTGGCCTCGGAACCGCGCTCGCGCGCGAGCCCGAACGACATGGGGTTTCCCTGAACGCGATCGGGGAGCCTTTTGCTGAAATGGAGCCATTTCAACCAGGAGTGAGCTCATTTCCGGATATCCGCCAGACCGTCACTCACTCGATTGCAACGGGTAAGGACCCGGAGGTTGTTTGGGGTGCCGGCGATTCGAGCGCGGGCTTCTCTACGTCCCGCTATGGCACGTTCAACATGGTATGCGAGGTTCCTCTCTGGGAGGACGCTCGCCAGCGAGATCCGCGGCCATCGTCTCTAACCATGCGTGATGTGCTCGATGAGCAGATCGCGCAGCTGCGTGAGGACGAGCAGATTCTCTCCAGGGCTATGCCGGCACTGCGCGGACGGGCTGCTTCGTTCGAGGCCGTTGCCCTCACGGCGGCGCTCGAGGAGGCCCTCGTACGGTCTCAATCGCAGCCCGCGGCGCTGGAGGAGATCAAGTCATCGAACACTAACAACGTGAAGCTCTCCACGGCCGAGTTGGTCGAGTATCAGTCTGGATCGGAAGGAATGCGCGCACCCGCGATGTTGGCGCGGCTGGCCCGTATCTGTCATGACTCTGTCATTGAAGCCAGTGCGGGTCAGGTTCTAGGTCGGCGCATGTCCGCTCAGCTCCGCCGCGCCGCCTTGACCCCGATTCCTCTGCAAGCAACCACCGCGCTGCAAATGGACTCCATCCTCGCCTGCGCCAGGCTTCTGACTTAAGAGGATTGTGGGTCGCTCAAACGTCGTCCGGAAGTGATATGTGAAGCTGGCGCAGCTTGTGCAGTAAGGGCTGTAGATGTGTGTGGTAACGGCGCCAGCGGCCAGATGAGGATCCGTAAATGGGGCGTCGTATCTGCGATGCACTGGCGGTCAGAGATACGGAGCTGCGTGCTTGGACTTCCAGTGCCTGTGCGTTCCATTGAAGGCCGCAATACTTGGCGGCACCCGCGGAAATCTCTGCTGAGTTTCCGACGAGCTCCTCGTACCTGACCTCGTGCAGGTGTTGGCCGAGGCATTTTCGCCAGTGACTCATCAACCTATCGTACGCGGCGTAGTATCTGGCAAGGTCGTCAAAGTCGTAGCTGAAAGGATAGGCTTCGCCGAACAGCGTGCGGTACATGGCAAAACAGCTGTCGAGGGGCTGGCGGCTGACGAGCACGATCCTTGCTTCGGGTAGTGCGCGCCGAATGGCTCCCAGATAAAGGTAGTTCATCGGCAGCTTGTCGATGATCTTCTTGTCGTTGCCGATTCCGCCTGCCAGGCGTGCGTAACGCACCGCCACTGTCGAGGGGTCGGCAGCCGCGGCGCGGGCGAATATGTCGACTCCACCAGGCGCCGCAGCAGACAGCATCGCTTGCGAGAAATTGTCCGTTTCGCCATTCGAGCGCACGCCTGGGAGTCCTAGCAGGATGTGCTCGAGGAGTGTTGTACCGGATCGCGGTAAGCCGACGATGAAGATATACCGTTGTGAGTCGGCGGCCAGCGCATCACTGCGGGGTGTCCCCGCAAAGGTCTCCTCAATGCGTCGGAGTTTGTGCTCATCCGCTGCTACGTCGTAAGCCAGGTGTTTCTTGCGTACCCGCGCGGCCTCGCTCAGCCATCGGAAAGCCTCGTCGAACTGTTTCAGATCGTCCAATTCCTTGGCGATGGCGTAGCCAAGAAACATGCGGGCGCGGTCATCGATGTCACTGCGCGCCAACTCCGAGCGCAGCTGCTCCACGTGATTGGTCTCGGACGATTGGACGCGCAGCTCCGCACGCAACAGGTAGCTCGGGTACTGCGCTCTGTCGAGCTCAATGGCCCGATCGCAGGCCTTTTCCGCCTCCGCAAGCCGGCCAACACTGCGCTCGCTCGATGCGAGATTGTACCAGAACCGCGGATCCTGCGGCGCCAGGGTTACAACTCGTTGGTACAGCATGTTTGATCTTTCGTGATCGCCCAACAACATGGACACATGTGCCAAAGCGTCATAGTCATCGGCAGTGCCTGGCTGACACTCGAGCGCCGTCGAGACAACCGCGGCAGCCTCCTGGCGTCGGCCCAGTTGTAACAGGATAGTGGCCAGCATGCCATGCGCGGGGACGACGGCCCGTTGCGCTGCGACAGCTTGTTCGGCCAGCGGCAGCGCTTCCTCGAAGCGACCTGCTCGCATCAGTCGGTAAGCCTGGAGTTGGAGTGTGTCCAAAGACTCGCTCTCGAGTGGTTGAGCCTTGCTCACGAGTGTACCGCCACGGTGGTCCGGAAGTCTGCAGTCGCTAAGATCAAACAGATTGCCGGGTACTGCGAACAAAAGAAAAATTCCCTCAGAGACGTACGAGCCACCCCAAAACCCTACCTCCGCCGAAGGAAAGCGTAATTTGCCCAGGGACAGCGCTATCCCGCGCTGGTTTTGGTGTAAATTGAAATGCTCACGGCAGCTACATCTTGCACTGAAGATCCCGACGCCCAGATGCCTCGTTCCGTCGCGTGCTTCGCACGCCTGATGCGCTTGTGCAGACGTCAAGGCCGATCCCCCGAGGATAGCGAGGATCTGATCCAGGAAGCTCTGCTGCGGCTCGAAGAATACTGCCGCAACGCCAACACTGAAATCAGAAACAGGGACGAGTTTCTGGCGCGGACCGTCCGCAATCTCACCATCGACCAGATCCGACACGAGCGGGTCGTGGCCTATGCGCCGGAGCCCGTCGAGGAGGTCGCGGATTATGCGCATCTGGTGGACTCCGCCCCGACCCCGGATCGGGTTTTGGAGGCGGAGCAACGTCTCTCTGAGATAGGGAGCGCCTTGGCGAGAGTGAGCGTACGCGTGCAGGAGATTTATTTCCTGCACCTGGCCGGTTACCAGTACAAGGAGATCGCCGCGATCTATGGGCTCTCCGTGAAGACCGTGGAGAAACACATGACGCGGGCTCTGCTCACGCTCATGGAGCTCAAGAAGGGAAGGCCGGAATGACTTCGATAAAGACAGAGCGATCGGTGTCGGATCGGGCCTGGGCGGAGGCTGCGGCCTGGGTCGTTCGCCTGCATGGACCGCAGAGAACCGCGGCCATGGAATCAGGCTGGCGGCGCTGGCTGAACGAGCACCCCGATCACCTGGCCGCCTGGGAACTGGCGAGCGATTCGTGGGAGGAAAGTCACGACATTCCGGTTTCGTTGGTTCATCCACCCGTGCGCATTGCGCCGCGCGCCGTGCGCCGGCGGTTCAAGCCGATACTTGCGGCGCTGGCGGCTGTCATAGTGGGTGCTTTGCTTCTCGGAGTCTTCTCTCTTAACAGAGGCACGGAAGTCACAACCTCGGTTGGTGAGCAAAGGACGTTGACTCTGGATGACGGCACCCGAATTGAGCTCAACACCGACAGCAGCGTGGTCGTGCAATACGACGATCACACTCGCAAGATCGCTCTGCGCTCCGGTGAGGCGTATTTCCAGGTCGCGCCCGAGCGCCGTCCTTTTAAAGTCATCGCTGGCGACCGCCAGATCGTTGCGCTAGGGACGAGTTTCACCGTACGTCGTGACCCGGGCACGGTGGCGGATCCGTTGACGGTGACCCTCATCGAAGGACGCGTTGCCGTCGCCCCGGTCGACACAACTATTCCTCGCACCTTGTCTCCGGCGGTCATCCCGGAGGTGACGGTTCTGAGTGCCGGCGAGCGACTGAGGGTGCAGCGACAGGGGGCCGTGGTCGATGCGCCGGCGATCGACAAATTGACGGCGTGGACGCGGGGCGAGCTGGTTTTTGACAGTGTCTCGCTGCGCGAAGCCGTTGCTGAGCTCAACCGCTACAGCCCAATCAAGGTAACGCTCGCTTCGCCCAAGTTGGGCGACCTTCCGGTGGGAGGGATTTTCCGTGCCGGTGATTCTCTGAGCTTTGCGCGCGCGGTCTCACAGACCTACGATCTGACCTTCACCAGGCAGGATGCCGAGATCATTCTCGGGCCCAAACCTTAACTCCCGCGGCGAGATCGCCCCGCGCCGGTAGGGATTCGCTCGACCTCATACGTCTCTTGTTGTTAGGAGCCCGATTTGGGCTGCCTTCGTACAACAAACGCAAGCCAGTGCAACGGACTGCGGGGGAAGCAACTCATGTCTGCTGCGACTCGTTCTCGCCACGTCTGGATCGCCTGCAGCCTGCTGCTGAGTTTTGTTTGCCGGGATGCCGCAGCGCAGATTCGTTTCGACCTGCCCGCCCAACCGCTTGCCCAAGCTCTCATGAGCGTGGGGAATCTCGCGCATGTTAACGTCTTTTTCGATCCCACCATCGTCAAAGGCCTGGAATCGCCCGCGCTCAAAGCAGAACTGACGCCCGATGATGCGTTGGCACGCATCCTCGCGGGCACGCATCTGCATGCGGTCCGAGTGGATGACCACACCATTCGCGTGATTTCTCAGTCCACGAAGCGGGCCGACGATAAGCCTGAAGCGCCGACGGGCGCGGTGCAGCCGTCGGACAATGTGCGGCTGGCCTCCTCCGGAGGCGCAGTGGAGGGGGCGGGCGATTCCACCAGGGATCAGGAAAACAGTGCGGGCAACACCGTGGCGGATGCTGCGGCGCTGCAGGAAGTAGTGGTGACCGCGCAGCGGCGCGAGGAGCGCCTGCAGCGCGTGCCGATCAGCGTCACGGTCTTCAATCAGGCAACGATGGATGCCCAGGGTACGCGCGACATCGACGACCTCGCGCGCCTGACCCCCGCGATTACCTTTACGCATGGTGCGACCAACAACAACTCGCAAAACTCGGATATCTCGATTCGGGGTATCAACTCACAGGCTGGCGCCGCCACCACCGGTATCTACATCGACGACACGCCGATTCAAACCCGGCACCTGTCGTTCGGTTCCTTCAACACCTATCCAGAGCTCTTCGACCTCGAGCGGGTCGAGGTGCTCGAGGGACCGCAAGGAACCTTGTTTGGCTCGGGCTCGGAGGGTGGCACGGTGCGCTTCATTACGCCGGAGCCCAGCCTGTCCCAGACATCCAGCTACTCGCGCTCGGAAATCGCGGCAACTTCCCATGGCGACCCGGTTTACGAGCTGGGAGCCGCTGGTGGTACTCCCCTCATCGAGGGCAAGCTGGGCTTGCGCGCGAGCGCCTCGTATCGCCACGAAGGCGGCTACATCGATCGCATCGACTTGTACACCGGACGGGGAATCGATCGAGCGGCCAACGCCAGTCGGACGGTGACCGCCCGCATCGCGTTGAAATGGGCGGCCACGGACAATCTCACCATCACACCGTCGGTCTACTACCAACGGCGCGATGTGGATGACACGTCCTCCTGGTGGTTCATCAGGCCGGACCTGGCTCCCGGGGACCCGACCAACGGTCAATTCAATTCGCCGCTGCGCAGTGGTAATTCGATCGGCAGTCCTGACACCGACAAATTCGTGCTGGCGGCCCTCAAGGCTCAGTGGACGCTGGGTCCCGTGCAGCTCTTTTCGAGTACGTCGTATTTCAAGCGTAATCAGGCGGCGACGACCGACTACTCGCAGTTCGACCGGGGCATCTTCCTCGGCAATCCCTATCCTCCGGTCGGAGAGATCGGGTCGGGATACTGGAGCGACGCCCAGCAGAACTGGACCCAGGAGTTTCGCGTCGAATCCAGCGACGCGCAGGCCAGAGTCCTCTGGACCGCGGGCCTGTTTTATCAGCACGCGCGTGAGACGACGCGGCAGGACGTGTACGACCCGTCGGTACAAACCGATATCGGACTGCCTGCGGACACGAACGGCGGTTACATCTACGAAGAGGATCCGCGCGTCGGCATCGACAAGCAAATTGCACTGTTTGGACAAGCGGACATCAAGCTGACCGACTCCCTCAAGCTCACTCTCGGGCTGCGCTACGCCTACGCCCAGTTCGACGGGCAGGCGCACTATCCAGCCACACTGGTGACCGGCGCGGAATTCGACAGCTCAGGGCACGAAAGCGAACGGCCGGTCACACCCAAGGCGGGCCTGACCTACCAGATCAACCCGGACGATATGGTGTATGCGACGGTGGCCAAGGGCTTCCGTATCGGTGGCGCAAATCCGCAGGTGGGTCAGTTCTGCTATGGCCCTGGAGGCGCATTGAGTCAGATCGGCCTGACGTCCGTTCCGAACACCTATGGCTCGGACAATGTCTGGAGCTACGAGGTCGGTAGCAAGAACAGCCTCGCCGATAACCGTGTCGTGTTGAACGCGAGCGCTTATTACATCAGATGGAAGAACATTCAGCAGAACGTGCCCTTGACGCTATGCGGCTTCCAGTACACCGGCAACCTCGGCGAGGCCCGTAGCACCGGCGCCGACCTGCAAACGGTCGTGAAATTGAGCCGTCTGTTTTCCATAGGGGGCACGTTCAGCTACACAAACGCCCAGTACACGCGGACCGTGCAACTTGCTCCGACGGTGTTGTCGATCGTGCAGGATGGCGACCATCTTGGGGCAGCTCCGTGGACGCTTGCGACTTTCGTGCAGGCGACCCTGCCGATCTCTAAACGCTCGGCCTATGTGCGCGCGGACTACCAATACAGCGCCAAACAAACCGCCACGGTGGCGGCGGCCAATGCGCTAAACGGCGGCTTCCCGGCGGGCTTCGACAGTATTCCGGCGCAGAGCTTCACGTCCTTGCGCGGTGGGCTGACATGGAGTGGCTGGGACGTATCACTGTTTGCACAGAACTTGTTCAACACATTCCCCCGGCTGGGTGGGGCCCAGGAGGTCTTTGCGCCGTATTCCCTGTACACGGCGTACAGCTACCGTCCGCGCACCGTGGGAGTGACTGCGACCTATCGCTATTAAGCTATGCAACCTAACAACACTAAATTCCTCACCCGCATTGCCGCCGCTGTGATGATGGCCTCGTGCGCGAGCGCTGCGGCGGAATCGCAGGCGCTCGATCGGCCTGCGGCCCTTATCCTGAGCGGCGGGCATGTCAAGACCTCTTCGGGTTGGACAGAAGCTGTCGCAATTCGCAGCGGAGTGATTGTCGCGTTGGGTGACGCGAAGACGGTCAATGCCTTTCGGGGACCGGGCACGAAAACCGTGGAGCTCGCCGGTGCCACGGTTTTGCCGGGTCTGCACGACGTGCACGTGCATCCGATGTATGCGGGGATCACCGAGCGGGACCGATGCAGGATCGCACAAGGCTCGACGCTGAAGGAAACGCTCAAAGGGGTGAAGGAGTGCGCGGACCGGGCTAAGCCGGGAGAGTGGGTCATTGGCGGACAATGGGATGCGCCGGCGCTCGGCGGAATACCCGATCGCACCCAGCTCGATGCCGTCACTCTGGAACATCCCACCTATCTGGAGGATACCAGCGGGCACAGCGTCTGGGTGAATTCCAAAGCGCTTGCCCTTGCCGGGATCACCAAGACCACCCCCGATCCGGCAGGTGGGATCATCGAGCGTGACACGGCAGGGGTGCCAAACGGGATTCTACGCGAGTCCGCAACCCAGCTCGTCTACCAACATATCCCCAGGCCGACCGAGGAAGCCTTGCGGGCGGCTCTCAAATGGTCCTTGAACCAGATGCTCTCGTTCGGCATCACCTCGTATACGGAGGCAGCGGTTGGATTCGTCGCAGGTCCGCACACGGAGCTGGAGGTATATTCGGCGCTCGCTCAGGAAGGGTTGCCAAAACAGCGTGCTACCCTCTGCATTACCTGGGCTCCAGGTGATGAGGCAACGGAGCAGGCGATCGCGCTGCGCAACTTCTACAGCCGGCCGCGTGTCTCACCCAGCTGCGTGAAAATCTTCCTCGATGGTGTGCCCACCGATAGCCATACCGCGGCAATGTTGGAGCCCTACGCGGACACACTCAAAGGCCGTAACGACACGGCCGCGCAATATGGACTGTTACTAGTCAAACCAGATGTGCTCAACACAGCCGTGACCCGGTTCGACCGGATGGGTCTGACGGTCAAGTTCCATGCCGCTGGGGACGCCGCCGTGCATGAAGGGCTCGATGCGATAGCAGCGGCGCGCAAGGCTAACGGGTTCAGCGGGCAAATGCATGATGTCGGACATTGCACCTTCGTCGCCAAGGAGGATATCGCGCGTGCCCGGGGGATAGGCGCCACATTCGAGGTGTCGCCGTATCTGTGGGGGCCGAGTCCGATCAACGACAGCATCATCCAGGCGGTTGGACCGCAGTTGATAAAACGCGTGTGGCCGGTCCGTGAGATGCTGGAGGCGAAAGCGCTGGTCGTTCCGGGATCCGATTGGTCCGTGGTGCCTTCCGTCAATCCCTGGCCGGCCATCGAGAGCCTGGTCACACGTGAGCGCCCCGGCGGCAGCGCCGACTCCTTTGGCAAGGCGGAGGCGATTTCCCTTCCGCAGGCACTCGATCTCTTTACGGTGAACGCCGCCGAGCAAGAACGCGTCGCGGATCGAGTGGGCCGGATCGATGTTGGAATGCTTGCGGATGTGATCGTCGTCGATCAAAACCCCTATCAGGTTCCAGCGACACAGATCCACGCCACCCACGTCAAGATGACCTTCATCGGTGGGGAGAAGGTTTTTGATGCGTCGGTGCCCAAATGACTCTCATCAAGACACTCCGGCTCTGGGCGAGAGTTGGTTTTCTTGCAGCGGCTTGGGCGACGACCGCCCCAGCATCTGTACCGAAACTGCAGGTTGAGGTCTACAAGGGCGAGTTCGCCTCCGTGAACTCGTTTGTGTTTTCGAACGGCCACTCTTTGATTGTCATGGATGTGCAGCGCACAGCCAGTGAGGCCCGTAAGCTCGCCAATCTCGTCAAGGCAAAACACCTGCCCTTGACGGATATTCTCATCAGCCATGGGCACACGGATCATTTCACCGGCATAGCGCTGTTCCATGCCGAATTTCCGCAGGCGAGGATCGTCGTTGCCAACGAAGCCATCAAGCGCGACATCAAGGCCTACGCGATCTACATGGACCAGGGTGGCGCGACGGGAGCTGAGCCTGCGTTGGACCCTACGCTACGACCCAGGTCGGCACAGAATCCAGGTGGATTCGACTACGGAGGCACGATTGAGGTAGTACGCGGCAACACATTGACCTTTGATGGAGGCGGCGCGTTGGAGCTCACCTCCGACTATCCGCCTACCGAAGCTCCGCATATGACGACCGTCTACAGCAAGGAGCTGAACGCGCTGTTCCTTGCAGACCTTGGATACAACAAGGTGCACCCCTGGCTGGGGGACGATATCAGCAAGGAACGCACCGCGGCCTGGCGCAGCGAGCTTCTGAGAATCAAGACAAAGTATGCTGCGCTGAACCCACGTGTGTATCCCGGTCACGGCGATCCGACCGACATGGGGCTGTTCGATCGAATGGTCCGATACATCGACGATTTCACTCGAGTCACCTCTGCTGCCCCGTCGCGTGAGGAGGCGCTGCGGAGCATGAAGGCTTTATATCCCGACTACCTTCAGGCTGACTTCTTCCTCAAGTACAGCGTCGATAACCACGTGAGGGCGGCTGCGGATGCCAACTCTGCGATTCGAGCCGAGCCTCAGTGGCTGATGATGGTGAGAACCGTGAACACGGACATCACACGGGAGGCACAGTTCAACGAGTGGTACAACCGAATCGACATTCCGGACGTGTTGGTGGTTCCCGGCTATTGGCGCGCGCGCCGCGGGCAGACCCTGCCCAAGGCGGTGGCGGCGGGGACCGGAGCCACACCGCCGGACGAAACGGGCCATTACGTTGCCCTCTACAACATCGGATCGCCGGCGATCGACAAAACGATTATCGACATGTTAATGGCGAGCTGGCATATGGACAGGCTGGGTCGCGGTACCGATCTGCTGAAGGTGGTGGAGCGAGTCTACTTCGGCCAATACTCCGCGCCTTTCACACCACCTGGCAGCCGCTCTCACGGCCGCAGCCATTATCTGTTCCTCGAGCGCTTCGACGTGGCTCGGTCCAGCGACAACACGCGTTTCAATACGTGGTATGACGAGCTATACCAACGGGCCGCGGTGGCGGTGCCCGGCGTTATACACGCGACCCGTTACGAGCTCTATCGGGTGTTGATGTTCGAGCCGCTGTCCGCTCCACGCTTCCTGACGCTCTACGAGATCGAAGCGGACTCGGCCGAAGAGGCGCGCCACGCAGCAGACCAGCTCACACACTTCGAGGAGGCCGCCCGCGACAGCGCCGGCTATGTAGGCGGGGCGTCGACGCTCTACACGGAGCTCAAGGATGTGCAGAGGCGATAAAATGATGCACGCAGACCCCCTGTCCTAGTACGAATATCCTGCCCGCAAATAGATCTCGCGTGGCGCGTTGATGGTCTCGCTGTATGCCAGGGGCGGATCGGTCGGTGATCGGCCACAAGTGTTGTGGAAACACTTGAGCGCGAAGACGGCGTCCGCATCGATTTCGCTCAGTCCAGAGACGCGTGATAAAGGACGTGTGTACTCCACGCACTCACTAACATTAAGTGCAAACCCGTTTATTGCAGTTTGCATAACTGGGCACTATATTTCTTTGCAACCTCTACCCGACGTCCCACACCAGGCAATTAGAGCCAAAATGTCGTGTCGGGTAGGGAGTTGCGTTACACACGCGTAGGGTTCGTATCATGATCATCAGAAACAACGAGCGTTCCGGGAAGGCAGCGGAACCAACGGAGCGTCGTGGGCGGCCCGATGACCCCAACCGCTCCGGGTCATCTGATGACCCGAAGCCCACCACGCGATTGGAACCAGGCAAACGCATGGAGATCCGCGAAGTCACGGCCGCCTCGAGGTCGTGGAGTGCAAGTAAACCCACCCAGACATAAGGGGCGAGCGCGAGTTCCAGAACCTCCTCATGATCCCGGATAGCGATCGGCGAAATCCTGCGTGTGTGATTCCACAGAGTGAGCCTGGAGCACTGACCCTTGAATACAGTGCGGAACTACAGGTAAGTCAATGGCTTACAATTTCCAGCGCGCAGGGCAGAAAACCCTATCTGCCTAGCTGTCAGCAATAGTCCTTCGTGCCGAGACTACTTTCCAGGAGGACTTACCCTGCGACGCTCCAGCTCGTCCACTAGTTCATCCACTGAAGGGTTTCCTAAAATGCTATCCCGTTCGGCCGTGTAGTCCCCATGGCCGAGGTTGAACTGCTGGAAAAAACGGGCCATTCCGACCGGTCCTAGGGCTTTCACAAGCGCCTCAATGCCGGCACGCCGTAGTTCAGCGGGCGTCGCCGTGCTGCCGTCAATGGGTTCCACCGCGTTCATGGTGCTGTAGATCAAGATAGAAAGTTTGCATAGTTCTAATTCTACATCGGGGCAGCCGACTGCGATATTGACTCGAATATGTGTGTGTCCCAATGCAGGGCGCCGAACAACGTGTGTTTGGACTGGAATGCTGAGTTGATCGAAAATAGTAATGAGAACGGAACGCGTCACTGGCGTGCGAGATGCTACTGGAATAACGACGCGGGAAGCGGATGGTACCGAGCCCGTGGTATCACATGCGCAAGAGTGAACGCGCAGGAAGCGTCGGGTTATCTGACGTCAGGCTAGTGTCCTGTCCCGGAGATTCGTGATGTAAGTCGTTCAAGCTTCTGAAGGATGGAATCAGCCGTGGCGGTCCAGGTAAAGGGTTGGCATTTTTTGTTGTACTGGGTGACAAAGTGATCAA
>Ga0134126_10000283_pt1 | contig 65863 bp, 67 predicted proteins | sample KB31752_FD_96881 | JGI IMG/M metagenome (GOLD analysis project Ga0134126, IMG submission 96881) | Terrestrial soil microbial communities with excess Nitrogen fertilizer from Kellogg Biological Station, Michigan, USA - KB3-175-2 | ecosystem: Environmental > Terrestrial > Soil > Unclassified ...
GTCTATGCGAGCCACGAACGCGGCTTCGCGCTCTTCAGCATGCGCTCGCCGAGCCTCACGCGGCTCTACCTGCAGGTCGAGCCGGAGGAGCGCATCGAGGCCTGGAGCGACGAGCGCATCTGGTCGGAGCTCGCCGCGCGCTTCGAGGGTGCGGACGGATGGCAGCCGAACGAAGGACCGATCCTCGAGACAATCGTCGCCGGGATGCGCAGCTTCGTCGTCGAGCCGATGCGCCACGGGCGGCTCTTCCTCGCCGGCGATGCGGCGCACATCGTGCCGCCCACCGGCGCGAAGGGGTTGAACCTCGCGGTGGCCGACGTGCGCGTGCTCGCGCGGGCCCTCGCGCGCTGGTACGCGAGCGGGGACGCGTCCGGGCTGGAAGCGTACTCCGCGACCTGCCTCGGGCGCGTGTGGCGCGCCGAGCACTTCTCCTGGTGGATGACGGCGATGCTGCATCGCTTCCACGGCGAGTCGAGCTTCCATCGCAAGCTGCAGCTCGCGCAGCTCGAGTACGTCGCCTCTTCGCGCGCCGCGGCGACATCGCTTGCCGAAAATTACGTCGGCCTCCCGTGGGCGGAGGCCGATTGACGGCGCGCGCCGCGCTCGGCATCCTGCCATCCCCGACCCGCTTCGCGATTGCCGCCATGAAGAGCCTCCTCGCAACCGCCGTCCTCGCCGCAACGCTCGCAACCGCGCCGGTGCACGCGGCGCAGCCCGTGAAGGTCGGCGTCATCGCGCCGTTCTCCGGTGTCGCGGCGGATTTCGGCCGCCAGATGCAGGCCGGGATGCAGGCCTACTTCAAGCTCCACGGCGACACCTTCGCGGGCCGCAGGATCGAGCTCGTCGTGCGCGATACCGGCGGACCCAACGGCGACGTGGCGAAGCGCCTGGCGCAGGAGCTCGTCACGCGCGACAAGGTGGATTTCCTCGCGGGCTTCGGATTCACGCCGGAGGCGCTCGCCGTGGCGCCGGTCGCGACCGAGGCGAAGAAGCCGATGGTGGTCATGAACGCCGCAACGTCGATCGTCACGGAGAAGTCGCCCTACATCGTGCGCTTCTCGATGACGCTGCCGCAGGTCTCGGCGCCGATGGCCACCTGGGCCGCAAAAAACGGCATCAAGAACGTCTACACGCTCGTCACCGACTATGCGCCCGGGATCGACGCGGAGAAGCAGTTCAAGGCGACCTTCGAGGCGGCCGGCGGGAAGGTGGTCGATTCCGTGCGCACGCCGCTGCGCAATCCGGAGTTCGCTCCCTACGTGCAGCGCATCAAGGACGCGAAGCCCGACGCGGTCTTCATCTTCGTGCCCGCGGGCGAGCAGAGCGTCGCCTTCATGAAGGCATTCGAGGAGCGCGGCTTGAAGGAAGCCGGCATCAAGCTCATCGCGACCGGCGACCTCACCGACGACGACGTGCTGCAGGCGATGGGCGAGCCCACGCTCGGCATCATCAGCAGCCACCATTATTCGGCCGCGCACGATTCACCCGAGAACCGCGCGTTCGTGAAGGCGTTCCGCGAGGTGGGCAACGGGCTCGACCGGCCCAACTTCATGGCGGTGGGCGGCTACGACGGCATGGCGGCGATCGCGGACGTGGTGAAGAAGCTCGGCGACCGCATCGATCCCGACGAGGCGATGGAGATCCTGAAGCACGAGAAGATGACGAGCCCGCGCGGCCCCATCCACATCGATCCCGCCACGCGCGACATCGTCCAGACCGTCTACATCCGCCGCGTCGAGAAGCGCGACGGCCAGTACTGGAACGTCGAGTTCGACAAGTTCCCGGACGTGAGGGACCCGGGGAAGCAGGGCGGCCAGAAGTAACCGTCGCTCAGCGGGCACTGCCCGCCTTCACGCCCTTGATCGCGTTCGCACGCGCGGAGTACTCGATCCGGCCGGCGCGCCTCGGGACGACGTCATCGAGGGTGCGCTGGAGCAACGCCAGATCGGACCCGCCCATCGCCTGGATCGCGTGGGTCGTCGGGCTGTAGCTCGGCGTCTGCGATTCCCAGTAGTCGTGGAAATCGCGAAACGCGACGGCAACCTCGTAGACCATGGTCTCGACCGCGTCGAGGCGTGCCGCCTCGAACAGCCGGCGCAGCGACGCCTCCGTCGCTTCTTTCGTCCCGGGAACCTCCGGCACGGCCTTTCCCATGCGGCGCAGCGCTTCCCGCATCGGCCATGAGGGCGAGCGCTCGGCGGCGAAGTCCCACACGAAGCCTGCGACCACGCCGCCATCGCGGGCGACGCGCCGCATCTCGCATGTCGCCCGGGCACGGTCGGCCACGAAATTGATGACGAGCGCCGAGGCGACGACGTCGAAGCGGCCGTCCGCGAAAGGCAGCGACTCGGCACGGCCCACGTGGAAGCGGACGTCCTTGCCCAGCTTGCGAGCCGCGATTTCGACTTGCGCGCGTGCCGCGTCGATCGCCTGCACCTCGGACGGCGCCGCGGACGCGACGATCGCCTCGGAGAGCACGCCGGTGCCGCAGCCGAGGTCCAGCCAGCGCGCCTTGCCCGGCGCCCCGAGCCAGTCCAGGAAGCGCGGAGCGGCCGCGCGGCTCCAGGCGCCCATGAAACGCTCATAGGCCTCGCCGTCGTCGAATCGATGAGCGGCGTCCGCCATCCGGCTCATCGCGGCTTCACGCCGATCCGCTTCACGAGCGCGGCGTTCATCGCCACCTCCTTGCGCACGAAGTCCTGGAATTCCGCGGTGCTCATGGGCATCGGATCGAGGCCCATGCCGGCGAGCTTTTCCCGCACCGCGGGCTCCTGCAGCACCGCCAGCGTCTCCCGGTTCAGTCGATCGATCACTTCCTGCGGTGTACGCGCCGGCGCGAACAGTCCGAACCAGATGGGATATTCCGCGTCGACCAGGCCTGCCTCGCCGGTGGTCGGCACATCGGGCAGCGCTTGCGAACGATGCAATCCGTTCACCACGAGCCCCCGCAGCTTGCCCTCGCGGATGTGCGGCAATGCGAGCCCCAGCGGCGCGAAGAAGAAATCGCAGCGCCCGGCCATCACCTCGGTCATCGCCTCGGCTCCGCCCTTGAACGGCACGTGGAGCGCGGTCACGCCGGCGCTCGCGAGGAACCGCTCCGCGCTCAGGTGCGTCGCGGTTCCAACGCCGACCGACGAGTAGGTGAGCGCGCCGGGCCTTGCGCGGGCGGCCGACAGGAGATCCTGGACCGTGGCGTACGGGCTCGTCGGCGATACGACCAGCACGGCGGGCGATACGCCGAGCGGCACGACGGCCGCGAAATCGCGCACCGGATCGTAGGGCAGGTTGGCGTACAGGGCGGGCGCGATGGTGTGAGCGGAGCTGTGCGCGAGCAAGGTATAGCCGTCGGGTTGCGCCTCGGCGACTTGCGCCGAACCGATCGTGCCTCCGGCGCCCGCGCGGTTCGCCACGATGACGGGTTGCCCGAGCCGTGCGGCGAGCGGATCGGCGACGACCCGCGGAATGATGTCCGCCGTGCTGCCGGCGCCGACGGGCACGATGAGATGGATCGGCTTGGCGGGCCACGTCGCAGCCTGCGCCGCGGCGCCGGCGAGGGCGACCATACCGACCAGCGCCGCGACGGTACGTGGGATGTTCATCGACGCTTCCCCTTTCTTGCGCGCCGTTCGCGCGGTGTGCCCATGCTCATACGCGGCCCGGGGAACGTCCAATATAGAATTGCGCGCTTCGGCCATGCCGTTTCGGCATAGGAGGCGCGATGGACCTTCGGCAACTGCGGACTTTCGTAACGGTGGCGGAGCTGGGGACCGTCTCCCATGCAGCCGAGGCGTTGCACACCGCGCAGCCGGCGCTGTCGCGCCAGATCCGCGCGCTCGAGGACGAGCTCGGTGTCGCGCTGTTCGACCGGCTGGCGGGGCGCCTGCATCTCTCGGGCGCGGGCGAGCGCCTCCTCGCGGAATCGCGTGGGCTGCTCAACTACGCGCGCGAGCTGGGCGAGCACGCACGGCTGCTGCGCCGGCCCGATGCCGGCGTGCTGCGGGTGGCCGCCTCGCCGCACTATCTCGAGGGCGTCTTCCCCGCATTCCTCAGGAGCTACGCCCGGCGCTTCCCGGATGTGCAGGTGAAGCTGGTGGACATCATCGGGCCGGTCACTCTCGGCATGCTCGAGCGCGGCGAGATCCACTTCGCGCAAAGCACGGCGCGAGTGCTCGGGCCGGGCAACTCGCACATCGCGAGCCGCCCGCTCGAGGCGGTCGAGATGCTCGCCGCCTGCGATCCGGCCCTGCCCATCGGCAAGCGCGGGCATGTCGAGATCTCGGAGCTCGCTCCCTACCCGTTGCTGCAGACCGGGCCGGAATACGTGATCCGGCGCACGTTCGATGCCGCGTGCCGTGTCGCGGGATTCGAGCCGAACAACGCGTTGGAAAGCCGGGCGCCCCATGCGCTGCTTGCCATGGCGGAGGCCGGCCACGGAGTTGCGATCGTCCCCTCGGCGCTACGCACGCACGGCTATCGTGTGCGCATTGCGCGGATCACGTATCGCAGGAAGGTGCTTCGGGAGGGACTGCACCTGCTCTCCGATCGTCGCCGCCCGCAGCCGCCCTATGCCGTGGCTTTCGGCGATCTCCTGGTCGAGCATGTGCGGCGCATATCGCCGATTACGCGGCCCGGCGAGTCGGCGGCTCCCAAGGCGGCCCGCAAGTGACCGCTTGATCGGCTAGGAGGCGCAGCGCGACCTTATTCGTTCGCGACGCTGCCGTGCGCCTTCGCGGTGCGGGCGTGGAGGTCGCGCAGCACCTGAAGCTCGTAGGGCGTCGGCGCGGCGGTGCGCTCGAGCGACGCCGCGACCTTCAGGTTCCAGCCGGTCGCGGCCTTCGCCTGCTCGACCGTCACGCCGGGATGGAGCGCGTTCAGCATGAGCTCGCGCGTGGCGGGATCGGGTGTGAGCACTCCGAGGTCCGTGATCACCGCGGTCGGTCCCGCACCGCGCGCACCGGACCTCGCGCGGGAATCGCCGCCGGTGAGGTGGCCCACCGACGTCATGAAATCGAGTTGCGCGACGAAGCTGCGCTTGGTCTGCTTGATGATGATCCACGTCTCCTTGGCGTTGGACGCGATCTCGGGCGCGCCGCCCGCGCCCGGCAGCCGCACTTTCGGATGCGCGTAGTCGCCGCCGATCACCGTGGTGTTGATGTTGCCGAAGCGGTCGATCTGCGCCGCGCCGAGGAAGCCGACATCGACGCGGCCGCCCTGCAGCCAGTAGCGGAAGATCTCGGGAATCGAGACGACGGTATCCGCGTGCTCCGCGAGCTCGCCGTCGCCGATCGATAGCGGGAGGACGTCCGGCTTCGCGCCGATCGTGCCCGATTCGTAGATGAGCACCACCTCGGGCGCGTGCGTGAGGCGCGCGAGGTTGGCGGCCGCTGACGGCATACCGATGCCCACGAAGCACACCATGCCGCTGCGAAGCCGCCGTGCCGCCTCGATGGTCATGATCTCGGTGGCGGTGTATGCGGTGTGGACTGCGTCAGGCATGAATCGCTCCGTCGTTCCCGGGGACTCGGGAACCCGCGTGGGTCCCCGGCTGCACGGGGACGACAATGTGCAAAGACTCCAGGAACTGCGCGTGGTCCTTCGTCCCCAGCACGTGCTTCTTCATCCACGCGAGGAACGTCTCGCGATCGCGCGAGATCGCATCCCACGCCTTGCAGAACGCGTTGTCGCGGACGTAGTAGCCGTGCGCGTAGCTCGGGTGCGCGCCGAACGGAACCTCGCACACCGCGGCAAGCGCCCAGTGCGGCAACAGGCACGCGTTCATCGGCGCGTGCAGGTCGTCGACGATCTCCTCCACGGTCACGATGGTCGCGTCCGCCGCGAGCGCCGCCTCCTTCTGGATGCCGACGATGCCCGTGATGAGCACATTTCCCTTGCGATCGGCCTGCTGCGCGTGGATCACGGTGACATCCGGATTCAACGCCGGCGTCGCCGCGAGCTTCTCGCCGGTGAAGGGGCAGGTGATCGTGCGGATGTTCGGGTTGTGCTTGGGCAGGTCGCTCCCGACGTAGCCGCGCAGCACCGAGAAGGGAAGTCCCGAGGCGCCGGCCTGGTAGCGGCCCGCCATGTCCGCGTGGCTGTGCTCCTCGATCGCGAGCGGATGCGGCCAGCCGTTCTCGATCGCGTCGCGGAAGCGGTGGATCGAGCCCACGCCCGGATTGCCGCCCCACGAGAACACGAGGCCGCTCGCGCAGCCCATGCCGATCATCTGGTCGTAGAGGATGTCGGGCGTCATGCGCACGAGCTTCAAATCCTTGCGTCCCTGGCGGATCACCTCGTGGCCCGCCGCGACCGGAATGAGGTGCGTGAAGCCCTCGAGCGCGACGGTCTGCCCGTCCTTCACGAAACGCCCGATCGCCTGCGCGAGCGGCATGATCTTCGTCGTCATGGAATTTTCTTCGATGTGGAACGGCGTTCCTGCGGCAATCGCCGATGTTAGACTTTCCCGAGCCAAAAATCGAATCGCATTCGGAGGGGAAACATGGAAGAGGATCGCAAGGCCGGCGTCGATCGGCGGTCGTTCCTGAAATCGGCGATGGCGGGCGCGGGTGCGACGGCCGCTGCGCCGCTGGTGGCGGCGGCGGCGAAGGACGGTGCCAGCAACGTCGTTCCCGCGGAGGCGGGAACCCACGCGGATTCCCGCCATCGCGGGAATGACGGTAGCCACGGGAATGACGCAAAGGGCGGCCTCGAGATCATCGAGCGCCCCGGCTCCGACTTCATGGTGGACGTCATCAAGACGCTGCCGTTCGAGTACATGTCGTTGAACCCCGGCTCGAGCTATCGGAGCCTCCACGAGTCGCTCATCAACTACGGCGGCAACAAGGCGCCGGAGCTCGTCACGTGCATGCACGAGGAGGCCGCGGTAGCGATGGCGCACGGCTACTCGAAGGCGGCGGGGAAGCCCATGGCGGTCGCGATGCACGGCACCGTGGGCCTGCAGCACGCCACGATGGCGATCTACAACGCGTGGGTCGACCGCGTGCCGATCGTGATGTTCGCGGGCAACGGGCTGGACATCACCAGCCGCCGTCCCGGGACCGAATGGAACCACTCGGTGCAGGATCCCGCGCTCATCGCGCGCGACTTCCTCAAGTGGGACGACTATCCGATGTCGCTGCAGCACTTCGCCGAGTCCACCGTGCGCGCGTACAAGATCGCGACCACGCCGCCGATGGAGCCGGTGCTCATCACCGCGGACATCGACCTGCAGGAGAAGGCGATCCGCGAGGGCAAGCTCTCGATCCCGAAGCTCGCGCACTCGATCCCCGCGCAGGGCGAGCAGGCGGCGCTCGCGGAAGCGGCGAAGTGGCTGGTCGGCGCGCAGAACCCGGTGATCATCGCCGATCGCTGCGCGCGCACCCCCGAGGGGGTGAAGCGCCTCGTGGAGCTCGCCGAGGTTCTCCAGGCGCCCGTCGTGGACCTGGGCGGCCGCATGAATTTCCCCAACACCCATCCGCTCTACCAGACCGGCAAGCGCGGCCTCATGAAAGCGGCGGACGTCGTGCTGCTCCTCGAGGTGGGCGATCCCTACGGGCAGTTCAACTCGATCTCCGATCCGGCGCACAAGCTCACGCATTTCGCCAATCCCGACGCGCGCGTGATCGACGTCTCGATGCACGACGTGTTCCTGCATTCCAACTATCAGGATTTCCAGCGCTACTGGCCCGCGGACCTCGCGATCAACGGCGACGGCGAGGCGACCTTGCCCGCGTTGATCGAGGAAGTGCGCAAGCTCGTGACCGACGATCGCAAGCGCGCGTTCGCCGACCGCGGCGCGAAGCTGAAGGAGCTGCACGCGAAATCGCGCAAGAAGGCGTTCGACGAGGCGGCGATCGGCTGGGACGAGAGCCCGATCTCCACCGCGCGCATGTCGATGGAGCTGTGGGCGCAGATCAAGGGCGAGCCGTGGTGCCTCGCGGTGAGCGATCGCATCAAGGCGCCGCGCGCGCTCTGGACCATCACCGAGCACCACCACATCATGGGCGGCGCGGGGGCGCAAGGCGTGGGCTATTGCGCGCCGGGCTCGCTCGGCGTGGCGCTCGCCAACAAGTCGAAGGGCATCCTCACCGTGACCTTCCAGCCCGACGGCGACCTGAACTACTCGCCGGGCGTGCTGTGGACCGCCGCGCACCACAAGATCCCGATCCTTTACGTGATGTTCAACAACCGCGCGTACCTGCACGAGACGATGCACGTCCAGCGCATGGCGGGCATGCACAACCGCGATGTCTCCCGCTCGTGGATCGGCACCACGATCGACAACCCGTTCGTCGATTACGCGAAGCTAGCGCAGGCGTACGGCGTGTGGGGCGAGGGGCCGATCACCGATCCGGGGAAACTGGCCGGGGCGTTCAAGCGCGCGTTGGAAGTCGTGAAGTCGGGACATCCCGCGCTGGTGGATGTGGTCTGCCAGGGGGCGTAGCTTCTGCCCCTTGGGGGAGGGCCGGGGAGAGGGTCAGCGTGTCGCGACCGGCCCGACCCCGTTCACCCCGCTCATCGCGAGCGCAAGCTCGCCGTCGGGCGCGAGCATCATGTTGCGCACCACGCCGCCGCCGCAGGGGATCGCCCAGGTCTGGAACTTCGACGCGCGCGGATCGAAGCGCACCAGCGTGTTGGACTCCACACCCGACTCGCTGTACCAGAGCACGTCCCCGTCCGCGAGAATTCCGTAGGGACACGATTCGCGGCCGCTCGGTGATGGCCACTCCTTCACGTTGCCGGTTGCAGGATCGAGACGACCCAGCGCGCCGCGCGAGTAGTCGGTGTACCAGATCGCGCCGTCGGGCGTGATCGCGAGACACGCGGCCGCGCATCGCGATTCGGCAGCGTGTACTCGTGGATCGCCATCGTGTCGCGGTCGATTCGCGAGACCTTGTTCGTGCCGAACTCGACGAACCACGGCACGTCATTCGCATCGATCTGCATTCCGCAAGGACGCGAGCGCGGCGTGGGTGAGCGCGCCATCTTGATCGCGCCGGCCTTCGGATCGAGTCGGCCGACGAAGTTGCTGCCCTGCGCGAGATAGGCGACGACCGTGTCGGCTTCGGAAGGCTTGAGCTGGGCGCCGACGTTCCTCATCATGCTGATCGTGTTCTTCCAGCCTTCGGCCGAGTAGCCGCTGCGCTGGATGTTCTCCAACCAGTGGCACTTCGTGCAGCGCTCCTCCACGAGCGAGAAAAAGGGGACGGACCCCGTTTTCTCTTAGGCGGAACGGCCGTTCCCTCTTACGGAAAACGGGGTACGTCCCCATTTTTTAGTCCTTGAGAAGGGGGATCGTGCTCGCCTTCGCGCCCTCGGGCATCGAGGAGAGGTAGGCGTAGATGTCCGCGAGGTCCTTGTCGGTGAGATAGCGCGGCGCGTAGGCCGGCATCGAGCTCATCGGGTGGCGCACCTGGTTCGCGAACGCTTCCCAGGGGAACACGTGCGGGGCGAGCTGCGGGCCGTAGACGCTGCCGTGCCCCTCGGTGCCGTGGCAGGTCCAGCACATCTCGCTCGTGAAGACGCTCTTGCCGCGCGCGGCGTTGCCCTGCGGTGCCGCAGCGGACGCCGCCATCGAAGCGGCGGCGAGCGCCAGCGCCAAAGCCAAAGCCATTGCCGTTCTTGTCATGTCTTCTCCTCCTGTCGTTCCGCGGCCATCGCGCCCGCCGAGGCGTGCACGACCCGCGCTGTCGAAAGCTTGCGCTCGGCGAGCGACATCACGCCGCCCGCGAGCAGGAAGATCCCGTTTGCCCAGAATACCGGGATGAGCCCGAACGCGGAACCGAGCCCGCCGAAGACGACCGGCACCGCGATCTGGGTGAGCTTGTTCACCGTGATGCGCAGTCCCAGCGCCTCGCCGGAGCGGCCCTTCGGAGCGTGGTTGTAGGTGAGGAGAATGGTGAGCGGCTGCGCGCAACCCAATCCGAGCCCCAGCAGGAACGCGACCACGCCGAGCAGGATCGCGTGGGAGACGAACGGCACCAGCATGTACGTGGCGCCCGCCACGAAGAGCGAAACCGTGAGCACGCCGATCTCGCCGATGCGCCGCGAGGCGCCGTTCATCCCGAGCCGCACGATGAAGGCCGCCACCGCGTAGCTCGACATCACCATGCCGATGGTCGAAGCGGCGAGCCCGATCGATCGCCCGTACACCGGGAAGTAGAACGAGAAGAGCTCGATGCCGGTGAGCGTGACGCCGCTCATGATGAGCGTGCGCCGCAGCGCCGGGATCGCGAGGAGCGCCGCCGAGCCGCCGGAGCGCTCCTCGTGCGCGTGCGGCTTGCGGGCCGGAACGATCGAGGACCTGAGGAGCAGGACCACGGCCGGCGCGAACGAGATCGCCGCGAGCAGCACGAAGGTCGGCCCGAAGCCGAAGCCGTCGATCGAGAAGCCGGTGATCGAGGGACCGAAGAACGCCGAGGTCGACTGCCCGAGCGAGAAGGTCGCGAAGTTCCTCGTGCGCGCCTCGCCCTCGCCGAACATGCCGATGAGGTTGTGCACCGAGACGTGGAAGAAGATCTGCCCGAAGCCCGTGCAGGTCGCGCAGGCGAAGAGGCCCGGGATACCCGGCCACGCGAGCGGAATCGCGATGCCGAGCGCCATCCCGATGGAGCCCGCGATCATCGGCCAGCGCACGCCGATGCGATCGCCCACGCGGCCGGCGAGGACCGCGAGCAGCAGCGGGAACACCGGGAACATCGCGCCGATCGCTCCCACCTGGAACGAGCTCGCGCCCTGGGAGAGCGCGTCGAGCGAGACCTGCATCTTCACCCCGCGCAGGGCCACGCCCTGGAGGAAGGAAAGCAGGCAGGCGAGGTAGACCGCCACGTGTTTCTGTATGCAGGAACGCGGTTCCGCGACGAATGCGACGAGTATACTGGACGCCTCTTCTCGCACGTCACGATTCCACGTTCCATGGCGGTCGGTCGCAACGATCCTTGCCCCTGCGGCAGCGGCCGGAAGTACAAGTCGTGCCATGGCGCGGTGGTGCCGATCGCGGCGTACCGCGGCCGCCATTGCGGCGAATGCACCGCGTGCTGCGACGGCTGGGTGGTGGGCACCATCGAGGGCCACGAGATGCGCCCCGGCACGCCCTGCTACTTCCGCGGCGACCATTGCTGCACGATCTACGAGCGCCGTCCGCAATCGCCGTGCCGCGATTTCGTCTGCGGATGGCTGCAGGAAGGAAGCCCGTTCCCCGAGGAATTCCGTCCCGACCGCATCGGCGTGATGGTGATCCCGATGAAGTGGCGCGGCCGTCCCGCCTACGTGCTGCGCTCGGCCGGCCGCGATCCCGAGGAGAAGATGCTCGACTGGATGCGCGAGCTCAGCCTTCGCACCGGGCGTCCCTTCTTCTGGGAGGTCGAGGGCGAGCGCTACGGCTTCGGCCCGCCGGAGTTCCAGCGCGAGATGGCCGAGCGCGTCGCGCGCGGCGAGGCGCTGTGGTGAACGGCGATCCGGTGCCGGTGCTGCTCATCGCCGGCGCACCCGGCGCGGGAAAGACGACGCTTCTCGCGCACTGGATGGCCGATCCCGATTTCGCGAACACCGCCGTCCTCGTGAACGAGCCCGGCGATGCCGCCATCGACGAGCACCTCGTCGGCGGCCTGGGCGCCTCCACGCGCACGCTCTCGGGCGGCTGCGCGTGCTGCATCGCGCGGCGCGATTTTCCGCTCGCGCTCGAGGCGCTCGCGGCAAGCCGGCGCGCAGCGGTGCGCTTCGAGCGCGTCGTGGTGGAGCTCGCCGGGCTCGCCAATCCGGCGCCCGTGCTCGGGCAGCTCGCCGATCCCGACCTGCAGGAGCGCTTCCCGCTGCAGGGGCTCGCCACGCTCGTCGACGCGACCGCCGGCGCGCGCGCCTTCGACGATCCCGAGTCGCGCGCACGCATCGCCGCGGCCGACGTGCTGGTGCTCGCGAAGGGCGACCTCGTCGCCGCGGGCGAGCTCGCGCGCCTCGCCCAGCGCCTCGCGCACGCCAACCCGCACGCGCACATCGCCGGGCTCGATGCCCGCTCGGCGAGCGCGGGCGCCGTGTGGGACGCGGCCGGATCGGCTTCAGGGCGCGCGCTGCGCCACCTCGATGCGAGCGTGGTGGCGGCCCGCGACCACGAGGGCATGCGCGCGCATACGCTCGCGATCGACGCGCCGCTCGAGCTCTCCGGCTTCTGCATGCGCCTCGCCTCGTTCCTGCAGGCCGAGGGCGATCGCGTGGTGCGCGTGAAGGGACTCGTCGCGGTCGAGGGACGCAAGGGACCGGCCGTGATCCAGGCGGTTGCGGGCGAGCTCCATCCGGTGCGAACCTTGAAGGACTGGCCGCCGGGCGCGGCGCCCGGCGCGCTCGTCGTGGTCGGGCGCGGCCTCGACCCGGCGCGCCTCGCCGCGGCGATCCTCGGCGAACGCCAACCCCATTGACCCACGAAAGAGGCGATCCATGGCGCAACCCATCTCGATGACGGTGAACGGCGAGGAGCGAACGGTGCGCGCGGAGCCGCAGACGCCGTTGCTCTACGTGCTGCGGAACGACCTCGGCCTCGCGGGCCCCAAGTTCGGCTGCGGCCTGGGGCAGTGCGGCGCCTGCACGGTGCATCTCGACGGCACCGCGATCCGCTCGTGCGCGACGCCGGTCGCTTCGGCCCAGGACGCGCGCGTCACCACGCTCGAGGGACTGGCCAGGAACGGCGCGCTGCACGCGGTGCAGCAGGCGTTCATCGAGGAGCAGGCGGCGCAGTGCGGCTACTGCATCAGCGGCTGGATCATGACCGCGGCGGCACTCCTCGAAGCCAACCCGAGCGTGAGCGAGGACGACATCCGCCGCGGCCTCTCGGGCCTCAAGTGCCGTTGCGGCACGCACCTGGCGATCCTGCGCGCGGTGAAGCTCGCCGCTTCGCGCATGGCCGCGCAAAGGAGGGCCTGACCATGCGCGATCTCGTCGTCACGCAACGCGGCCCCACGCGGCGCGAATTCCTGAAGACCGGCGGCGCGCTGCTCGTCTCGTTCGGGCTGCCCGGATGCGCGGGCGTCGAAACCTCCGCGGCGTCGCTTCCCGCGCCCGGCGCGAGCTGGCCCGCGAAGGTCGATCCCGCCGAGCTCGATTCCTGGCTCGCGATCGGCTCCGACGGCAGCGTGTGCGCGTCGGTGGGCAAGATCGAGGCGGGCATGGGCATCGGCACCTCCTTCGCGCAGATCGTCGCCGAGGAGCTCGACGTGCCGCTCGAGCGCGTCACCATCGTGATGGGCGACACCGCGACCACGGTGGATCAGCGCGGCACCGGCGGCTCGAACGGCATCTGGCACGGCGGCCCGGAGCTGCGCGCCGCGGCCGCGCAGGGGCGCGCCACGCTCACCGCGCTCGCCGCGCAGCGCCTCGCGGTGCCGGTCGACGCGCTGCGCATCGAGGAGGGCGTCGTCATCGTCGCGGCCGATCCGTCGAAGCGCGTGAGCTATGGCGAGCTGATCGGCGACCGTCGGTTCCACGTGAAGGTGGCGCACCCGCCGAAGCTCAAGGATCCTCGCGAATACCGCATCGCGGGGCGCCCGGTGCCGCGCTTCGACATCGCGCCGAAGGTCGAGGCGAAGTATCGCTACGTCGCCGACGTGCGCGTGCCGGGCATGCTGCATGGGCGCATGATCCGTCCGCCGCAGGCGCACGCGAAGATCGTCGGCGTGGACGAAGGCCAGGGGCTCCCCGGCCTCGTGCGGATCGTGCGCAAGGGAGATTTCCTCGGCGTGGTGTGCGAGCGCGAGGAGCAGGCGATCGAGGCCGCCCGGCGCCTGAAGGTCGAATGGTCGACGCCGGCGCAGACGTTCCCCGCCGACTACGACGCGCTCTACGCGGCGTTGCGCGAGGGCCGCGCGGCTTCCACGAAGTCCGAGGACGTGCACGGTGACGTCGAGGCGGCGCTCGGCGCGGCCGCACGCCGGGTGGAGGCGCGCTACGAGTATCCGTTCCAGTCGCACGCCTCGATGGGGCCGGGATGTGCCGTCGCCGACGTGGGCAACGGCGGCGCGATCGTGTGGGCCGGCGGGCAGAAGCCGTATCCCCTGCGCCATGCGGTCGCGGGCATCCTCGGCCTGCCGCTCGAGAAGGTGCGCGTCATCTGGCAGCCGGGGCCGGGATCGTACGGCATGAACGACGCGGACGATTGCGCGGTGGACGCGGCGCTCCTCTCGCAGGCGGTGGGGCGTCCGGTGCGCGTGCAGTACATGCGCCACGAGGGCACGGGGTGGGATCCCAAGGGACCGCCCGCGGTATTCCGCATGCGCGCGGGCCTCGATGCGAGCGGCAACGTCACCGCCTGGGATTGCGAGGCGCGCGGATTCTCCGGGCAGCTGCGTCCCTCGGGCACCGACGTTCCCGGCGATTCGCTGGCGGGGCAGATCCTCGGAACGTTCCAGCCGAACAGCAAGGACGAGCACAAGTTCCCCGAGGAGAGCTACGCCTTCCCGGCGAAGCGCAAGGTGAGCCACCTGCTCGACTGGAAGCGCTCGCTCGCCACGGCGCTGCGAACCGCGCACGTGCGCGACCCGGATGGGCCGCAGACCTGCTTCGCCTCGGAGTCGTTCGCGGACGAGGTCGCCTACGCGGCGGGCATCGATCCGGTCGAGTTCCGCTTGCGCTACATCGCCGACCAGCGGGAGAGGGCGGTGGTGGAGGCGGCGGCGCGGAAGAGCGGATGGCAGCCGCACGCGGCGCCGCGTCGGGCGAGGGACGGAAATCTCCTCGTCGGGCACGGCATCGCGCACGCGCCGCGGCACGGCACGATGGTCGCGGTCGTGGCCGAGGTGCGCGTGGATCCGTCGACCGGCCGCTACCGTGTGCGCCGCTTCACCGTCGCGCACGATTGCGGCTTCGTCGTGAACCCGAGAAGCCTCGAGGGCACCATCGAGGCGAACCTCATGCAGGCGATGAGCCGCGCGATGCACGAGGAGGTCCGCTTCGACGCGACGCGCGTGCTGTCGGTCGACTGGATCAGCTATCCGATCGTGGACATGATGGAGGCGCCCGAGGCCGTCGACATCGTGATCCTGGGCAACGAGCCCGGCGCGAAGTCGCTCGGTGCGGGCGAGCCCACCACGCGCCCCGTGGGCGCGGCGATCGCGAACGCGCTCCACGACGCGATCGGGGCGCCGGTGCGCCGCATCCCGCTCACGCCGCAGGCGGTGCTCGCCGCGATGAAGGCCTAAGCGAAAAAGGGGTCAGATTACTTTTCCGTTGCCTGCTGCGGCAGGCGATCGGTGAAAAGTAATCTGACCCCTTTTTCAGTTCACGCCGAGGAAACGCTGCCTCACGGCCGGGTCGTGCAGCAGCTCGCGCGGCGCGCCGCGATGGACGATGCGGCCGTTCTCGAGGATCGAGACCGAATCCGCGTTGGCGAGCGCGCTGTAGAGGTTCTGCTCGACCAGCAGGATCGCGATGCCGTGGCCTTTCAGCTCGCGCACGATGTCCTCGAGGTGCTGCACCATCACCGGCGAGAGCCCTTCCGAAGGCTCGTCCATGAGGAGGAGCTTCGGGTCGAGCATCAGCGCGCGCGCCACCGCGACCATCTGCCGCTCGCCGCCGGAAAGCTGCGTCGCGCGATGCGAGCGCCGCTCGGCGAGGCGCGGGAAAAGCCCGTAGATCCGCGCGACCGTCCATTCGCCCGACGTGCGCGGCAGGATCGAGAGGTGCTCCTCCACCGTGAGCGAGGCGAACAGGCGCCGGCCCTGCGGCACGTAGCCGATGCGCTTGCGCGCGATGCGATGCGGTGCCATGCCGCGCAGCTCCTCGCCGAGGAAGCGCACGCTTCCCGAGCGCACACGCGGCTCGCCCAGTCCCATGATCGAGCGGATGAGGCTGGTCTTCCCCATGCCGTTGCGGCCGAGGAGCGCGACCACCTCGCCCGGCTGCACCGCGATCGACACGCCGTGCAGCACGTGCGATTGGCCGTAGTAGCTGTGCAGCTCCGTCACCTCAAGCATCGCGCGGCTTCCCGAGGTAGACCTCCTGCACCTTGGCGTTCGAGCGGATCGAGGCGGGATCGCCCTCGGTGAGGATGCGGCCGTGGTCGAGGCAGGTCACGCGATCGACCAGGCCGAGCGCGAGGTCCATGTCGTGCTCGATGAGGACCAGCGTCAGCGTGCGCGGCAGCTCGCGGATGATGCGCGCCATGCTGACGCGCTCGGCAGGCGAGAGCCCCGCGGCGGGCTCGTCGAGGAGAAGAAGCTCGGGCCGCGAGGCGAGCGCGAGCTGCAGCTCGAGCTGGCGCTGCTCGCCGTGGGAGAGCTCGCGCACCGGGCTCGCGCGGCGCGCGGCGAGGCCGCCCGCGGCGAGGCCCGACTCGACCGCCTCCGATTCCGCGGCCGTGCATTCGCCCGGACCGAAGAACGAGAGCTTGCGCTTCGAGCGCCCGCGCACCGCGAGGCGCAGGTTCTCCTCGACGCTCAAGTGTCCGAAGAGCGTCGTGATCTGGAACGTGCGGCCCACGCCGCGCCGCGCGCGCCGTGCGGTGCCGAGCCGCGTGACGTCGTGGCCGTCGAGCCATACGGAGCCGGAAGTCACGCGCTGCTCGCCGGCGATGGAGTTGAAGAGCGTGGTCTTGCCGGCTCCGTTGGGCCCGATGATCGCGCGCCGCTCGCCGCGCGCGACCTCGAGCGAGACGCCGTCCACCGCCGCGAGCGCGCCGAAGGCGACGCGCACGTCGGCGAGCCGAAGCAGCGCCTCGACCAAGAGAGCGCCGCCTAGCCCTTGATGCCCTGGAACGTGCGCGAGTACGGGGGCTGCTTCATGTACTCGTCGGGCTTGTAGTGCCAGAACTGCGAGACGTTGGGATAGACGTCGAGCGGCACGTTCCAGTATTTCCCGTCGGGACGCTTCTTCACCTCGCGGATGAAGACGTCGTAGACCGGCTCGCCGTACTCGTCCAGGCGCACCGGCCGGCCGAGCGGCGAATCGGTGAGCACCACCTTGCGCACGGCCTCGAGGAATGCGGGCCGGTCCTCCACGTTGCCCTTCACGCCCTCGATCGCCTTCGCGAGCCACATCGCGCCCGAATACATCGAGAAGCCGTAGAGCGAGGGAAGCTTGCGGTAGGCCTTCTCGTACTCGGCGACGAACTTCTTCGTGGCGGGCGCGTCGTTGCCCTCGCAGAAGTGCGCGGCCGAAAGGATGCCCTCGCTTTCCGAGCCGAGGTTGCGGATGATCGACTGGTCGGTGAGATTCATCGAGCCGCAGAGCGGCATCTTCCCCTTCATACCGAAGTTCGCCCATTGCTGGATGAAGCGCGTGCCGTCGGCGCCGGTCTCCATCGCGTAGACGATGTCGGGCTTGGCGGCCTGGATCTGCGCGAGGTAGGGGCTGAAGTCCTGCGTGTTGAGCGGGTGCCAATACTGCGCGAGCACCTTGCCGCCGAGCTCGGAGAACGTCTGCACGAAGCCGCCGCACTGCTCGTGGCCGAAGGTGTAGTCCTGCGAGACGGTGACCACCTTGCGGATGCCCTTCTTCTTGTAGAGCCAGTCGGCGAGCGGGCGCGGCATCTGGCTCGCGGCGTAGCCGGCGATGCGGATCACGTTCGGGATGCGCTTCCTTTGCGTGAGGTCGTCGGCGGCGATGATCGGGATGAAGTAGGGGACGCCGTTGCCCTTCACGTATTCCGCGACCGCGAGGCCGGTGTTGGCGAGGAGGTCGCCGATCAGCATCTGCACGTTGCCCTGCTCGACGAGGCGGCGCGCCTTCTCGAGCGCGGTGTTCGGATTGGAGGCGTCGTCCTCGACCGTCACCTCGATCTCGCGCCCGGCGACCTTGTGGCCGAACTGGTTCCAGTAGAGGTTGAATCCCTCGACCATCTCCTTGCCGCCCGAGGCGACCACGCCGGTGAGCGGCGCGAGCAGCCCGATGCGGATCGGCCCGTTCTGCGCCGCGGCGCTCGGGATGGATGCGGGTCCGGCGGCCGCCGCGGCAACCGCGCCCGCGGCCTTCATGAAGTTGCGACGATCCATGGCGATTTCTCCTCGGTAGTGGTCAGGTGCGCGGCTTGCCGTTGCCCGCGAGCGCCTCCCGCACGCGGCCCAGCACGCCGCTCGGCGCGAAGATCATGGTGAAGATGAAGAGCAGCCCGAGCGCCATCATCCAGCGCTCGGTATACGCGGAAACGAGGTTTTCCAGCGAGATGATGATCGCGGCGCCCACGAGCCCGCCGAAGAGCGTGCCCACGCCGCCCACGAGCGCCATCAGCAGGCCCTCGACCGATTGCTCGAGGCCCACGGTCGAGGGGCTCACGAAGCTGTTGAAGAACGCGTAGAGGACACCCGCGAGCCCGGCGAAGAATCCGGAGACCGTGAAGGCGAGGAAGAGATGCAGCGGCACGTCGTAGCCCAACGCCCGCATGCGGGTCTCGCTCTCGCGGATGCCGGCGAGCGTGAGGCCGAAGGGCGAGCGCACGAAGCGCCACATCGCGGCGGTCATCGCGCTCGTGACGACCAGGATGAAGTAGTAGAGCACGCGCGCGTTGCCGAGCCACGCGGGGCGCACCGTGCCGCGGATGCCGTTCTCGCCGCCCGTGACCGAGGTCCAGCGCAGGCACACACCCCACACCACCATGCCGAGCGCGAGCGTGAGGAGCAGGAAGTAGACGCCCGAGGTGCGCACCGCGAGCAGCGCGAAGATCATCGCGGTGAGGGTCGCGGCCGCGATGCCGAGCGCCGCGCCCACCCATACGTTGCCGTTCGCGACCGTCACGTAGTAGAGCAGCACGTAGGTCGAGACGCCGAAGATCGCGCCGTGGCAAAGCGGCGTGCGCCCGGCGAATCCCGAGAGGATGTCGATCGACATCGCGAGCGTGGCGAAGATGAGCATCTCGGTCGCGAGCGTGGTGGGATAGCCCGGCACCACGAAAGGCACCAGCGCGAGCACGGCGAGCGTCGCGGCGAAGACGGCGAGGCGCGTCGAGCGTCTCATGCGGCACGCCCGAAGAGGCCGAGCGGCCGGAAGGCGAGGAGGAGCGCCATCGGACCGAAGATCACGAAGTAGGCGAGCTCCGGGAACCACACCTGCCCGTAGGTGGCGAGCATCGCGACGAAGAGGCTTCCCACCGCCGCTCCCCACAGGCTGCCGCGCCCGCCGATGATCACCACCGCGAGGCTGAAGACGAGGATCTCGGAGTCCGCCGTCGGATAGAGCGAGAGGAAGGCACCCCCCAGCGCCCCGCCCACGCCGGCGAGCGCCGCGCCGAGCATGAACGTGCCGACGAAGACGCGCTTGATGTCGATGCCGATGGCTTCCACGGTCTCGGCATCGTCCACGCCGGCGCGGATGAGCGCGCCCAGGCGCGTGCGGTTCACCAGCAGCCAGAGCAGCACGAACACGACCACGCCGACCGCGAGCACGAACAGGCGGTAGCGCGGATAGCTGATGCCCGCGAAGCTCCACGCGCCGCGCAGCGCCTCCGGGACCGGCACCGTGAAGGTGTCCCCGCCCCAGATCACCAGCGCGAGATCGTTGAGGCACAGCGCGATGCCGAGGGTGAGCAGCACCTGGCGCAGCTCGTGGCCCTTCACGAAGCCGAGCAGGAACCGGTCGACGAGGAAGCCGGCGAGCGCGATCGCGGCGGCCGCGGCGGCGATGGCGAGCGCGAAGCTGCCCGACTCCATCGCGGTGGAGAGCGCGATGTAGCCGCCCATGAGGTAGAGCGCGCCGTGCGCGAGGTTCACGATGCGCATGAGCCCGAAGATCAGCGTGAACCCGCTCGCGACGAGGAACAGCAGCGCGGCGAAGGTGAGCCCGTTGAGGACCTGGATCGCCGCGAGCGTCATGCGCCGCCCCGCTAGCGCGCCGCGCCCTGCGGCCGCGCCCCGCGGTACCAGTCGAGGATCTGCTCGCCGTTCCAGTGCAGCACGCCGGGGAAGCTGCTCACGTAGTCGTAGATTTCCTCGTGGTAGCCGATGCGGAAGGGCTGCCCGCTGATGTACGGGTGGATCGCGATCGCCATGATCTTCGGCCGCTTCGCGCCTTCCGCGTACAGGCGATCGAACGTGTCGATGCACTTGCGCGTCCAGTAGGCCGCCTCGTGGTGCTGGACGATCATCATCGTGATGTCGTTCGTCTCGATCGAGTAGGGCAGCGTCACGAGCGGCCCGTGCGCGGTCGCGATCTCGGTGGGCTCCTCGTCGTACACCCAGTCGCCGATGTACCGCACGCCAGCCGCGGCGAGGTTGTCGGGCGTCTCGAAGGTCTCCGTGAGGCCCGGGCCGAGCCAGCCGACCGGCCGCTTGCCGGTGAACTTCTCCAGCGTGTCGAGCGAGCGCGCGATCATCGCCGGCTGGTCGCGCTCGTTGTGGATCGGGCCCTGCTCGTAGCTGTGGCCCATGAATTCCCACCCGGCGTCGCGGCAGGCCTGCGCGACGCGCGGGTAGTCGACGCACACGCGCGCGTTGATCGAGAGCGTGGGGCGGATCGCGAGCCGGTCGTAGAGCTCCTTGAAGCGCCAGAAGCCCACGCGCATGCCGTACTCGTGCCAGCTCCAGTTGGGCACGTCGGGAACCATCACCGCGCCCTGCGGCGCCGGCAGCACCTGCCGCGCCATGGGGCGCGCGATGTCCCAGAACTCCAGGTTCACGATGGTCCACACGACGATGCGCGCGCCGCCGGGGAGAGCCAGCGGCGGCCGGTCGACGATCGCGGAATAGGGGATGCGCTCGCGCGGTTGCCGGGCCATGGCTTCCCCTCAGGCCGGCGCGGTGAGCGCTTCGAGCTCGAGCGCTTCGGAGCGGACGACGAAGCCGAACGCGGTGCGGATGCAGGCGAGCGCGGCATCGTGGAGCGTCGGTGCGTCCATCGTGTCCACGCAATCCTCGACCACGACCACCGCGTAATCGCGCGAGCAGGCCGCGGCGACGGTGGAGAGCACGCAGCTATTGGTGTTCACGCCCGTCACGTAGAGCGTGTTCACGCCGTGCGCGCGCAGCATGAAGTCGAGGTCCGTGCCGATGAAGCAGTCGTAGCGCTTCTTGGTGTCGACGAGCCAGTCGCCCTCGCGCCACACCTGCGGCATCACCTGAACGCCGGGCATGCCCTCGAGGTTGTGCGCGAGCACGTTCCTGCGCGGGTTGTCCGGATTCTCCGCGCGCGTGCGCCAGAACGGATTGCAGCGGATCTCGGCGGCGTCGCGGTAGCGCGTGAGGAGGTGCGCCACGGGGATCGCGGCGGCGCGGCAGCGATCCAGGAAGCGTTCGTTCGCCGCCACCACGCGGGCCGCCTTCGCCGCCGCGAGCGGCATCGTCGCCACCTCGGGGTCGAGATGGCCGCGATGCAGGTCGATCGCGACCACCGCGGCCCTCGCGCGATCCACGCCCAGGTTCATGCGCCGGCTCCTCCGCTATTGTTGGTGTGGGCAACGGGCGAAGCGTAGCGTGCCGCGGCGCGGCGATCAATCGGGCGCGGTCAGCTTTCCATCCGGAAAAGCCGCGCGGCGGTGCGCCCGAGGATCATCTCACGGTCGCGATCGCCGAGCCCGAGGCGCTCCACCGCCTCCACCGGGCGCTCGAGGCCCATGTCGAAGCAGTAATCGCTTCCGAGGAGCACGCGGTCGGCCCCGACCTGGCGGATGAGGTTCGCGTTGATGCGATCGTCGTGGCCGATGGTATCGTAGGTGAAGCGGCGCAGGTATGCGCTCGGCCGCTCCTTGAGGTGCGCGAGCTCGGGGCGCACGGCGGCGCCGTGGTCGAGCCGTCCGATGAGGCCCGGCAGCGTCCCGCCGGCGTGCGGCAGGTTCACCTCGAGCTTGGGGAACGCATCCAGCACGCCGCCGAAGATGAGGTTCGCCGCGGCCACCCCGGTGTCGTAGGGATTGCCGAGCAGGTTCTTGAGCCAGAAGCGCTGCAGGCGCTCCGCGCCGATCACGGACACCGGGTGCAGGAAGATCGGCCAGCCGATCTCCTCGCACTTCGCGTACACGTCCCAGTAGCGACGATCGTCGATCTCCGAATCCGCGAAGCTCGTCGCGAGATAAAGCCCGCGCAAGCCGGCGAGCTTCGACGCGCGCTCGAGCTCGGCGAGCGCGAGCGCCGGGTCCTGCATCGGCACCATGGCGAAGGCGAGGAAGCGATCGGGATGCGCGCGGTGCGCCGCGCTCGCCGCGTCGTTGAAGGCCTGCGAGAGCGCGAGGCCGAAGGGGGGCGGGGCCCAGTAGACCATCGGCATCGTGAGCGAGAGCACGTGCACGTCCACGCGCTTCGCATCCATCTCCGCGAGCCGCGGCCCGAGCTCCACGAACGCGTCCGTGAACGCGTTCGCGAGTCCCGGCACCTGGAGGCGATAGCCGGACTCGCCGCGCTCCAGGCGCGCGCCGTGCGCGGCGCCCTCGCGCGCGAGGAGCTCGATCCACTCGCGCGGATACCAATGCGTGTGCGTGTCGATCGTGCGCATCGGCGCGCGCCGCCGCGCCTACTCGGGCTGGATCTTCGCGTCGCGCGCGACCTTGGCCCAGCGCGCGGCCTCGGTCTTGTAGTGCGCCTCGAGCTCGCCGATCGTCATCGGGTCGGAGGTGACGCCGCGCTTCTGCAGCTTGTCGGCGACGTCCGGCTCCTTCACGATCTCGTTCACCTCGCGATTGAGGAGCTCGACGACCGGCGCGGGCGTGCCCTTCGGCGCGACGAAGGAATACCAGGTCGTCACTCGGTAGCCGGGCAGCGTCTCCTCGATGGTGGGAACGTCGGGCAGCTCCGGGGCGCGCTTCGCGCCCGACACGCCGAGGCCGCGCAGCTTCCCGGCCTTCACGTGCCCGAGCATCGATGGCAGCGCGTTGAACATGTACTGCACGTTGCCGGCGAGGAGGTCGCGTACGCCGGGCGCGCTCCCCTTGTACGGCACCTGCACCGCCTCGATGCCCGCCATCTGGTTGAAGAGCGAGGCGGCGAGGCCCTGCGTGGTGACCTGGCCGAGCGAAGCGAAGTTGAGCTTGCCGGGATTCGCCTTCGCGAGCGCGATGAATTCCTTCACCGTGTGCGCCTTCACGCTCGGGTGCACCACCAGTACGAGCGGCGTGAAGCCGATCATCGCGACCGGCGTGAAGTCGCCGATCGGGTCGTAGGGCTTCTTCTTCATGCCGAGCGGCGCCATCACGAACACCGGCGTGGCGAGGCCGAGCGTGTAGCCGTCGGGATCCGCGCGCGACACGAGTCCCATGCCGATCGTGTTGCTCGCGCCCCCATGGTTCTCGACGATCACCGGCTGCTTGAGGCGCTCCGAGAGCTTCTGCCCGACGAGGCGCGCGAGGAGGTCCGCGCCGCCACCGGGGGCGTAGGGCACGATGATCGTGATGGGCTTGTCGGGGAAGGCCGCGCCGGCGAACGCGGGCAATGCCAGGGCGAGCGTCGCGAGCGCGGCGCCGAAAACGTCACGAATGCGAATGGCCATCGTCGTCCTCGTGGTGGTGTGTATGGGTCGGATGGGAGTGCGCGGGACCGTGCCCGTGGTCGTGGTCGTGCATCAGCTCCTGCGGCACGTCGGGGAAGAGCTCGCGCGCCTTCGGCGCCGCGCCGCCCGCCCACTCGACGCCGCCCTTCTTGCGCGCGGCGGCGAAGAAGTCCTCCCAGGCGAGCGCGGCCGGATCGCGCGCCACTTCCAGGCGCTGCGCGAGCGCCGCGAGCACGAGCTTGCGGATGCGGCGCCCGTCCCATCCCTCGCAGAGCTTCGCGAGCTCCTCGATGCGCGCCGATTCCTTCGCGAGCGGCAGGAGCGCCGGCCACTGCACCGCCAGCTCGCCGATCGCGCTCTGCAGGATCTTCGCGATGGTCGGCACGTCCGGGAGCGAGAAGGTCATCACCAGGTCCGCGCGCGAGAGGAACGCCTCGTCCACGGCCGCGATGAAGTTGGTGGTGGTCACGAAGAGGACCGACGGCAGCTTCTTCGCGATCTCGTCCACGCCGAGGAGCACCGCGTCGGTCGCGCGGTGCACGTCCACGGGATTCGCCTCGAAGGAGGCGGCCGAGCGGCGCACGGCGAAGCTCTCGACCTCGTCGATGAGCACCACGGTGAACGGACGCCGCGCCGCGATCTCCGGCACCGTTTCCGTGAGGAGCCGCGTCACGTTCCTCTGGCTCTCGCCCAGCATGTCGCTCGGGAACGCGTGCGGGTTGATCTCGACCAGCGTGGTCGCGCCTTCGCGCGCGAGGGCGAGCGCCGCCACCTGCGCCAGCCCGCGCGCCATGGTGGTCTTGCCGGTGCCCGGCGGGCCCGCGAGCACGATCAGCCCGTGCGGCAGGCCGGAGAGCATCGAGAGCTTGCGCCCGTGCCGGAGCACCAGCAGCGCCTGGGCGAGCAGCCGCTCCTTCACCTCGCGCGGCACGACGATCGCGTCCCAGTCCTTGTCGTGGTGCTCGGCCGGGAGCACGTGCATCGAAAGGACGCCCGGAGGCAGGGCGGTGCGCGCGCGGTCCATCTCAGGCTTCGCGTTCTTCCGGCCGCTTGTCGTCCGGCCACTGGATCTGCGAGAGCTCCTGCATGGAGACCAGCGTGTCCTCGGCCTCCTCGAACAGCACCATCGGGTCCATCAGCGCGCGCATCGTCTCGAGGATCGAGTCGAACATGTGGATGCGCACCAGGCGGCATTGCTGCGTGGGATCGTCGTTGAAGTGCTGGTGCCAGAGGAAGTGGTCGACGACGATGAGGTCGCCCTGCTTCCAGCGATGGTGCTCGCCCTTGTCGGGCGCGGTGCCGAGGAAGCTGTGGCCGTAGCCTTCGACCACGTAGAGCCAGGCCTCGCCCGGGTGGCGGTGCAGCGACTGCGTCTTCCCGGGCGCGAACTGGATCATCACCTGCGTGAGGCCGGAGGCCTCGTTGCCGATCGCACGGTCGTTCAGGAACTTGGTGCGCGTGCCGCGCGGCGTGGCGAGGATCTCCTGCTCGTCGTAGGGCGTATGGACGCGGCCGGAGCGGCGCTTCTTCGTCTCGGTTTCCAGCCGGCGCAGGCGTCGCGCGTACGGATCATCCCCCGGGATGCCGCGCGAATAGGCGGGGCGCGGCGGCAGGCTCTCGAACTTCTCGTGGCCGCGATCCTCGATCACGCTCATGCCGAGCGTAAAGAGCGTGGGCTCGGACGAGTAGCTCATGAAACGCGCGGGCTTGTCGCCCTCGTTGCCGTGGCGGTGCCAGCTCCACGCGGGCAGGTGGATCGCGTCCCACTGCTTCCAGTCGTAGCGCACGCCGTCCACCTCGGTCCAGCCGGAACCCTCGACCATGAAGAGGATCGCGTCCCAGGAGTGGCGGTGGATGGTGGTCGTGGTGCCGGGATCGATCTCGTGCACCAGCGCATCGAGGACGCGCGTCGGCCGGTCGCCGTCCCAACCCATGTACACGCCCTGCCGCATGCCGCGCGCGGTGGGGACGAGCTTCACGTCCTCCTTGCGAATGACGCTCTGGCGGTAGTTGCGCCACTCCTCGAGGAATTCCTTCCGGCGCTTCTTCTGGATGTGGTAGTGCGTGGTGGTGGTCTGCGTCTTGGTCGACATGGTGGGCTCGCGCGGCGAGGGGATCGCCGCGGCTCGGTGCGAAAGGAAAACAATTCGGGAACGAGTTCCGCTATACTGAACATCGTTCCAATTTCTTGCCGGTCGACGTAGTTGAACATAGAATGACCAGCTCGGTCAATTTCCCGCGGCCCTTTTCCATGCGATCCCTCCGTCCGCTCGCGCTCGTCGCCGCAACACTCGCCGCCGCCTCGCTCGCCGCCGTCTCCGCGTCCGCGCAGATGTCGAACGAGGCGGTGTTCCACTACCACGGCCCGGACCGCGAGGCGAAGCTCGCCGCGCAGGCGAAGCAGGAGGGCAAGGTGGTCCTGTACACCTCGCTCGCGCCGTCCGAATCGAAGCCGCTCGCCGAGGCCTTCCAGAAGAAGTACGGCATCAAGGTCGAGCTGTGGCGCGCGCTCTCCGACAAGGTGGTGCAGCGCGCGATCGCCGAGGCGCGCGCGCACCGCGCCGACGTCGACGTGATCGAGACCAACGGTCCCGAGATGGACATGATCGCGAACGAGCAGGTGCTCGAGCCCTGGGATTCGCCCTATCTCGCGGACCTCCCGGCCGCCGCGGTGCCGAAGGGGCATCCGTGGCTTCCGGACCGCATGAATTTCTTCGTCGTCGGCTTCAACACCGACAAGGTGAAGCGCTCCGAGATCCCCGCGACCTACGAGGGCTTCCTCGACCCGAAGTGGAAGGGCCGCATCGGCATCGAGGCGACCGACGAGGAGTGGATGGCGACCCTGGTGAAGACGATGGGCGAGGAGAAGGGCCTCGACTTCTTCCGCAAGCTCGCGGCGATGAAGCCCGACATGCGCAAGGGCCACGTGCTGCTCGCGAAGCTCGTCTCCGCGGGCGAGGTGCCGGTGTGCCTGAGCTGCTACAACAGCAACATCATCAGCCTGAAGCGCAAGGGTGCGCCGGTGGATTTCGTCCCGGTGCAGCCGGTGGCCGCGCGACCGCAGGGCATCGGCATCGCGCGGGCGGCTCCGCATCCGGCGGCGGCGGTGCTGTTCGCCGACTTCGTGCTCTCGCCGGAAGGCCAGAAGCTCTACGAATCCATGGGCCGCGTCCCGGCGAGCACCAAGGTGAAGAGCGAGCTCAACAATTTCCCGTTCACGATGATGGACCCCAAGATCGTCCTCGAGGAAGAGGACAAGTGGCAGAAGCTCTGGGACCAGCTCTTCCTGCAGAGGTAGATCGATGCAATCGCTTCCCACCCACTGGCTGGCGCTCGTCGCCGTGGTCTTCCTGCTGGGGCTCAAGCACGGGCTCGATCCGGACCACCTCGCCGCGATCGACGGCCTCACGCGCTTCAACGCGGGACGCCGGCCGCTCGTCTCGCGCTGGTCGGGCCTGCTCTTCTCGGCCGGCCACGGCGTCGTGGTGACCCTGGTCGCGATCACCGTCTCGACGCTGGCGGGCGATTGGCGCGTGCCGGCCTGGCTGGACGGCGTGGGCATCTGGATCTCGATCGGCTTCCTCGCGGTCCTCGGCAGCGTGAACCTCGCCGCGGTGCTGCGCACCCCGCGCGGCGAGATGGTGCGCCCCGTAGGGCTCAAGAGCCGTTTCTTCCAGGGCCTCACGCATACCGGGCACCCGATCCTCATCGCCGCGGTGGGAGCGGCGTTCGCGCTCTCGTTCGACACGTTCAGCCAGACGGTGCTCTTCTCGGTGACCGGATCGCGCCTCGCCGGTTGGCTCTTCGCGTTCGCGCTGGGCCTCGTCTTCACGGCGGGCATGATGGCGACCGATGCCCTGAACGGACTGTGGGTGAGCCGGCTGGTGCGTTCGGCCGACGCGCGCGCCGCCGCCGCCTCGCGCGTGATGAGCTTCGCGGTCGCGGTGGTCGCGCTCGCCATTGCCGCGCTCGCCTTCGCGCGCCGGGTGCTGCCCGCGCTCGATGCGCGTCTCGATTCGTGGGACACGGCGCTGGGAATCGCCGTGGTCGTCGTGGTCGCGGCGGCCTACGCCTTCGCCCTTCGCATCACCCGGGAGCCCCGATGGACCCACGCTTGAAGAAGCCCAAGCCGAAGCGCATGCGGCTCTCCTCGGTCGCGAACGCGATCCGCCTCACCAAGGCGTTCTCCGAGCAGGAATACGAGATGGGCATCAGCGCGCTCGCGATGCGCCTCGGGCTCGCGAAGAGCACGGTGCACCGGCTCGCCACCACGCTCGTCGAGTACGACATGCTCGAGCAGAACCGCGAGACGGGGAAGTACCGCCTGGGCCTCGCGTTCTTCGAGCTCGGCACCCTCGTGCGCCGCAAGATGGACGTGACCACGGAGGCGCAGGGCGAGATCCACGCGCTCGCCGATTCGAGCGGCGAGACGGTGCAGCTCGCGATCCTCGACCACCTCACGGTGCTCTACATCCGCATCCGCGAGAGCCGCCAGGCCGTGCGCCTTTCCTCGGGCCTGGGCTCGCGTGCGCCGGCGCACTGCACGGGCGTGGGCAAGGCGCTCCTCGCCTTCCAGTCGCCGGAGGCGGTGCAGCTCGTGGTCGACAACGGCTTGAAGCGCTACACCGAGAATACGATCACCGATCCGGAGAAGCTGCGTGCCGAGCTCGCGCTGATCCGCGCGCGCGGCTACGCGATCGACGACGAGGAGATCGAGGTGGGACTGCGCTGCGTGGCCGCACCCATCCGCGACCACAGCGCGCGCGTGGTGGCCGCGATCAGCGTCGCGGCGCCCGTGCAGCGCATGAGCAAGAAGCAGGTGCAGGCGACCATCCCGTCGGTGGTCGCGGCCGCGGAGAACATCTCGCGGCGCCTGGGATTCATTCCCAAGCTCGCCAGCGCGATGATGGCCGATTGATGCGCGAAGTCCGCATCGCGAGCGGCGAGGCGTTTTCCTGCGCCGAGGACGATACGCTGCTGCGCGCGGGATTGCGCGCGGGCCTGGGCTTCCCCTACGAGTGCAACTCGGGCTCCTGTGGCACCTGCAAGGTGGAGCTGGTCGAGGGCGAGATCCATTCGCTACGTCCCGATGCGCCCGGCCTCGCCGAGCGCGACCGCGCGAAGCACCGCGTGCTCGCCTGCCAGGCCGAGCCGCGCAGCGACTGCGCGATCAAGGTGCGGCTGCGTGCCGAGAACGTGCCGATGCACCGGCCGGCGCGCTTCGCCGCGCGCCTGGAATCGACGCGCGACCTCACGCACGACATCCGCGAGTTCACCTTCGCCGCGGCCCCCGGCGCGCCGGGCTTCCTCCCCGGGCAGTACGCGCTCTTCTATCTACCGGGGCTCGCCGTGCCGCGCACCTACTCCATGTCGAACGTGGACGACGGGCGCGGCCGGTGGCAGTTCATCGTGCGGCGCGTACCGGGAGGCACGGGCACGAACACGCTGTTCGACAAGGTGGCGCTCGGCTCCGAGGTGCCCATCGACGGGCCCTACGGGCTCGCGTACCTGCGCACCGACAGCCCGCGCGACATCGTCTGCATCGGCGGCGGCTCGGGCCTCGCGCCGATGCTCTCGATCGCCCGCGGCGCGGTGCGCGAGCCGCGGCTCGACGCTCGCCGGATCCACGTCTTCTACGGCGCTCGCACCCTGCGCGACCTGTGCGGAGAGGCGGAGCTCGCCTCGCTTCCCGGATACGGCGAGCGCGTCTTCTTCCACCCCGTGCTCTCGCAGGCGGAGGAGGGCGCGGGCTGGAGCGGCGCGAGGGGCTTCGTGCACGAGCTCGCGCGCGACTTCGTGGCCGAGCGCTGGAACGACCACGAGTACTACTTCGCGGGGCCGCCGCCGATGGCCGAGGCGGTGCAGCGCATGCTGATCGACAAGCGCGTGCCGTACGACCAGGTGCATTTCGACAGCTTCTACTAGGTCGACCTCCGGGAACGAACCCATGTCGAAATTGAGACTCGCCCTCGGCTGCTGGAACTACGACCGCACGCGCGGCCTCATGGAAGGCCGCATCCAGCCCGACGGCATCGACCTCGTCTACCTCAACATGCCGGTGGAGGAGACGTTCTTCCGCATGCTGCGCCACCGCGAGTTCGACGTCGCGGAGATGTCGCTCTCGTCGTATTCGGTCTCGCTCTCGCGGCCCGGAAAGCCGTTCATCGCGATCCCGGTGTTCCCCTCGCGCTTCTTCCGGCACTCGTGCATCTACGTGAACACGAAGGCCGGCATCCGCGAGCCGAAGGACCTCGTCGGCAAGCGCATCGGCAATCCCGAGTACCAGATGACGGCGCCGGTGTGGATTCGCGGCATCCTGCAGGACGAGTACGGCGTACCGGTGGACGCCGTCACGTACCGCACCGGCGGCGAGGAGGAGCCCGGGCGTCCCGAGAAGCTCAAGCTGGACCTTCCGGCGAACATCACGGTCCAACCGATCGGCGAACGCGACACGCTTTCCGCGATGCTGCGCGACGGCGGCATCGACGCGCTCTACACCGCGCGCATGCCCTCGACCTACCGCACCGCGCCCGATCGCGTGAGGCGGCTCTTCGAGAACTACATGGAGGTGGAGCAGGCGTACTTCCGCAAGACGCGCATCTTCCCGATCATGCATACGGTGGTGATCCGGCGCGCGCTCTACGAGCAGCATCCGTGGATCGCGATGTCGCTCTACAAGGCGTTCGCGCAGGCGCAGCGCGAGGCCTACGAGGATCTCTACGTCACCGCGGCGTTGAAGACGATGCTCCCGTGGCTCACCCGGCACGTCGAGGACGCCCGCGCGCTGATGGGCGACGACTACTGGTCGTACGGCTTCGCGCCGAACCGCGCATGCCTCGACACCTTCCTGCGCTACCACCACGAGCAGGGTCTCTCCAGGACGCGCCTCGCGCCCGAGGAGCTGTTCGCGCCGGAGACGATGGAAAGCTTCGTGATCTGACGATGGCCGAGCCGATCGGAGCGAAGAAGCACAGCCTCCTCGACCACATGATGGGCGTGGACGGCACGCACTCGCATGCCGAGGGCGACTACGACCACGACCACGATCACGACGACTTCGGCGAGTACGACCCGGAGCACGATTCGCTGTGGCAGCAGGATCACATCCAGCTGGTCTCGGTGGGCATCGACATCGGCTCCTCCGGCACGCAGGTGATCTTCTCGCGCATCTACATGCGCCGCCTCGCCGAGGACCTCACCAGCCGCTATTTCGTGGTGAAGCGCGAGACGCTGCACCAGTCGCCGGTCGCGCTCACCCCCTACGTGAGCGAGGAGCGCATCGACGAGCATGCCGTGGGCGAGATCGTGGATCGCGCCTACACCGAGGCCGGCATCCATCCCGACAACATCGACACCGGCGCGGTGATCCTCACCGGCGAGGCGCTGCGCCGCGACAACGCGAAGGCGATCGCGGAGGTCCTCGCCGACATGGGCGGCGAGTTCGTGTGCGCGACCGCCGGCCACCACATGGAGTCGCTGCTCGCCGCCTACGGCTCGGGCGCCGCCAAGGCCTCGCACGACCTCGGACGTCCGGTGCTCAACGTCGACATCGGAGGCGGCACCACCAAGCTCGCGCTGGTGGAGAACGGCCGCGTGGTGCATACCGCGGCGATCCACATCGGCGGAAGGCTCGCGGTGGTTGGCGACAGGTCATTGCCCGACGAAGGAAGTGACCTCTTCCCCGCAGGACGGCTCACGCGATTGGACCCGGCCGGCAAGCAGCTCGCGAAGAATGCCGGTCTCGAATGGAACCTGGGCGACACCGTGAGCGACGTGCAGCTCGACCGCGTCGCGGCGTGGATGGCCGATGCCTTGGTCGCCGCGCTGACCGTGAGCCCCACGCCCGCGCCGATCGACGCGCTCTGGCTCACCGATCGGCTCGATCCGGTCGAGGGCATCGCGGGCGTGATGTTCTCCGGCGGCGTGGGCGAATACGTCTACGGGCGCGAGTCGCGCGACTTCGGCGACCTGGGCCGGCGCCTCGGGCTCGCGATTCGCGCGCGGCTCGACGCGGGGCGGCTACCGTATGCGCTGCTGCCGGCGGGCGAGTGCATCCGCGCGACCGCGATCGGCGCCTCGGAATACAGCGTACAGCTCTCGGGCAACACGGTGTACGTCTCGAATCCCGCCACGCTCCTGCCGCGCAGGAACCTGCAGGTGCTGCAGCCGGACGTCTCGCTCGAGGGCGAGGTCGATGCCACCCGCGTCACGCAGGCGATCCGCCGGCACTTCGAGGCCTTCGACCTCGCCGAGGGCGCGGCGGAAGTCGCGCTCGCGTTCCGCTGGCACGGCCCGCCGGCGTACGGGCGCATCGCCGCGCTCGGCCGCGGCATCGTCGAGGCGTTGCCCATGACGCTCCTCGAGTCGAAGCCGCTCTACCTGGTGCTCGACGGCGACATCGCGCATTCGCTGGGCGCGCTCCTCAAGGAAGAATGGGGCCTCGCCTCCGAGGTGCTGGTGATCGACGGCGTGTCGCTCTGGGATTTCGACTACGTCGACCTCGGCCGCGTGCGCATGCCCTCGTACACCGTGCCCGTCACCATCAAGTCGCTGGTGTTCAGCGAGGACCCGCGCGGCCCGCGCATGCGCGGCCACTCGCACGGCCACGACCATGGCCACGGCCACGAGCACGGCGCGGGCCATCACCACCATCATCATCATTCCCCGCGGGAGGCTCACCCATGAGTACCCCGATCGCATCGAAGAGGGCCGCCGCGGCCGAAACCCGGGCGCTGCGCCAGGAACTCGCCGACGCGCTCTCGATGCTGGAGCGTGCCGAGGTGATCGATTTCAACGGGCACATGAGCTGCCGCATCCCGGGGAGCGAGCACATCCTCATCAATGCCGGAAAGTCGGTACGAAGCGCGCTCACCGCCGACGACATCATCGCGATCGACCTGGACGGCCGGCCGGTCGAGGGCGACGTGGTGCCGCCGATGGAGTTCCACATCCACACCGAGATCTATCGCCGCCGGGCGGATGTGCAGGCGGTGGCGCACACGCATCCGCTGTGGTCCACGCTCTTCAGCATGACCGGGCAGGCGGTCGAGCCCGTGACGATGCAGGCCGCGGTGATGGGGCCGATCCGTTCTTTCGCGAAGACCGCGTCGATCAACCAGAAGCCGCTCGCCGAGGAGCTCGCCGCCGCGCTCGGGCCCGACCGCGTGATCATGCTGAAGTCCCACGGCGCCGTCATCGCGGGCGCCGACATCGTGGAGGCCTTCGTGCTCGCGATCTACCTGGAGGAGACCGCGCGCCGCCAGTACCTCGCGCGCGCGCTCGGCACGCCGTATGCGCTCAACGCCGAGGAAGTGAAGACCATCGGCGCGAACCTGCGCAAGCCCCACCTGTTGCGCAAGGTCTGGGATTACCACCACGCCAAGCTGAGGGACTAGAGACCACCACGGCCCGAAGTGCCCGCGAAGGCGGGGACCTGCGGGAAACCAGGCAAGCCGAAATCCCCGCGAAGGCGGGACCTCGATGCGAACCCCGCTGTACCGACGGCTTCGTGTGCTAGATTCGACCGTATCCCTATGCAGACCGACGTTCTACATAAAGGAACACCGCTGATCGCGGCGCAGCTGCCCGGCGAGCGCCGTCGCTTCGAGTGGGGGTGGGTCCTGATCGGGCTGTGCGTCGCGCTGGTCGTCTACCTCGCGGTGGTCCCGCTCGGCTTCCTCCTGTGGCAGAGCTTCCTCACGCCGCAGACCGCGGAGCAGGCGGCGCGCTTCACGTGGGGCAACTACCGCGACGCCTACGGCAGCAGCGAGACGTGGGCGCTGCTGCGCAACTCGATCGAGTTCGCGATCGGCGCCTCGTGCTTCTCGTTCGTCGTCGGGGCCGGCCTCGCGTGGATGAACGAGCGCACCAACACGCCGTTCAAGACGCTCTTCTACGGCCTCGCGCTGCTGCCGCTCATCATCCCGAGCGTGCTCTTCACGGTGTCGTGGATCCTCCTCGCGAGCCCGAAGATCGGGATCCTCAACCTGCTGCTGAAGGACATGCTGGGGCTCGACCACCACGTGTTCGACATCTACTCGCTCTGGGGAATGATCTGGGTGGACGGGCTGCACTACTCGCCCATGGCCTTTCTCCTCATGTCCGCCGCCTTCCGCGCCATGGATCCCGCGCTCGAGGAGTCGGCGATGATGAGCGGGGCGAACGTGCTGCAGGTGGCGTGGCGCGTGACGCTCAAGCTCACGTGGCCGGCGATCGTCGCGACCGTCCTCATTCTCTTCGTGCGTGCGATCGAGTCCTTCGAGGTTCCGGCGCTGCTCGGGCTGCCGGTGGGAATCGAGGTGTTCACCTCGTCGATCTACGAGGCGGTGCATCGCTATCCGAGCCAGGTGGGGCTCGCGAGCGCGTACGCGGTGACGCTCCTCGTCATCACCAGCATCGGCGTCTACATGCAGTCGCGGCTCTCGAGCCACGGCTCGAAGTACGCGACCATGACCGGCAAGGGCTTCCGCCCGCGCCAGATCGACCTGGGGCGCTGGCGCTATCTCACGGCGGCGATCTTCATCGTCTACTTCCTGCTGATCGTGGTCCTGCCGTTCCTGGTCCTGCTCTGGTCGTCGTTCCAGAAGTTCTACCAGGTGCCGTCGTGGAAGGCGCTGCACCACCTCACGCTCGATCCGTACCGGTTCATCGTGACGTACCCGAGCCTGCTGAGCGCGGTGACCAACACGCTGGTGCTCTCGATCGGCACGGCCACCGTCATCATGCTGGTGACGGCGGTCATCACGTGGGTGGTGGTGAAGACGAAGATCCCGGGTCGCTTGATCCTCGACAACGTCGCCTCGCTGCCGTTGGTCTTCCCGGGGCTCGTGCTCGGCCTCTCGATCATGATCTTCTACCTGAACGTCGACATCGGCGTGTACGGGACGATCTGGATCATGTTCATCGCGTACGTCACGCGCTTCATGCCCTACGGGCTGCGCTACAACACCGCCTCCATGCTGCAGATCCACAAGGAGCTCGAGGAGAGCGCCGCGATGAGCGGGGCATCGTGGGGCACCACGTTCTGGCGCATCGTGCTGCCGCTGCTCAAGCCCGGCCTCGTCGCCGGATGGATCTACGTGCTGCTCCTTTCCGTGCGCGAGCTCTCGAGCTCGATCCTGCTCTACAGCCCGGGCACCGAGGTGGTCTCGGTGGTGATCTGGGAGCTGTGGGAGAACGGGCAATACGTCGAGCTCTCCGCGCTGGGCGTGATGTTCATCCTCTCGCTCTTCTTCATCGTGATGTTCGCCCAATGGCTCGGGAAGAAGTTCGGCGTCAAGGAATGATGCGAGCGAGAGTCCATGAAAGCGCCGATTGCCGCCGATCCAACGCCGATGCCCGCCGATGAGGCGAAGGAGCGTTTCATGCCCGTTGTCGAGACGGCTCGGATTCCGACGACGCGGCTCATCCCGGATTCATCGGCGGCCCTCGGCGTTGGATCGGCGGATATCGGCGCTTGCGGTACCCCGCACGGCAGCCAAAGAGGAGTAGCGACGTGTTGAGAGTCGAGGGGTTGTACACGGAGTATCCGAACGAGAAGGGCGAGATCGTGAAGGCCGCCCAGGACGTGACCTTCCAGGTCCCGGAGGGCAAGCTCTTCACGCTGCTCGGGCCGAGCGGCTGCGGCAAGACCACGACGCTGCGCTCCATCGCCGGGCTCGAGCGCCCGCGCGTGGGCGAGATCGCGGTGAAGGACCGCATCGTCTATTCCTCGTCGAAGCGCGTGTTCGTCACGCCCAACCGGCGCGGCTTCGGCATGGTGTTCCAGTCGTACGCGATCTGGCCGCACATGACGGTGTTCGCGAACGCCGCGTTCCCGCTTTCGGTCGGCGGGGGCAAGCTCTCGCGCCAGGAAATGCGCGACAAGGTGATGCGCGTGCTCGCCGCCTGCCAGCTCGACCACCTCGCCGAGCGCGAGGCGACCAAGCTTTCGGGCGGTCAGCAGCAGCGCCTCGCCCTCGCGCGCGCCCTCGTGAGGGAGCCGCAGCTGCTGCTCCTCGACGAGCCGCTCTCCAACCTCGACGCGAAGCTGCGCGAGCGCATGCGCTTCGAGCTCAAGCGCCTGCAGCGCGAGCTGCGCATCACCACCGTGTACGTGACGCACGACCAGAGCGAGGCGCTCGCCCTCTCCCACGAGATCGCGGTGATGAACGAGGGGCGCATCCAGCAGATCGGCAGCGCGCGCGACATCTACGAGCGGCCGCAGAGCGCGTTCGTCGCGGACTTCGTCGGCTCCACCAACTTCCTCGACGGCTCGGTGCTCGGCCCCGACGGCGAGGCGCGCTACCGCGTGCGCACCGAGATCGGCGACCTCACCGTACGCGCCATGGACGCCCTGCGCGCCGAAGACAAGGTGCTCCTCTCGGTGCGGCCGGAGGACGTGGACCTCACGGAGGCGAAGCCCGACGGCATCAACGTGCGCGAGGCGAAGGTCGACGCCAAGGTCTTCCTGGGCGAATGCGTGGACTTCCAGGTGAAGCTCGGCGAGCGCACGCTCCTTTCGCGCCGCCACCCGTCGCTGCGCACGCGCGTGGGCGATCCGATCTTCGTGCGCCTCGATCCCGACAAGTGCATCGCGCTCAAGGCCGCCTGAGGAACATGCAGAAGAAGCACGACAAGCTCAGGATCGGGACGGCGACGCGCACCTCGAAGTACCCGGTCGCGCCGACGAAGGAGCGCTGGGCCTCCGACGTCATCGTCGACCTCCTGCACGCCTACGACCTTCCGCACGCGGCGTTGAACCCGGGCGCGAGCTACCGCGGCCTGCACGACTCCATCGTGAACTACGGCCAGAACCGCCCCACGATGATGCTCTGCCAGCACGAGGAGACGGCGGTGCAGGTCGCGCACGGCTACGCCAAGGCGAGCGGCAGGCCCATGGTGGCGATCCTGCACAACCTCGTGGGGCTCCTGCACGCGAACATGGCGATCTACTACGCCTACATCGACCGGGCGCCCGTCTTCATCGTCGGCGCGACCGGACCCATGGACGAGACCAAGCGCCGTCCGCGGATCGACTGGATCCACACCGCGCAGGGGCAGGGCGAGGCGGTGCGCCAGTACACCAAGTGGGACTACCAGCCGCACACCGTCGACGGCGTTCCCGAGGCGTTCGCGCGCGCCTACGGCGTGATGATGACGCAGCCGCAGGGGCCGGTGTACACGATCTACGACGCCTGGCTGCAGGAGCAGAAGCTCGATCACGAGGTTCAGCTGCCGCCGGCGCAGGCCGTGAAGGTGCCCTCGCGCATCGGGCCCGATCCGGCGGCGCTCGCGCGCGCGGCCGACCTGATCGCCGCCGCCGAGCGGCCGGTGATCATCGCCGAGTACACGGGACGCGACGCCGAGGCCTTCGCGAGCCTCGTGGAGCTCGCCGAGACGGCGGGCGTCCCGGTGTACGACGTCGACAGCCGCCTGAACTTCCCGAGCCGGCATCCGTTGAACGTGAGCCTCACCAAGGACGCTTTCCGCACGGCCGACCTGGTCCTCTGCCTCGACGCGCGCGACTGGGAGAAGCCCACCACCGAGCTCGTGAGCACCACGCGCGAGGTGAAGTCCGTGGTCCCGGCGGGCGCCAAGTGGATCGAGATCGGCTTCGGCGACCTCGAGCTCTCGAGCTGGGCGCTCGACTACCAGCGCATGAACCACGCGGACCTGCGCGTCATGGCCGACACGACGCTCGCGATCCCGATGCTCACCGGGCTCCTCGAGTCTCGCATCGCGAAGGACCGGAAGCTCGCCGCGAAGGTGAAGGCGCGCGTCGCGCAGGTGTCCGCGCGGACGAAGGCGCGCTGGAAGAAGTGGGAAGCCGAGGCGCGCGAGGACTGGGACGCCTCGCCGATCACGCTGCCGCGGCTCGCGACGGAAGTCTGGAACGCCATCCGCGGCGAGGACTGGGTCCTCACCGCCGGCACGCTGGAGGAGTGGACGCGCAAGCTGTGGAATTTCGAGAAGCCGTATCGCCATGCCGGCCGCTCGCTCGGCACCGCGACGCAATTCGGCATCTCGCTCGGCGTCGCGCTCGCGCACCGCGAGGCGAAGCGCCTGGTGGTGGACCTGCAGCCCGACGGCGACCTCATGTTCGACGCGGGCGCGTTGTGGGTCGCCGCGAAGCACCGCATCCCGATGCTCGTCGTGATGTACAACAACCGCGCCTACTACAACGACTGGGAGCACCAGATCCGCATGGCGAAGCTGCGCGGCACTCCGGTGGATCGCGCGCACATCGGCATGGACATGAGCGATCCCGACCCGGATTTCGCCGGCCTCGCGCGCTCGATGGGCTGGTACGGCGAGGGACCGATCGACGATCCGAGGAAGGTCGCGGCCGCGTTGAAGCGCGCGATCGCGAAGGTGAAGGCCGGACAGCCGGCGCTCCTCGACACGATCACGCAAAGACGATGACCCACGGACCGATTCGCAAGGTCGGATTCATCGGCGCGGGCCGCATGGGCATGCCCATGGTGGGCCACGTGGTGAAGCGCGGCTTCGAGGTCGCGGTGTACGACGTCGATCCGGCCAAGCGCGCGGGCGTGGAAAGCCGCAAGGCGCGCTGGGAAACCGACTGCCGCGCGCTCGCCCGCTCGAGCGAGGCGATCCTCGTCTGCGTGGGCTACGACCGCGAGCTGCGCGAGCTGCTGGCCGCGGAGGGCGCGCTCGCCGAGGCGCCTGCGGGCACGATCGTCGCGATCCTCTCCACGGTACATCCGAAGACGGTGGTCGAGCTCGCCGAAGCCGGTGCGAAGCGTGGCGTGCACGTGCTCGACTCGACGGTGTGCCGCGGCGGACAGGCGGCGGACGAGGGAACGCTCCTCTCCTTCGTGGGCGGCGAGGCGGGCGTGGTGGAACGCCTGAAACCGGTGCTCGCGAGCTACTCGACCGACATCGTGCACACCGGGGCGGCCGGCACCGCGCAGGTCGCGAAGGCCGCGAACAACATGGTGATGTGGTCGTGCCTCATCGCGAACCACGAGGCGCTCGCGCTCGCCCAGCGCCACGGCATGGACGTGGAAAAGCTGCGCGCGGCGCTCAGGATGTCCAGCGCGGATAATTACGTGCTGCGCAACTGGCGGGTGAACACGATGGCGTGGGCCGAGGACGACATGGAGATCGTGCAGGCGATGGCGGCCGAGCGGGGCATCGCGCTCCCGCAGGCGGGGCTGAACCGGGAGCTGTGCCGCATGCTCAAACCCAAACGCTTCAAGCTGGACGAATACGGCGTCTGACCGTCGTTCCCGCCCCGATCGAAGCATTCGAGGGCGGGCCGCGGCGGAACGAGGAAAGGACAGGAGGTGCAAATGGACACACCCGTGAGGAAGGCGCAGGAGGTCTCCGCGCCCGGCGACATCGTGGAGAACGAGTCGCACTACCACAGCAAGAAGGACCGCGTGTTCGTCCGCGCAATCCAGGGGCAGTACAGCCTCAGGGACGAGCTCGCGCGGCTGCGGTCGATGCCGCGCGTGAGGAAGGCGAAGGACATCAGGTTCCGCGACGGCCCGCAGACCTACAGCCGCCACTACGTGGAGCCCAAGGACGGCATCTCGCAGCTCTTCCACCTGCACCTCGAGGAGTACGGCCCCGGGGGCAAGTCGCAGAAGCACGGCCACGTGAACGAGGCGGCGTTCTACATCCTCGACGGCGAGGGTTACGAAGTGCACGACGGCATCCGCTACGACTGGAAGGCCGGCGACATCGCGATCGTGCACAACAACTGCGTGCACCAGCACTTCAATGCGAGCCCGACGAAGCCGGCGCGCGCGCTGGTGCTCAAGACCAAGCCCATGTTCATGTTCATGAACATGCTGTTCCAGAAGCAGGTGGAACCGCGTCCCAGCGACCCCGCGCCCGGCCCCGAGGCCGCGGCGTTCCGGGCGCGCGAGGCAGAGAGCGACTTCAATCACAGTTGAGAACCGGGGTCAGACCCTGAACCAAGCAACGGCAACACCAGGGTCTGACCCCAAGAAAAGGAGCCGAAGATGGCCTGGGGTGAATCGAAGAACTGGAAGAAGGGCACCGCGAACCAAGCGCTGTACCAGGCGCTGCTCGACGACGCGGCCGCGGCGCCCGCGCGCAACGCCAAGCGCAAGAAGATCGTGCATCCGGAGGAGATGCCGTGGGAGCTTTCGCGCCACGGGCTGCTCAAGCACCTCCTCAACGAGGGCATGAACACGCGCATGGAGACCGTGGACGCGTACATGCTGGTCATTCCGCCGGGCAGCCGCTCCGGCAAGCATCGCCAGCTCGCCGAGGAGTGCCTCTACGTGGTCGAGGGACGCGGCTACGACCTGCACGTCGACTACGACGTGGAGATCACCGACACCTATCACTGGGCCCCGCAGAAGGAAGTGAAGCGCTACGAATGGGAGGCGGGCGACGTGATCTACATCCCGCCCAACACCGCGAGCCAGCACTTCAACCTGGATCCGGAGCGCCCGGCGCGGCTCATCTCCGCGGTGAACCGCATCTTCAAGCACTCCGGGTTGAACGACCTCGAGCAGCTCGAGGACGCGCCCGAGTATCGGCCCGGCGTGAAGGTCACGCCCGAGCTGGTGGAGCAGTTCCTCACCGGGAAGTTCAAGGTGCCGGCTTAACCGAAAAGCGAAGGAACCACGGATGAACACGGATGAGCGCAGATGGGCCATGACGCGTCCGGCGCCATCGGCGGATTCGATCGCAGTCGATCCGTGTTCATCCGTGTTCATCCGTGGTCCCAACATCAACTGCAATTGGAAACGACATGGCGAATGAACTGAAGACGGCAATGGTCTCGGACGAGATGGCGAAGAAGTTCGCCACCGAGAAGGAGACCCCTTACACCCGCTGGGTCAGATCGGAAGGGCTCGAGATCCAGAGCGCGATCTACCAGCCGAACCTCCACGCGGTCGAGGTGAAGCCCTGGGCCTCGCGCGGCGGCAAGGGCGTCTTCCTCGACCACGATGCGTCGCGCACGTCGAACAGCGCCTACGTCTGCGAAATCCCGCCCGGAGGCGAGCTCGCGCCCTGGCGGCACCTCTTCGAGGAGATGATCTACGTCCTCGACGGCCGCGGCTCGACGACGGTGTGGAACGATGCCGGCGCGAAGATCACCTTCGAATGGAAGGCGGGCGCGATCTTCGCGATTCCGCTCAACACCTCGCACCAGCACTTCAACACCTCGGGCAAGGATGCCGCGCGCTTCGTGTCGGTCACCAACGCGCCGGCCATCATCAACGCGTTCGGCGACCTGGACTTCGTGTTCGGCACCGCGCACGACTTCAAGGAGCGCTTCAGCGGCGAGCCCGACTTCTTCGCCAACAAGGGCGAGCAGAAGGGGCTCCTCCTCGACACCAACTTCGTCGCCGATGCGGTGAACCTTCCCCTCATCGCGGCCAAGGAGCGCGGCGCGGGCGGCGGCCACATCCGCTTCAACATGGCCAAGGGCACGACGAACAGCCACATCTCGCAGTTCCCGATCGGCACCTACAAGAAAGCGCACGCGCACGGGCCCGGCGCCTACGTGATGATGATGAGCGGCGAGGGCTACAGCCTGATGTGGCCGGAGGGCGAGAAGCCCCGGCGCTACGATTGGCGCGAGGGCACGCTCATCACGCCGCCCAACATGTGGTTCCACCAGCACTTCAATACCGGCAAGGCCCCGGCCCGATACCTCGCATTCAAGCAGGAGGGTGTCGCGATCCGCAATGCGCAGGGCGTGCCCAAGGCGTGGATCAGCAAGCGCGTGGGCGGCGACCAGATCGACTACGCGGACGAGTCTCCGGAGATCCGGCGCATGTTCTCGGAAGCGCTCGCCAAGCACGGGCTGCAGTCGCGCATGGAGGACGCCTACAAGGCGGAGCTCGCCGAGCTGCCGCCGAAAGTGACTCAGGCCGCCTGACCCCGCAGGTGTGGCATTCCGGATACAACGGTGTCGCTTTTTTCTTGACGGGCTTCGAGACCGCCATTACTCTCAGCGCCAGCTGTTCCGATTCGAACTCAGTTGTTCCTCATAGAGGAACCGTAGCCCCGACTGGAGGAGAAGAAGAATGCGCAAGAAGACGCTGGCCTTGGCGGTCGCGACCGCCCTCGTCGTGCCTGCCGCGCACGCGGAAATCAAGGGTGACGACAACGTCGTCGAGCTGTACGGCCGGGTCTATCCCGAGATCATCATCCCGCACGGCTCGGGAGCGACCGATGCCGGCGCCACCGTCGCCACCTTCGCCGGCAAGCCCACGGGCGAGGACAACATCATCCGGCGCACCGAGATTTCCTCCAGCAACTCGCGCGTCGGCGTGCGTGGCCAGGAACGGCTCGGCGGCGACCTGAAGGTCATCTTCCAGCTCGAGACCGAGTTCCACGTCGACAGCAACGATTCCGCCTTCGCGCAGCGCGACTCCTTCGTGGGCCTCGCCGACAAGCGGTGGGGCACGATCAAGCTGGGCCGCATGGATACGCCCTTCAAGACGTTCGGCGACGACATCTCGTTCCTGGGCGTGGGCAGCGGCAACTTCGTTTCCTCGTCGAACGTCCTGCGCAAGACCGGCTTCGGCACCAGCTCCGCCTCGAGCTTCCACCTGCGCCGCGCGAACGTGATCCAGTACGAGTCGCCGGAGTGGGCCGGATTCGACTTCGCCGGGCAGTACTCGACGGACGAGACCGATACGCAGAATCGCCATCCGCACGTGTGGTCGTTCGGCGCCGAGTACGACCGCGGACCGCTCAAGGTCTCCCTCGCGCACGAGGAGCACTGGGACCTCTTCGGCCTGTCGAAGAACGTTCCGTCGTCGATGTCGAACACGAACGACCCGAACGTGAACTCGAAGGACAAGGCGACGCAGGCCATGGTCCAGTTCAAGGTCGGGCCGCACAAGTTCGAGGGCGACTGGATCCGCAAGGAGTACAACGAGAACGCCACCGTCACGGGTCGCGCCTCTTCGTACAAGAACAACGCCTACCAGCTCATCTGGAGCGCGCGCTGGACCAAGGCGTGGCGCACGGACCTCGAGTACATCAAGTCCTTCAAGGGCAGCTGCTCGCGCGTGAACGCGGCTTGCAGCACCGACGGCCTCGACGGCTCGCAGCTCCAGGCCGGGTTCTCGTACTACTTCTCGCCGCGCACCTACATCTTCGTGATGGGTGCGATCCTCAGGAACGGGTTCTCGGCGCGCTACAACAACGAGGACCTGCAGTCGCCCTCCGTGGGCGAGGACATCACCCAGTGGGCGGTGGGCATGAACCACTCGTTCTGACGCAGCGCGCCGGCGCGCCACGCGCCGGCGGTCATCGACGGGCGCCCGGGGCGCCCGTTTTTTTCGCGCTCCTGCGGAAATCACCGCGCGGCCGCTCCCGCTATGCGGAACGCGCGTGGTTTTTCTTGACGCCAAGCTGTCATGCGAAGTACGCTTTCCGCAGCCCCGTTCCACTTTAAACAGGGTCATTCCGTATATGGGAACGGGCGTCAAAAATTACGATAAGGCGGAGACGACAACATGCAGAAGAAGATCCTGGTGGGAGCGGTTGCGGCGGCGATCACCATTCCGGGCATGGCCCTCGCGGCCACGGAGCTCGGCTCCGGCGACAACGTGGTCGAGTTGTACGGCCGGGTCTATCCCGAGGTCATCATCCCGCACGGCTCGGGAGCGACCGATGCCGGGGCCACCGTCGCCACCTTCGCCGGCAAGCCGACGGGCGAGAGCAGCATCATCCGGCGCACCGAGATTTCCTCCAGCAACTCGCGCCTGGGCGTACGCGGCCATGAGCGCCTGGGGCCGGACCTGCGGGCGATCTTCCAGCTCGAGACCGAATTCCACGTCGACAGCAACGATTCGAAATTCGCGCAGCGCAATTCGTTCGTCGGCCTCGCCGACAAGAAGTGGGGGACGATCAAGCTGGGCCGCATGGACACGCCGTTCAAGACCTACGGCGACGACATCTCCTTCCTGAGCGTGGGCAGCGGCAACTTCGTTTCCTCGTCGAACGTCCTGCGCAAGACCGGCTTCGGCACCAGCTCCGCCTCGAGCTTCCACCTGCGCCGCGCGAACGCGATCCAGTACGAGTCGCCGGTATTCGCCGGGTTCGACGTCGCCGCGCAGTACTCGACGGACGAGACCGACACGGTCGGCCGCCATCCGCACGTATGGTCGTTCGGCGCGGAGTACGAGCGCGGGCCGTTGAAGGTCTCCCTGGCGCACGAGGAGCACTGGGATCTTTTCGGGCTGTCCAAGAACGTTCCGTCGTCGATGTCCAACACGAGCGACAAGAGCGTGAATTCCAAGGACAAGGCCACCCAGGCGATGCTCGAGTACAAGTTCCTCAAGCACCACAAGCTCGAGTTCGACTGGATCCGCAAGGAGTACAACGAGAACGCGAGCGTCGCCGGCCGCGCCTCGTCGTACAAGAACGACGCGTACGAGGTGATCTGGGACGCGCGTTGGACGCGCGCCTGGCGTACCGCGGTGGAGTACATCCGTGCGACGAAGGGGACCTGCTCGCGCGTGGGCACCGACTGCAGCACCGACGGGCTCGACGGCTCGCAGCTCCAGGCGGGGTTCTCGTACTACTTCTCGCCGCGCACGTACATCTTCGTGATGGGCGCGATCCTGAGGAACGGCTTCTCGGCGCGCTACAACAACGAGGACTTGCAGGACCCCTCTGTGGGTGAGGACATCCAGCAGTGGGCCATCGGCATGAACCACTCGTTCTGACCGGTCGACAGTCGTAGGCGCCTCGCTTCGGCGGAGCGCCGGGGAGTAGGCCGATTCGGCGGGCGCTCGAGAGGCGCCCGTCTTTTTTCGAGGCCCCGCGCAGAGGGCTCGTGAGGAGAGAGACGGCATGAAACGAAACCCCGGGGGCGGACACCGCCCCGACCGCCGCGCCTTCCACCGCACGGCGCTTGCGCTCCTGGCGGCGCCCCTCGTGGCGCGCGCGCAGGGCGGCAACGACGTCGCGGCGAACGAGGCGCTGTACATGTACAAGGGCGCGGACCGCGACGCGCGGCTCCTCGCCGAGGCGAAGAAGCAGGGCAAGGTGGTGATCTACACCTCGCTCAACCTCAAGGACTCGGTGCCCATCACCGAGGCCTTCGAGAAGAGGACCGGCATCAAGACGGAGCTCTGGCGAGCCTCGAGCGAGAAGGTGCTGCAGCGCGGGGTCACCGAGGCGCGCGCCGGCCGCTACTCGCCCGACGTCTTCGAGACCAACGGCCCCGAGATGGAGGCGCTCTACCGCGAGAAGCTGCTCGCGCAATTCTGGAGCCCGCACTTCAAGGACCTGCCGCCCGCGGCCTTTCCCTCGCACCGCCACTACGTCGCCGACCGCTTCAACTTCTTCACCATCGGCTACAACACCAACCTGGTGAAGCCGAACGAGGTGCCGAATTCCTACGAGGACCTCGCCAAGCCGTCGTGGGCCGGGCGCATCGGCATGGAGGCGGGCGACGTCGACTGGTTCGCCGCCATGGTGATGTTCATGGGGGAAGCGAAGGGCCTCGCGTTCTTCCGCGCGCTCGCCGCCAACCGCCCGCAGATCCGCACCGGCCACACGCTCATGGCGGAGCTCCTCGCCTCGGGCGAGATCCCGCTCATCGCGGACATCTATAATCACAATGTCGAGCGCCTGAAGGTGAGGGGCGCGCCGGTGGAGTGGAAGGCGATCGAGCCGACCTTCGGCCGGCCGAACGCCATCGGCGTCGCGACGCATGCGCCCCGGCCGCATGCCGCGCTCGTGTTCGCCGACTTCATGCTCTCGCCCGAGGGGCAGGAGCTCATCAAGAAACGCCACCGCGTGCCCTCGAGCCGCGCGGTGCACACGAAGCTCAACGATTTTCCGTTCCGCATGATCGATCCCGTGATCAGCCTCGACGAGGAAGAGAAATGGGAGAAGCTGTGGGCGGACCTGTTCCTCAAGGGACAGCGGCCCAGCAAAGGAAAGGACTGAGATGAAACGACGCGCCATCCTCGCCGCCGCCCTCGCGGCGGCCTTCGCCATTCCCGCCCGGGCACAGGTGGGCTCCACGGTCGCGGAGGTCGCGGCTTACATGAAGCCGGACCGCGAGCAGCAGCTCTACGCGGCGGCGAAGAAGGAGGGCACGCTCGAGATCTACACCTCCGCGCAGGTGAAGGACATGGGCGCGATCGTCGGCGCCTTCGAGAAGAAGTACCCCGGCATCAAGGTGGAGATCTGGCGCTCGAGCAGCGAGAAGGTGCTGCAGCGCGCGATCACCGAAGCGCGCGCCGGGCGCAACACCATGGACGTCGCCGAGACCAACGGGCCGGAGCTCGAGTCGATGCACCGCGAGAAGATCGCCGCGCCGATGCAGTCGCCGGTGCAGAAGGACCTCATCCCCGAGGCGGTCCCGAAGCACCGCGAGTGGACCGGCACGCGCCTCAACGTCTTCGTGCAGGCCTACAACACCAACGCCGTGAAGAAGGCGGACCTGCCGAAGACCTGGGACGATCTCAAGGATCCCAAGTGGAAGGACCGGCTCGGCATCGAGCAGGACGATTCCGACTGGCTCGCCGGAGAGGCGAGCGTCCTGGGCGAGAAGAAGGCGGTGCAGGTCTTCACGGACATCGTGAACACGAACGGCATCTCGGTGCGCAAGGGCCACACGCTCCTCACCCAGCTCGTCGTCTCGGGCGAGATCCCGCTCGCGCTCACGGTCTACAACTACAAGGCCGAGCAGTTCAAGAACCAGGGCGCGCCGATCGACTGGTTCTCGATCGGGCCGGCGATCGCCCGCCCGAACGGCATCGTGGTGGCGAAGAAGGCGCCGCACCCGCACGCCGCGGTGCTCTTCTACGACTTCGAGCTGGGTCCCGAGGGCCAGAAGATCCTCGCCAAGCGCGATTTCGTGCCGACCAACCGCACCGTCGAGACCCCGCTTTCGAAGATCCCGATGAAGTTCATCGATCCGGCGGTGATCCTCGACCAGCACGACAAATGGCAGAAGCTGTATCTCCAGCTTTTCTCGGGCAAGAGCAAGTAACGGAGGCCCCTTGGGCAAGGAATCGCACTACAGCAGCAAGAAGGTCCGCGTGTTCGTGCGCGGCATCCAGGGCCAGTACAGCCTGAAGGACGAGCTCGCGCGGCTGCGCTCGATGCCGCGCGTGATCAAGGGCAAGGACCTGCTCTTCAACGACGGGCCGCAGTCGTTCAGCAAGCACTTCATCGAGCCGGTGGACGGCCTCACGCAGGTGCTGCACGTGCACCTGGAGGAATACGGCCCCGGCGGGCGCACGCAGAAGCACGGCCACGTGAACGAGGCCGCCTTCTACATCCTCGACGGCAAGGGCTACGAGGTCCACGACGGCATCCGCTACGACTGGAACGCCGGCGACGTCGCGATCGTGCACATGAACTGCGTGCACCAGCACTTCAACGCCGATCCGGTGAAGCCGGCGCGGGCGCTGGTGCTCAAGCCCAAGCCGATGGTGATCTTCATGAACCTCCTCTTCCAGAAATCCGTGATCCCGCGGCCGACCGAGCCGACTCCCGAGGGCAAGGGCTTCGTGCCGCGCCACTTCGAGGAGAACCTCAACCATCCGGAGTGAGGCGATGAAGGCGATCCGCTGCGTCCTCGCGGCCATCCTCGCGGCTTGCGCCGCGCTCGCCGTGGCCGCAGAGCCCGCGAACCTCTACCAGTATCGCGGCGCCGAGCGCATGCAGAAGATCGTCGCGGCGGCGAAGAAGGAAGGCACGCTCACCCTCTACACCACGATCGCGGAGAAGGACCTGCCGGCGATCCTCGGGCCGTTCGAGAAGAAGTACGGCATCAAGGTGAACGTGTGGCGCGCCGGCACCGACAAGGTGCTGCAGCGCACGGTGCAGGAGGCGCGCGCCGGGCGCTACGACGTGGACGCGGTGCACTTCGGCTCGCCCGAGATGGAGGCGCTCGCGCGCGAGAAGATCCTCGCGCCGGTCACTTCACCGGTGCAGCAGGACCTCCTCGCCGGATCCGTCCCGGCGCACCACGAATGGGCCGCCACCATCCTTTCCGTGTGGGTGCAGGCGTACAACACCAACGAGGTGAAGAAGTCCGAGCTGCCGAAGACCTGGCACGACCTGCTCGACCCGAAGTGGAAAGGCAAGCTCGGCATCGAGGCGAAGGACGAGGACTGGTTCGCGACCGTGGTGCAGGAGCTGGGCGGCGAGCCCAAGGGCCTCGACTTCTTCCGCGAGCTGGTGGCGAAGAACGGCATCTCGGTGCGCAAGGGCCACACGCTGCTCACCAACCTGGTCGCCTCCGGCGAGGTGCCGATCGCGCTCACGGTCTACAACTACATGCCCGAACAGGCCAAGCGCAAGGGCGCGCCGATCGACTGGTTCGTGATCCCGCCCGCGATCGCGCGGTCCAATGCGGTAGGGGTCACCGTGCACGCGCCGCACCCCAACGCGGGACTCCTCTTTTACGAGTACCTGCTGGGCCCGGATGGACAGAAGGCGATGACGAAGATCGACTACGTCCCGACCAATACCAGGGTGGCCTCGCCGCTCCAGGGCGTGAAGATCGTCCCTACGGATCCCATCCGCTCCTTGGACGAAGACCAGAAATGGAGCAAACTTTTCGACGAGATCATCGTTCGCCGCGCCGGCCGCTAGCCGCGGGCGAGAACCGGAGACCATGAACGCCACCGTCCTGCCCGCCTCGCAGCAGAGCCCCGGCAAGTCGTTCCGGGAGGTCTGGCTGATCACGTTCGGGCACTCGCTCACGCACTGGTATCCGGCCACCTTCTACCTGCTGCTGCCGATCATCGGCAAGGAGCTCGGCCTCACCTACAGCGAGATCGGCCTGGTGATGACCTGCCAGTACATCGCGGGAGCCGCCGCGAACGTTCCCGGCGGGATCCTCGTCGATACGGTCGGGCGCAAGGGGCTGCTCATGGCCCTCTCGCTCTTCTGGGTGGGCTTCCCGTACCTCCTCATGAGCTTCACGCACAGCTACGTGATGCTGCTCGCCTGCGTCGCGCTGGTGGGCTTCGGCAACAGCCTGTGGCATCCGACCGCCATCCCGACCCTCGCCAAGCGCTTTCCCGGCCGCAAGGGGCTCGTGCTCTCGTTGCACGGCATGGGCGGCAACGTGGGCAGCGCCATCGCCCCGATCGTGATCGGCGCGCTCCTCACCTTCCTCACCGCGCATTCCGTCGAGCACGCATGGCGCAAGGTCGTGGTGATCAACGTGATCCCCGGCATCGTCATGTCGGTCCTGCTCCTGGTCTTCCTCGGCACGATCCGGCTCGGCGCCAAGGCGAAGCCCAAGCGCGAGCACGAGGAGCGCCAGTCGCTGCGCGACTATTTCCGCGGCGTGCCCGCGCTCTTCAGGAACCGCGGGCTGATCGTGCTCACCGCGAGCTCGGCCTTCCGCTCCATGACGCAGAACGCGCTGCTCACGTTCCTGCCCGTGTATCTCGCCTACCAGATGCACTATTCGCCGTTCCTGGTGGGCGCCGGCATGTTCGCGCTGGAGGCGGCGGGCTTCGCCGCCTCGCCCGTCGCGGGGCACCTTTCGGATCGCATGGGGCGGCGCAACGTCATGATCACGAGCATGGCGACCACCGCCGTGGTGCTCGTCTTCATGGCCTTCGCCGGGAAGTCGCCCGCGTTCATCGCCTTCATCGCCGTGCTGGGCTTCTTCCTGTACGCGATCCGCCCGGTGATGCAGGCCTGGCTCCTCGAGACCACGCCGAAGAACATGGGCGGCACGAGCATCGGCATCCTGTTCGGCGCGCAGGCGCTCGGCTCCTCGGTCGCGCCGTTGCTGGGCGGAATCATCGCGGACCGCTACGGCATCACGGCGACCTTCTGGTTCCTCGCCTTCACCATCGTGATCGCCAACCTCTTCATCGTCGCGATGCCGATGGAAAGCAAGAAGGGCGAGTGAAGGGACCGTCGCGCTCGCTGCGCCGCTGGTTCAAGAGCACCTCGAACCGCACCTTCATCGCCTGGCCGGTCGTGCTGTACGCGGTCGCGTTCCTGCTGCATCGAGGAGCGCCCCCATTGCATCTCTGGGCGCTGCCGCTCCTCGCCTGGGGCTACCTCCAGTACCGCTTCGTGGGCACGTATCGCACCCGCATCGGCGGCGGGGGGCCGGGCATCTCGGTGCCGCCCGAGCAGCTGGTGACGAGCGGCATCTACCGGGTCAATCGCAATCCGATGTACTCGGGCCACCTCATCTACTTCGCCGGCATCGCGCTCGTCCTCGGCTCCTGGATCGCCGCGGCGGTTCTCGCCTTCCATCTCGTGTGGTTCGACCGCCGCGTGAAGGAGGACGAGGCGCGCCTCGCGGAGCTCTTCGGCGAGCCCTACCGGGAGTACTGCCGCCGCGTGAAGCGGTGGATTCCCGGCCTGCTGTGAGCATCGCCGCCCCCGCGCTGGGCGACGCGTACGCGCTCGCGTCCACCACCTGCTTCGCCACCGCCAACGTGCTCATCGCGCGCGGCACGCGTCCGGGAGTGCAGGACAACGGCGCGTTCGTGTCGCTGCTCCTCACCGCGGGCATCTCCGGGCTCGCCTGGCTCGCGCTCGGCATCCATCGCGGCTTCGAGCCGGTCACCTGGCGCGCGATCGCATGGTTCGCGGGAGCCGGCGTCTTCACCGCCTACATCGGTCGCGTCTTCTACTATGCCTCGGTGCAGCACCTCGGCGCCATGCGCGCCTCGACCATCAAGCGCCTGAACCCGTTCTTCGCGGTGATCCTGGGCGTCGCGGTGCTGGGCGAGGCGCTCACGGGCGGCATGGCGGTCGGGCTCGCCTGCATCGCGGCAAGCTTCGCGGTGCTGTTGAACGCGGGACGCGAGGCGCCACGGGCGGGCGAGGCTTCCGGCCTGCGCCGGCTCCTCAACGCCGGATACCTCTACGGACCGATCTCCGCGCTCGGCTATGCGACGGGCTACCTGCTGCGCAAGATGGGCCTCGCCGACGCGCACGATGCGCTCCTCGGCGCATGCGTGGGCACGCTCACGGGGGCCCTCATCTTCCTCGCGACCGCCCGCTTCCGCGTCGAGTACGCGCGAGCCGTGCGCGCCACCTTCGCGCGGCCCAATCCCTGGCTGCTCGCCGCGGGTGCGATGAGCTCGTTCGGGCAGATCCTCTACTTCGCGGCGCTCAACGTGAGCGCGATGTCGCGCGTGGCGCTGATCAGCTCGATGGAGGTGTTCGTGACGCTCTTCCTCGGCTTCCTGCTGCTGCGCCGGCGCGAGTCGCTCACGCGCCCGATCGCGCTCGCCGCGGCGCTGGGCGTGGCCGGCACCGTTTCGATCATCGTGGGCTGAGGTCCTTTCCGTCAACGCGGAGCAAGAAAACCCGCGACCAGCGCGTTGAACGCGGCCGGCTTCTCGAGGGCGGACAGATGCGAGGCGCCGGAAATCACGGCGAGGCGCGCGCCGGGAAGGCGATCGGCGATCGCCTGGGACATCGCGATCGGCGTGCCCTGGTCCTGCTCGCCTGCGATCACGAGCGCCGCGGCGGCGATGCGCGGAAGATCGCCGAGGAAGTCCATCTCGCGGATCGCCTCGCAGCACCCGACGTAACCCTCGGCGCGCGTTTCCAGGAAGCGCGCCATCACGCGCTGCACGACCTCCGGGTGGGCGGCGCTGAACGCGGGCGAGAAATACCGCGCGGCGACCATGTCGCGGATCGAGGCGAGCCCGCCGTCGGTGACGAGCCGGATGCGGTTGTCCCACAGCGCGCGTCCGTCCTTTCCGTACGAGCTGGTGGAGTTCGCGATGACGAGCTTCGCCAGTCGGTCGGCGTGCGCGAGCGCGAACGCCTGTCCCACCATGCCGCCCATCGAGAGTCCCACCCAGTGGGCGCGAGCGACGCCGAGCTTGTCGAGCAGGCGAACCGCATCCTCGGCCATGTCCGCGAGCGACCAGGGACGCGCGGGAAGGGGGCTTCGGCCATGGCCGCGCGCGTCGAACGCGAGCACGCGGAAGCGCGGCGCGAGCGCGGCCGCGAGCTCGTCCCACATGCGATGGTCGCAGCCGATCGCGTGGGCGAGGAGGACCGCTTCGCCGCCCCCGCCCGAGTCGGTGTGGAAGAGATCGACCGCGCTCATCCGCGCCGGCCGCGCTTCTTACGCTTCGCCGCCGGTTTCTTCCTCGCCGAAGCCGCGGACTTCCTGGCGTCGAGCTCCTCGATCACCCGGCGCGCCTCGCGGAACCCGGTGTTCGCGGCCGGCACGCCGCAGTAGATCGCCGCCTGCAGCAGCACTTCCTTCACGTCGTCCTCGCCCAGGTCGCCGGAGGCGAGCGCCGCGTGCACGTGCAGGCGGAACTCCTCCCAGCGGCCGAGCGCGGTCGTCATCGCGAGCACCAGCATGCGCCGCACCTTGTGCGAGAGCCCCTTGCGGTTCCAGATGCCGTCCCAGGCGTAGCTCGTGATCATCTTCTGGAAGTCGGCGTTGAATGGCGTCGCGGTGGCGAGCGCGCGATCGACCCACTCGTCGCCCAGCACCTTGCGGCGCGTCGCGAGGCCGCGTTCGTAGGACTTGCCCATGCGTTCCCCCTTCTTCGTCTAGCCGAGTTCGGGTGCGAGGCCGGCGAGGAGCTCGTCCACCGTTTGCGGATGGATCTGCGCGCGCTCGCCGCCATGGCGCTCGAGGTTCGCCTTCATGCGCGCCGCATCCACGACCAGCGAGTCGGCGATCGTCTCGAGGAAATCGAGCGCGCTTCCCAGGCCGGCGGCGATCTCGGGCACGAGCGCCAGCTCCGCCTGCCAGCCACCGAGCGCGCGCTCGTGCTCGCCGATCGCGGCCGCGTGCAGCGAGGCGAGAAGCCCCGGCATGCGCACGGCCGCGGCGAGGGCGCGTGCGCACGCGACCGGATTGTGCTTGTGCGGCATGGAGCTCGAGCCGCCCACGCCCGCACGCGGCGCCGCCTCGAGCATCTCGCCCACCTCGGCCTGCGAGCCGAGCGCCACGTCGCGCGCGATCTTGCCGGCGCTCCCGACCACCAGCGCGACGCGGTCGAGGAGGTCGATCCAGGCGTTGCGGTGCGAGTGCCATTCGGGGACGTCGGCGAGTCCCAGGGCGAGCGCCATGCGATGGCGTACCGCGGGCCCCTTGCCGTGCATCGCCTCGAGCGCGCCCACCGGTCCGCCGAGCTGCACGGCGAGCGCTGCGGCGTGCGACTGCGCCAGGCGCTCGCGATCCTGCGCGAGGGCGACCGCCCAGCGCGCGAGCTTGAGGCCGGCGGGAATCGCGAGCGCGGGCTGCATCAGCGTCCGCGCGAGCATGGGCGTCGCGCGGTGCTCGCGCGCGCGGCGCGCGAGCGCGCGCACCGCATGGTCGAGGGCGCGGTCGGCTTCCTCGAGGCAGGGACGCAGGCACAAGGCGGTCGCGGTATCGAGCACGTCCTGGCTCGTGGCGCCCAGGTGGACGTCGCGCGCGGCCGCCGGCGAATCGCGCGCGACGTGCTCGCGCAGCATCCGCACCAACGGGACCGCGAGGCTCGCGTTGCGGCGGCCATCCTCGGCGAGCGTCGCGGTGTCGATCGCGATCGTCGCGCAGCCGCGGTCGATCACGCGGGCGTGCGCTTCGGACAGGAGGCCTTCGGCCGCCTGCGCCGACGCGAGCGCCGATTCGAAATCGAGCATGGCGCGCACGAACGCCGGCGCGGCGAACGCCTCCTCGAAGGAGGCTCGGGCGAGGGCGCGCGCGGCGAGGCTCGCGGCCATCGCGCCTAGACCGCGAAGAAGACCGTTTCGCCCTCGCCCTGCAGGCGCACGTCCCAGCGGTACTGGTTGCCGCCGGCGGCTTGCGCGATGAGCGTCTTCACGCGCGGCGAGCCGGCGATCGCGTTCAGCACGGGATCGGCGCGAACGCGATCCTCCGCCGCGAAGTACACGCGCGTGCGCAGGCCCTTGAGCAGGCCGCGGGAGAAGAACGACACCTCGAGGCACGGCGCATCGCCGCCGGGCATCGAGGTCTCGATGCGGAACGAGCCGTCCTTGCCGGTCTCCACGCGCCCGAATCCGTGCGGGCGCGCATCGCCCGTGGCGGCCGCCGGCGTCTTGCCGAGCGGCGAGAGCTGCCAGGTTTCGATCAGCGCGTCGGCCACCGGCTCGCCCGCGCCGTCGATGACGCGGCCGCTCACCACGATGCGTTGCCCCGGCTCGGCGAAGGTCACGTTGCCGCCCTCCTTCCAGCGCAGCGCCTCGTGGAAGAACGGGCCGACCGTCTGCGAAGGGGTGCGTTGCGCGGCCATCTCAGATCCCCAGCGGCGTCGCCTTCGCGCCGCCCAGCACGATATCGAACGTGTAGCCGAGCGCGACCTCCTCGATGCCGGCCTCGAGGCCGAGCGCGCACACCATGCGCTTGCGCGCTTCCTCGTCCGGCACGCTGTTGTAGACCGGGTCGATCGCGAGCAGCGGATCGCCCGGAAAATACATCTGCGTGACGAGCCGCTGCACCGGCGCGTTGCCCAGCAGCGAGAAATGGATGTGCTGCGGGCGCCAGGCGTACGGATGGTTCTTCCACGGATACGCGCCCGGCTTGATCGTGACGAAGCGGTAGCGGCCCTCGTCGTCCGTGAAGGTGCGGCCCATGCCGAGGAAATTCGCGTCGAGCGGCGCATCGTGCTGGTCGCCGGGATGCGCGTAGCGCCCCGAGGCGTTGGCTTGCCAGACCTCGACCAGCGAGCGACGGATCGGGCGGCCATCCGCATCGAGGAGGCGGCCGGTGAGGACCATCTTCTCGCCGAGCGGCGCGGATTTGCCGTGGAGCGTGAGGTCGTTGTCGCCGTGCTTCACGAATCCCTTCGGCACCGTGGGACCGGGAACGTCGAGCGTGCCGGCGGGAACCTGGACCAGCGCTTCACGCGGCGCGCGTGCGAGCGTGCTCTTGTAGCCCGGATGGAGGTACGGCGGATCGATCGCATCCGGGCGCGTCATGTCGTTCATGGCTTCGGCTTCTCCTGGGACGGCTCGGGGGCGAGCGCGTGGATCATGGCGGGGACGTAGCTGCGGTCGGAAACCACGACCAGCATCTCGACCCCCGAGCGAAGTGTACGCAAGGTTTCGTCCTCCAGCTCCGAGGGCGCGGCGGCGGGCACGATGTAGAGCGCCGTGACCGGATGGTTGCGGCTGTGGGCGATGCGGCTCACCACGGGCGCGAGGCTCGCGTCGTCGCCGCGGCAGGCGACCAGGAAGATCATGTCGGCGCGCATCAGGTCGCGCTGCAGGTCGCCGCCGCCCGCCTGGATCGCGGCGAGCGCGTCGCCGCCCGACGCGCTCTTCGCGAGCACGTGCACCTCGATGTGCGGATGGCCCTCGCGGGCGACTTCGCGCGCGATGCCCGCGCCGCCCTCGCCGAGGCCGACCAGCGCGATCGTGCGCGGCGAGGAATTGGGCGACTGGATGCGGCCGGGCAGGCCGAACGCGGCGCGTCCGGAAGAGCCTTCGCGTGGCGCGGCGCTCGTCACAGCGTCTCGCCTTCCTTGAGCACGCCCGCCGCCCGCAGCGACCCCTCGAGCCACTTGGGCGTGAGATTGCGGCCGGCGGCGATGTCGGCGAAGCGGGACTTCTCGTCGGCGACCTTCTTCGCGGCGGCATCGAGCAGCGAAGCGGCCTTCTCGCGTTCGATCACCACCACGCCGTCGGCATCGCCCACGACGAGGTCGCCCGGCTGCACCGAGATCCCGCCGCACGAGACCGGCCAGTTGATGCGGCCCGGAACGAACTTGGTCGGGCCGTTGGGATTCGCGCCCACGGCGAACACGGGGAAGCCCAGCTCGCGCAGCTCTTCCGTGTCGCGCACCGCCGCGTCGAGCACGGCGCCGCCCAGGCCCATCTTCCTGCACGCGCTCAGCATGATCGCGCCCATCAGCGCGCAGGTGCGGTCGGCCTTGCCGTCGACGACGAGGATGTCGCCGGGGCGCGCCATCGCCATCGACGCGTGGATCATCAGGTTGTCGCCGGGGCGCACCTCGATGGTGAACGCGGGGCCGGCCATTTTCATCGACGGCGATACCGGGGCGATGCGCCCGTCCATGGTGCCGCGGCGTCCCGCGACGTCGGCGAGGATCGAGGCGGCGAACTGCGAGGCCTTCTGCACGATGTCCGCGGACACGCGCTCGAAATCGCGCCGGATGTCGGTGAGGGGAGGGGAGGTCTTGTCGTTCATGGCGCAATCCTTCAGGCGGTCTTGCGGCCGGGATGGCCGCGTTTTGCGAGTTGCCGGTCGAGCCGCGGGTAGACGCGGCGCGCGTTGCCCTCGAAGATCTTCCAGCGTGCGTCCTCGCCGAGCTGGTTCACCTGGTCGAGGTAGCGCTTGGTGTCGTCGTAGTGGTGGCCGGTGCGCGGATCGATGCCCTTCACCGCACCCAGCATTTCGGAAGCGAAGAGGATGTTGTCCACGGGGACGACCCGCGCCATGAGCTCGATGCCCGGCAGGTGGTAGACGCAGGTATCGAAGAAGACGTTCCGCAGCAGGTGCTCCTCGAGGAGCGGCTTCTTCATGTCCTGCGCGATGCCGCGATAGCGTCCCCAGTGGAACGGCACCGCGCCGCCGCCGTGCGGGATCACGAACTTGAGCGTCGGGAAGTCCTTGAAGAGGTCGCCCTGCAGGAGCTGCATGAACGCGGTCGTGTCGCCGTTGATGTAGTGCGCGCCGGTGAAATGCACCGCGGGATTGCACGACCCGGTCACGTGGATCATCGCCGGCACCTCGAGCTCGCACATCTTCTCGTAGATCGGGTACCAGGAGCGGTCCGTGAGCGGCGGCGATTTCCAGTAGCCGCCCGAGGGATCGGGATTGAGGTTCACGCCCACGAACCCGAGCTCGCCCACGATGCGCTCGAGCTCCGGGATGCAGTTGTCGATCGGCGCTCCGGGGAATTGCGGCAGCTGTCCCACCGCGGCGAAGTTCTCCGGCAGCAGGGTGCAGATGCGATGGACGAGGTCGTTGCTCACGCGGCACCACTCGCGACCGATCGCTTCGTTGCCGACGTGGTGCCCCATGCCCGAGGCGCGCGGCGAGAAGATGGTGAGGTCGCTGCCGCGCTCCTTCTGGAACCGCAGCTGCGGCTCGACGCTCTTCACGAGCTCCTCGTCGGTGATGCCGAGGTCGGCGCTCTTCGGCTTGCGTCCCGCGTCGGCGAGGCCCGCGAGCTGCTGGTCGCGGAACCGGTGCAGCGCCTGCGGCTCGGTGGTGTAGTGGCCGTGGATGTCGATGATCATTTCGATGCGGCGTCGAGGAATCGGAGCACGCGCGCCGGCGCGTTCTCCGCGGTCTGCTCGGCAGGCGCCACGTCCCAGTATTCGGAGCGGGGCAGGCACTCCTCCAGGTAGCGCGCGGCCGAAGTGGCGTGCGAGTCGTCGCGTCCCGGCACGATGAGCGTCGGAATGTCGAGGCGCAGCAGGTCTTCGGGCTCGGCGCCCGGCGCGCTGTCGCGGTCGAGGAGCGAGCGCGCCACGGCGGCGACGACGAGCTTGTATTTGTCGGCGTCCAGCTTCGCATAGGCCGCGGCGAACTCGCGATCTTGCCGGATCGGAGCGGCCCACGGCCCGCCGCGCGGATCCGCGCCGAAGGCCTTGCCTTCCTTCGTCACGAGGTCGACGACCGCCTGCATGCCGTTCTGCTGCACGAAGGCGAGATGCTCGGCGAAGCGCTGCTGTCCCTTGATCCGGTACTTCGCGCCGCCGACGGGCCACCACAGCACCAGGCTCGCCACGCGCTCGGGATGCGCGACCCCGAACGCGGCGACCGGCGCGCAGCCCATGCAGCCGCCCATGAGGTGCGCGCGCTCGATGCCGAGATGATCGAGCAGCGCTCGTCCCTGCGCGACGTAGCTCGACCACGTGACATGCTCGACGCGGCCCCCCGATTGCCCGCATTCGCGGCGGTCGAAGACGATGCAGCGGTAACGCGACGGCAGGTGGTCCATCAGTTTCACGCGCGCATATACGCCGAGGCTCGACCATTTCTCGATCGTGGCGTCGAAGCCGCCCGGCGCGTACATGAGGAGCGGCGGGCCCGAGCCCACCACCTCGTAGCGCGTGCGGATGCCGTCGAGGATCGCGCTCGCCACGCCGCTCAGCCCGCGGATTTCACCGGGATGCCGCCCTTGATCTGGCGGGAGGAGCGCACGTCGCTCGCGTACGAGCTCAACGCCTCGAGCGTGACCTTCGCCACGTTGGCGTAGGTCTCGGTCTTGGAATCGAGGAAGCTCGCCGCGTAGCCGATGGCCGCGTGGGCCATGCGCATGCGCCCGTCGAGCCATGGGCCGCCGCCCAGTCCGCCCACCACCGGGATCGCGACCGCCTGGACCGCCATCGGGCCGGCGACGGGACCGGAGCTCGTGAAGTCGATGAGCGAGGCGCCGGCGCTTTCGAGGAGCCGCGCTTCGTCGGCGAGGCGGCTCGCCATCTCCTGCGGCACCTGGATCGCGCCGCCCAGCATCCGCGCATGCTCGATGCCGTACTTCGCGGCGTTGCCTTGCGTGATGCCCATCTGCGCGAAGACGGGAATTCCGGCGTCGGCGATGGCGCGCACGGCGTCGGGAAACTCCGCGGCCCCGTCGAGCTTCACCATGTCCGCGCCGCCTTCCTTCACGAGGCGCCTGGCCGCGGCAAGCGCGCTTTCGGTGCCCTGCTGGAGCGGGCCGAACGGGAAGTCGCAGCTCACCAGCGCGCGCGTGGTGCCGCGGCGCACGGCCTTGCACAGCACGATCATCTCCTCGAGCGTCATCTCGAGGGGATCGGCGCGCCCCCACAGGTTGATGCCCACGGAGTCGCCGACCGAGACCAGGTCCACGCCGGCCCGGTCGGCGATGCGCGCGATCTGGAAGTCCCATGCCACGACGCCGACGATCTTGCGCCCCGCGCGCTTCATCTCCTGCAGCTCGCTCACCGTGACGGGGGACTGCGCGCTCTCCATGGCTTTCCTTGCCGGCCTTATTCCCAGGCCCGGTTGTCGACGGTGTTCTCGTAGGTGGCGCCCGGGACCACCCGGTTCCACTTCACCGTCCAGTTGTACGTGTCGTCGAAGCGCTCGCGCGTGTAGGGTTGCGGCGGCGCGTGCAGCAGGCGCCAGGCCTGCAGTTCGCCTTCCTGGAGCCGTCCACCGGTCTCCGCGACGAGGTAGTGCAGGTAGGGCGTCGGATCCTTCTCGAGCAGCTCCACCGCGCGGGCCTGCGCGCGGAACATCTTCTTGAGGGTCGGGCCGTCGAGCTCGTCGCCCGCCGCCTCGCTCCTCGTCGAGTGCGACTCGATGAGGATCCTCAAGCCCTCTTTCTGCGCCACGCTGATCCACGGCTCCATGAGGCACACCGCGGCGACCTTGCCTTCGCGCAGCGCCTCGATGCGCTTCACCATCGAGCCCGCGCCCGTGGTCTTGATGTGCTCCGGCGCGAGGAATCCTTCCATCATCTTGAGGGTGGTGAAGTGCGAGCCGTTGTTGGGCGTGACGGCGATCGCCTGGTCCTTGAGCATCTCCGGCTCGTAGAACTTCGAGTCGGGCCGCACCGCGATCGCGAACATCGACATCGAGGCCCCGAGCGCGACGATCTTGCGATGGCGCAGCCCCTCGGCGTCGGCCTCCACCGCGCGCTTCATGATTCCCCATTCGCACATGCGGAACTGGTCGATGCCGCCGTCGTTGTACGCGGAGTCGAGCGGGCGGTCGAACACCGAGTCGAACTTCACGAAATGCTTGGTCGTGACCTGCGCCATGCCGGGCGTGGTGACGAAGTCGATGTCGAGCCCCTCGTCCTTGAAGAATCCCGCGTCGCGCGCGACCAGCACCGGCAGGTCGTGCACCGCGTTCATGATCGCGACCTGCGGCTTCTTGTGGACCTGCGGCTTGCGTGTGGCTTCCTGTACGGTCATCGGTGTTCTCCTCCGGTCCGTGGGCGCCGTGGCGCCCGGTTAGCCCCTTTCCCTCCGGTCTTCCATCATCCCACCAGCCCGCGCGTCGAGGGGGCGAACAGCTCCCCGGGCGCGAACGCGCGGCGGATGATTCCCTGCTCCTTCGCCGAGGCGATGAGCTCCTCGAGCGGCCCGCGGTTCGGCTCGATGCCGTACGGAAGCGGGTCCTTGCCGGTGATCTCCATCACGCGCCGCAGCGTCTCGTCCATCGCGGTAGGCATGTCGAGCGCGCCGGCCTGGAGCTTCGCGACATAGCGGCGCTTCGATTCGGCGAACGCCTCGAACACGTCCGCGGCGAGCTCCGGATGCGCGGCGAGGAGCTCGTCCTTCACCACGATGGTGTGGTTGATCGGGTAATGGCCGCGCTTGCGCAGCGCCTCCAATCCCGCTTCCTTCGGGTTGGCGAGGAGCGGTTTCACGTCGGGATGGTCGATGTCGACGTTGATCGCCGCCGGCAGCTCGCCGGAGATCACGAGGTCGGCCATCCTGCGCCCCTTCTCGAGCGGCACCACGTTCGCGGGCGGCTGGAATTCGGCGACGTGCTCGTCGCCCGAGAGCACCCAGGTGACCTTGGAGAGATCCACCCCGTGCTCGTGCTGCAGCACGCTGCGCGCCCACACGCCGGTGGTCACCGTGTAACCGCGCGCGACGCCCACGCGCTTGCCCTCGAGGTCCTTCGGGCTGCGGATTCCGGACCTCGTGTTGACGACGATCGCGCCGTGGTGGAACGCGCGCACGAGGAAGATGGGCAGCGCGGTGAAGCGCTTGCCATGCTCGCGCGCGGCGAGGTAGGTCGTGAGCGCCAGCTCGGAGATGTCGAACTCCAGCGCGCGCACCATGCGGCGGAATGCGTCGATCAGCGGATCGACCTCCACGAAGTCGAACTCGAAAGCGCGCGGCTTCACCGCGCCTTCCTTGAGCGCGCGGTTGTTGCCCTGCGTGCGCGTGACGGTACGGTACTTCGGCAGCGCCATTTCGATTACCCCGGCTTCAGCAGCAGTCGCAGTCGTAGCCCTGCGGGATCGCGAGGGCGTCCTTCATCCATGCGGGCGGAAGATCCGGCTCGCGCACTTCCACGAGCGGCTTGAACACCTTGAAGTGGTGGCGCTGCGCCCCGTCCTGGAACTCCGCGACGGTCTCGCGCGGCGGGAAGCCGGCGAGCGTCGACTCGCTCTCGCGGACCTCCACTGCGGCATCCGCGGGGAGCGCGAAGCGCTCGCGCACCCACTCCTTGAGCCGGGCGCGCGCCGCGAAGAACTCCGGCTCCCGGCGCAGCGCACGCAGGACCGCATCCTCGCGCGCGGGTGGCTCCGCGCCCGTGCGGACGCGCTGCAGCTTCGACCCGCTCCGCAGTGCGCCCATGGGCCGCGCCTATTGCCAGGGCATGAGCGACGCATGGATCACGTCGGGCACGCCCTGTCCGCCCACCGACCGGATCGCGAGGTCCACGTCCTTCAGCCCGAAGCGGTGCGTCGTGATGCGCTCGAGCGGGAAGCGCTTCGAGGCGAGCTGCGCGAGCGCGAGCTCGCACGCCTTGTAGCTGTGCCCGCGCGCGCTCTTGATGGTGATCGCCTTCGCCGTGAGGCGCGCGATGGGGAAATTGGGAAACTCCGCGATCTCGCCCTGCACGACCATCGTCCCCGCGCGCCGCTTGAGTGCCTCGATGCCGAGCAGGATCGGCACGGTGCCGGCGCCGGCGGTGCAGTCGAGCACGACGTCGACGCCCTTGCCGCCGGTGATCTCCTTGATGCGCGCGAGCGGATCCTCTTTCTGCACGTCGATCACGTGGTCGGCGCCGAGCGTCTTCGCGACCTCGAGCCGCGCGCGGTCCTTCGAGGTGCCGGTCACGACGATGAGCGAGGCCCCGGCCTGCTTGCAGATCACGGTCTGCGAGAGGCCCTGCTGGCCCGGCCCCTGGATGAGCACGGTGGAGTCGTAGCCGACGCCGCCGTCGAAGAGCGACCACTCGACGCCGTTCGCCATGGGCGTCACGAGGCCGGCGAGCTCCGGCGTCACACCCCTGGGTACGTGGTGGACCACGCTGTTCCACGGCAGGTACACGTACTGCGCGAAGCCGCCCCACAGGTGCGGCGCCTTGTCCGCCGCGGTGTAGCCGTAGCGGATCGCCTCCGGGTTGTAGCGCCAGTCCGTGTTCTCGCAATGGCGGTACTGCCCGAGGTGGCACCACTCGCACTTGCCGCACGAGACGTAGTGCTCGACGAAGACCAAGTCGCCTTCCTTGAATCCCTTGCGCCGCGTGAACTCGCGTCCGGCCTTCGCGATGTAGCCGATGTTCTCGTGGCCCATGATCACCGGCGCGGGCGAGGGCGGATGCTGGTACAGCTTCACGTCCGTGCCGCAGATGCCCGCCACCTCCATCTTCATGAGGGCGGCGTCTTCCGGGATCTCCGGCATCGGGTACTCGCGAATCTCGGTCTTGCCGGGGGCGACGCGAACGGCCGCCAGGACTTCTGCCAAAGTGTCTCTCCTAGACCGAGGTTTGCGCGACGCCTTCGCGCGCCTTGAGCGCCTCGCCGGCGCCTTCCTTGAACGGCATGTCCGACGGCAGCACGACGGCGACCGAGCGGATGCGCTGGTGCACGGCCTCGCGGCCCGGCGGAAGCGCGCCCTTCGCGGCGAGCTCCTTCGCGGCCTTCATGAGGCGGTGGCGCGCCATGATGATGCCGTTGTCGGTGGAGACGAGGTTCTCCCGGGTGCGGTCCTGGATCGGGCCCATGCTCTCCTGCAGCGACGCGTCCTGCATGCCGATGCCCTCGACGCCGCTGTAGTTGCGGCCGGACCTCTGGGAGGCGCGATCGATCAGGTAGTCGTTGTCCCGGTTCTGCAGCGGACGGAAATTGGCGTCGACCTTCACGTGCACGCCGTGGCCGTCGATCATCGCCTGGCGCTCGTACTCGGAAAGCGGGCGCACCGGATGATAGTCGAAGCTCCACGCCATGCAGTTCTCGTCGTCCATCGGGACCCAGAAATGGCCGTGCATCGGGTGGTCGCCGCGCGGCGGGACCATCGTGAAGCACGGCATCACCCACGGCGTGATGCGCCAGTAGTACTTGCCGTCCTCGGCGTTGCGGCGCGCCCCGATGTAGAGGCCGCCATCGCTCTCGACCACCTCGAACACGGGCTTGCGGTCGCCAAGGTTGTACTGGTTTCCTTTCGCCCCCTTGAACAACGGATCGTGGTTGAGCTGGCCGCTGTGCAGGAACGAGACGTGGCTCGAATCGATGCCGCCTTCCATCGCCTGCAGCCAGTTGCACTGCTGCAGGCGCTTGGACATGTAGCTTTGCTCGGCGGGCACGGTGGCGAATTCCCACTCCGGTTCCGGCGGGCGCTGCTCCGCCGGGCCCATGTACACCCACACCACGCCGCCCTTCTCGACGAGCGGGTAGGACTTGAGCTTGATCTTCCTGCAGAAGCCGCTCTCGACCGGCTCCGACGGCACCTCCATGCACTGGCCGGTGTAGTCGTACTTCCAGCCGTGGTACGGACAGCGCAGGCCCGATTGCTCGTTGCGGCCGAACCAGAGGGAGACGCCGCGGTGCGCGCAGAACTCGTCGATGAGGCCGAGGCGTCCCTGGGTGTCGCGGAAGGCGACCATGCGCTCGCCGAGGCACTTCACGCGCACCGGCGGGCAATCGGGCTCGGGCAGCTCCCACGAGAGGAGGATGGGCAGCCAGTAGCGCCGGAAGAGCTCGCCCATCGGCGTGCCCGGTCCGGTGCGAACCAGCAGTTCGTTCTGTTCGGCTTTCATCGCGGAGGTCTTTCCCTGGAGTGCCGCGGGGGGCGGGCTGAAAGTCGTTCCTCTATGAAGAACGGCGTTCCTGTGTATGGTTTCAACGTTATCATTCGGGCTACAATGTGGTCAACGTGCGGGGTGCGGCACGTCCCGCATTTCCCTTCCATTCCAGCTTGCCATGCCCGGAACCGAAACGTTGCTCGAGCTCTGCTCCACGAGCGAGGTGCCCGAAGGCGGCGCGCTCAAGGTCGAGCGCGACGGCCTCGTCCTCGCGGTCTTCAACCTCGGAAGCCGCTATTACGTGACCGACGATGCCTGCACGCACGGCCCGGGGTCGCTATCCGAGGGCGAGATCGACGGCGAGATCGTGGAATGCAATTTCCACGGCGGCTGCTTCCACATCCCCACGGGGCGCGTCGAGGCGCCGCCCTGCATGGTGCCGGTGCGCACCTATTCCGTGAGCGTGGTGGACGGCAAGGTCTGCATCCTGCCGCCGTCCTAGGCGCCGGCCTTCTCGCGCGCGAATCGCTCGAGGAGCGCGCTGAGCTCGGCCAGCTCCTTCACCTTGTCCAGGAAAGCGTCCGCGCCCAGCGCGAGGCACCCGGCGCGCAGTTGCGGCGACGTGTGGTTGGAGGTGACGACCAGGCGCGTGCGCGCGAGCCCCGGGTCGCCGCGGACCGATCGGATCACGTCGGTACCGGAGCCGGTGCGAAGCTGGAGGTCGAGGATCACCACGTCGGGCGCCAGCGCGCGGATCGCCTCGATCGTGCTCGTCTCGGAATCCGCGGTGCCGATCACCTCCACCCGGCCCGGCGCCGACACGAGCTCGCGCAGCATCTCCGCGACCGGCTCCGAATCGTCGGCGATGATCACTTTCAAGGGCACGGTGGCACCCGCGCTCGTCATTTTTTCGGCCTTCCCGTCGCGCCGGCGTGGCCAGCGGCTCGCCGTATTGTAGCTCGCGAGCCATCGGTGCAAGAAAACCTCCGGATGTAGGCGCCGTCCTACATTCGTTCCCGCGACCGGAACCCTATACTCGTTTTCAATCCCCGGAAACCGCGGCTGGCGAGCGGCCCTCAGGGGGCTCCAATTTCCGCTTCACTCGCGCTCATGACGATGACGATATTGAAGGTTTCCAGGACCAATGCCGGACGCGACGCCATGCTGCGCGCTTTGCGCGAGGCGGGTCTCGGCGTCGTCGAAGTCGACGATTGGGACGAAGCGCGCGACCGCCTTTCGAGCGCGGGCACCGCGGTGGTGGTTTGCGACACCGCGAGCGTCGACGCCGAGGCTTCGGGCCTCGCGCGCGCCGTCGCCGGCGCCACCCAGCCCTCGGTCCCCAGGGACACGCTGCGGGCGCTTTCCCACGAGCTGCGAACGCCGCTTTCGGCGATGGCCGGATGGCTGCACCTGCTCGAGACGGGCAAGCTCGACGAGGCGGGCGTGAAGCGCGCGATCGCCAAGCTGCGCGGCAACATCGAGGACCAGGTACGAACGCTCGATCGATACGTCGCTGGCCGAACCGAGGAAGGACCCCGCTGACATGAAGCCCACGCGAACGATGAACGAAACCGGATCCGCGGTCGCCGCGCGCAAGCGCGCGCGACCGGCTCCCGCGAAATCAGCGCCCGCCGAGGCCCCCGCGCCCGACACCGGCGTCATCCTGAACGCGCTCATCGCGCTCAAGCAGGGCGACAGCAGCGTGCGCCTGCCGATCGCATGGACCGGCCTCGAGGGCAAGCTCGCCGAAACGTTCAACGAGGTGGTGGAGCTCAACGGCCGCATGAGCGAGGAGCTCGCCCGCCTGCGCCAGAAAGTCGGCAAGGAAGGCAAGCTCAAGCAGCGCGGCGACATCGGCGACGTGCGCGGCTTCTGGCGCGAATCGATCGACTGCGTGAACGACCTCATCGACGACCTGGTGCACCCGACCAGCGAGACGGCGCGCGTGATCGGCGCGGTCGCCCAGGGGGACCTCTCGCAGACGATGGCTCTCGAGGTGGACGGCCAGGCGCTCGAAGGGGAGTTCCTGCGCACCGCGAAGACGATCAACAAGATGGTGGAGCAGCTCGGTTCCTTCGCTTCGGAGGTGACGCGCGTCGCGCGCGAGGTGGGTACGGAAGGCAAGCTCGGCGGCCAGGCGAAGGTGAAGGGCGTCGCGGGCACGTGGAAGGACCTCACCGACTCGGTGAACTCCATGGCCGGCAACCTCACCGGCCAGGTGAGGAACATCGCCGAGGTGACCACCGCGGTCGCGAACGGCGACCTCTCGAAGAAGATCACGGTGGACGTGAAGGGCGAGGTGCTCGAGCTCAAGAACACCATCAACACGATGGTGGACCAATTGCGTTCGTTCGCTTCCGAGGTGACGCGCGTCGCGCGCGAGGTGGGCACCGAGGGCAAGCTCGGCGGCCAGGCGGTGGTGGAGGGCGTGTCGGGCACGTGGAAGGACCTGACCGACTCGGTGAACTACATGGCCTCGAACCTCACGGGCCAGGTGCGGAACATCGCCGACGTGACCACGGCCGTGGCGCGCGGCGACCTCTCGCGCAAGATCACGGTGGACGTGAAGGGCGAGATCCTCGAGCTCAAGAACACGGTCAACACGATGGTGGACCAGCTCTCGTCGTTCGCCGCGGAGGTGACGCGGGTCGCACGCGAGGTGGGTACGGAAGGCAAGCTCGGCGGACAGGCGAAAGTGAAGGGCGTCGCGGGCACGTGGAAGGACCTCACCGACTCGGTGAACTCCATGGCCGGCAACCTCACCGGCCAGGTGAGGAACATCGCCGAGGTGACCACCGCGGTCGCGACCGGCGACCTCTCGAAGAAGATCACGGTGGACGTGAAGGGCGAGGTGCTCGAGCTCAAGAACACCATCAACACGATGGTGGACCA
>Ga0134126_10000284_pt1 | contig 65810 bp, 54 predicted proteins | sample KB31752_FD_96881 | JGI IMG/M metagenome (GOLD analysis project Ga0134126, IMG submission 96881) | Terrestrial soil microbial communities with excess Nitrogen fertilizer from Kellogg Biological Station, Michigan, USA - KB3-175-2 | ecosystem: Environmental > Terrestrial > Soil > Unclassified ...
ACACCGGCACCGAGAGGCTGGGAATGATCGTCGCCGGGACGCTGCGCAGGAAGAGAAAGATCACCATCACGACCAGCGCCACGGCGAGCGAGAGCTCGAATTGCACGTCGTTCACCGATGCGCGGATGGTGTTCGTCCGGTCAGTTACCACGGCGAGACTGACATTGGACGGGAGCGAGGCGCGCAGCTCCGGCAGCAGTGCCTGTACCCGGTCGACCACCTGGATGACGTTTGCTCCCGGCTGCCGCTGTACGTTGACGAGCACCGCCGGCACATCGTTCACCCAGCTCGCGAGCTGCGTGTTCTCCGCGCTCTCGACCACCCGGGCGACGTTCTTGAGGTACACCGGTGCGCCGTTCTTGTACGCGACCACGAGATTGGCGTATTCGGCCGGGCTCTGGATCTGGTCGTTGGCATCGATGGTGTAGGCGTGCGCGCTGCCATCGAAGTTGCCCTTGGGCGCATCGGTGTTGGAATTGGCGATGGTGGTGCGCAGGTCATCGAGATTGAGCCCGTAGGCGGCGAGCTGCTGCAGGTTGGCGAGCACCCGCACCGCGGGCCGCGGCGCGCCGTTGAGGCTCACGAGGCCGACGCCCGTCACCTGGGAGATCTTCTCCGCGATGCGCGTGTCGGCAAGATCCTCGACCTGGGTGATGGGCATGGTGCTCGAAGTGACCGCGAGCGTCAGCACGGGGGCATCCGCCGGGTTCACTTTCGCGTAGATGGGCGGTGCCGGCAGGCTCTGGGGCAGGAGGCTCTGCGAGGCGCTGATCGCCGCCTGCACCTCGGCCTCCGCGACATCCAGGCTGAGGTTCAGGTCGAACTGCAGCGTGATGACGGAAGCCCCGGCCGAGCTGCTCGAGGACATCTCGGTGAGGCCCGGCATCTGGCCGAATTCCCGCTCGAGCGGGCCGGTGACGGTCGAGGCCATCACGTCCGGGCTCGCGCCCGGCAGGAAAGTCGTCACTTCGATGGTCGGGTAGTCGACCTCGGGCAAGGTCGAGACCGGCAACAGCAGATAACCGATCGCCCCGAGGATGACGATGGCCACCATCAGGAGCGAGGTGGCGACCGGCCTCAGGACATAAGGCCGGGAAGGGTTCATGTCGCTGGACCGGTTTTCGCGCCCGCTCGTCCGCCGCTACAGCCCAGGCGCGCAGCCATCCTGGCGAGGCGTGTGGCCTTCGAGCCCGTCGCGCCCTTCATGTAGGCGGCGATGCGCGCGCAGCGGGCGTTGTCGGCTCCTCCGGATGCCCCGCCGGCCAACGAGGCCGGCTTCTCGCCCGGCAGCAGCACCTTCGCGCCGTCACGGAGTTGATCTGCCCCGTCGGTCACCACGGTCTCCCCGGCCGTCAGACCCTTGGTGATGGCAATGTTGTTGCCGTCGGTCGGGCCTGTCACGACGGTGCGCATGCTCACCGTGTGATCGGGATTGACGATGTAGACGAAGTTGCTCGACGGTCCGTTCTGCACCGCCGCACCCGGCACCACGATCTGATTCTCGAGCGTATCGAGCACCAGCTTCACGTTCACGAATTCGTTCGGAAAGAGCTCCGAATGCGCGTTGTCGAACAGTGCCCGCAGCTGCAGCGTGCCGGTGCTGGTGTTGATCTGGTTGTCGATGCTGGAGAGCGAGCCGGTGGCGATGAGGTGCTGCATGTTGCGGTCATACGCCTGGACGGCGAGCTTCCGGCCCCCGTTGACACGCTGGAAGACCTGGTTGAGGTCGTTCTCCGGCACGGTGAACAGCACCGACATCGGCTGCATCTGGGTCACGGTGGCGATCGACGTGGTCTGATTCGCCTGCACGAGGTTGCCGAGATCCACCTGCCGCAGCCCCACGAGCCCGGCCACGGGCGAAGTGATGCGGCAGTAGCTGAGATTGAGCCGAGCCGCCTCGATTGCAGCCTTGTCGGCCTCGACCGCCGCCTCGTTCTGGTGAACGGTCGCCAGCTCATCGGAATAGGTCTGCTCGGCCACCGAGTTCTGCGCGAGGAGCTTCTTGTAACGGACCAGGTCCGTGCTGGCACCCGCGAGCGTCGCCTGATCGCGGCCGAGCTGACCGACTGCCTGATCGAGCGCCGCCTGATACGGCCGGGGGTCGATCTGCGCCAGCAGGCCGCCCTTCTCGATGCGCTGCCCTTCGGTGAAGGCGATCTTGACGATCGGGCCGGTCACCTGAGGGCGTACGGTTACCGTCGCAAGCGGCGTCACCGTGCCGAGCGCATCGATCACGACGGGGACGTCGGTCGTCGCCACCTTGGCGACGCTCACCGGCAGGGGTCCGCCCATCATCGCGGCAAAGGACGGCTGGCCGGCCTGCGAGGCGAGCCGGTGGTGAATGACCCAGATGAGGAGAGCAATGAGAACAGCGAGGCCGGCAATCCACTTGATGCGCCGGCGGCGGGCGACCTGCGCCGGCTGTTGGGCCGGGTCCGCGACGGTCGACTCGCGGTCGAGAGTGCGCTGTTCGATGGCGTCGGGAGTCATTGGGGGTCGGACCTTTGACCGCGGGCGGCAGCTCGTGTTCCGGCGCGCAGACTACCATCTATCACCCCACCGCCGTTCAGGTCGGAGGGGGAAATTTCTCAAGATATGTCAGTAGATTGCAACGACCTCGTAAGGCGCCTACTGCGATTGCAGACGAGGCTCGGACGCGAGCGTTTCAGGAGCATCGGCTTCCGCGATCGACGAGCCGTTACGCCCGAACGACGAGGCATCGATGTGGTGGCGCTCGATGAGGTCGTAGAGCGTCGGGCGGGTTACGCCCAGAAGCTCCGCGGCGCGCGACAGATTGCCGCGGGCGACTGCGAGCGCCTGCCGCGCCGCCTGCACCTCGGCGCGCTGGCGCGCGACTCTCAGGTTGAGGTATTCGGGATCTTCGCCCGGATCCTTCAGACCGAGGTCGACGGCGGTGACGACGGCCCCTTCGGCCATGATGACCGCTCCCTTGATGCGGTTCTCGAGCTCGCGCACGTTGCCCGGCCACGGGTAGGCCTGGATCGCACGGATGGCATCGGGCGCGAGGCCGCGCGTGGGCTTGCCGAAGCGCTCCGACATCTGCTGCAGCAGCACTTGCGCGATGAGGAGGCTGTCCCCCTGACGGTCGCGCAGCGCCGGCACCTGGATGGTGACTTCGCTGATCCGGTAGTAGAGGTCCTCGCGAAAGCCGCCGCTGCCGGTCAGTGCCTCGAGCTTGCGGTTGGTGGCGCAGACGAAGCGCAGATCGAGCGGAATCTGCGCCCGGCCGCCGATACGCTCGACGGTGCGCTCCTGCAGCATCCGTAGCAGCTTCGCCTGCAGGGAGGCCGGCATCTCGCCGATCTCATCGAGAAACACCGTGCCGCCTTCGGCGGCCTCGAGCTTGCCGGGCGTACGCTTGGCCGCTCCGGTGAACGCGCCCTTCTCGTAGCCGAACAGCTCGCTCTCGAGCAGCGTATCGGGGATGGCCGCGCAGTTGATCGGCATGAATGGCTTGTGCGAGCGGCCTGAGAGGCGGTGTACGGAGCGCGCGATCAACTCCTTACCGGTGCCGCTGTCGCCGAGTATGAGCACGGTGGCGCTGCTCGGGGCGACCTTCTCCACTGCGCGGCAGACGCTGCGCATCGCATCGCTGACACCGATGATGCCCTCCAGCGCCATCGAGCCCGTGCGCTCGCGCAGGCGCCGGTTCTCTTCCTCCAACTCGCGGATGCGGAAAGCGCGCCGCACCACGATCGAGAGCACGCCGGCATCGAGAGGCTTGTAGTAAAAGTCCACGGCGCCCAGGCCCACCGCCGCGACCGCGAGCTCCCGCGCATCGTGCTCGGTCATGGCGATGATCTTGGTATCGGGCGACAGATGCAGGATCTGCCGCAGAAGATCCAGGCTCTGCGAGGCCACGTTCGGCTGGCGGGCGGCACCGAGGTCGAACAGCACGACCTCAGGCTCCATGCGGCGCACCAGCGCGAGCGCCTGCTCCGAGGTCTCGCCGGAGAAAACCTCGAGGTCCGAGAACATGCCCTCGAGCTCGCGGCGCAGGGCCCGGTCGTTCTCCAGGATGAGGAGCTTCCGGTGCAAAATCTCAGCGGCCATGGGACCCCGGTGCGATGAGGGCGCGTCGGCCCTCTTTACAGCCGAGTGTAAAGGCTTCCCCGGCGGGCGGCGTGCCGCAGATCACACAACGCGAGGATGCGGCGGCTGAGAGCGGTGCATGTCGGGATAGACTGCGGCCCGTGAACGCACACGAGCGTATTCAGGCAGTTTCCCGGCCGGCCCTCCATGAACGCGGGCTCGCCTCTCGCCTGACTCTCACGGCCCGCGTGGCGTGGCTCGCCGCGGTGCTGTTTGCCGAGAAATCGGCTCTCAATCTGCTGGTGGATTTCCGGCTCGCCGATGCGGCCGGCGGACTCGCCGTGCCCCTCAGGCTGGCACAGCACTTCGGGCTTCGCTTTGCGGTGACCTTTGCGGTGGCGCTCGCTTTGCTTCTCCAGGTTCGCCCGGATCCGGCGCTGCTCGAGGTCAACGCACAGGGGCGTGAGGCGCCCCTGCGGCCCGCATGGCTGGCTGTGCATTGCGCACTGATGGCTGCCACGGCGGGCGCGATCCATAACCTCTATGGCGATCAGCGCCTTCACCTCCCCTTCGCGCTGCTCGGCCCGGCGGCGGTGCTGCTCAGTGCGGCAGCCACCGTTGCGCTCCTGCTGGCGCTGGCGCCGTGGCCGCTATGGCAGCGTGCGGCAAGAGCCATCGGTATCCGCTGGGCGTATTCCGCGTTTGCCGCCGTGGTGGGAACCGGCGCGATTCTCTGGAGTCAGGAGCTGTGGGCACCGACGGCACAGTTGACCTTCGATCTGGTCCGCGACGTTCTCTCCCCAGTGCTGCCCACGCTGCAAGCAGACGCCGCCACCCGCATCCTTCGCACGCCGCGTTTCGCCATTGAGGTGTCCAGCATCTGCTCCGGACTCGAGGGCGTCGGACTGATGCTGGCCTTCTGCGGGGCCTGGCTGCTCTATTTTCGTGCCGAATACCGCTTTCCACGCGCGCTGCTGCTCGTTCCGGCCGGCGTACTGCTCATCTTCGCACTCAACGTCGTGCGCATCGCCGCGCTGGTGCTGATCGGCAACGCGGGCCATCCGGCGATCGCCATCTACGGCTTTCACTCCCAGGCGGGCTGGATCGCCTTCAACTGCGCGGCCTGCGCGGTCGCGTTCGCCAGCCGCCGCAGCCCGTGGCTCAACCGGACCGTGTCCCGGGAAGATCGGATCCTGACAACCAACTCGACCGCAGCCTATCTCCTGCCCTTTCTCGCCATCCTCGCCGCCGGCATGATCTCGCGCGCGAGCTCGAGCGGCTTCGAGACCTGGTACGCGCTGCGGCTCGTCGTCGGCATCGCCGCTCTCGCCAGCGGCTGGCGCCCGCTCGCGCGGCTCGACTGGCGGTTCGGTTGGCGCGGAATCGTCGTGGGAGCGGCGGTATTCGCCTTCTGGCTCGGCGCCGCACGGCTCATCCTCGCCCCGCACGCCATGCCGGCGGCGCTCGGCGCGATGACCCTCCCGGCGCGCACGCTCTGGATCGCTTCCCGCGCGCTGACCGGCGTCCTCCTCGTGCCCATCGCAGAGGAGCTTGCCTACCGCGGATACCTGATGCGGCGTCTGCGGGCCGAGGATTTCGAGTCCGTGACATTCGCGTCGGTTGGCTGGGGCTCCCTGTCAGTAACGGCGGTTGCCTTCGGCGTGCTGCATGGGACGCTCTGGTTTCCAGGGATTGCCGCGGGTGTAGCCTATGGTCTCGTGCTGATGCGCACGGGCCGCATGGGTGAGGCAGTCGCGGCGCACGCGACCAGCAACCTGCTGCTGGCGATCTGGGTGCTGGCTGCCGGTCAGTGGCAGCTCTGGTGAGACCGGCCGGTCCGGTGCGCTGACTCAGAGTCGATCGGGTGCCGGCGATTTGTCAGGACGTGCCTGCACCGCAGGCTCCGCACTGAGCTCCTCCGGCCACGAGTCCTGGCGCGCGAACAACTCCTCACTGAGCACCTCTTCCAACACCTGCCGCGGGCCGCTGCGGCTGAAGGTATGGTCGGCGCTGTCGATGAGGCGCACGCGGCATCGCTCGCCCAGGCGCCTCACGACCGAGCCGGCCTCGATCCGCAGGAGATCGACGCCGGGCTCGCCGCGCGCGAACACGAATACCACGCGCACGCCGCGGCCGATGATGCTCTCGAGCTCCCTCCCCAGGTCGTGGCGCAGCCGAATGCCCGCCCCCCGGGCGATGTCGCGCAGCATGGAATTGAGCGCGAGCACCGGACGATGCAGATAGATCCTGACGATACGCCAGATGTTCACCTGGCCGGTCAGGAATCGCCGCCAGGCTCGCGCGGAGAAGATCCGCGCGCGATAGATCGTGGGATTGCGGACCACCTCGGCGAGCTGCAGGCCCTCGAGGGTCATGCTCTGGTCCCAGAAATAATTCTGCGCATTGACCATGAGCAGCCGGTTGAGCGGCAGGCCGGCGACCGCCGCGCGCAGCGAGTGATACGCTCCGGAGCAGAGGCCGCTCAGGGTGATCTCGCGCGCGCCGTAGCGTCGCGACATGAAGTCGATGGCCGCGCGCATGTCCTCGATCGCATCGGGCGGGAACATGTTGTTGTCCGCGCAGCCCGCCCGCGCGGGGCTCTCGCCGAGACCTGACAGATCCATCCGCAGAACGTAGTAGCCGCGCTGCGCCCAGCGGCGCGCCAGCGAGACGTACATCCGGCTGGAGCCGATGTGATAAGTGGCGCCGGCGTTGAGGAGAATCACCGCTCTGCGGCGGGTCTCCTGCCCTGCGGGCGCCGTGACGATGCCGAAGAGAGTCTGGTCCGCGCCGAAGAACACGGGACGCTCGGTGACCCCCGAGCCGGCGCGGGCCGGCGATGCGTTCTCGAGCGCGAGCACGGCCGATCGTGAGACGAAGGTGGTGGCTCCGCCCGGATGCCAGGCGAGACGGCTCACCGTCCCCAGCGTCGAGAGCCAGTTGCGGGTGGCTGCGATCATCTCCTGCGGCAGCGAGGCGAACTGCGGGTCCGTCAACATCATCTCGACGAATCCGGGCAGCGCATGATAGGTGACCCTTGCACCCCCCTCGCCGAGCGCCTGCGACCAGGCGCGCGCCACCGGCAGATCGCTGCGGTCGATGAGCAACACATCGGAGATGCCCGCGAGCTCGGCGCGCTCGAGATCCAGCGCCGCCAGGCGCGCAACGCTTGCGGCCGAGAGCGGGAAGCCGTTGACTTCCATCGCGCCATCCGTCGCCGCCGGCCGCGCCACCCCCGATTCCCCTCCCAGAGCGGCCTCGGCCGCTTCCGCCGCCAGCTGCGCGGTACGTGCCTCCCGCAGGTACTTTCGGCCGCTCAACACCGGGGCAACGAGCGCCAGCGCATCGACCTGACAGGTGCGCGCAGCGAGCACGGAAAGCAGCGCGCCCAGGCGGAAGCCGAGGAGACAAACGCGCGCGACACCGGTGCGCCGGCGCAGCTCCGCGGCGGCATTCGCGATGTCGCGCGTCCAGATCTCGATCTGATCGGCGCTCGCCTCGATCTCTGCGGAATCGCCGGTGCCGAGATAATCGAAACGCAGCACCGGAATACCGAGCGCCGCGGCCATGCCGGCAAACACGCGCATACTGCGGTGGCCGCAAAGCGCCTCGAAGCCGAAAGGCTTGCAGAGAACCACGCCCCAAGGCGCGGGGATCGTCCCCGGCGGGCGATGAAGCCATCCAAAGAGCTGCCGATCACCGGAGGGGATGTAGAGCGCCTCATCCCCGCCGGCAGCGATCCTGACGTCCGTTTCCTGCATCGCGCTGGCGTTCAGGGTTCCCTCCGCCTCAGGCGGGCACGAAGAGCTCGACATACGACCCGATGCGGCCATCGCGCATTTCAACGAGGTCCACGAGCTCCGTCGGCACGCTCGCCCCGGTGACGCGCGAGTGGATGCTGGCCCGCCAGTGCACCGCGGCCTGCCGGCCGTCGATCACCATGGACAAGATCTCGTGCCGCGTGATCCTGAAGGTCTTGACGAGTATCGCGAGCCAGGAGCGGACCTCGTCACTGCCCCGCGCCGAGAGCGCGATCGGCTTGCCATCGCTCGAGCCGGAGATCTTGAAGATGGCATCCGGGGCGAATAGCGCGCAGAGCGGCTCGAGCGCGCCGGACGTGCGGGCAGCATACAACTGCGAGAGCAAGCTCTCGAAGCCGGCGCGCGCCTCCTCGCGTGGGGTGATTTGCGGCATGAGGTTCAGTCGAGCAGTGCCCGGATGTCCGCGCCCATCTGGCGGTACGCCTCGGCACCGTACGGAATCACGGCCCTCAGTGCATAGAACAGGTGGATCATACCGGAGTGGCAACGGTAACTGGCAGGCACCCCCGCCTTTTCGAGACGCGCCGCATATTCCGCCCCCTCATCCCGCAGCGGATCGCACTCGGCGGTGTGGATGCAGGCTGGCGGCAGACCCTCGAGCCGCGGCGCCCGCAGCGGCGAGATGCGTGGATCGGCCGGGTCCGCGTCGTCCGCCAGGTAGTGCCGCAGATCGTGCTCGAGCGTCTGCCGGTCGAGGAAATGCCCTGATCCGAAGGCGTCCCACGAGGCCGTCTCGGCCCGGTAGTCGAGGATCGGACAGAGGAGAAACTGCATGGCGAGCCGCGGCGGCCCTTCGGCGGCGAGCGTCTGCGCCACCACCGCAGCGAGGGTGGCGCCGGCCGAATCGCCGCACACCCCGAGGCGGCGGGCATCGATGCCGAGGTGAGAGGCATGAGCTGCAATCCAGCGGGTCGCCGCGCAGGCATCCTCCACCGCGGCAGGGAATCGGGCCTCGGGACCCAGCCGATAGTCCACTGCGATGAGCTTGCAGCCGCTCGCATTGGTGAGTGACCGGCAGATCCCATCGTGGGTCTCGAGACTGCCGGCGACGAAGCCGCCCCCATGAAAGTACATGAGCCCCGGCAACAGCCCCATGCGCGCGCCCGCCGGGGTGTAAATCCATGCCCGCAGCATCCCCCCGGGTCCGGGGATCGATCGCTTCTCGATCCGCCCGACGGCCTCGGGCTCGCCGCCGAGGGCAGTCAGCCGCTCGATGGAGGCACGGCGCTCCGCCACGGTGAGTCCTGCGGCCTCGCGCGGAGTGGCCGCCGCCAGCCTGTCCAGGAAGCGCCTGACCTGCGGATCGAGGGGCACGGCCTTTCAGCGCCTGGGGAGCCTGCCGGGCACTAGAGGGCAAGGGCGCGCCGGGCCGAGGCCGGCCAGCGCGCGAGGTCGAGGCCATGTGCGCAGAAGAGCGCCACCGCCAGGCGGTCCATGCCGAAAGCGACACAGCTCGTATGAGCCAGCGTGCCGTCCTCACTCTCGAGCCCCCAGGTGATCCCGAAGTGGTCGCGATGATAGTTGAAGCTCATGCAGGCGGTCGGCTTCGCACCCTCGTAGTAGGGAATCAACAGCTCGAATTTGAGCGACTGCTGGCGTTGGCTCACGGCCATCATCTGGCCGACGCGGCCGAAAAAGGGATCGTTCGCCACATCGAGCTGACAGGGCAGCGCCAGCTCGCCGGCGAGCTGCTGCGCGCGGCTCATCCACTCCTCGCGAAACACCTGGATCGCCTCGGGGGAGCCGATGCGCACGAACTCGCGCATCCTGAAGGACTGCAGCCGATCGAGCGCGCGCGAGGGCTCGCGGCGGAAGCAGTCCGCGGCCACATCGAAGAGCCAACCGTCCCTGGGCAGACGGCCGCGCTGCGCCGCGAGCGGATATACCGGATAACAGGCCGCAGGCGAGAGCACCAGATCCGAAGGAGCGAGCGAGCGCGTCCAGTCGCCGCCGGACTCATGGCTGTCGGCGGCGGCACGGACCTCCGCTTCGGTGCCATGCAGCGCGCACACACAGCCGAGCAGGTTGGGGAAGCTCTTGAGATAGCCCGACTTCTCGAGCTGCGTGCGGCTCATCACCGGCGGAAAGCGCAACACCTCCGCCCTGGGGTCACGCTGTCGCGTGACGAAGGCCGTCAGCCGCTGCAGCACCTCTTCGTAGAGGCCGGTGCGGGCATACACGCCATCGGCTCCGATCCGATGAAACAGTGCCGCACGGATATGTTCCAGCGCATCGGGAACGCTCGGGGACGTTTCCAACTGAGGTGAGCTCATGGATCGTATTGGTCAGTCGCTCAGTGAAGTCGGGACGGCCGCCAGCAGCGAAGTGCCGGCGAGGCTCGCGAGAATTCGGTCGTTGTTGATCATGAGCGGCGATGAGAGCACATCGCGCAACTGCCGCTCGACGCTGAACTCGCTGTCGCAGCGGTAGCCGGACAGCCCGCAGACGCGCAGCGCGGTGAGCACGGTCGCGACCGCGAGCTCCGAGACCTCCACCTTCGTCAGGGTGATCTGCGACTGGAAATCGAGCGCACCGAGCGCCTTCGGATCGTCCATCCTCAGCTCGTAGGCGCGCAGCGAGTTGGCGAGGACGCCACGCAGCGTCCGCAGCTTCGACTGCGCCTGGGTAAGCTGCGGCGCCCCGGGCGGCGCCTGCCCGCCCGACTGGCGGGCGGCGTGGCGCACGAACGCCTGCGCGCGCGCAGTCGCGCCGGCGGCGATACCCGCCCAGACCGAGCCCCACAGCAGGTGCGCGAACGGCACCATGGTGCGCGAGTGAATACCCTCGTAGGGCTCGGGCAGCACCTGGCCCGGCGACCCCGATGCCTTGAGTGTATAGCCCTCGCTGCAGGTGCCGCGCATGCCGAGTGTGTTCCAGCCCTGCAGGCGCGTGAGCGTGTAGTCGTCCTTGAGGAATGCAATCAACACCTGGTCGGAGGAGTCGGCATCGGCGGCCCTGCGGGCAGTCGTCACGACACCATCCGCCTGCGAGCCGTAGGAGATGACGGTGGCCCGCCGCTCGAGATGAATGCGGCCGTCGCGATGCTCGACTGCCGCCTCGCTCGAGCGGACGTCGCCGCCGCGCTGGCCTTCGGTCGTGGAGGAAGCCAACAGCAGCTGCTCGGCGCACAGGCGGCGCAGCAGCCGCTCGATCGTTTCGCTCGCGCGCCCGTGGCGCACGAGGCAGGCGACCTTCACCTGGTGCATCGCATAGATCATCGCCGTCGAGGAGCAGGCCTGGCCGAGCCTGTAGCAGACGTCGGCAACCTGTTGCACGGACGCGCCTTCACCGCCGAGGTTGGAGGGCACCAGGATACCGAGAAGCCGCTGCGCCTTTACGGCCGCGAAAGACTCGGCCGGAAATCGCGGTGCCGAGTCGACCTCGGACGCATGGCGTGCGGCAACCGCGGCCACGGCCGCGGAACGCTCGCCGAGAGTGGCTGCCGAAGAAGCGGAACTGGCTGAGGTGGCAAGTGCGACAGACGAATCGTTCACAAAAGCGGTCCCCGCTGGGTTCTAATTCTTTCCTGGCGCTGGTATAGATAGGCTCCCCGGCCTGGCAACTATTAACGCATAAAAGCCGGGCCTGCCGCCAGTACCGGATCACATAACGCACCGAGAGAAACCATGCCGCTCGAAGTAGAGCATCGCGGCTCGCGCGCCCGCTCAGAAGCCCACTCGCAGGCAGATGTCACGATCGGGCTGGTGAACAATATGCCCGACCCGGCGCTCGAAGCGACGGAGCTGCAGTTCGGGGCGCTGCTCGCTGCTGCCGCGGATTCGCTCACGGTGCGCCTGCGCTTCTCGAGCCTGCCGCAGCTCGTGCGCGGTCCTGCGGCACGGGCGCGGATCGACTCGGTTTACTGGCCGCTCGATGAGCTGTTGTCGCAGCGCCCCGATGCGCTCATCGTGACAGGGACGGAACCGCGCACACCCACGCTCGAGGAAGAGCCCTACTGGACGGCCCTGGTGCAGCTCATCGAATGGGCCGACACCCACATGGCAACCTCCATCTGGTCGTGTCTCGCAGCGCATGCGTTGGCACAGGCGCTCACGGGCGTGCGCAGGCGGCGTCTCGAGCAGAAGCGCTTCGGCGTCTTCGAGCACAGCATCCACACCGGGCATCCTCTGCTCGAAGGGCTGCGTGCACCTCTGCTCACGCCGCACTCACGCTGGAACGAGCTGCCCGTGGATGCGCTCGCAGCAGCCGGCTTCAACGTCCTCAGCTTCTCCGATGAGACCGGTGCTGACCTCTTCGTGAGCGAGCGCCGCAGCTCCCTCGTGTGCCTGCAGGGGCACCCGGAATACGAGCCGGCGACCTTGCTCAAGGAGTATCGCCGCGACGTCGGCCGGTATCTGCGTACGGAGCAGCCGGCATGGCCCACCCTGCCGCACGGGTACTTCGCTTCGCGAGCGCTCGAGCTGATCGAGGCGTTCCGCCAGCGCGCCTCGGCGGTGCGGGACCCGGAGCTGCTGGCGGAGTTTCCGATGGCGGAGCTGATCGCGGGGCTCGAGGCGCGATGGCAGCCCGGGGCACGGACGATTTACCGTAATTGGCTGAAATATGTGGCAAATGCGAAGGAAGGCACGCGCAAATACACCCTCGTCGGGGTATGATCGGTAGCAAAAGAGCGTAGACGCATGAGCATAATGAGTGAAGCGGGTCCGGTCTCTGCCCTGACTGCACGCGAGCGGCTTCTGGGCCTCGTACGCAAGGCCATGGGCGCCCCGGGCGCAAGCCGTCCGCTGGCCGTCGATGCGCGTCTCTCGGAGCTCGGCATCAGCTCGATCAAGATGGTGGGCCTCATGCTGGCCATCGAGGCAGAGTTCAATCTCACGATCGCGCAATCCGAGATCACCCCGGAGAACTTCGCATCCATTGCCTCCATCGAGGCGATGCTAGAGCGGATCACCCCGGCCGGATCCTGAGCCCGTTGATTTCCTCGCGCCGCAGCGCCTGCGGCGGCCTCGATGCATTCCTGCGAAACTTCAGCGCGTCGCTTCGAGCGCTGCAATCAGCTCATCGACATCGGCGCTCGTGATCTCGCCATGTGTCGCGCAGATCCGCACGACTTCCCGCCCCTCGAGCTTTGCGACGGCCACCCATGCACGTCCCGAGGCGAGCACCTTGCGCGCGATCTCGCGGATGGGCGGGAATCCTGCGGGCGGCAGCACGCAGAGCACGGCCAGGCGCGAGTCGTTGGCAATGCTCCAACCCTTCGCCGCGAGGCGCAGCTTCGCGCAGTCGATCACCTGTACGGCGCGCTCCACGTGCGCACCATATCCCTCCCACCCCGCCGCGGCGAGTGACAGGAAGAGCCTGAGGCCCATGAAGCGTCGCGACCACTGCACGCTGTTGAGATAGGGATCGATGCTCGTGGCGCTCGAGGGCATGAACTCCGCGCCGACCCGAAACGCCTCGCTGAGGATCGCCGGCTCACGGGTGATGAACATTCCGCAGCCCATGGTCGTCGCGAGCCATTTGTGCGCATCGATCGTCAGGGAATCCGCGAGCTCGATCCCTTCGAGCTCGCCGCGCAGGCGCTCGGAGCAGAGCGCCGCTCCACCCCAGGCCGCATCGACGTGATACCAGATGTTGCATTCGCGCGCGACGCTCGCACAAGGCTCGAGAGGATCGACCATGCCGGCTCCCGTCGTGCCGGCGGTGGCCGAAATCAACACGGGCAAGACGCCCCGGCGCCGGTCCTCGCGAATCTGCTCGGCCAGCGCGCGCACATCCATGCGGCCGGTGCCATCGGTCGCGATCAGCTTGAGGGCCGAGCGGCCGATACCGGCCTGGTGCACGATCTTGTGCCAGGCGGGCTGACACTCACGTGAAGTGTACATCGCCACGGGTCCGTCGAACGCCCGCACGCCGTCATCGGCAAAACGTGTGTCTGCACGCGTCAAAGCGCAAATCAGCGCCGTGTAGTTGGCTTCCGAGCCGCTCGTGGTGAAATGGCCGCCGGAGTCCGCGGGCAGGCCCGCACGCTGTGCGAGCGCACGGATGACGTGCTGCTCGATGGCGACCGGTGCGGGCGAGGACCCGGAGCTGGCGAGCTGCGGATTGAATGCGCCGGAGATGCGGTCCGCGCATTGCGACGGGAAGTTGGACGGTGGGTTGAACAGGCCGAAGTAGCGGGGGTGCGTCATGTGCACCGTGCCGTGCTCGAGCCGGCCGATAGTCCAGTCGATCAGCTCCTCGAGCGGCCGGGGCTGCGCGAAGTCGAACGCGGCCAGATCGCGACGCAGCTCCGTCATATCGATGTCCGGCATGACCGGCCCGCGCAGCACGCGTTGGGTCGCCGCCGCGAGCGCACGGGTCAGACGGTCGTCGATGGTTTCGCGCACCCGACTCTCGGGAAACAGAGCCGCCACCGGCGGCGCAATGCGATCTGCCGTCATGTGCCGCTCAGCCGGGGACCGCCGCAGCGAGCGCCTGATCCAGATCGGCGAGGATGTCGTCGATGTGCTCGATGCCGATGCTCAGGCGCAGGGTCTCCGGACCGATGCCGGCCAGCCGCTGCTGCTCGGGCGACATCTGCCGGTGCGTGCTCGAGGCCGGATGACACGCGAGCGACTTCGCGTCCCCGAGGTTCACCAGGCGCTTGAACAGCTTCAGGGCGTCATAGAAGCGGGTCCCCGCGTCATAGCCGCCTCGGACCGCGAAGGTCATCAGCGAGCACGTCCTGCCTTTCAGGTATTTCTGGACCAGCGGATAGTAGGGACTGTCGGGAAAGCCGGCATAGCTCACGGAGGCCACGCGCCGATCGGCGCGCAGAAATTCCGCAACACGGCGAGCATTCTCAACGTGGCGCTCCATACGCAACGCCACGGTCTCGATTCCCTGCAGCAGGAGGAAGGCACTCAAGGGTGAAAGCACCGACCCCATCGCGCGCTGAAAGACGCTGCGGCAGCGGCCGACGTAGGCCGTGGGGCCGTAGTGATCCGTGTAGACCAACCCGTGATAGGACTCGTCCGGCTGAGTAAGCATCGGGAAGCGCGCGGCGTGGCGAGTCCAGGGGAACTTGCCGCTGTCGATGATGATGCCGCCCATCGTCGTTCCATGGCCGCCGAGGAATTTGGTGAGCGAGTGCACTACGACGTCAGCGCCGTAGTCGATGGGCCGGACGAGGATCGGCGTCGGCACGGTGTTATCGACGATCAACGGCACACCGGCACGATGCGCGATCTCCGCCAAGGCCTCGATGTCGCAGACATTGCCCGCCGGGTTGCCAACGGTCTCGCAGAAGACCGCGCGGGTGTCCTCATCGATGAGGGCAGCAAGCGCTTCCGGCCGGTCCGAGTCGGCGAACTTCGTACGGATGCCGAGCTTCGGCAGGATGTGGCCGAGGAGCGTGTGAGTCGTACCGTAAAGCTGCGGCACCGAGACGATGTTCCGTCCGGCTTCGGTCACGGCGAGCGCGGAATAGTGCAGCGCCGCCTGACCCGAGCTCACACAGAGCGCCCCCATCCCCCCCTCGAGCTGCGCCATCCGCTCCTCGAGCACATCCGTAGTCGGGTTAGCGATCCGCGAGTAGCGGTAGCCGTCCACCTCCAGGTTGAAGAGCGCCGCGCCGTGCTCGGCGCTGTCGAAGGAGTACGCGACGGTCTGATAAATGGGCACCGCCACTGCTTTCGTGGTCGGATCACCATCGAAGCCCCCGTGCAGGGCTATGGTCTCGGGTCGCATCGTTGCCTCAAGCTGTGTTACCGGCGTCTACCGTCAGGACAACGCCTGTGATGTTGCGCGCCCTCTCGCCGAGAAAGTACTCGACTGCCGCGGCGACGTCCTCCGGCTCCGCCATGCGGCGCAACGCGCTGCGTCGGGCGATCTGCTCGCGCTCCTTGTCGTCCATGGCGTGTGTCATGGCCGTATCGATGAATCCCGGTGCAACGGCATTCACCGTAATCCCGAGCTGGCCCACCTCCCGTGCGAGCGAGCGCGTGAAGCCCTCGAGCGAAGCCTTGGTGGCGGAGTAGGCAGAGAGCCCCTTGTAGCCGCTCGAGGCGACGATGCTCGAGATGTTGACGATGCGGCCCTGGCGCTCGGCCATCATGGCGCGTGCCACGTATTTCGTGAGCAGCAGTGGCGACAGGGTGTTCAGGCGCACCAGCGCCTCGATGTCCGTGTCACGCATCATGGAGAGAAGCCCCGCGGTACCGAGGCCCGCGTTGTTGACGAGGCCGTATATCGGTCCCATCTCACGGCGCAGCTCGCTCACGAGGCCGCCGATCGCTGCAAGGTCGGCGAGATCGAAGGCGCGGAAGCGCAGCTCACCGGTCTGCGCCCCGCTTCGGTCCGCGCCGCCCGTCGCGGGTGCCGCGAGGCGATCCATTTCGGCGCGCAGTGCCTGGGTCTCACTGCGCGCCAGCGCAACGACCCGATAGCCGCATGCGGCCAGGCGCGAGGCGATGGCGAGTCCGAGACCGCGGCTGCCGCCGGTGACGAGCACGTTACGCATTGCTCGGCTCCTCCTCAGCCTCGCCCCCGCTCTCGCGGAGGCCGACACGCTGACCCGCGTCGTTATGAATCGCTCGCGGCGATTCATTGGGCCGCACCAGCTTTCCCGAAGCCGACATCTCGAGCGATGGCACGAAGCGGATGGCTGCGGGCACCTTGTGGGCCGCAAGCGTCGTGCGGCAGGCCTCGAGAATTTCCTGCCGGACACGCTCATCCGTCTCACGCACGGTCGCGCAGCTATCCGCGAGGACGACCTCTGCCGTGACAACGGCACCGGTGATCGGGCTGCGCCGCGCTCTCACCAGCGACATACGCACTCGCGGGTGTGAGTTGATCACGGCCTCGACTTCCTCCGGATGCACCTTGAGGCCGCCGACGTTGATGATTCCTCCGCTGCGGCCGATGAAATGGTAGCGCCCATCGCGCAGCTCCACACGATCGCCGAGATCGACGAATCCTTCTGCATCGCGCAGAGACGGAGCACCCGCACCGAGGTAGGCCGCCGCATTGCCGGGCGATTTGATTCTCAGCGTCCCGCGACTGACGTCCAGCTCGACGCCATGCTCGGATGTATCGATCAGGCTCGCGGGAAATCCTGCGCGCCCATCACGCACCTCGAAACCAACACCGGCCTCGGTGGAGGCGAAGGCATGCGCCACCACTGCACGCGGAAACGCAGCGCGCAGCGCATCGAGAATGCCTTGATCGGCGATCTCACCGGAAAGGCGTACATACGCCGGAGAGAACCGCGCCGCCGCACCGCTCATCAGCGCCTTGCGCCAATGCGAGGGTGTCCCCGAGATGTGGGTGACGCCGGCTGCTGCGGCGCGCGCCAGGAACTGCGTCGTGTCCTCGTCCTTGCTCGAGAGCAGGAGAGAGCCGGCGTAGAGCCCGCGAAGATAGATCTGCAGGCCGCCGTAGCGGCGGATGTCATAGAACGTGCTCCAGACCGGCGCCGCGTCCTGCTCCGGCCGGTCTGCACGGGAAGTAAAGGCATTGCTGAGACTCGAGAGCGTGTGCGCGACCAGCTTCGGAGCACCCGTCGTCCCGGAGGTGAGAAGCACCCACTCCGTGTCCCACGGGCACGGGCTGCCGCGCTGTGACGGGTGCGCGCTGCCGGGCGGCCTCAGCTCCGCCTCCACGGCGAGATCGAGGCCCACTCCCGCGGGTGGCTCGCTGCTCGCGGCGTCTCCCAGCCAGGCGTCGGCCTGCGCGCTGCGCGCCACATGGGGCAGATGCTCCGGTGGCAGATCGGGTGTGCAGAGCACCATCCGTCTGGCGATGCCGTCGAGCTCGAGGAGCGCCAGCGCTGCGGTGAGCTGATCGCGTATCGCGACGATCACGCAGCGGCCGCGCAGCGCCTCGAGGCTGCCGCCGAAAAACGAGCCCCTGGCGAGCGATGCCAGCGGAACTGCCTGCGCAGCATCGATCAGCGCGCCGCCGCTCGCGGCGGCGGCTTCGATGACCGCGTCGCGAAGCGCCATGAACCTACGCCGCGCGGGCTTCGTACAGCCTGACGAAATCCCCGAAGGTGACGGGGAAGCTCTCCGCCGTATCGAACGGATCGTATCCGAGCGAGTCCTCGAGACGCGCCACGATGAGCGCGAAGCTCAGCGAGTCGAGCCCGCATTGGAGCAGCTTCAGGTCATCCGTGAGCGGCGCGAGCTGGCGCTGCTGCTCCCGGGCGACTTCCTGAAAGAGGGTGGTAATTGTCGATCTCACCGCCATGGTGCTGACTACCTTGTGATGATTGAGCGTGCCCGAATGGCACGTTCTTATGTTATGGATTCGTCGTGAGCGGACGGTGTCGGCTCACAACCCCTCGGGAGAGTGTATACGCACGGCGACCCATGCAGTAGCCGCCGCGCTGCCCTCTTTGTGTGCAGCGTCACAATGTTGGAACCTCCCCGCGCGCGAATACGCGCGTGGTCGCAGCGGGACGACGCTGGCTGACAAGGATGCTCATCTGCGCGCGCGCCTCTGTCGCGAAAGCGAGACTCGAAAAAGAACGATATAAATCAACGGGTTAATGTCACTCTGGAGAACCGCATCTCATCGCCCAGTCGTTGTCGCCCGACAGCGCTATGTCCAATCGCGCTGTAACGCCCGCGTCAAGGTCATTTTCCCATTCAGAAACAAGGACATGTGAATTTGGCATGTGACCTGCACTACTTGGGCGGGCACTTGGCAGGAGGCCGGGGTCGCACGAGACGGCGCCGACACCGGTGGACGGGTGTCACGCCGAATGGACGCTGGAGAGAGTGTAACGATGATGATTCGGGGAGTCGGACCGCTGCGCATTGCGCAACTGGCGCTCGCGGCGCTCATGTGTGCCAGCCTGTGGGGCTGCGGCTCGGACAGCTCGACCGCCGCCAGCTCAGCGGCTGCCGGCGCCAGCGCGGCAACGGCCACCAGCGGCAGCTCACCTGCCAATCCTGCAGACAAATCGGTCACGTTCTCCTGGAGTCCGCCCACGCAGAACAGCGACGGTAGCTCCATCACCAATCTCGCCGGCTATACGCTGCACTACGGCACGAGCTCTCAGGACTACACCGGGAGCATCGAGATCACCGACCCGACGAAGACTTCCTATACCGTGAGCGACGGCGGCTTCCCGCCGGGGACCTACTATTTCGCGATTTCCGCGTACAACGCGCAGCAGATCTCGAGTCCGCTCTCGGGCGAGATCAGCGTTACGGTCGACTGAGCCGCTCAGGGATTCTAGCCACCGCCGCTGCCGAAGGCGCCGCCCGGCTCCGTGTTCGTGGAGTGCGGCCGGTAACCGATCATGACGAACACTCGGTTCTCGTCATAGCTGTTGCCCCCGATCAGCTGCGTCGCGACGCCTGCCGTGCGGCGGAACGCGTGCTCGTATCGCGCGTAGACGATGACCCAGCGCCCAGGCTGGTAGGCGAGACCGCCGCCCAAGGTCCCAAACTTGTCGGTGAAACCCTGGTTGAAGTAGTCGTAGTGGGCGTACGCCCCGGTGACACTCGCCGTCAGCTGCGGGGTAATGGCCCGCCCGACCTTCAGCTGGACGCCCTCACGGGTGGTATCGAAGACCGACTGCAGATCGTGCTTGTCGCGCTCCCAAGTGCCGGTGATGTCGATGGTGGTACGCAGCCTCGCGAAATGCCAACCCGCCGAGCCGTAGTTGCGTAGGTAGTTGGATGTGGTCTGCGTGACAGGCGCAATGACGATGCCCCCGGCGGCGCCGGTTCTCAGATTGCTGAAGGCGCCGGCCGAGTCGGTGTACTCCCTGCCGGCATCCAAACTGACGACCGAGAAGGGCGTGACCCGACGGCTCAGCGCCAATCGCGCGAGCGGAGTCGTCTTCCAGGAGCCGGTGTCATTCGCCTGGGTGACACCCAGCTGTGCGTCGATCGTGGTCCGCGCTCCTGAAATCTGGTAATGGCCGTAAGCCTCGCGGCGCTCGTAGTCGGTGTTGACCAACGTGTTGTCGAAGCGCAGCTGCTCGGCGGCGACCACCAGTGAGAGCGCCGAGAGCGGTGAGATCTGCTCGCCCACTTCGGCGGAGCCGGCGAAGTTGTGGCCATCGAACGGACTGGTCTGGTACGTGGTGCGCGTATAGCGGGCATCGACCTTGACGAAGCTCGCATCGCTGGGGCGCAGTGTGAGGTCCGGACCCGTCGAGAAGACGTTCACCCGCTGCAGGTTCACCGGGGTGACGGCCGCGAAGGGATTGGTCTGCTCCTCGCCAAAGTCATCGGCAACCGCCCACTTCAGCCGGTCGGACCACATCTTCGCGGTCAACAGCCCGTCGAATCGTCCCAGAACCTGATTACTGAAGGCGTGCTGCAGATAGTCGATGTCGGTGAAGGTGCCGACGGCGATGCCATCGAGCCGCGACCCGGTGCGCCGCAGGTCGAAATCGGCGTTCGCCGCCGCCATCGTCTGCGACTTCGGGTTGGTCGCTGAGAGATTGACGTTGTCAGTCTCGCCGATGCCGGCTGCGACACCGTAGCGGGTCAGATCGGTGGGCTCCGATCCGAGCTCGGCCGAGTTGTCACCCGGGTACATCATGTCGGGCAGCACTGTCGCGCCCGGCAGCACCGATGCCGCGCTCCCCACGCCCGGCACCGCCTGCACCGGCGGCGTCTCGGCGGGGGTGCTCTGCGGTGGAGCGGTTTGGGCGAGCGCGAGGGCAGGTGATGCCAGCGCCAGGGCTATGAAGGCGCTGCGTGCAGGCCCCCCGAACGCGTGCGACATTCTAACGCTTGACCTCGGGCGCGCCGTAGCCGGAGTAGCCGTAGTGAGTGTAGTAGCCGTCTGAGCTTCCGCCGTGAGCGTCATTGAGCACCAGGCCGTGCAGTTTGGTTTTGTCTATGAGGGCGATGGCATCGAGCAGCGCGTGGCGAGGGGTCTTGCCGGCTCGCGTCACCATTAGGATCTTCCCCGGAACCTGCTTCAGCGCCCGCGCCTCGCTCGAGGCGAGCAGCGGTGCGGAATCGAACAGCACCAGCCGACGGGGATGGCGGGCCGTGAGGCGGGTCGCGATCTGTCCCATCCGCGCGCTCGCCACCAGCTCCGCTGCACCATCGATGGCGTTGCCGGCCGGGAGGATTTCGAGGCCCTTGATATCCGTGCCGATCACGAGCGACTCGACGTCCACGGTCTCGTCGGCGAGCGCATCGAGGAGCCCTGGCACGCCCTGCAGGCCGAAGGTGCGGCTGAGGTGCCCCTTCGGCAGATCCGCATCCACCAGGAGCACGGACACATCGCGCTCCCGTGCGACGCTCAGCGCCAGGTTGAGCGCCGTGAAGGTCTTGCCCTCGCCCGGCAAGGCGCTGGTGACGAGCACGAGCCTCGATTCCGGGCGAGCCTCCGGGCCCAGCATGGCCTGAATGAGCGGACGTTTGATCTCCCGGTAGTAATCGGCAAACCTGCGCTCCAGCCCCGCCTCGGGAATCTCACCTTGGGCGCGCAGCAGGTTGAAATCGATCGTGATCCGCTGCTGAGGAGTGTGGACCACGCGCGGGGCCGGCTCGACCGGCACTTCAGGAGGGGGTGCCTGGACGGTTGGAGCGGCGCTGCTGGCGGACGCCGTGGGCGCCCTCCTCACCTTATCGAGTGCATTCTCGATGATGCTCATGCGTTCACCACCGGCGTCCCAGGGATACCGCTCAATCTGATTCCGAAATAGCTGAGCACCAGCACCGCCACGAAGCCGAGGATCAGACACGTCAGGGCGATGGAGAACCGCCTGACCTCGCCGCGGGCGCTCAGTGCGCTGCGGGTCGGAAATGCGGAGCCGACGACGGCCACGACGGGGATACCCGTCAGTTGCCGCAGCGCCGTCGGGGAGCCGACGACCGGATGCAACTGGTTGAGAGCGTACCCGATCACCCCGCCCACACCCAGCGCGAGGATCAGCACGACCGTGAGGAGCTTGCCGCGCTGCGGCGCGACCGGCGCGTAGCTCACGGCGGGCGGCTGCACCAGCGCGAAGCGCACCGCGCCCGCGTTCCCCGCCCGCTCGCCGAGCCTCGCCTTGTCGTAGCTCGCGAGCAGCTTAGTGTACTGCGACTTGTTGATCTCATAGTCCCGGCTCAACTGCGCGTACTGCGCCTCGAGCTCCGGCGTGGTATTGAGCAGGTGAGTGAGCTCATCCACCTTGCGCTGGTGCTCGTTGAGCTCCGCGCGCAGCTCCGCAATGTTGACATCGGCCTTGTTGAGGGCAAGCCGGATGCTCTGATAGATGGGGTTGCTGCTCGCCCCGCTGAGCGCCGCCGCGTCGGCATCGCCGCGCCGCAGAGCCGCAATCTCCTGTGCGCGCCGGCGCTGCAGAGCTGCGAGGTTCTGCTTCGCCGCGATGACATCCGGGTACTTGTCGGTGTATTTGAGCAGCAGCTCGTTCAGATGCGCCTGCTCCAGCTGAATCTGCGTCAGCGTGTCGCCTGCAACCACGGTACCGTTCGGTCCGAACACCGGGGCGGCATCGGCAGCCGAGATCGCCGCATCACCGTGCAGCTGCGCCAGCAGCTCCTTGCGCTGGGTGTCGGCAACCACCAGCTTGGTGTTGACATCGGAGATGGCCTGGGTCTCATGGTCGAGCTGCTCGTAGTAGCCGCCATTCTGCGAAGTCAGCAGTCCCATGTGCTGTGACTTGAAGGCCGCCAGCCGATCCTCCGCCGACTGCAGCCGCTTCTGATAGTCGGCGATCTGCGCCTTGAGGAAGTCCTGGGCGCGCTGCGAGCCTTGCTGGCTGCCGCCGAGCGTCTCGTTGACGAGGGCGCTCATGAGCAGCCGCACCACCTTCAGGGCGCGCCCGCGGTCCTCGTCCTGGTAGCTGATGCCGTAGGTCGTGCTGGCCGGATTGTTGGGATTGCTGCCAACCCCCTGATCCGGGGTGCGCTCGACGGTGAGCACGATGCGCTTGGTGAGCGCATCGAGCACTCCCTCGCGATCCGCCGGGCTCATGCCGCTCGCCGGCAGGATTCCGACCTGCTCGGCGAGCCGGGTGAGCTGCGGTTTCGCGAGCAGTGCCTGGCGGACGTAATTCAGCTGGACGGCGACGTCCTGGTTGGTCGCGAGTCCCTCCAGCACCGGACTGAGGGCAGTGCGGGTATCCACCAGGATCTCGGCCTGCGCCTCGTAACGATCCGGCATGGCGAAGATGAGGAGCCACCCGATGACCGCAACCCCCACGGCCGAGAGCAGCGCCAGCCAGCGGTAGCGCCAGGCGCCGCGCAGCTCATCGAGCAGAGACTCGAGCTTTTTCGTCATGACGATCAGAACCTGCTTTCGGGCACGACCAGAACATCCCCCGGCTTCAGAGGCAGGTTCTGCGACATGTCACCGCTGTTGACGAGGGCGCCGAGGCGCACCGGGATGTCCTGCTCGGTGCCGCCGGACGAGCGAATGATCCGCGCCCGGTTGCCCGCGGCGTATTCCGTCAGGCCGCCGACTGCCAGTACCGCATCGAGCACCGTCATCCCCTGATGATAGGCGATCGCCTCCGGCGTCTTCACTTGGCCGATCACCTTCACCTGACTGTAGAGGCTGGCCGGCTTGGTCACGATGACGTTGACGTGCGGCGAGCGCACGTAATCCGAGAGCTTCGTCTCGATGTCGTGGGCGAGCTGGCTCGGTGTCTTGCCGACAGCCACCATGTCCTCATCGAGGGGGGTCGAGATCTTGCCGTCGGGACGCACCGGCACCTCGACGCTGAGATCGGGGTTCTGCCAGACGAAGACTTTGAGCTCGTCCCCCGGACCGATGATGTAGTTGGGAGCTGGCGCCGATGTCTGTGCCGACGCCACCGATAGCCACAAGAGGGTGCCGACAAGGGCCCCCCACACGCCAACCGCGGAGTTCTTCTGCTTCATGTCGACTTCTATTTCAATGTCGAGTGCCACCGCCGCGGGCTGTTCCGCTCGAGGCTGAGGTGGGCCGGGACTTCTGAACGGCGCGCGTGGAGCGAAGCTCCCCCGGGCCGCTATCGATTCGCGCAGCCGTATGTGGCCATTCTACCACGAGCGGGATGGGCTCCGCCGCGTGCTTTTTTTGACAGAACGTGACCGCTTTTGACAGTAGCGGACAGGGGTCATCGACCTGACATGATGATGTCGCCGGATTCTGTCACATGGGATCAACAGCCCATGCCTATTTTTTCAGTGCGAATAGAAAATGTGCACTCTGTCTCAAACTCCCGACACCGGCGCGAGGAACCTTGCCTCACCATGCGGCGCATACTTTGGGTTATGATACGTGCCGGTGCAAGGAGGCTTGGGGCATCGTGGCGGAAAACGAACAACCACGGCGTCTGCAGGGCGCCTGGGAACACGCCAGGAGCCGAGCCCGCATCCGCTGACACCCGACCAGTGACAGATGGCCGAGTGTCGGAGAGAAAGGCACGAGAGTTGCACGTAAGCGTGACTGTACGCCGCCCGTTGTACCTACCCGCAATGGGTATCGCCGCGGGCGCCGTACCTGCGCGTCCCGGATGAAGTAACCACAACTCCAAATGATCGAGACGGCCGCGGGGCCGCAAGGTGAAGGGCATCATGTCGACGGTTTCGGAATCGTTCGCACACCGCCGCGTACGGCTCGGGAACGTGGAGCCGGCTCTGGTCGCGCTGCTGAAGCAGCTCGACCCGATCATCGTCGTCCTTTCGCTCTTCGGCTGCGAGCTCGCCTATGGCGATCGGCTGTCGCCCGCCTTCGCGGCCCTGGCGATCCTCATCTTCATCGTCTGCAGCCAGCTCTTCGGGCGGGCCGGCGCCTCCGAGGAGCCCACCTTCGTACAGTGGGACTTCCGCAAGAGCTACACGCGCGTGCTGGTGCAGTGGGGAGCGATGATCGGGCTGCTCCTGCTGGCCGCATATGCCTTCGAGGTGCCCGACTGGTTCAAGCGCAACGTGTTCCTGACCTGGTTCATCGTCACCCCGATCGGCCTGACAGGCACTCATGCTCTGCGCCATCGGATCCGCTGGCTCGCCGCCCACGGCAGCGACGCGCCGCGCTACATCATCATCGGTGTCAATGAAGTCGGCGTCGAGCTGGCCCGCCGCCTACCGCAGGCCGGTTTCCTGGGTTATTTCGACTTCCGCAGCGTCGATCGGGTGGCCAAGGTCCTCGACCTCGACAAGCTCGCAGGGCACTGCAAGGACGTCGCCAACTACGTGCGCAAGCAGGGCGTCAAGGTGGTCTACATAGCCCTGCCGCTCGCGAACGTGCCGCGCATGAGCGAGCTCGTCAACGCGCTGCGCGACACGACCGCATCGGTGTACTTCGTGCCGGACGCGTTCGCTTTCGACCTGATCCAGGGCCGCTTGGTCGAGATCAACGGCATGCCCGCGCTCTCGGTGTGCGAGACACCTCTGCACGGCATGCCCGCCGTGTGCAAGCGGATGATGGATATCGTCCTCGCAGGCCTCGGCCTGCTGCTGCTCTCGCCATTCCTCTTCCTCATCGCGGCCGCCGTCAGGCTGACCTCACGGGGCCCCGCCCTCTTCCGCCAGCGCCGGTATGGCCTCGATGGAGAGGAGATCCAGGTCTACAAATTCCGCTCCATGAGGGTCCAGGAGGACGGTCCGGTCGTCACGCAGGCGCGCAAGGGCGATCCGCGCGTGACCCGGGTAGGCGCATTCCTGCGCAAGAGCTCGCTCGATGAGCTGCCGCAGCTGCTCAACGTCCTGCAGGGGAAGATGAGCCTGGTCGGACCCCGCCCGCACGCGATCGCTCACAACGAGCTCTACCGTAAGCTCATCAACGGGTACATGATCCGGCACAAGGTTCGACCGGGCATCACGGGCCTGGCACAGGTCAATGGCTTGAGAGGCGAGACGGAGACCCTGGAGAAGATGTCTGAGCGTGTGCGCTATGATCTCGAGTACCTGCGCCACTGGTCGCCCTGGCTTGACATCAAGATCCTCATCAAGACCGTAGGGGTGGTCCTGCGCGACCGCCGCAACGCCTATTAACGCAAAACAGGCGTGGGTGCGCGCCCTGGAGCGCACCGCCGCCATCGAGCGAAATCCGCGCCGTACCCTGGGCCTGGTCATCGCGGAGGTGGCCGAGCGCAATCGCGCCGCGCCGGCCCTGTGCTCGCCGCAGGTCACTCTCACCTACCAGAGCCTTACCGAGACGGCGAACCGGTATGCCCGCTGGGCGCTCGCGCAAGGGCTGGCACCGGGCGATGTGGTCTGTCTGCTGCTCGAGAACTGTCCGGATTACCTGGCGATATGGCTGGGCCTGACTCGGGCGCGGATCACGGTGGCCCTGCTCAACACGCACCTCACGGGCGAGCCACTGCAGCACTCGATCCGCATCGTCGAGCCGAGCCGGCTCATCGCCGGGGTCTCGTTCGCGCAGCGGCTGCACGACGGACCCGATGCGATCGCGCAGAGCCTCTCCTGCTGGACCCACGGAGGGGACGATGCGCGGTTGCCGCGGGTGGACAGCGCCCTCGGGGAATTCTCCGCTGCGCCGCTGACCGAAGCCGAGTGTGCAGCACCTGCACTCGCGGACCGGGCGCTCTATATCTATACCTCCGGTACCACCGGACTGCCCAAAGCCGCGGCGGTCAGCCACCACCGCCTGATGCAGTGGAGCCATTGGTTCGCCGGCCTCATGGACATTACCCCGGCGGACCGCCTGTACGACTGCCTGCCCATGTACCACAGCGTGGGCGGAGTGGTCGCGACGTGCGCGACTCTGGTCGGGGGCGGCACCGTGGTGGTGCGTGAGCGGTTCTCGGCCAGCCGGTTCTGGCAGGACATCCGGGAAGAGCGCTGCACCATCTTCCAGTACATCGGCGAGCTCTGCCGTTACCTCACGAGCAGCCCCGGCCCGGGGCCGGGCGAAGAGACAGGCCACAGCCTGCGGCTTGCCTGCGGCAATGGCCTGCGGGGCGAGGTCTGGCAAGAGTTCCAGAGCCGCTTCCGCATCCCGCAGATCCTCGAGTACTACGCCGCCACCGAAGGCACCTTCTCTCTGTACAACTGCGAGGGGCGGGTGGGCTCCATCGGGCGGATACCCCCCTTCCTCTCGCATCGCTACCCGGTCGCCCTCGTACGCAGCGATCCGGCCTCCGGGGCGCCGGTGCGCGATGCTGAGGGCCGCTGCATACCGTGCGATCCCGGGGAGGCGGGCGAGGCCATCGGGCAGATCGCCCTCTGCGCGGGCAGCCCCGGAGCGCGTTTCGAGGGCTACGCCGACGCCGAGGCCACTCGCCGCAAAGTATTGCGGGACGTCTTTCAGCCGGGAGATGCCTGGTACCGGACCGGTGACCTCATGAGCCGCGACGCTCAGGGGTTCTATTACTTCGTCGATCGGATCGGCGACACCTTCCGCTGGAAGGGAGAGAACGTCTCGACCACTGAGGTTGCTGCGGTGCTCGCGGGCTGCCGCGGCATCATCGACGTCGCCGTATATGGTGTGCCCGTTCCCGGAACCGAGGGCCGGGCAGGGATGGCCGCGCTGGTGGTCGGCCCGGAATTCGAGCTCGCGGGCTTTCGGCATGAGCTGGCCGGAAAGCTCCCGGACTATGCCCGTCCGGTGTTTCTGCGGATCGTGTCCGCACTCGAGGTCACCGGCACTTTCAAGCTGCGCAAGCAGGAGCTCGCCGAGCAGGGCTACGACCCCGCTCGGACGGGCGATCCGATCTACTTCGAGGCGGCCAGTAAGGACCGGTACGAGAGACTCGATCCTGTGCTCCACCAGCGGATCATTGCCGGAGGCGAGCGGCTCTAGCGGCCCGCCGGCCAGTGCGCCGAATCTTTGAAAAACTTCACAGACTTCAGCCGTAGAAAGTGGTCTATAATGTCGCAGTTAGGCGACGACCACTTGAAGAATAATCCCTCCCCCGGGGACGACCATGAGTTACAAAAGAGAGGCGGAGGCTCAATTGAGTCATCCACCCGACCACATCACCAGACCGACGCCCTTCCCAGCCAACGCCTCGCAGCGCATGATCCCGCGCAGAGCCACCGGCTGGGACCCGTATGAAGTCTGGCGAACACGCGTCAAGAAGCGCCCCGACCACGAAGGCGAGGCTTTGGACAAGGTGGGATAACCATAGGAGGTGCCCGGATGAGCGATGATCGGGAGGGTCACGCTCGCCGGTATCGCAGCGCTCTGGGCGCATTCGCCACTGGGGTCACCATCGTGACTACCCGGGACGAGGAAGGCCGGGACATCGGCCTGACAGCCAACAGTTTCAACTCCGTCTCGCTCGACCCACCCATGGTGCTCTGGAGCCTCGCCAAGAGCGCCCGGAGCCTCTCGGCCTTCCTGGCTGCACCGCATTTCGCCGTTCACGTGCTCGCGGCCGATCAGGAGGAGCTGTCGCTGCGGTTCGCCACACGCGGCTCGGAAAAGTTCGCCGGCCTTGCCATCGAGCGCGGCGCCGCGCAGGTGCCGCTGCTGCGCGGCTGCTCGGCGCGCTTCCAGTGCCGCACCGCCTTCCGCCACGAAGGCGGCGATCACGTCATCTTCGTGGGCGCGGTCGAAGCGTTCGACCACTCCGACCGCCCGCCGCTCGTCTTTCATGGCGGGCGCTACGCGCTCGCCGTGCAGAAAGAGCCCGCCACACAGGCGTCCCAGGAGAGTGCCGAGCCCGACAGCAGCTTCAGTCAGGACTTTCTCATCTATCTCCTCGGGCGCGCGCGCTTCCAACTTTTCCTGACACTGCGGCGGGACCTCGAGAAACACGGGCTGAGCGAAGTGCAGTGGTTCGTGCTCAGCATCCTCGGCGTGACCGACGACCGCACCGTCGCGGAGCTCGACCGCCTGCTCTGGTACACGGGTCAGCGCGTGACCTATGAGCTGCTCGCGAGCCTCACGGCGACCGGATTTGCTGACTTGCACGGAGGTTACGATCCTCACGCGAGAGTAACTCTGACCGACAACGGCCGGCGCGCCGTCATCGAGCTGGTTGCGGCGGCGAAGGCAGCGGAGGACGACGCGGAGCGCAACCTCGGCACCGCCGAGGTGCGGATGCTGAAGCGGGCGCTGCGCGCGATCATCCGCGAGACCGACCCCGGAAGGCCGCCAGTGCTGGTTCCAACCTACCCCGAGTGACTGCGCCTTGCCGCTAACCTCCGCATCCGCGCAATTCCAACGTCAGCTCGGCGAGCTGGAGAGCATCGCGCGCGACGTGGCGGCACCCAACGCCGCGGACGTCGATGCACGCTCCAGGTTTCCCCAGGAGACACTCGAGGCGCTGAGGAAAGCGCGCCTGCTCGCCGCGCCGATACCGCAGGATTGCGGCGGTCTCGGTTACGGCATCGTCGAGCTCGCCGAGCTCTGCTCGACGCTCGCCAAGGCATGTGGCTCGAGCGCCATGGTGCTCGCCATGCACTACGTGCAGGTGGCCTGCCTCGTGCGGCACGCCGGCGAGGCGGGATGGTTTCGTGCATATCTCAAGGAGCTCGCGGAGCGGCAGTACCTGCTCGCCTCCATGACTTCGGAGAACGGGACCTTCGGGGAGATGCGCACCAGCCTATGCGCCGTGCGTCGCGAGAACGGCCGGTTCTCTCTCGAGAAGGATGCGACGACCGGCTCTTATTGCGCGCAGGCAGACGCCATCCTCGTCACGGCGCGCCGGGCTCCCGATGCGGCGGGCACCGACCAGGTGCTGGCTCTGATCAACCGTGGCGACCGGCAGCTCACCCAGACCGGTACGTGGGATGCCATGGGCATGCGCGGCACCTGCAGCCCGGGCTTCCGGCTCGAGGCGCAGGCGCCCGAGGAGCAGATCGTCCCCCTGCCCTTCGCCGACATCGCGGCCCAGACCATGGTCCCCTACTCGCACGTCCTCTGGTCGAGCCTCTGGTGGGGAATCGCGGCGGATGCGGTCGCGCGCGCCGCGGATCTGGTCCGCGGCAGCGCGCGCCACAATCCGGGCGCCGTGCCACCGAATGCCATTCCTCTCGCCCAGGTCTCCGCCGATCTGCAGTCGCTGCGTCACAACTGGCTCGCGGTCGCGGCCGCCCTCGATGGCCTCGAAGTGCAGGGCGCCGCCGGCCGCCGGGAGCTCAACTCGATAGGCTGGGCGCTGAAGCTGAACCATCTGAAGATCGCGGCCTCGGAGGCCGCGCCGCGCATCGTCCACCAGGCGCTGCAAGTGACCGGCATCCTCGGCTACAAGAACGACACGCGCTACAGCCTGGGCAGACACTACCGCGACGTACTGTCAGCGTCGCTCATGATCTCGAATGCGCGCATCGCTGCGAAGAACGCCTCGATGCTGCTCGTGTTCAGGGAAAACTGATCCAACAGTCGCGGTCCGGCTCCGGACTCGCGCGGACCCTCAGCGGCCGCCCTTGCCCATGCAGACGATCTCGGCCGTCTGCAGGAGGATCGTGAGGTCGAACAGCAGGGAGTTGTTCTTGACGTAGTAGAGGTCGTACTGGAGCTTCTCGAGCGAGTCCTGCTCCGAAGACCCGTAGGGGTAGCAGATCTGTGCCCAACCGGTGATGCCGGGCTTCACGCAGTGCCGCTCGACGTAGTAGGGGATGTGCTCGGAAAGCTCGGCCACGAATTGCGGCCGCTCCGGCCGCGGTCCGACCAGGCTCATCTGTCCGCGCAGCACGTTGAAGAGCTGCGGCAGCTCATCGAGCCGGGTTTTCCTCATGAAAGCGCCCACGCGCGTGACTCGCGGGTCGCGCTTCTGCGCCCACCGCGCCTGGCCGTCGCACTCGGCATCGATGCGCATGCTGCGGAACTTGATCACATCGAAGAGGCGGCCCCCCAGGCCGACGCGGCGCTGGCGATAGAGGACCGGAGCTTGCCAGCCCTCCTCCAGCTTGACCAGAAGCGCAATCAACAGCATGAGCGGCAGCGCGAGGACCATCGCAGCCAGGCTCACGGTCAGATCGAGCGCCCGGGAAGTGATGAGCCGCATGGGATCGCGCCGGAATCCCTGGCCGAAGATGAGCCAGCTCGGGTTGAGAACGTCGATGCGCACGCGTCCGGTCTCGCGCTCGAGGAACGTGAGCAGCTCGGTCACTTCGACACCCGCGAGGCGACACTTGAGGAGCTCCGCGATCGGAAAGCCGCTGCGCCGGTCATCCATGGCGACGACCACCTCGACGGCGCCGAGCTTCTCGCACAGACCCACGAGGCTCCCGCCCGGATCGAGGACCCTGTCGAGAGCTACCGCCCGCTCCGTTCTGTGGGCCGGGACGAAGCCAACGACGATGAAGCCCCGCCGATCCGCGCGGCGGCGAAGTCCGCCAATTGCAGCCGCCGAGGCCCCGGCACCGTAGACGAGCACGCGGCGCTTGAAGAGGTTCTCATCGACCACGTGCGAAAAGATCACGCGCGAGACCGTGACCCCGCACAACCCGCCGATCGCCGCGAGCGCCTCGAGTCCGCGCCCCATCCAGAGCGCCGGCACGAGATAGAACAGGGTCGCCGTGATGATGAAGCCGACGAAGAGCGCCAGGGCCACGCGCGCGGCCATGCCGGCGAGCCGCGCGCGCTGCCGCAGACTGTACAGCCCGAAGGCGAGGAAACAGATCATCATGACGCCGCTGAAGAGCAGCGCGCGCGGCCAGACCGCGCCGGGCAGCTCGGGCAGCCCGGCAACCGAAATGGGGCTCGCACCGAACCGGGCCATCACGGCGCCGTATACGGCTGCGAAGAATACCGTGGCCTCGATCGCTGACAGCACTGCCATCGAGACGGGGACGTGGTGTCCGAGCATGCGGAATCGCATAAGCTCAGTCGCTCGATTCTGCAGGCATTCCTGCCCGGGCGCTCAGCCCTCTTTTTTTGCCGGGATCCGCTCGACCCGGCACGTGCGATGGTGCCATTGTTGTTGATCCCCGTGCCCATACTGTCGCACGACCGCGACCTTCGGGGCAAGCGCGGAGCTGGGTGCTATTGGACATATTGGAAGGAACGAGAACCGTGGCCGGGAATCGCCCCGTCCGCCGCGAGCCCGCATGCGCAGCCGGCCTTCGCTTACCCCAGCGAGCGGGTGCCGGGCCATGACGCTTACGCGACGATGACACAGCCGCGCCGCCGGGTATATTCGTAGTAATACTGAGGCCACCCCGGCCTGCGGACGGGAGAAGCTCGATGGTGGCACTCAGGACTCCTGACATCACTGATGAGCCCCACCTCGAGCGCATCGGGATACATCCGCTCGGGCGATGAGGCTAGACCCGATTGGTCAGCAGCTCGAATCCGAACTGATGCGGACTGCTGAACCACCCGGCGACGCCGATGCGGCGTATGTCATACGGATCGGCAAGCGGCGTGTTGGCTCCGCCGTAACACGATGCGCAGCAGGAGAAGCCCTGCTCCCGCAGCAGCTCGAGTGACCGCTCATTGATGTGCTGCTTGCCGCCGAACGGGTACGCAAACAGCTCGGCCGGTACGCCGAGCTCTTGCTGCAATTTTTTCCTGGAAAGCTCGAGCTCAGTCCGTATCGTCTGCTCATCGGCGGAGCCCATATCGATGTGGCTATCGGTATGACAGCCGAACTCGAACCCCTGTCCCGCCAGGGCTCGCAGCTGATCCCAGCTCATCCAGCCGGGCTGCACAGGCAGAGACTGGTCCCAGAATGGAACGATCTGCGAGCCGATGAAGCCGGTAGTGACGAAGAAAGTGGCCGGCAGGCCCAGCTTGCGCAAAATCGGTGCCGCTACCTGGAAATTATCCAGATAGCCGTCGTCAAAGGTGATCGACAAGGTACCGCCCATGGGGCGGCGCTCCCGGACCGCAGCCACCTGCTCGGAGAATGGCACCACTGTGAAATAGCGCCGAAAAAAACGGCAGAACGCTTCGAACTTGGCGCCACTGCAGGTCAGACCGTCGCTCGGCAATTGATCATTGACACGATGGAACGCGATGACGACCATCTTGGAGCTGAAGTCGCGCGCGTACATGCCGGCCGCCGCCGCCGCATGCCCCCCTGCTGCCTTGATGACCTTGTTTAAGTTGATGGACATTATCGCGCAGGTCTTTATCTGGCAATATAGCCTAGCAGAGCCGCTCGCAGAAGACTGAACGACTTGGGTTATGTAACCGCCTCTCCATACGTCCATTATGTCTACTTGGAGGGTTGGCGGACAACGGCTTGCAGATCGATAGCCAACCGCGCCTAAAACGAGAAATCGCGCGTGCTGCTTGAAACACTGTTCCTCGTTTCCGTCGCGATAACGCTGTACGCCTACGCCGGGCACCCCGTGGTGCTTTACGTGCTGGCGCGCCGCCGTCCCCGTCCGTGGTCGCGGGGAGACGTGCGCCTGTCCGTCGCGGTGTATATATCCGCCTTCAACGAAGAGAGAGGGATCCGCGATAAGATCCGGAATCTGCTGGAGCAGGACTACCGGGGACCCTGCGCGATCGTCGTCGCCAACGACGGATCGTCCGATGGCACGGCCGACATCGTCCGCTCCTTTGGCGACCCGCGCATCGTGCTATACGACTTCACCGAGAATCGGGGGAAGGCGACGATGCAGAACGAGATCGTCCCCGGATTGAGCCAGGACATCGTGATATTTTCCGATGCAACCGCGGCCTGGCCCAGGGATGCGATCAGCAAGATCGTGCGGAACTTTCACGACCCGGAAGTAGGTTGCGTGGCGGTCGACCTCCTCTTCGTCAGCAAGCGCAACGGCGTCGTGGAACGCGGGCAGAGCGCGTATTGGAAGTACGAACGTTTCCTGCGGAAATACGGCGCGCTCGTGCATACGAATATCGTCAGCAGCGGCGCGACCTACGCCATCCGCCGCTCGCTGTTCTCACCGATTCGGCCGGACATTGGCGAAGACCTGTCGAATCCTCTGCACATCGCGATGATGGGCAAACGCGTGGTGTTCGATCCTGATGTCGTTGTGGAAGAAACGTCCAGCTCGACCCACGCCAGCGAGCTGAAGATGCGCACGCGCATATCCGTGCGCAACGTGACCGGGCTGGCCTCTTACCTCAAGTTTCTACGCCCGCGATACGGCTTCGCCGCTTATCAGCTGCTCGTCCACAAGTACTTGCGTGTCTTCTGCTGGGTGCCGCTGATCGTAGCGCTCATCACCAATATCCTTCTGCGAAATGTGACTCCCTACGGCTATCTTTTGATCGCACATGTGGCAGTGTACGCGCTCGCGCTGATCGGGTACATCAACATGAAGCTGGGGATCCAATCTCGCTTCACGTGCCTCTTCTATTATTTCGTGCTCTTGAATTACACGTGCATGATCGGCTTCATCAACTATGCGCGCGGCGTGCGACGGCCCACATGGACGCCGGAACGATGAACATATTGGTCACCGGCAGCTCGGGCTTCATTGCCCGCTTCCTCATTCCGGCCCTTGCCGCAAAAGGCCATGCAGTTGTCGGCATCGACAAGCGGACCGGGCCCGCGTTCGGCGATTACTTCCGCTTCGTCCACGGCAACATCCTGGACGACGGCGCCGTCGCCAGCGCGATGTCGGGCGCCGACCTGATCATCCACCTGGCCGCAGAGCACAAGGACTTCGGTGTTCCGGAGGGCCTGTACTATCAGGTGAATGTCGACGGCACGGAGAAGCTGCTGCAACACGCGTCCCGTCATCGGATTCGCAATTTCATTTTCTTCAGCAGCGTCGCCGTGTACGGCGACTGCCCGGTACCGACGAACGAAGCGGTGGCGCCCGCGCCGGACTCGCCCTACGGCAAGTCGAAGCTCCTCGCCGAGCAGCGGATCGAAGCCTGGGCCGCTCACGCCGCGGAGCACAAGGGAGTCATAGTCAGGCCAACGGTGATCTTCGGCCCCTACAACTACGCGAACATGTACCGACTGATCCAGTCCGTCGCACGGCGCCGCTATGTCGGGGTTGGCGACGGCGCAAACATCAAGTCGGTCGGTTACGTGGAAAACATCGCGGCAGCAGCCCTGTTCCTCATGGAACGGATGGAGCCGGGCATCGCGATCTACAACTACGCCGATTCCCCGCACATGCCGACGCGCGATCTCATCGCGTGCATCGCCAGGAGCCTGCGGGTAAAGGTGCCCTCGCTGCGCATCCCTACACCGCTGGCCCTGGCATGTGCGTTTCCGCTGGATCTGGTAGCCAAGGCCACGAAGAAGGATTTGCCTCTGACGGCCAAGCGCATTGCCAAATTTACGAACTCGACGCAGCACCATGCCGATAAGATCCTTCGTGCCGGGTTCGCGCCTCCGTACTCGCTCGAAACGGGGATCCAGAGGATGACCGCGTGGTATACCGCTGATCGGCGGACGCCCTCGCAGGGAGCGATGGGGTCCGGCGCCGCATAGCGGCGCCGTCGTGTGAATCAATGAAGCTGTTGGGTCTGATACCCGAACCGCCATTCGATCCGCGGAGCTGGTCCGGTTCATCCAGATACTTCTTCCGGTCGTTGCAACACCACGGCCTGCTGGAGGATGCCCGCGAAATTGCCCTTGCGTCGGCTGCGCAGTTGTCGCAAAAGGCGCTGGCGTTCAGTTTGCCGCCTTCCCGTTGGCGCGAGCGCTACCATTCATCCGTCGGACGATTTCGACGCCTGACGCAGGCGGCCGGCAGGGAAATCGCGCATCATCCGCTCGCCGAGGGAATTCTGCAGATCGGCGCATGGTTCTGTGCGCCGGCGGTCACGGAGTTGCCCTGCTTCAGCTATCACGATGGCAACGCCGCCCTGTGGTATCGCTATTACGGGCGCGGCCTGTTATCGGAATCGAGGGTTCAGCGTCACCTGGAGTGGGAACGGCAGAATTACGCTCGTATGCACGGTATTTTCGTGATGAGCCGGTGGCTGGCGGATTCATTCGTTCGGGATTTCGGCGTGCCGGAGCACAGAGTCCACGTCGTCGGCGCGGGAATCAACTTTGAGCGGCTGCCGGAGCTCATCGAGCGCGACTTCTCGATTCCGCGCTTTCTACTGGTGGGCAGAGATTTCGCTCGCAAGGGCGGCAAATACCTGCTGGAGGCATTTCGTATCGTCCGTCGGAGCTTACCTGCCGCCGAGCTGACCATCGTCGGTCCCGGATCGGGCGCGCCGGAGCCTGGCGTTCACTATGCAGGCTTCCTGCGCAAGAGTGACCCGGCGGATCTGCGTGCGTTGACCGAGATATTTCGCGCCGCGACGGTCATGGTGCTTCCTTCCATCTATGAGCCGTTTGGGATATCGCTGCTCGAGGGTATGGCCAACGGCATGCCGTGCATCGCGGTAGATCGTTGCGCCTTGCCGGAGATCGTGGCAAACGGAGAAACCGGCTTGGTGGCGAAGCCGGAGGACGCTGAGTCGCTGGCGGAAGCGATGATCGAGCTGGCACGGCATCCCGAGGCCGCCAAACGTATGGGCGAGCGGGGCCGACGGCGCGTGGAAGAGCATTTCACGTGGGATGCCGTGGCCGGCAAGATCAGGGCCGCTCTCACGAGCTCGAACTGGAAGGTGCTTGATTCGTGAGGATGCGGGTCGGCTATTGTTGGGTTTGGCGGAAGGCGCACACCTCTTGACTCGAGGTGGAGCGCGAGACTAGGGTTTAAACTCTTGAAATCCCACCTGTCATTACTGAAACGAGGCCTGCGGGAGCCGGGAGCGGCGCTGGGCTTCCTGGTGGCGTACGCGCGTGGCTCTTGGTATCGCCTGTACCTCGCGATGCGCGGGCGGAGATTCCACGCGGGCCGACGGTTCCTGGTCTATGGGCGACTGAATGTTCGCGGCCCTGGGACGGTCATCTTCGGCGACCATGTCGTAATTTATGGCCGAGTCACACCCTGGACCCACGCCGACGATGCTGTCATACGCGTAGGCAACCATACCTCTCTCGACGGCACGCGTTTAGGGTGCAAGAGCAGCATTTCGATCGGCTCCGATTGCATCCTCGCAGACGCGCGGATCGCGGATTGGGATTTTCACAGTATCCACGCCAATCGCCATGACCCCGCCGCCCCGATCCGCGTGGCCCCCGTTCAGATCGAAGACAACGTGTGGCTCGCAGCGGGCACCGGCATCATGCCGGGCACGCTCATCGGTCGGGATTCGGTCGTCTCGTTTGGAGCGGTTTGCGCTGGGCGGCAACCCCAGGGCGTGGTGCTGGTTGGCAACCCGGCCCGCGTTGCCGCCAAGATTCCGACGGCGTCGCCCGAGCCCCCGGCACCCGAGGCCGCACGCGGCCGTCCGCAACACGCGCATTCCCGGGGATCGAGCGTGGACATCGACTCCGTCATCGCCAGCGCTCTGGGAATCGCTGCTGAATCGGTGGACGATGCGCTGGAGTTTCGCAGTGTGCCCGAATGGGACTCGGCGGCGCACCTGCGTCTCGTGCTGGCCCTTCAGGAAGCGCTGGGCGCCGCTATCGACGACGAGCTTGCGGTCGAGTTGACTTCCGTACCCGCCATCCGGGCGTTTGCTTCAAAGGCGGCTGCCCGATGACCCTCGATCGGGAGGACGGTCGCTCACTGCGCAGCGAGTTCCTTCGGGCTGCCGCGGAGTTCGGCGAGCAGCCAGGCCTGATCGTCAAGGGTCATACGCTCGCCTATCGACACGTCGAAGAAACGGCCCGTCGCTGGGCGGCCGTCCTGGTCGAGCGTCGGCGAGGCCGCCTCGAGCGGGTGGGCGTGTTTGCATATCGAAGCGAGGTTGCATACATCGGTACTCTCGCATCGCTCTTTTCGGGAGCGGCATTCGTACCTCTGAATCGGACCTTTCCGCCGGAGCGTACTCGCACGATGCTCCAGCGGGCGGCGCTGGATGCGCTGATCGTCGATCGAGCGTCGGCGTCCCAACTGTCCACGGTTCTCGAGGGAATGGAGTCCCCACCCATGGTGCTCGCGCCGGACGCGGACACGGATCTCTCCGCTGTATCGCCGAGCCTTCGCTGTGAAGCGCAAGCGCTGGCGGCGGCAGAGCCGCTCACACGATTACCCCCGGTGGGACCCGGCGATATCGCCTACCTTCTCTTCACGTCCGGCACGACCGGAATCCCGAAGGGTGTCGCGGTTACTCACGGCAACGTCATCCATTTTCTCGATTCCATATCTTCGTGGCTGGAGTACACGGCGGAGGATCGAACATCGCAGATGTTCGACCAGACGTTCGACCTTTCGGTGCTCGACCTCTTTGCCACATGGCGAGCGGGAGCGTGTTTGTGCGTGCCACAAGCCGCCGACTTGCTGGCGCCCGCACTGTATGCCAACCGCCAACGACTGACGACATGGTTCTCGGTCCCGTCCCTGGTGGCCCACATGCGGCGCGGCGGGCAGTTGAAGCCAAACGCCCTTCCCAATCTGCGCTTGAGCATATTTTGTGGAGAGGCGCTTCCCAAATCGACCGTAGAGGCCTGGCGGGAGGCGGCCCCGAACAGCGCGGTGCTCAATCTCTACGGCCCGACCGAGCTCACGATTGCCTGTTCCGCCTACCGGTGGGATGACGCAGCCTCGCCAAGCGAGTGCGTACTCGATGTCGTTCCCATCGGGAGGCCCTTGCCGGGGCTGGGAGCTTTGGTGGTCGACGATGCGCTGAAGCCTGTCGAATACGGGGAGGCTGGTGAGCTATGCGTTTGCGGCCCCCAAACGGCACCCGGATATTGGTGTGATGCAAAGCGTACTGCTGAACGGTTCGTCCCGATAGAAGTGGGGCTGTCAGACGCACGCATCTTCTACCGCACGGGCGACCGGGTAGCGCAGCAGCCGTCCGGCGACTACGCGTACCTGGGTCGTGTGGACCAACAGATCAAGGTCCACGGATATCGCGTCGAGCTTGGGGAGATCGAGTCGGCGATCCTCAAGCATCCCGGCGTCGTTGCCGCCGCGGCGATCGGGTGGCCTTTGGAGGGCGGCCGGCCAGAGGGCATCGTCGGTTTCGCCGTTGGCAAAGACGTCGAACCGGATGCAGTTCGCGGCTCATTGCGCGGCAAGTTGCCGGCATACATGTTGCCTGCGGAAGTCGTATTGCTGGACTCCTTGCCTCTCAACGTGAACGGCAAGACGGACCGAGCTGCATTGCAGGCCATGCTCGAGGCACGGAAGCGCCAGGTCTGAGCCGCGGCGGGCCGCCGCCCGGCGCCATCACAGGTAGCCAAAGCGTCGGAGCCCGCTTTTCATGATCGATGTGGCCCTACGCTCGGTGCGCGAATCCATTTCCTGCTTCCAGGACGTGTCTTCGCGGATCTTGCCATCGAAGCTCCGTCTCATCCTGTTTCCAAGCAGGTGGGTGGGTTGCGGCGCTGTCCCGTCAAATTCCTCATACGGTACTTCGAGGAACCGGTAGACCGTTTTCATCGTCTCCGTCGTGGAGCGGCACAGATCCTCATACCGGACCGTGAGGAGAGGGACAGATGGAAAAGCCTTGGCAAACTTGTCCACCTCGCTGATGTAACGCAGCCACAGGCGCGCAGGGGTCGCCACGTTCCGCGTTTCGTGACTCCAGTGCTTCAGGTAAGAGTGAGAGAATCCGCGGCCATCGCGGATCATGTGGATGACTTTCATCTCGGAGCGGCCATCCCTCGCAAAGAGCTGGGCGCGGCGCGTCGACTTGGTGCCATCCAGATAGATGGGCGCGCCTGCCAGCCTGCGCGCGTTCTCGAAAAAGCGCAGGTGTGCGTCCAGAAAGCGCTGCGTGGTCTTGCTGTAGGCGGGTACGGTATCGATGATGCGGTTCCGCAGAGCTCCTTCGAACATCCATGCTTGAAGAAACGAGCGAAACACGGGTATTTTTGACAGCGTAGGCACCGGCACGAAGAGAGTCCGGTCCCACCCGGAGCCGTCAGCCAGTCGCATGTGCCCTGCCGCGGCGGAATAGAATTCGCATTCGTCGATATACCTGCCACAGGAGCAATCGTAACGCTCATCGTCGTCCGCGCCGAATGGCAGCGACTCGCCGTTGCTGACGATCTGACTATGAGCATCCAGCAGAATCGTGAATAACGTCGCGCCGGAAGACCAGTTCGCCAAGAGCGACAGGAGCTTCGGTCTGCCGGAGCCGATTGTGCCTGTGTCGTGCATCGCTAATGCATTCGCGCAGAGAGTCATTGGGTTTGGACCAAGCGCAGTCCGGATGGACCCGCGCTGCAATCCGTAGTATAGCGCGTCAAATTGAGTCCCTTCCGACCGCCACGGGCCTTTGGTCTTTGGGCGCAATCAGGGCTGCGAACTCGCAAAGACAACGCTCGAGCCTCTTGCCGATAGCATCGAACGCGTAGCGGGAAACCACCAGCTCCCGGGCAGCGGCGCCTATTTCGACACGGCGCTGATCGTCGTCCAACAGCAACGCCACGCGCTGCGCGAATTCCTGAGCGGATTTTGCCAACACGACATCGACGCCATCGGTGACGTCGATACCTTCGCACGCGATCGGGTGCGCCACGACGCACTTCGCCATCGCGAAGGCATCGAGCACCTTGAGTTTGGTTCCGCCGCCGTCGCGTATCGGGCATACGAAGATCGCAGCAGCATCGAGCAGCGGTCGGATGTCGGGAACGAACCCATGTAAGGTTATCCCCTCGCGCTCGCGCGCGAGCTCGACGACCGCGGGCGGAGCACCTGCACCGACGATATCCAGCGTGACGTCTGGCACGAGCTCCTTGAGCGCCGGCCATATCTCGCGCAACAGAAAGAGGACGGCGTCTACGTTCGGATACCAGGTCAACGTGCTCACGAAGATCAGCGAATGTCGTTTGGTCTGCCCGCGTAACGGCGAAAAATAATCGACATCCACGCCATTCGGAATGCAAACCGGCTCGATGCCCGGTACGAGCGCTTTGAGGCGCACCGAATCGAGCTCGGAGCAAGTGATGTGGCCGGCAAACTGATGAGCCACGCGCTGTTCATAGCGAGCCAGCCGCTTGCCTTCCTGCCGGAAATAGAGCTTTCGGAGCAGGTGGTCGTCCTTCTCGGCGCGGCGCAGCAGCATGTGCGACTCGATATTGTGATAGCCGAGCGTGGCCGGCACCGCCGGCAGCAGTCTCCGATAGGGCGCCAGACTGATGACATCGAAATGGGCGAGGTCGTAACGGTGCTCCGCCGTGAGTCGCAACAGGACCTGCGTGCCGGCATCGCTGCGCAGCCAGCGCGCCATGTAGCAGTCCTCGAGCAGCAGCCCTTCCAGGGCGGTGCGCACCTTGCCGAACGGCCGCTCGATCGCCGCAATCGGCAGGAAGGTCACCGAGCGACAAAATCGCTCGAGCGTCCTCCGGCTGTCGTCGAGGCCTTCATCGAGAGTTGGGTAGTAAGTCTCGAGCAAGGGCCGCTGAACGAAAGCGACGAGGTCCACGGCATGGCGCTCGGCGACGCTCTTCAGCAGATAGTAGGCTCGGAGCAACACGCCCGCCTTCGGCGGGTAGGGCACGACATGAGATAGCCAGAGTACCTGCATAGCGAGGCGTGCCGCTACTGCTCTGGCGGCCAGTAACCGGGCAGGCCAAGCAGCTCGAGATACGTACTGACCAGCGGCTGCAAACTGTACCGCTCTTGAACCGTGCGCAATGCACGTTCACCGAGCCGTCGGCGGAGTGGCACGTCACCGGCAAGGCGTGTCAGCGCCTCTGCGACGGCGACGGGATCCTCGGGCGGTACCAGGATTCCGGCATCGTCGGCCAGCACGGCCGGAATGCCACCGACGGCCGTGGCGACGCACGGCAAGCCCGCGGCCATCGCTTCGATCAACGCCATCGGCAGGCCCTCGGTTCGCGAGGTCATCACGAACGCATCGGCCATGTTCAGCAATTCCTGAACGTCCGAGCGCTCTCCCAGAAAGGTAACGGTCGCCGCGAGATTTTGCGATCGGCATTGCGATTCCAGGGCCGCCCGCTCGGACCCGTTGCCAGCCAGAAACACGCGCATCGTGCGGCGATCGGATTCCGCCAGTCGGGCCGCTGCGTCCAACAGCGTGTGCAGGCCCTTGACCGCTTCAAGCCGGCCGACGTAAAGGCAAACGAACTTCGAATCGTCAACTCCCAACGCGGCGCGCGTGCGGCGGCGCATTTCCGCGTCGGACGTGAATGTCGGCACGCCGTTCGGAATGACACGCAATCGCTCCGACGGCACACCCATGCGGTCGTGGAAGTAATCGGTGATTCCCGCATGAACCCCGGTGATCGAAGAAGCGTAGCGGCAGCAGCGCGCCGCCCTTCGCCGGTATTTGGGTTGCTCGTCCAGCTGAAAAATGTCGTGCTCGCTCATTACGACGCGCCTGACCCCCGCGTAACGGGCGGCCAGTCCGCAAAGCGTCAGTGCCATCGCATGTTGGACGTGCAGGGCGTGAACCTGTCTGCTGCGGAAGAACCGGTACAGCTCGAACGGATACGTCGCCCGGCGGACGAGCGCCGGACGAGCCAGATAATCCAGATCGACGCATTCGATGGCTCGCGATTCCAAATAGTCCCGAAACGGACCGCTGCTGCCATGGAAGGCGAAGCACACCACAGCGTACCCTCGCGCCGCATATTCGATGCATAGCTGGGTGCCAATACGTTCGGACCCCCCCATCCGGAACGAGTAGAGGCCCTGCGCAATGACAGGGCGATTCGCGGCCAGATTCACGCTTTTCGACAAGATCCAGGTCCTATAATAGGCAGGGTCTTTCCTGTTACGATCATAGCAAGTCAAGCACTCCGGCGCCCCGCGAACGGAAGCATGAAGGTCAAACATCTTCGATCGTCACCGCCGCTCATTCCGGCGGGCAAGGGCCGCGCGAAGTCCAAGAAGCGAAATCCCCTGCAGGGCTTGTCCTGGGCAGCCTATCTGCTCATCGCTTTCGCCGTCGGCCGGGTCCTCAATATCGTGCCGGTATTGTCGTCCCTGCCGTTGGTGAAGGTCCTGCTCGTCTACATCGTCTTTGCGCTCATGGTGCAGTGGAAGGTGCTGCCGAAGGTGGTAGCGCCCGGCAATCCGGCCGTCAAATGGGCGATCGCATTTCTCGTGTGGGTCGCCCTCAGCATCACGTACTCGACCTGGTTCGGCTCCAGCAGAAACTTCATCCTGTTTCAGTTCCCGATCCTGTGCACTCTCGTATTGGTCATCTGCAAACTATCGGTGGACTGGGAAGCGTTGCGCAACCTCTTCTTCGCGCTGTTTGTTGGGGCCACGGTTCTGGTCGTTGCGAGCATGGGCACCTACGGCGGGGGCCGGCTCGACGTGGAATCGCTCGGCGACACCAACGAGCTCGCCTACATGTTCGACAGCGTCATTCCGATTGCGCTGGCGTTCGGAATGACTGCAGCGTCCACGAGGCGCCGCCTGCTCTTTTATGGGTCGGTGGCGATCATGGCGCTTGCGGTAGTGCTGACCGGATCACGGGGCGGCATGTTCGGTCTGCTCGCTGTCGCAGTCTACGTCGTGCTCGTACCGGCCACGCTGAAGCTGCGCGAGCGGCACGCCGCCAAATCGGCGAAAAGTCGCAAGCGCAAAAAGAAGGGCGTCATCGGGCGCCTCGTCATATGGGCTACGGCCTTCACGCTGATCGGCGTGATCGTCTGGCCACAGTTGCCGCCAGAGCCTCGAGCACGGCTCGCCAGCATGTTGAGCCTGGGCTCCGACTACAACATGACCGACAAGGTCGGTCGCATGCAGATCTGGACACGCGGCATGAAGGCGTTCTCCGAACGCCCGATCGGGTATGGCATCGCGACGTATCCGATGGTGGACTGGAGGCATGGAGGCCTCTTCTATACGGCGCACAATAGCCTCGTCCTCGTCCTCGTCGAGCTGGGTCCCGTAGGCCTCCTGACTTATCTGGGCATGCTTCTGCACCTGTGGCGCGGGCTGGCGAAGACCGGCCGGGCGCTGGGCAGGTTGGCGGCGCCATCGGAGCAACAGAGACAGCAGGCGACCTTCTGTCGTATGTCGCAAGCGAGCTTGATCGGCAACTTCGTCGCCGGTGAATTCCTCTCGGCGACATACTATTATGGGCATTGGTCGACCATCGCGCTCTCCATGGCTCTCATCGCCTTGTTCAACAGAGAGAATCCCGGGTCATTGACTGCACCAAACAGAGTTCTCTATGCGCGTTCTATCGGTCGTGGAGGGGACGTGGGTCACCGGCCCGATCAAGCCCCTGATGATGTTCGCCGGCCTGGCCCGCGAGGGCGGCGATGGCCGGCCGGCGGTGGACCTGTCGCTGGTGACCACCGCCCGCGCCAAGGGTAAGGAGATCCCAAGCAACCTGCTGCTGACGGCTGCCGCCGCAGCCGCGATCCGCGTGGACGTTCTGCGCGAGCGCCGCGCCTGGGATCTGCGAGTGCTGACGCAGTTGTGCCGGGTGATCGAATCGCACCAGCCGGACGTCGTCGAAACTCATCAGGTAAAATGTCATTTCATACTGGCACAGGCACTGCAGTGGCGGCGGGTCCGCAAGAATTTCGCCTGGATTGCCTATCACCATGGCTACACCCGGGCGAGCTTGAAGCTGAGGCTTTACGAAAGGCTGGATCGATGGTCTTTGCGAAAGCCGGACCGCATCGTGACGGTGTGCAAGCCGTTTGCCGCTGAGCTCATCCACAACGGAGCACCGGGCAATCGTGTTGCGGTGATCCCCAACACGGTCGAACCGCGCCCAACACCGGGCGATGCGGAAATCGCGGCGCTCCGGCGGCAATGGGGGCTGCAGGCGCAGGACGGGGTGATCCTTTCCGTCGGCCGGCTGTCGCCGGAGAAGGGACATATCGATCTCATTACCGCGTTCAGGCAATGGCTTGCCGTATCGCCGCCGCAGCAGCGGTTCGCCCTGCTGATGGTGGGAGACGGGCCGGATCGGCAGCGGCTGGAGAAGGCGGCCGCCGATCTGGGCGATCGCGTGCGCTTTCTCGGCCACCAGGCGGACGTGTGGCCGCTCTACTTCATCGCCGACATCTTCGTGCTCCCCTCGCATTCCGAAGGGTCGCCACTGGTGCTGCTCGAGGCGATGGCGGCTCAGCGGGCCATCGTAGCGACGGCGGTCGGCGGCACACCAGAGACGGTCGAAGACGATGTCAGCGCCGTGTTGGTCCCGCCCGGCAACGTCGGGCAATTGAGCGCGGCGCTGAGGCAGTTGAGTGCTGATCCCGATCGGCGCAACCGTTTGGGGCGCTCGGCCTTCGAAGCTCTGAAGAGATTTTCCCCGGAAGCCTATCGGGATCGCATACTCACTCTCTATCGAGACGTAACATCCGCACCATGAGCTCACTTCGATCCTACGTGTTTCGTCGCGAGACTCCGCTGGGGCGCAAGCTGTTTGCGATCCTGCGGCGCGCGTCGCGCTGGGACTGTCCGGTGATCCCCGGGGTCCATCATCTGCTACGCGCGGAAAGAACGCTTCGCAGGACGGTATGGCGGCCGTTGTTCGGCAAGATCTACTACGCGCCATTGCTGCGGATGAGCTGCGCGAGCGTCGGTACCGGCCTGCTGCTCTACGAGAATATGCCGAAGATCCTGGGCAGCCTCGAGGTCGTGCTCGGCAATCGCGTGACCTTGTCCGGCGATCATGTGTGGATATCCGGGGGCAGCGGCAAATCGAATCGCTTCGTCGTCGGCGACGATACTTACCTGGGGCACGCGTTCAATGTGGTCTCAGGCAGTACGGTCACGATCGGCAAGCATGTCTTGATCGGGAATCGTGTCGTCCTCAATGGCTTCAGCGGTCACCCGCTCGATCCGATGCGGCGAGCCGCCGGGGACCCCCCGGAGCTGGCCGCTACGGCGCCGATCACGATTGAAGATTACGTATGGATCGCCAATGATGCGACGGTGCTGCCGGGCGTCACCATCGGCCGCGGCGCGGTCGTCGCGAGCGGCGCAGTCGTTACCAAAGACATCCCGGAGCTCGCAGTAGTGGCGGGAGTTCCAGCGCAAGTCGTGCGTACGATCCCGAAGCCGGCCGAGTGGGCCTAGCGGCGTTACCGATCCCGCCTGGCGATCACCCCCGCTGATCCAACTCCGGAGCAAATCCCGGGTACCGATGTTTGTCATGTTGGTCCTCGTGATGCTCCCCAGGTCAGGTTGGATGATCGGATTTCAGCGGAGTTGTGTTGCACCGCCGGTCGCGGAAAGCTGTTTCGGCGGCCGCATTTGTCGTAAAAATGTGCAGCAAGTCACAGTAGCAGCGCGATTCGGAATTCACGCGAGTCCCTGCCGCCTCTTTCCGGTCGCCGTAAGGCGACAGGCTGACTTTCGCATCGATACGTGATCTCATACGTTGCATGTTCAGGTTCTGCCGAGAGACGCCGGATGAGTAAGAAGCAAGCCCCTGCAAGCGAAAAGCCGTCCCTGACACGCCGGGATGTCCTGGCGATAGGCGCGGTGGCGGCCACATCACTTTATTTGCCTGGTGGGCTGATACGCAGCGCCGGCGCGCAGACGAGTCCGAGCGGCGTTCAATACAATCAGAACGTCATTGGAAAGCTTCCGGACTTTTATGTATCTCCGACCGGTACGGGCAGCGCGTCGTCCGGCGGGACGGCAGCGAATCCCTGGCCGATAAGCATGCTCAGCAATCCGACCGCTCAGTCGCGATATGCCGGGCACGTCGTGGGCATCATGAATGGCACCTACGGCCTCTACGACATCATGGGCCTGCCGCCGGCAGGCAATTTCAGTGGCGACAATCGCCTGCAGATCAAGCCGGGAACCGCTACTCAGCCGACCATCATCGTCGCTCAGACGCCGCAGGGGGTGATCATCGATGGTCAGCGTGATGCGATCCATGCGGCGGCTCCCACGCTCGACTGGGGCGACGGCCTCATGGGCCCATATACGTATCCGTACGGACATACGGGCGCCGGCGTCACGATCGACGGCCTGAAGTTCGTCGGCGGCAATTATCGTTACATCACCAATTACGGCGGCTACGGCCGCGGCGGAAACGGCGACAACGGCTGCGACAATCTCACCGTGCGCAACTGCTGGTTCGCGGACCTCTCGTACATCACCTGCCAGGCGCAGGGCAAGAACAGCTCGATGTTCTACAGCGAGGGGCAGGACCACATCTACGTGCAGAACTGCCGATTCGACGGCGGCGGGGCACCCAGCGACGGCGGCAGGTACAACTCGTGCCAGTTCTACTCCCCGACGAACGACACCGTCATCGAGTACTGCACGGTGATCTCTGGCGCGTCCAACAACTCGTGGGGAGGCGCGGTCTACTGGAAGAGCGGGGCCGGCCCCGGCCATAACAATCCGAGCGCGAGATACAATTACATCGACTGCTCCGCGATGACGAGCCAAGGCAGCAGGCAACAGGGTCCTATCAGCTTCGATGGCTGCAACACCAGCACGTCGGTATTCACCATCTACAATAACATCCTCATCGCCGCGCTCGGCAACCCGAACATCTATGCCGGGCCGCTCGGGCAGGTCTCAGGCTATGCGGGGACGTGGGACATTCACGACAACACATTCGCCGGCAACTACAGCTCGCAGGGAAACTTCTTCGGACCCTGGGACAACCTGGCCCCGGTGAAGCAGAACTTCTACCGCAATATCATCGCGCCAAGCAGCGGCGGCGGTCAGAATGGGGACTTCGACCTCGCCAAGGCCGGCGTGGCCGGAAACATCGATTACAACCTTTACCCGACCTCGGTCAAGCTGTGCATCGGCAACGGCACGAGCACGTATACCTCGCTCAGCAGTTGGCGATCGGCCGTCGGGGTCGATCAGCACTCGGCGCAGCAACTCCCCGGCTTCGCCGGCACAGGCACCGAGGCCGCTCGGTACATGGTGAGCGGCGTCGCGGCCACGTTTGCCGCGGATGGCGGCCAGATAGGCGCGTGGCGCGGCACGAGCCAGGTGGGCTGTTCGTTCGGAGGCGGCACCGTGCTGCCGGTCCCGGATGCTCCCGCTCTCAGCGTGAGCTGAGAGCGGTCGCCCGGCTGGCGGCCGGCGCTGATCACAGCGGGCGGCGGATCACCTTCCGAAGAAGGAGAGGGTCAACGAGGTCACCTCGCGGAATGACCTGTTGTCCAGGACTCTGACGCTTGCGACATAGACGGCGACGCCGACCACGGTGCCCGCGAGGAGCTGCAGCAATGGCGGCTCGTGGCTCAGAACCCGGTAAACGGTAGCGATTACCGCGCCAGCCATCAATAAGGCGCACAACACCGGTCTCGCGAGAACGAGCCAGGCGTCCCGTGACTTGATGGACAGCATTCGCGTGAAGCGCCAGATCACGAAGATATAGACCAACGGGTACCCGACCGCCCAGGCGCCGGCGACACCCGCCACGCCAAAGTGAATCATCCCGATTACTTGCAGCGGGATGACGATGAGAGCGGCGACAACGCTGATCGTGAGGGAAGTACCCGGTCGTCCCACGGCTCGCGCGATGGGTTGCGCGATCTCCTTGAGCGCTCGCAGGGGCATCGGAATGGCCAGGATCTGCATCGGCAGAACGGCGCCGCGCCACTTTTCGCCGAATGCCACTGCGACCAGCGGCTCGGCGACGAGGCTCAATCCCCAAAAGAGCGGAAAGAACACGTACGCCGCCAGCCGCAGCGACTTCAGGAACGCTTCCGATACGACCGGGCCATGCTGTTGGATGAGCGCATAGGTCGGAAAGAAAACGCCGTTTGCGATGCCACCGATCCGGTCCAGCGGCATTTGCACGAAGTTCTTGGCGACCGAGAATGCGCCCAGTACTCCGGCACCGGTGAACCGGGCGATGATCGGGTAATCCGCTTCCCGGTACCAATAGGCGACGCTGCGGTCTATAGCCAGCAGCGTCGAGTATCCCAGCAGCTTTCGCACCGGGCCCAGCGCCAGCGTGACTGTCAGCGGTGCCCTTGCGTACCATTGCATGGCCACTACCTGCGCAATCAGCCCCAGCAGATACGAGCCGACGAGGGCGTAGGGACCGCCGCCGGCGAGCGCCAGGCCGACGACCGATATGGCGCTGGTAACCGCGCCGACGATATTCGCCATGCCCAATTCCTTGAACCGCATATCCATTCGCAGCACGGAATCGGCAAGCGTAACGAAGGGAAGTGAGATAAATGACAAAGCTACGAGCCGCATGACCGGCACTGCACGAGGCTCGTGGAAGGCGATTCCGACCAGCGGAGCTATTGAAAAGACGACGCCGGCCAGCACGATGCTGAGCGCCAGTAGAACCGAGAACACCGCCTGCTGCGTGGGCCGATCGCGAATCTGCTGTTGCACGATGGCAGATCCGAGTCCAGCCTCCCCCAGCAGCTGCAGGTAATTGGAAAAGACCGTGGCAACCGTGACGATTCCATAGTCCGTCGGAGTCAGGAGTCTCACGGCTATGATCGTCGACGACCATGTGATCAACTGCATGACCATTCGCGAAACCACGGTCCAGCGAAGCGCGGAGATCACCGGGCCGCGCAGGTCGGCGAGTTTCATGGTTGCAGTCTACGCATGTTGAGAATTATTTGAGAAGACGCCGGAGGACATCTCGAAAGCCCGTAACCGAGGCCTCGAATTCGATGTCGGAAAAGTCCTCCTGATCGAGATACCGGCGCAACAGCAGGCAGTTCGTCGACGAATCATTCAGGCCCGGATCGCAGGTCGTTGCCGACTCAATCCCTGCTGCGGACAACCACTGCGGGTGGTGCTCGCTGTGGACACCGCTCGGATAGCAGAAGTGCCGAGCTCGCTTGCCGGTGATGGCCTCGACGGCACGGCGATTCTGAGTGATCTCCGCGCCCATGGCCTCGGCGCTTTCGGAAGGCAGGTTGTGCGTATGCGTGTGCAGCCCAATGGCGACGCCGTTTGCGGATAGCTCACCGATCTGCTCCGCCGTGAGCAGCCGAAAGCGATCGCCTTGGAGCACGGTGTCGATGTCCAATCCCAATGCCGTGGCCATTTTCCCCAGGCGTGCCTGGCGCTCGCCGAGCGAAAGATGCTGGGCTGCAGCGCGTATGATGGTGAGGACCGCAGGAAGCACATTCGGCTTGACGTCGTAACGTCCATCGATCCTTGGATGAATGCCCTCGAAGGTAACGGACGACAGCGGGCTCGAAAGAAAGAGATAGTGCAGCACGACATTGAACACCTCCGTGCCATACCCCAAATGCTCCGTCGTAACGTAAATCGCAGCGGGGAAGCGATGCGCTCGCAGAATCGGATACGCGATCGAGAGATTGCTCGCCCAGCCGTCATCGAAGGTAATCACCACCTCGCAATTGCGGATGAGGCCGGCTTTCAACCTGTCAACAGCCTCATCGAGAGAGATCACGGGGAATCCCAGGCGCTCGAGTATCGCCATCCGGCGCGCGAATGTTTCGGCGCGCATGAACATACCCGGAAGACGAAGGAATTCGTTGCCCACGGAGAAGCCGTGGTAGCACAAGATCCTGAGCTCGTGACGCGTCAGACGGCGTGAAAGGCGAAAGGCGCCCATAGCACGCGCGATATACAACAGCGCCCGCTTGGCGTGCTTCGCGTACATGGCCGCCCTAACCTGTTCGCAGGCTCAGGCGATATTTCGCCAACGCCCCTCTCACTCGCTGCTGCCCGCTGGAATGTCGCGCAGCGGCAGCGCAATATGCCGGCATGGTGCCTGATGTGAGGAGTCTAGCTCTCCCCGGAACGGTGACGTCGGTCAACATAATGAGGCTGATGCGAGGGCTCCGCAGCAGAACCTTCGAGTGCGCACTTGGTATAATTGCCAATTGCTATCACCCAAGCGGCGCCATTCGCGCGAATTGTCACATGAAATCTGATTTCGAGGCGCAGTTCAGCGCACCACGTCCCCGGCGTGTGGCTTGGCGAGGCAGGATACCAGCATTGGCTGATCGAAGGCTAGCGGCGATGGCCGGCCGAAGGCTCGCTGCATGAGGCCAACATTCTTCATTGTCGGCGCCCCCAAAAGCGGCACGACGGCCCTGGACAGCTATTTGGCTGATCACCCCTCGATCCATATGGCGCGGCCGAAAGAGCCGCACTATTTCGCCACCGATCTACCGAGATATCGCGACGTCTCGACAGAGCGCGACTACATTCGCTTATTCGATGCCAGCGGCGAAAAAAAGGCCGGGGGCGATGCCTCCGTCTTCTATCTTTACTCAAAGGAGGCGATCCGGCTGATCAGGCAGTTCGATCCGGGGGCCAGGCTGATCCTGATGCTCAGGAATCCCATCGATATCGTGCACTCATTTCATTCGCAGTTGCTCTTTGGCGGCGACGAGGAAATCAAGAGCTTTGCGGAGGCGTGGCATGCGACCGCAGCGCGCAAGGCAGGCGAACGCATCCCCAAACACTGCCGTGCGAAGGAGCTCCTGTATTACGACGAGATAGCTTTGCTCGGCAACCAGCTCGAGCGGGTCCTTGCCGAATTCCCGAGGGAGCAGGTGCATGTCATATTCTTTGAAGACTTTGCTGCCGACACGCGCCGTGAATACAGAAGGGTTCTCGAGTTCCTGCGGATACCCGATGATGGCCGGATGGAATTCCCTCGCATCAATGCCAATCGCCGCCATAGAGTAGGTCTCACGCCGTTGATCAATCGATCGGCCGGCTGGTTGCGACCGCCGGTACGAATGATAAAACGTGCGCTCGCAATCGAAGAGATCGGTCTGTTGGACCGCCTCAAAGCGTGGGACCGGGTTTACGAAGAGCGTGAGCCAATGGGCGCCGAGCTCAAGCGATCGATTCTCGCCGCGTACGAGTCGGACATCGGCCTGCTGGCGCGGCTTACGAACAGAGACCTGGGCCACTGGTTGCGCGAGTCGGCGACCTGACACGCCCGTAGCCTGAGGTAGTCTCCATGTGCGGTTTCGCGGGATTCCTGGGCGGTCAATGGCAGGAGGGTGAAGCGGGCGCAACCGCCCTATTGCGCCGAATGAACGATACGCTGGCCAGCCGCGGGCCGGACTCGGACGGATATTGGGTCGATGGCGATGCGGGCATAGCGCTCGGGCACCGGCGATTGGCGATTCTCGAGCTGTCCGCCGCCGGCGCGCAGCCGATGGAGTCAGCCTGTGCACGCTACATGCTGGCATACAACGGCGAGATCTATAACCATCTCGAGCTCCGGGATGAGCTGCGGCGTAGCGGCGCCAGGCAGGCTTTTCGCGGCACGTCGGATACGGAGACGCTCCTCGCGGGCTTCAGCCACTGGGGGGTTCGCCCCACGGTGCAGCGCTGCGTGGGCATGTTCGCCTTTGCCTTGTGGGATCGGCAAACTCGAACGCTGACTCTGGGGCGCGACCGCCTCGGAGAGAAGCCGCTGTACTACGGATGGCAGGGCCAAGGGGCGCGCCGGGCTTTCCTTTTCGGCTCGGAGCTCAAAGCCCTTCGTGTCCACCCCGCATTCGCCGTCGAGATCGACCGGGGCTCATTGTGCCTGCTGATGCGGCACAATTGCGTGCCCGGGCCCTATTCCATCTACAGCCACGTATTCAAGCTTCCCGCCGGCAGCCTGCTCAATGTGTCGCTCTCGAACCCTGAGGATGCGCCGATCCCGTATTGGTCGGCGATCGAGGCAGCCGAGCGGGGGCTCGCCGTGCAGGGCGACCACGCGGAGGTAGAGCAGCTCGGTGAGCTGGAAAGCCGCCTCAAACGCGCGGTGCGACAGCAGATGATCGCCGATGTGCCGTTGGGCGCCTTTCTTTCCGGCGGTGTGGATTCTTCGCTCATCGTCGCATTGATGCAGTCGCAGTCCACGCAGCCGGTGAAGACCTTCACGATCGGCTATGGCGAATCAGACTACAACGAGGCCGTGCATGCCGCTGCGGTCGCCCGGCATCTCGGCACGGCTCACACCGAGTTGTACGTCAGGCCGGAAGATGCGATGGCCATCATACGGCGGCTCCCGGAGCTCTATTGCGAGCCTTTCTCGGACTCCTCGCAGATTCCGACTGTGTTGGTTTCACAGCTGGCTCGACAACACGTCACCGTGGCGCTGACCGGTGATGCGGGCGACGAGCTGTTCGGCGGATACAATCGGCACATTCTGACGCAACGGGTTTGGGGAAAGCTGTCCAGGCTGCCGATCGGCGTTCGCCGTCTCGCAGCGGGAATTCTCGCGCGCTCATCGCCCGCAGGCCTGAGTAGCGTTCTCGGCACGCTGCAAAAGCTGTTACCGGCCTCGCGCCGGCACGCCTATATCGGCGACAAGCTGCAAAAAGTCGGTAACGTCCTGGGGTGCGACTCCGTCGACGCCTTGTATCTGGAGCTCGTCTCTCACTGGGACAGCTCCTCAGGCGTCGTGCTCGGTGCCCAGGAGCCGCCCACACTCCTCAACGGACAGCCTCTCACGCCGGCGGGCTCGAGCAGTGCAGAGCGGATGATGCTCCTGGATTTGTTGACTTACCTGCCCGACGACAATCTGGCCAAAGTGGATCGGGCGTCGATGAGCGTGTCGCTCGAAACGCGCGTGCCGCTGCTCGACCATCGTGTGGTGGAGTATGCGTGGCAGATGCCGATCTCGGCGAAGGTTCGCGGCGCCGTGGGCAAGTGGGCGCTTCGGCAAATTCTCGATCGCTATGTACCCAGAACACTGATCGATCGCCCGAAAATGGGCTTCTCCGTACCCATTGCCGATTGGCTCCGCGGTCCGCTGCGCGAGTGGGCCGAAACGCTGATCGACCCGGCGCGCCTCACTCGGGAGGGCTATCTCGATCCCAAGCCCATCCGCCAACGTTGGGAAGAACACCTTGCCGGACGCCGCAACTGGCAGTATCCGCTGTGGGACGTGCTGATGTTCCAGGCATGGCTCGAGCGTCAGGCGGTGAGTTAGGTCCGGGCGCTGTGCGATCTTGCGCCCCGCCGATCCCCGGCGTCACGGGATGGTCTTGCTGCCGACATTCGACAGAGCGCTCTCCAGCCCGGTGTTCGTGTACGCCGTGACTCCGAAGTACCAGGTCCCCGCCGAGAGACCGCTGACCACGTAAGTCGTGGTGCTCGCACTGGGAACATCGACCGTTTGCGTCAGCGAGCTGGCGCTCGCTCCCCAGTAGACGTGGTAGCCCGCAAGATCGTTGAGCGCCGAACCATTCGTATTGGCGGTCGGCGCGTTCCAGGTCAGCGTTGCGCTACCCGTAGAGACCGGAGGCGTACTCGAGCCGGACGACCCGCCGCCGCAACCCGACAGAAGGACAATCGATGCGGCCAGACCGCAGATAGGGTTCAGGTGCCTCATGGAGGGTTTCTCCCCGCGCCAGCAGTACGCCGGTACGTGCGCAGCTGGCGCGGCGGGGAAGCAAGCGAACCGCAGGCGGCAGCCGAGGTTTAGAGAGGCAAGTCATGTGCCAAAAAAGTTGAATTATGCGTGACAATCAGCCTGTTATGCGCTCTTCCTGATGGAGCAGATACGCGAGTTTCTGATCCGCCGGGCCGCACATCTTGGGCGCAAGCATCCCGAAGGGCAAATCCCTCAGCGCTTCGAGGCTGGTGTCAACGGCCGCTCAGGCCCAAAGCAACTGCTCTTCGCCGTGAAGATAGGCGGCATCGCTGTCCAGCATGTGCACGCGCAGCGCCGCCGCCGCGAGATCAATCGCCTTACGGCTCCGGACGAAGATGGGTGCCGTAAAGCGTGGATGGAAGCCGCACTCCTCGAGGCACGCGCAGAGCACCGGGTCGCCCCCCCAGGTTGCAAGCTCTGCCATCGCCCTCTTCTGCATGGCCTGGTGCACTGCACACTGGATGAGGATGCGCCAGTCCTCCGGAGCATCGGAGTCCACCGAGCAGTCCACCAGACGCGCCTGGCACGAGACGAAGGCGAGAATGAAATATCCCCGTGGCCGCCCGGCATGCTCGAGAACGAATAGCTCCATCGGAACGATCGGACAGCCGAGTATGTAGCGAAGCTCACTCTCGCTGCGCTCGAAAGCGGTAACTGCGCCCCTCGATTTGGTGAAGGCGGGCGCGAAGGCGTGGAGCTGGTCGGCCAAGACCCGGCGCACCTGCCATGGATGGCGATCGGGACGAGGCGCCGCGAAGCGCCAAATCGCGCTCCGAGCCATACGCGGCAACAGCCTCCAGCTCGGGCGTGACGTGTCATTCAGCAACCTCAGCGGGCGAAGGGCGCGGACGTATCCGGTCGCCCGGCCGCATTGGCGAAAGCCAACGTGCGGTAGGAGCTTGAGCGACGCGTCACTGCCACCGACGCCGATGAGAGCATCGGTGAGAGCCGCCACATGCTTCATCAACATGATGCCGGTCCCCGGCTCGCCCGCTCGCGCGGCCCAATCGATCAGATGTCCCGCCTTGAGACGGTGGCCTTCCCGCTCGCAGCTCAACGGCACGACGGCCGCATGAGCCAGTATTGCCCTGCCGTCGCTAACGACGTAAGAGCGAGGCCCCGGCCAGCCTTCATGTTGCTGCCAGTATTTCCAATGCATCTCCTGCGGCTTCACGTTCGGCTGCAAGCCGGCGTCAGCCATCAAGGCCACGATTTCCGGGCCGTCCTCGGGCGTCGTCGCTCTCGCGGAGTAACGGCCGGCAGCTCGAATCGGGTTAGGCGTCATCTGCTTGAGGTCGGGAGCTCATGTTCTGCCGCTTACGCTCGTATGCTCGCACGCCGGGAATCCGCCTTGCGGCGGAACGCGCTTTGCTCTATCTTGATCCCCGAATAGTAATGCAGCGCGCTCCACCGAGCACGACTACCGCGCCGAACTTCCAGCGTTACGCGCGGCGCAACACGAATCAAGTGACTTCTTCGGCAAACAAGCCCCACGTCGCTCTCTGGATGGGCGGGGCCTATCTCGGCTCGCTCGCTATCGCGGGCCTCGCTCTCGCAGCCTTCGGCCACGGAGTGCATGGCACCACATTCGGGCTGCAACTGACGGCACGCTGGTCCTACCTCTTTTTCATCCTGGCATACGTCGGCGGCCCGCTCGCCACGCTGTTCGGACCGGCGTTCCAGCGGCTCGCGCGCCGCGGCCGCGAGCTCGGGCTCGCGTTCGCCTCGGCTCACCTGACACACCTTTGCCTGGTGGTGTGGCTTTACTACATCTCGCCCAAGCCGCCCATACCTGCATCTGCGGCGCTCTACTTCGGCATCGCCGCTGTGTTGACTTACCTGTTGGCACTCTTCTCCATCTCCAGCTTGCTTGCCAAACTCCCTGCGAGCCTGTGGTGGGGCCTGCGCACGCTGGGTATGGACTACATCGCGCTCGCGTTCCTACGGGACTTCCTCGGCGCTTCCGCCTTTAGCGGCAGCTTGCTGCATTTCCTCGCCTATCTGCCGTTCGTCGCGACCGGGCTGGCGGCCGCGCTGATTCGCATCGCGGCGTACGCCAAGAAGGCGCGCCGCAAGTGGGCTCGGCCCGCACCGGCGCCGGTGCCGGCGACCGGCGGCTCGAGCATCACGGATCATTGAAGCGCCGGCAGAGACGCGAAGAGCGCCGACCCGTTCGCACGCAGAAAATCTGCCAGCGCAACACGCGCTCCATCACAGGTGATGTCACATTGGGCTCTCAGCGCGAAGAGCGCCGAATAGGGCGTGCCAATGAGCGAGCGCGCGCCATACCATAATTGCGACGACAGGGGCTCCCCAAAGAGCCGACCGCCAATGTCGATTACGGACCAGATGAGCGAGCGTCGCCCTAGCGGATCGACCACGGTGATCTCGCTGTGCGGAATAGCGGCACCGGCGCTGAGGGTGATCGCCTCGATGGCGAGGCCGTGATCACCGAGCAGAGAGTTCCTCGCGTCGAATATGTGCGTGCCCTGGGTCTGCCGCGGAAAGCCTATTGCCACGACTTCCACGGCACGACTATCCATGCTCTCGTAAACCGCGCTCAACTCTGTGTGAGCGCCCACGAACCTGGGCCGCCAGAGCGGATCTGCCGAGATGATCGGGCCGCGCCAAGGCGCACCGCCCGGTGGAAGCTCCAATACCGCGCTGCTGGCGCGGGCGGCAGTCGCCAGCAAGCTGCCGTAGACGAGCACGGGCACGGCAAGCAGAGCCACGACGACCACACTGTAGCGCCGCCAGGACGGCTTTGCCTGATGCAGGGTCGGCGCCACGACAGCACCGCCAAGGAGCCCGTTCCCGGCGGTCTCCGGCACCCTCCAGACAGCCGTGCGACCGGCGATCCAAACGAACATGAGCAACGCGCAGGCAAACACCACCCAGCCGAGCGCCAGGTGATCGCGGGTTGCCAGAGGATTGCGCATATGCGAGTGATATCCGATCGCGACGATGAGAATCACGCGTATCCAATTGCTGACGATGGCCAGCAGAATCATGCTGCTGACCAGGCCAACGCGCCGGCGTAAGGTCCCGCGCTCCAGCTCCCCCTGCAACGCCGCCACCGCCAGCCCGACCGTCAGGAAATCAACGCCGCTACACTCGCGAGCGACCACGAACAGGATCCCGTCCGGCAGTCTCACCGTCATTCCCGACATCACCAGCGGCAGCCCAATGAGCGGCCCGATGAGCCCTACCGCCCATGCGGTCAGCCGCTGCAGCGCAGGTCCCAGCAGTCCCCACCCCGGCAGGGCGAAGTAGAGAAATCCTATGGCGAAACCTGCCGCGCGCGCCGCCCGCCATCCGAGCAGGGCGAGCACTGCGAGCCAGAGGATGGCGGGAAGGAAGAAGAGCTGCAGGGTCAGGATGCCGGCGCGCCAACATATCAAGCTGGCCGCGGCACAGACGAGCAGCGGCAACCCGGCCCAGGGGACCTGCTCCAGCACCATCCGCTCAAATCGTTCGCGGCTGCGGACCAGCAGGAACATCGATAGAGCCGCAATCAGTACCCCGGTCTGAGCGTTGACATCCTGGCCGGCCCAATACGGCCCCAGAGCGGCGATGTCGGGCCAGTAGATGACCCCGGCCAGCAGCAGTACGGATGCCACCCGCAGCTCATTACGCATTCTGCAGACCTCAGCGGCCGGGCGGCCCCCTGGATGTCGAGCAATTTAACATGTCAGTTGGCCCGCCAGGGGATCCGACCCGTTCCAGTTCACTGTTTTTGAAGGAGTTCTTCCGTGGCGGGTGCGCCGGGTCCCGCTCCATTGTCGAAAAGCAGCGACAGTGGTGTCGAATCGCTTTACAATCTGAACCGCCTGCGGCTCAAACTGCCTAAAAGACCTCAACGCCGGCAGGTACTTAGCACGGTGGCATAGTATTTGCAGTAGATAATATCGCCGCACGAAGTACGTGGGGGGAACCATGCGAAGAGTTATGTTGGGTGTGATAGCGTGTGCCTTGATGGCAGTAGGTACGCCGCCGGCGCATGCTCTTGGTCCCACCTGCACGTGGGTCCCGGGTTGGTGCCCGCCTCCCGATAGTGGCCCGGGTACTTCCACCCCCGAGCCTGGAACGCTCGGACTGCTCGCACTCGGCGCGGCAGCCTCCGTCGGCATGCTCCGTAGAAAGAAGAAATAACCGCGGTAGCTCAATCGGCGTCGGCGGAGCTGACGGAGCGGTCGGCTCCAGACCCCTCTTCTCCGTAGCCGTAGTAGTAGTACGCCGACGTCTCCGAGCGCATGCTCTGATTCAGCATCAGATAAACGGCCGGATGCTCCTGTAGATTCTCGAGCGCATCGAGCAGCACCGGCTGCGCAGTCCATTCCGCGCGCACGACTACCAGGATCTGCCCCACCACCTGGACCAGGGCAGGAGACTCGGTGGTCTGCATGAGCGGCGGCGTGTCGAAGAGGACGATCCGATGATCGTCGCGTTTGCTCAGCAGTGCCGCCACCTCCTCCATGCGCCTGCTCGCGAGAAGCTCCGTCGCATCGGCCGAGCTCTTGCCCGCCGGTAGAAAGCTGAGCGTGGCAACGTCGGTCTGACGAATGACCGCCTCCACATCGAGCTGAGGATCGCGCAACACATCGAGCAGACCGAGCTCGCCCTCGAGACCGAACGTCCGGCTCAGCTGCGGCTTGGCGACGTCGGCATCTACGAGGAGCACGCGGAGGTCTTTCTCTCTCGCGATGCTCAATGCGAGATTGAGAGCTGTGAAAGTCTTGCCCTCCCCCGACATCGCGCTCGCGAGCATGATCATGTAGCCCTTGGGCAGGCGCTCCATTCCGCGTCCGATTGCAGCGGCGATCAGTGGCCGTTTGATCTTGCGATACTGTGACGAGAGACGGCGCTCCTGCTCCTCGGGCGGCAGGAGTCCCAGAGCGCGCAACTTGGGACGATCGAAGAGGATCGGAGGATGTTGCCCACCCGCCGAGACACTGCGCCCAAGTGGCCCGGAGCCGGAATCCGTCCTGGCGGGAGCGGGATCCGGCGCCGATTCATTACGCTTTTGTTTGGCGTCCTGCAGCTTCTGCAGTGTCTTCTCCACCACACTCATGCGTGTATCCTTCCAAGCAGGCTCAGCAAGGGCCCTTGCAGCGCCAGGATTCCGATCCCGAGGATCACCAACCCGCCCACCGCCCAGGCGTAGCGCACGCGTTCGCTGCGTAACGCGGTGCGGCGCTGGTCGAGCCAGGCCGCGCTGACGGCGCCCAGCACCGGAAGCCCGGTCACCGCAGCGAGGTGACGCGGGCTGACGAACACCGGGTGCAGCATGTGCAGCAGATAGGCGAGTCCGCCGCCCACTCCGAGCGAGATGGCAAGCGTTCCCAGGACGAGCAGCGCCCGTCTGGGCCCTACCGGAGCAAATTCGGAGGTGGGCGGGTCGATCACCTGGAATTTGACGACGCCGGTCGACGCGGCCTGCTGTCCCAGCCGCGCACGGTTGAGCCGCGCCAGCAGTGCATCGTATTGCGAGCGCGTGACGCTGTAGTCGCGCATCAGCTGCGTGTATTGAGCCTGGACCTCCGGCGCCGTCGAAATCATGGCACGCACATTGGCGACTTCCTTCTCGCGATCGGCGATCTCCTGCTGGAGCGAGGCGATGGTGACGTCCTCGGCGTTGTACTGCTCCTGCAGCCTCTGATAGACAGGATTGGCCGTGAGGCTCAACTGGCTCGCAGCATGGACGTCGCCACGCTTCGCGGCGGCGATCTGTGCCGCTTCGCGCTCCCTGAGCTGCGCCAGTGTCCGGCGAAGAGCGATGACGTCCGGATACTTTTCGGTGAATTTGAGCAGCAACTCGTTGAGTTTCTGCTGCGTCTGGGCAATCTGACTCTCGGTGTCGAGCGCCGCCGCGCCTTTCGTGTCCGATCCGGACGAGCTCGTAGTGAACTGCTGGCCGGACTGCAGCTGCTCCTCGAGCTTCTGGCGTTTACGCAGCTCGAGGCTGAGACTCTCCCTCGCCTTGGTCAGCTCGTTCATGTCGCTTTGCAGGCGGCTGAAGTAATCGCCCTGATCGCCCGGCAGCAGCCCGACGTTGCTTTTCTTGAACGATGCCAGCCGTTGCTCGGAGACAGAGAGGCGTTTGCCGTAGTCGGTGATCTGCTGGCTCAGGAATTTCTCGGCTTCGTCCGACCCCTGCTGCTTGCCGCCGAGAGTGCCCTGAACGAAGGTGTTGAGGAGCTGGGTGACCACCTGCAGGGTCCGCTGGCGGCTGCGGTCCCGGTAGGTGATCGTGAAGAGCGCAATGGTGCTCTGCGGCTCGAGCTTGCCCTCGAGGTCGATGTTGTTTCGAAGCGTGTCGATCACCTTCTGCTGCTGCGCCACGGTGCGGGCCTGTGCGAATAGCCCGGCGTCGTTGGCCACCTTGCGCAACTCCGGCCCGCCGACGAGCGCGTCGCGAACGCGCTCGATCTGGCCGCTGATGTCGCCGCTGATGCCGAGCCCCTCGGTCGCCTCGCTCAAAGTGGTCCGCGTATCCACGAACACCTTCGCATACGACTCGTAAGTGTTCGGGATCAGAAAGACGGCGACCCAGAGAATGGGCGCCAGGCACCACGCTACGATCAGCGCGACGCGCCTGAACCGCCAGATGCCCCGCAGCTGGTCCCGGATCTCTTCGACGGTGGCGTGAAGACTGGGTTCACTCATGTCATTTCCGTTTGCCGCCCGCGATCAGTCCGTCGGCATAGGGGTCCGGGCCGCCCCTTCTTGTAGTTTGGTCGGGCATGTGGATGGGCGTCGATGCGCCGCGATTGCGCTCCGGCGCTCACGCGCGTCCGGGTGTTTTGCCGGGTCGATTGTACCAGTCAGAGGGCCGAAATGCCCGTGACGCGCCCTGCCTCATTATGTCTCCAATGCCGGCTGCATACGCACTGGAGGGGCGCTCCAGCTGGCCAGGTCCGCTGAGCCTCAGGTCACCGCCTGCAGCGCTGCCGCGATCACCGCGCGCAACTGCTCGGGCTCCCTCAGGTAGGCATCGTGGCCGTGGATCGAGGAGATCTCGCGCACCTGCGCGACACCCATGCGCGCGACCAGGGCACGTACGTCAGCCAGCGGCACGAGCTGATCCTCACGCGCTCCGACTGCGGTCGTCGGTACGAATATGCGGGTGGCATCGACCTGGTGCAGGTCGAGCGACTCCGACAGACAAAGAAAGCTCTCGGCACGGAAGGCGGAGGTGGAATCGTCATCCAGAAACAGATACCGCTCCACCGGGAATACGAACTCCTCACCCTCGAGCCGCGGTGTCGCCGGAAAGCGGGCGGCAAATTCTTCCGAGCTGCGATAGAGGGAGAGGCCCACGGCGCGCGCCAATCGCAGCCCCTCTTGCGGACGGGCGGATTGCATTGCGAACTTCGCGATCCGCCGTTGGATGCTGTGCCAGGCAATGGCCATCGGGTGCGGTCGATCTGCGGCCGAGATGATGCACAAGGCAGCGACCCGCTCCGGATAGCGCTCCGCGAAGGCAAGGGCGACCATGCCCCCGTAGGAGCCGCCCACGATCGCACGCAGGGAGGGGACCTTGAGGTGATCGAGCAGCCGCTCCAGGGCTTCCGCCTGATCATAGGTCGAAACGCTCGGGAAGCGCTGACCTACCTGGGGACCGGTCGAGTCGCCGCTGCCGCCGAGATAGTCGAAGCTCAGGATCCGATGCCGGTTCGAATCCAGGGGCCGGCCCGGGCCCACGACTTCGCGCCAGCAACCTCGGCGGGGCTCGGCCGGATCGAAAAGGTGCCGGTCGGACCAGATACCGCCCATGGCACACACCAGGGGCGCATCGGACGGGCCGGTGAGGCGCCACGCAATACGCGCCGCAGGCAGCTCCCCACGATGATGCAGTGTCCACGGCCCGGCGATCTCCAGGATCCCCTCCGACACCCCGGCCTCTGGAGAGGGCGAACTCGCCGCAAAGGCCGGTCTCGGCATGACGGCGGTGGGCTCGCGCGGATCTTCCAAGGGCACTTCTCCACGAGGGAATGACTGCCCGCCATCTTGGGCTGAATGTCCGCGGACCGCAATTGGGGCGCCGTAGCCCCGTCTCCCGTCAGGTGATCGTCTTTTTGCCGACGTTCGACTGGGAGCTCTCGATACCGGCGTTCGTGTACGCGGTGACGGCGAAGTACCACGTCCCGGCCTGCAGATTGGCTACGACATAAGTCAGGGTCGCCGGGTTCGTGATGTCGACCGTGTTGGTCAGCGAGGCAGCAGTGGTACCGTAATGGATGTGGTAGCCGGCCAGACCGGTGATCGCCGAGCCGTCGCTGTTCGTGGTCGGGGCGGTCCAGGTTAGTTTCGCACTGCCCGTAGCCGGCGGGGGCGGCGGAGGCGGCGGGGTGGAGCCGCCACCGCTGGGCGGCGGCGATGAGCCTCCCGAGCTCGGGGGCGGGGTCGTTGGCGGGCTGGAAGTCGATCCAGAGCTCGCCGGCGCGCCGGGCGGGCTGTCCGCCACACTGGCAACCGAGCTCGAGCCGCCTCCTCCACAACCGGAGAGGACGAGCACCGCGACAACAAGACCGCAAAGAGTCTTAAGTGGCCCCATCGACTCCTCCGCGTGGCCCCACCGAACGAACCGAGCTGCAACAAGGGGAAGCGACACCCGCGAGCGGCAGCACGTGCTATGCAGCAAGCCCTATGCCAAGCGGATTAATTCTTGTTTATTCAAATGGTTACGCGCGCGCACGCGGGCCGACGGCGCGGCGGGAGGGGCTGAGCTGTCTCCGAATGGAGACCTGTTCTGTCAACTCGAGTTCAGTGATGTTGGTAAGTGTTTGAATACACGAAAGAGGATCGCTGTCGCAGCCCACAGACGCGCTTGCGGCCGAGGGGCAATCTAGGTCAGCTCAGGAGCCCTCGAGGAGATCCTCCATCCAGGAGGCGACCTCGGCCGCCGCGGCGGAATCCTGAGTCCGCAGGCCCTGAATGGCGCCACGGATATTTTCCGCGGGATGATTCTGATTGAACTTAACCTTGACCTCAATCTCCTCGGCGGCCAGCTCGAAGCCGACGATGGCTCTGAGCCGTGCCCGCGCGGAGTCTGCGGCACTCTCCAAGCGCCATGGCCGCGCCGCGCCGGCCTCATGTTGCGCCGCGAGAGCGATGACGATCTGCTCCAATTCCTCGACTTCGTGGATGAGGCGCACGCGCCCATAGAGGTGGGCCACCGCGTAGTTCCATGTGGGCACGTTCTTGTCGGGCTCGAGGTACCAGCGCGGAGAGATGTAGGCATGCGGCCCGTGCAGAATGCACAGCACCCGCTGCCCTTCGATATCCCGCCACTGCGGATTCGCGCGCGCCCAGTGCCCGGTGAGCCTCACCCGTCCTTCGGCTCGGCGATACAACACCGGCAGGTGCGAAGCGAACGGCGCGCCGTCCCTCTGCGAGACCAGGGTGCCGAAGGCGTTATAAGCCGCCAGACGGTCGAGGACTGCCGGATCCTGAGTGCCGAACGCCTGCGGGATGTACATGGTGAGCCCATGTTACCCGTCGCGCGGATCTCTAGAAATGCAAAGAAAGGTGAATTCGCTCAACTTCCGCCGCGCTCGCGCGTCGAACCCACTGAGGATTGAGGCACACACGATTGCGTTGTGATCCCGGTGTGTCGGTCGCGCTCGAGACTTCCCCCTCCCTGAGACTCGAGCAGGCGCCGGCAGCTCTCGCACTTGGCGAGCACCGTCGGAGGCCTGCCGCCTTGTGGGTATCCCGCAAGGCGGTTTTTTTTATGCAGCCTGCGCAGCAGGCGCAGCGGCGCCCGTGCGCTGCAATGCCGGCAGACGCATCGAGATCTGCAGACCGCCGCCGGGAACATTACTCGCCTCGATGCTGCCCCCGTGCACCGCCAGGGCACGGGCGGCGATCGCCAGGCCGAGGCCCTCGCCGCCGCCCGCGCGATCCCGGGCAGCATCGACGCGGTAGAAAGGTTCGAAGATCAGCTTGAGATCTTTCTCCGGCACGCCGGGTCCGCGGTCGCGGACGGCGATCTCGATCGAATCCCGGCGCTCAGCGGTGATGACGACGGCGGAGCCGGATGGTCCGTAGCGCACGGCGTTGCGGATGACATTCTCGAATGCACTGCGCAGAAGCTCGGGATCACCGGAGACCTCCAAGCCCGCATCCGTGTGCACGGACACAGTGCAGCTCCGGGCCTCTGCCTCGATGGTGACATCCTGCGCGATAGTCTCCAGCAGCCTGCCCACGTCGACGGGCACGCCCTGAAAAGCGCTGACCGGGCGCTCCAGGCGGACGAGCTTCAGGATGCGGGCGATGAGGTGCTCCAGGCGATCCGCTTCGCACGCGATCCGCGTGAGCTGCCGGTCCGTTCCTCCGTCCTGGCGCTTCGCGAGCGACAACGCCAGCTGCAGCCGGGTGAGCGGCGAGCGCAGCTCATGGGACACGTCGCGCAACAGCTGTTGTTTGGATTCGAGGAGACTCTGAACCCGCTCCGCCATGGAGTCGAAGTCCGCGGCCAGCAGCGCGAGGTCATCCTGGCGCCCCTTCAGACGCGGCAGCATGCGGACACTGAGGTCCCCGGCTGCCATTTCACGCGTGGCCTGGCGCAGCCGGTCGATCGGGCCGACGAGGTGTCGCGTCAGAAAAAAGCAGATCACCGTGCTCACCACGAGCGCGATGGCGAGTGTCGCCGCGGCCACCGTGGGCAGCTCGAGCTCGCCGAAGAGCAGCGGCCGCTCGTGCATCGGCCCGACGATGACATGATAGGTGCTGCCATCCGGTGACATCAGCACCAGGGCCCCACCCACCGGCGCGATCGCGCCGGAGCGCACCGTCTTCTGCCCATGCTTCGTCCGCCCTTCCAGGCGGACCTGCAGGTAGCGAGGCAGCGGCCGATCCAGCATGTCGCGGCCATTCGGCCCGACGACGAAGGTGCGTGAAAACGCCGGATCGGGAGCCAGGGAATCGAGCCACTCGCGCAGCGAATCGGCGCCACCGGTCTCGAAGGCCACCGCCGCCTGGGCGAAGAGCTGACCGCGCTGAACCCACGGCAGCTCGTCGCGACGCTGGATCGCAGCGCTCACGGCCACGGTCACCGTCCCCACCAGGATGAGGACGATGGCGAGCCAGAATGATCTAAAGATGCGCCAGTACAGTGAGTGCATGGCTATTTCTGGGTCAACGCGTACCCGGATCCGCGCACGCTTTGCACCGAGATCCGGTCCGTCAATTTCCCGAGCTTACGCCGCAAATTGCTCACGTGGGTATCCAGGCTCCGGTCCGTCGGCAAGAGGCGCCGTCCGAGCGCCTGCAGCATGAGCTCCTCGCGGCTGACGGTGCGGGTGTCGGCCCGCACGAGGAGCTCGAGAATCCTCAGCTCCGCGGCCGTGAGCTCCAAATCCCTACCTTCGACCTCCGCCCGCCTCCCGCGAAGGTCCAGGCGCAGCGGACCCCAGGTGACCGCACCGGCAACCGGCTGCGGCTCACCCGCCATGCGCCGCAGCACCGCCCTGATGCGCGCCACGAGCTCGCGCGGACTGAAGGGCTTGGCGAGGTAGTCATCGGCCCCGAGCTCGAGCCCGATCACCCGGTCGACCTCCTCCCCGCGCGCGGTGAGCATGATGACCGGAATTCGGCTCACCGAGCGCAGGCGCCGCAGCACCTCGAAGCCGGAGAGCTCAGGCAGCATGACATCGAGCACCACGAGATCGAGTGCCCCACGCGAGAGCCGCTCGAGCGCTGCCGGACCCGAGCCGGCGGTCTCGGCGAGGAAGCCCTCCGGGCCCAGGTATTCGACGAGCATGGAGCAGAGCTCGTCATCGTCATCGACGATGAGCAGGTGCGTGCGGGACTCAGCCGATTCGGGATATCCTGTCACGCCGGGTTCTCTAGGCTGAAGACCTGCCGCTGATCGTCGTAGGCAAAGACCTCCGCATAACGGCCCCAGCTGATGATGGTGCGCAGCGTCTGCTCGGCCGC
>Ga0134126_10000285_pt1 | contig 65797 bp, 55 predicted proteins | sample KB31752_FD_96881 | JGI IMG/M metagenome (GOLD analysis project Ga0134126, IMG submission 96881) | Terrestrial soil microbial communities with excess Nitrogen fertilizer from Kellogg Biological Station, Michigan, USA - KB3-175-2 | ecosystem: Environmental > Terrestrial > Soil > Unclassified ...
CTCGATGTTTATTTTTGCCAGCATCGATTAACCCAAATCGATCTCGCAGCTTCAACCAAACCAGACTAAAATGTGTAAACCATGTCCCCGAACGCGTGTAAACCTTGTCCCTAGTCTATACACTGCGCGCGTCAACCCTGGGCTGGAGGTGGTGAACGCCTTCGGCGTTCATGTTCGCGACGCTCAACCGGCTTGGATGACTCAAGTATGTCATTACCGTTTCAGAGGCTTAACCCGCAAAACGGTTACTTTCCCTCTTGACTGCGTTGCCACTTCGCGGAAGCGAGATGTGAATGAGATCTCTTTTTCGATGCTCGCAGCCCACCGGCAATCTGAGCTATCCTGAAATTGCTCAATGTCAGCAATCCACTTTTTGGAAATAGATTAGTCTTGCTCAACTTCGCAATTCAGACTGCCCGCGACGCCGGTCGTTTGTTAGCCGAACGATTCGGCCGAAACCTGCGCGTGAGCAACAAGAGCGAACTCGATCTGGTTACTGAGTCCGACCTTGCCTCGGAACGTCTGATCATCGATCGGATCAAGACTTACTATCCGCGTCACGCGATTCTGGCAGAAGAATCGGGCAGCAGTCCGCCGGCGACTGATGGCGAACAAAGCGATTGGCGTTGGATTATCGATCCGCTCGACGGTACCACCAACTACGCGCATGGCTATCCGTGCTTTTGTGTTTCGATCGGACTTGAACACCAGGGCCGTCTGGAAGTTGGAGTCGTTTACGATCCGCTGCGCGACGAATGTTTCTCAGCAGAACGTGGGCAAGGCGCCGCGCTCAACGGCAAACGCATTCAGGTTTCACCGACGCCGAACCTGACGAGTGCGTTATTGTGCACCGGCTTTCCGTACGACGTGCGCGAGCGCAGCGAGTTCGCGCGCCATTTCGCCAACTTCATTATGAACGCGCAGGGAGTGCGACGTGACGGGGCCGCGGCTCTCGATCTGGCTTACGTGGCGGCGGGCCGGTTCGACGGGTTTTGGGAAGAAGGATTGAAACCGTGGGACGTAGCGGCCGGCGCCCTGCTGATTGAAGAAGCCGGCGGCAAAGTCTCGGATTATCACGGCGACCCGCTGGATATATTTACGCCTCCGATGCTCGCCAGTAACGGTTTGATTCACGAACAAATGATGCGAGTCCTGGCGGTGTGATCCTCGTTGAAGTCGGTTTTCATGTGGGAGAAAACCACCCGCTTGCTACTGCAAGCGGTTCTGTACCTTCTGTGAACCCAGCTACTGCGTTGCCTTCTTATGCGTGAGCAGATTGCAGGCGTCTTCGGCGCTAGTTGGGTCGATCGCCCCGTTGCCTTCCGTGATGTTTTGGATAATGCCGTCCTTGTCGATCACGAACGTCGCGCGATTCCCGTAGCCACCTTCTTCGTTGTAGATGCCGTAGTCCTTTACCGTCGTGTGCTTGATGTCACTTAGGATCGGAAAGGTCACGCCAAGCTGCTTGGCGAATTCCGCATTGGCAAAGGGGCTGTCAACGCTGAGACCGAAAACCTGGGTGTCGTTAGCTTCGAATTTGGCGATATCAGCCTGATACGCCTTCATTTCCTTCGTTCAACCGCCGGTAAAGGCGAAGACGTAAACAGCGAGCACCACATTCTTCTTGCCCTTGAAATCGCTCAGCTTGTAACGCATCCGCTTACCATCCTGAACAATGGTACTCGGCAGATTGAAGTCAGGCGCCTTATCCCCGACTTTCAGATTGGTGTGTGGCGCAGGTGGAGGTGTCGCGGGTTTCTGCGGCGTGGTGGTTTGGGTCGGCGCTGATTGGGCGGCGGCGACCGCAGCCGCAACCAACATGATAAGCAGCGCGAATACTTTTCGAATGGTCATCGCTCATCCTCCAGTTAGATAATGGCGCGTGCAGTCTACTCGCGATGTTTGGTTTTTTCCAGCCAATAATCACGGAACGCTCGCAAGCGCGGAAGCGACTCGCGATCCCTTTCGCGGTTAGCAGATTCCTTGCTGGCAATGATGTCGTCAATGTGACAAACGGGAAAGCCCTCGACCACGAGGTGCCGTTTCCAGGCGTCAGCAAATCTCTCGATGCCGTCTGGGGCAAACACAAGGTCCAAATCAAAAGGCCCCTCGCGTAACTGAACGAAATCCTTGCCCCGCTCGATTTCGCGCTGTTCTTCGGGAGTGAAGTTGAATCCGAGTTCCCGCAACGCCATCACGAGGGCGAGATTGTTCTCGAGGTTGTTGTCTATAAAGAGATCGGCATCCTGTGTCGTGTCAGGAAACCCCAGCAGAATTGCTCCGGATTTACCGATAAATAGATAACGAACGCCGTGACGCTTTAGCGAAGCCTTTATTTCTTCAGCTTGTTTGTACTCAAACGCGGGCATACCCTAGCCAACGGGGCAGGTTCTCTTCACACCAGCAGCGATATTCTTCCATCGTTTCAAACGCGCGAAATCTGGCGTCGTCCATCACCGGTTTATAGGTTTTAATGAAGGCATAGCGCCATCTTTGTTCCAGAGGACGCCGGGCTGCTGCCTCGAAATCTCTGAGCCACTCCTGCAGCTGTGCCGTGTCCTGCTTCATATCCGTGCCAGTAAGCCTACGAGCATCGCCTTAACAAGACAAGGAAGAACTGTAGGATCCCGCGAAAATCCCTATTGATTAGCCATACTTCGGTGCCTCTGCTGCAAAAAAATCGCGTGTATTCGCTCCTCGCAATCAAAACTCAAGAATTCCTCAAGTCTGGTCAGGATAATGGCAACACCCTGAAGTATGCGGGGTCTGGGCGCAAAGAATCCCACGGCGGCGAAGAACTCGCGATGAACAAAGACGAACTAATTCACGACAAGATTTCAGTTCCGGACGACGTGCCGCGGACTTCACGACCGCGGTTGCTCAATCTGGTTTTGGCCAGCATGATGGCCCACAACTCGACCGTCATCCATGGACGCGCGGGCACAGGCAAAACCACGCTGGCGGCTGATTTTGCCCGGCGAGCGCCTCGGCCAACGTGTTGGTTCAAGATCCATGCGGCGGACGCGGATCTCGAGGTCTTTTGTCGTTATCTCACCGCCACGCTCAGGTCACAGTGTCCGAGTCTTGATGACCGGCACCTGCTGCAAATCACGGAATCATCAGCGCCTGAGCGCGCCGAATTGTTGGCCGAAGCGCTCGTGTTTCAGCTGACGGACCTGCGGACAAATCCGGTGCTGCTGGTCATCGAAGACTTGCACCTGGTGTACGACGCTGAGTGGGTAGTTCCATTCTTTCAAAGATGGCTGCCCCTGTTGCCCTCCGACGTTCACGTGATCATCACCTGTCGCAGCCTGCCGCCGACGCCATTGTGGCGCATGCGTTCAAAGCAAATGCTGCGAGTGATCGAAGAATCCGAACTCGCTTTCAATTTTGAAGAGACACTGCAACTGTTCAAAACCTACGGGCTCAGCGAGGAACATGCGCGGGTGGCCGTGCGCGAGACGAATGGCCGGGCCGCAGCGATCTCGAATTTTGCCGCGACACCGGGCCGCGCCGGACGCGCCGTGGCCGACAATTTTCTGTCGATTGAACCGCGACATGTACGTGGCTTCGGTCACGTCACACCTGATTTCCAAACTTAGAGATACGTTTGGCAGCAATGCCCGCAGCGAACATTACCCCCGCCTCTGACCGTGTCGTTACCAACGGCGAACCAGTCGTTGACCGCTCTCTTCACAATAGAAGTCGCGGTTTTGGCTGTGTTACTCTCCGGAGCAGTTCCCGAAAAATTTCTCCGCAAATCGTCATGGCCAAAGGCGAACGCAAAAACGCCAAAGCTGTCACATCATCAACCGCCGCGCCGGTAGGCGCCATGCCCGGCACATTCTTTCTGCGTACCAAGCTGCTGGCGCCCCGACCTGCGCCGGAACTGCTCTTCCGCGAGCGTCTTGTCGAACGCTTGCGCGCGAATCTTTCTTTGCCGATGACCTTGGTTGCGGCCAACGCCGGTTCGGGAAAGACCACGCTGGTCGCGGAATTTCTGCGCCAGCAGGACGGGCCTTATGTCTGGTACCAGCTCGATCGCACCGACAGTGATGCGGCGGTGTTTCTCGGGTACCTGGCGCAGGGCATTAAGCAGCGCGTGCCCGATTTTGGCGAAACAATATTCGCCTACTTGCAGGCGAACGAACTCGCCCAGCAGCCGGAACGCGCAGCCGATGTGCTGCTGAACGAGATTCTCGAGCATGTCGAGCAACAGCTCATCGTGGTCCTCGACGATTACCATCATCTCGGCGCGGATAGTTCGGTTCATGCAGTTGTCGATCGCCTGATCGCCTATCTGCCCGACGTCATGCACGTCATCATCATTTCGCGGGACGTGCCTCCGCTCACGCTGGCGCGGCTGCGGTCGCAGGATTCGCTGGCGGTAATTGAACGAAACGATCTGCTGTTCACCGCGGAAGAAACTCAGCAGCTGTTTCGCAAAGTTTTCGGGCTGGAACTGACCGCGAGCCAATTGCAGGAATACGGCGAGCGCACGCATGGATGGATTACCGCGCTGCAACTCGTGCGACAGGTTGCGCAGCGGCAAGCCACCGGTGGAGATGGCGGCGCGGCAGATCCGCTCGGCGTGCTGCATCAATCCGAGCGTGACATTTTCGAGTATTTTGCCGAAGAAGTTTTGAGCGCTGAATCGATTGAAGTGCAAAAATACCTGATGCGGATTGCTTTACTCGATCGCATCGACATCGAAACATGCTCCCGTCTTTATCCTGAGCTGATCTCTTCGGCAATCCTGCCGCAACTGGTCCGCCGCAACGTTTTTCTAACCGTCGCGAGTGATGCCCGCGGCGAAGAGTACCGGTTGCATCCGTTGTTTCAGAGTTTTCTGCGACGCCGGCTGCGCACCGAAATCGGGTTGGCGGGTGTCTCGACTGAACACGTCGGCTGTGCCGATCACTTCCTACAGCGCGGTGATTGGGATGGCGCCGTCCGCCACCTGCTGGAAGCGGAGGACTTTGAGCGCGCGGCTGTCGTGATTTCAGAGCACGGTCGCGAATGGATCGCGTCGGGAAAACTTGCCTCGTTATCGTCGCTGGCTGAGGCGCTGCCACATTCCGTGCTGGAAGCGCATCCGCGGGCGATGGCGCATCGCGCCGAAGTTGCGCGTCTGCGCGGCGAATTCGAAACAGCCCAGAGTCTCTTTCGCAGAGCGGCAGCCGCTTTGCGCGCGAAAGGCGATGATGAAGCGGAAGCCGAAGCGTTGCACTCGCTGGCGACGATCGCCCGCAGACAGGGCGATTTCGAGTCAGCTTTTAAGTACCTCGATCGCGCGGTCGAGCTAACCCAACCCGATTCGCCGGTGCGCACAAAATGTGGCAACACGCGCGGGCTTTGTTTTGCTTCGCAAGGCGAATGGACTGCGGCTGAAGGCGAGTTCCGCGTCGCGCTGCAATCCGCCGAAGAGCGCAATGATGAGCATCACATTCGTCTGATCACGCACAACCTGGGTTTGCCGGCGATGATGCGCGGCGATTTTGGCGAGGCGTTGCACTGGTTGCGCCGCATGTTGCGCACGGACGATCGCGAAGCGCCCATTCCGCAGGAGGCGTGGGGCCACCTGAATATCGCACGCTGCCACCTGTACCGCGGAGAGTTACAGGAAAGCGAGCGTCATCTCGATCTCGCGCTGGAGCGTTGCCAACTTTTCAATCTGGTCACTCAACTGGGCGAAGCGTTTGAGGCGTACGGCAATCTTTGGCGTGAACGTAATGATATCGCGCGCGCCGCCGAGTTTTACGAACGTGCCGCTCGCAGTTACGAACAAGCCGGCATCGACATTTCGCGCGTCGAACTTTTGGAAGAGCAGGCGATGCTCAGTTTGAAGGCGGGCGATGTGGCGCGGGCGCGTAACCAAATCGATCGGCTCATCGACTTGCGAAACGCGCGAAACGATCAGAGTGGAGTAATTACTGCAATTCTGGCGCGAAGCCGGGTCCGCATTGCGCAGGGCCAATTCGAAGAAACACGGACTGAGTTGCTGGCGGCGCTGGATTACTTTCGCTCTCGCGGCCAGTACTACTACCAGGCCCAGGCATGTATTGCGCTGGCTGCGTGTGAACTCGAGCTGGGCAACGAGCCGCAGATGTTCGAGCAGTTGCGGCGCGCTCTCGATCTGGCCGCGCGTTACGACTATGACTATTGGCTGCATCAGGAAATAGCGCAACGACCGGCGCTGTTCGCTTCAGACGTCGCGCAGGAGATGCTGCCGGCAGATTTGCGCGCGCAACTTCCGAGTCTGAGGGTGGCGGCCGTTGAACCCGTGAAGACTGCGACCCTGTCGCCGGTACCGCTCGTTGATCTCACGGTAAATATGCTGGGTCCCGTAGAGATCTTTCGCGATCCGGCACGCTCATTCGCGGCGGACGCGTGGACGACGCGACGAGCGCGAGACATTCTGTGCTTTATCGTTTCGCGCCGGCATCATCGCGCGCCGAAAGACACCATCATCGAAACGTTCTGGGCAGAAGATAATCTCGCGACCATCGAGAAGAATTTTCATCCAACAATTTCGCACATTCGCAAGGCGCTCAACAGCAATCAAACGCTGAAGCAAAACTTCATCATTTATCGCGACGGCGATTATCAACTCAATCCCGAATTCTCTTATCGCCTCGATACTGAAAATTTCGAGCGGCTGATTTCTGACGCCGAGACCGCCCGCCGTGAACGCGATTACGCCCGCTGCATCGAGCTTTACGAACAAGCCGTAGCGCTTTATCGCGGCGAGTTCATGCAGGGAAGTTACGAATCCTGGGTCGACGAACAGCGCTCCTATTATCGCGAGCAATACCTGCGCATGCTGGAGTCTCTGGCGGGCGTGGCAGAGAAAAAGCAGGAGTGGCCGCGCACTATGGAGCTGGCGCAGCGAATCCTGCGCGAAGACCAGTTCCGCGAAGACATCCACTGCATGCTGATGCGGGCGCACGCGGCGCTCGGGAATCGGGTGGCGGTCAAGGAACAATACGAAGCTTTGCATGGGCTCTTGCAGGAAGAACTTGGGGTTGAGCCCGCCCCGCAAACACAGCAGACTTTCCGCGAACTCATGGGACGCTAAAACTTGTTTAAAATTGCTGAGAAAAATCGCAAAAAACGGAAGATAGAAATGCAACGCGGCCGCAACAAGTTCGAGTTCACACAGCACGTAGAATTCATGCGGTCTCAGTTCTTCAGTCAAAAAATTGCGCCTCGCAGCGTTGTAGACGAAACAAGCCACTGTCCTGACCCGACTGTGGCCATGGCTTGTATCTAATGGCGAATCGCTTAGGAAATAAAATTCATGTCGCAGTGGCGTTGGTGCTGGTTGTACTACTCAGCTCCGTACCAGCGTTGGCCGGGCTGACGATTGTCGGCTCGAACGGCATCACTGCGTCCGGCGCCGACGGGATTAATTACTGGAACACTTCGGGAATTACCGCGAGTGGCGCCGACAGCATCCTGGCGTTCTCGCCAAACGGAATCACCGCATCAGGAGCTGATGGGATCACCGCATCGGGCGCAGACGGCATTACAGCCAGCGGCGCGGACGGGATTACCGCATCCGGCGCCGATTCAACCGCGATCACCCGCGCAGATTCACTGACCGCAGCAGGACCAAACGGAATCACAATCAGCGGAGCCGATGGCAGCACATACCAGGCCGATTCAGTGGTGGTGCGAAATCCGACCGGTATCACAGCGAGCGGCGCCGACAACGTAATCGCGACAGGCACGAATGGAATCACGGCCAGCGGCGCGGATACGCGAAACATTGCGCATGCCGACGGCATTACCGCGAGCGGCGCTGACAACGTCATCACGATCAATGGCGCCAGCGGAATCACCGGCACGAGTAGCAACGGCGTTATCTTTTCAGTGACGCCCAGCGCCGTAACCATCGCCGGAGTAAGTGGCATCACCGCGAGCGGCGCGGATGGAATCACCATCAGCGGGGCTGACAGTTTTGTGCTGACTGGTGTGGCGGCTTTGATGGCGGCCTTGAATGGCGCCGGAGTCAACACCGGGATTGCCAACGTCGATCCGGAACTCGCGGTGTTACTGGATCGCGCCACCGATGACAGCAACATCGATGCGGTCATCGTTTATCGTGCGATGCCGACTGACGGCGACATTGCGGACCTGCAGGAGATCGGTGTGCTGGGTGGGACGCGCTATCGCGCCTTGCCGATGGTTTCGGTGACGACATCGAAGACCAGGCTGATGGCAATCTCGCATCTGGCGCACGTGCGTTCGATTTACGGCAATCGCACCTTGCAATGGAACCTGGACGTAGCGTCACGTAATACAATTGGCTCTGACCGAGTTCGTCGCAACACCGAACTGACAAATTTAAATCAAGGGACTCCAGTGACCGGAAAAGGTGTCACTGTGGCAGTGCTCGATACCGGGGTGGACGGTACGCACAGCGATATTTCCGGTCGCGTGGTGCAGAACGTGAAGCTAGCCGACACGCAGAGTCTGGGCGTTGGTTTCAATTACCCGGTTGTTTCGCCTAATATGCCGGACACCGATCAGGTTTACGGACACGGGACCTTCGTGGCGGGAGTTATCGCCGGCAATGGCCAGCAGTCCGGCGGCAAATACGCCGGTGTGGCTTCGGGCGCGAATATTCTGGGTCTCAGCGCAGGTGACGCTAGCCTGTTCTTCATTCTTTCCGGGCTCGATTATCTGCTCGCGAACGCGCAAGCCTTCAACGTCCGCGTCCTGAATTGCAGCTTCTCTGCCAACACAGTTTTTGACATCAACGATCCGGTGAACATTGCGACAAAGATGCTCACCGATGCCGGTGTTAACGTGGTCTTCTCTGCCGGCAACACCGGCCCGGGTGCTGATTCGCTGAATCCCTATTCCGTTGCGCCCTGGGTTATTAGCGTTGGCGCGACTGACTACACGGGAAAATTGGCCGATTTTTCGGCGCGCGGTGAATTCGGCAGTCCGCTGTTCCGCCCAACCTTGGTGGCGCCTGGCGTCAGGAATGTTAGCTTGCGTCCTTCGACGCTCGTATCCGTGACGACCGCGAGTGGCTCGGCCGACGACGTCTCGCAACTCAGCGCGACTGAACTCCCGTTCTACACGACGGGCAGCGGCACCAGCTTCTCTGCGCCGCAGGTCGCCGGCGTGATTGCGTTGATGCTCGAAGCAAATCCGCAACTGACGCCCGCGCAGGTGCGCGACATCCTGCAACGGACATCGACGCCTTTGCCTGCGTACTATGTTTACGAAGTCGGCGCGGGCATGTTGAATGCTCCGGCGGCGGTGCTGGAAGCGGCTTTCCCGCAGAGACACTTTGGTTCTTGGCGCGGTGCCGCATTTCAGAATCAGGTTCAGTTCGTGCAAAGCTCGCCGCAAACATTCACCGGTTCCGCGACCTCTGGCTCAGCCGCAGATTCAGCCTTAACAGTGCCGGCGGATACCGTGCGCGCTTCGCTACAGATTGCCTGGGGTCTCACGTCGGTGAATCGCCTCAGCCTGGCTCTCTTGGATCCAACCGGAACACAGCAAGCGATTGCTAACGCCAAACCGGCTCCGGGACTCACTGGCCGTCGACAGCGCTCGTCGGTTGATTCGCCGGCGCCCGGAACGTGGACGGCGCGGGTCACAAATGTTGCAGGAAGTACTTCAACGTCGGGTACCGGTGACCTCGTCACCATTAACGGAACGCCCGTGACGAACACGACGACCGGTGGCGGCGCCAGTCCGCAGTCTTTTTATGGAGTTTTCCAAACGGTATCGGCTCGATACGCGCAGTTGAACGATCTCAACGGGCTGGATAGCTCGTCAGTGAATGAGATCAACCAGAGCTTCCGTTCAATGCTGATGGCGCCGATCGGTTCGCGTTTCCGGCCCAGTTTCGCTGTCACGCGCGCAGACTTTGCCAAAGCCATGGTGATGGACGGCCGTGTTCCGCAGTACTTGCCGGGCGCCTCGAGCTATCCGGACGTGCGCGACAAAGCGACTATGCTGTTCGTGGCGAGCGCGCAGGCATCACCAAGTGGCGCGCTATTCCCATCAATTACTGCCGGCTCGAACTTTCAGCCCGATGCAGTGGTCGATCGATTGACGGCGGCAGTTGCACTCGTTCGAGCGGCAGGTTTGAGGCAACAGGCTGAGTCGGGAACTTACACGCTGTCTTACGCTGATGCTCTTTCGATTCCGTCTTCACTGCGCGGTTATGTGGCGGTGGCGGTGCAGAATGGACTGATCAAGACGAGCCCCTCGACTTTCAATCCGGCCGGAGCTTTCACGCGGCTGGATTTAGCGCACGCGATGTCCCAGCTCGCAGGCATGCCTCTCCAGTAATTCTCAGATCAAGCGGCCGTAATAAACTTCAGTGTTGTAATCGAAAGCGACCAGACCAGCGGTCTGGTTCGTATCGAACACTTTGCGTAGCTCAGCGACCATCGGTTCGTAATTCAGGTCGCCCGGCTGCGGCGCGTAAGACGCTGAGAGCGTTCGACCCTTCAATCCTTCAAAGTCAAAAAACTGCTGGAACTCGAATTGGGCGCGTTTGCATACGTCCGGTGAAAAAAACGTTTCAACATGAGTGTCCTGGATCTCGCGCCGCACGTCGCGATAGTCAGTCCCGTAGCGCAACAGCGCTTCATGATATCCGCTGAGAAGCGGCGTTTGTTCCGGCCGGTAACCATTCCACACGATGACGACCCATCCTTGGGGTTTCAGAATCCGGGCAAACTCTGCTCGCGTTTTTTCGCGATTGAACCAGTGAAAGGCCTGGCCCACGGTAACAAAGTCAATCGTCTGACTTGCCAGTGTCGTATTTTCCGCCGTCCCGTCGATGCTCGTGAAGTTTGCGTAGGGCGCAAGGAGGTTTTCGCCGGCCGCGCGCATTTCGGCATTCGGCTCGACACCGAAAACGCGATTTCCGTTTTTCAGGAAGAGTTCAGCCAGAAATCCCGTTCCCGAGGCGACATCGGCGACGATCGAATCAGGCGTGAGGCCGCATTCCGTTGCCAGGAGCGGAATAATCCCAGATGGATAGCGCGGACGATACTTCAGATAGTTTTCAACTCGATTTGAAAAGCGTTTGGTGGGATCGAACATGTGACCTAGCGAGGATGGTCTTGGCTCTCAATCAGCTCGTGTAATTGTTGGCGTTGCTTATCATCGTCAATCGCGAAGGCCACGCTGAAGCCGGTCATCTGGTGAAAGAAGGCGACCTTCCCGCGCAGCGGTAGCCACGCGCCGGACGGAAGTTGGATCAAAAGGCTCACCATTTCGCCGACGTCCACTGCGCCGGTGGTGTTTACAAAGCAGCCGCTCGGACTGAGATCTTCGATGCGGCCTTCGTGCGCGCCCGAAATGGCGTGCCATCTCGCGGAAAGATTAGTCGGGACACGGTCGCTGGATCTTTTTTCGTCGTTCATGAGTTCGATTAAGCCGTCGGGATTGCGCTGCGCGTTTGGTAATACTTGGTGAAAGCCCTGAATCCCAGCAGCACCGCCACGATAAACGCAAACGTCATCGGCAGCCGCACGTCGGATTTTACCAACATGTAATAGTGAAGCACACCCAAAATTCCAGCCGCGTACACCACGCGATGCAAAAGCGCCCAACGCTTGCCGCCAAGCCGCTTAATCATCGCATTCGTTGAGGTAATCGCCAGCGGCAACATCAGGAAGAATGCGGCCATGCCAATGGCGATGAATCTTCGAGTAGCGATGTCCCCAGGAATAGTGGTGAAGCGAAAGAAGCGATCAAACGCGACATACGTCAGGAGATGCAGACAGCCGTAGAAGAAAGCAAATAACCCCAGCATTCGCCGAAATCGCACCAGCCAGTTCAAACCGAGGATGCGCCTGAGTGGACTGACTGCCAGCGTTAGCATCAGAAAGACGAGGGTCAGCATGCCGGTCGTACGCGTTACGAATTCGAGCGGATTAGCGCCGACCTGCTTGCGCCACACGTCCCATAGCAACAACACCAGCGGGACGAGCCCGTTTACCAGAAGAACAACTTTTGCGAACCGCGTGTCTTTCATACTCAAAAATCAGTCCGCAAATCCATTCCTGCGTACAAATTCCCGACCTGTTCAGCATATCCATTGAACAAGAGGGTTGGCCGTGAGCCGAATTCCCCGATGCGGTGTTCCCTCCGCTGGTCAAACCGCGGATAAATGATGTTCGGATTCACGTTCGAATAGAAACCATAGTCGCTGGGTGACTCGATGTTCCATGTAGTAGGCGGTTGATCTGCTACCAAAGTGATTTTCACAATCGACTTAATGCTCTTGTATCCATATTTCCACGGCACAACCAGGCGAATCGGCGCGCCATCCTGAGGAGGTAAGGACTGACCGTAGAGCCCAGTGGCGAGGATCGTCAGTGGATGCATCGCTTCATCCAGGCGCAAACCTTCGACGTAAGGCCAGTCGAGCACGCCGGTGTTCTGATTCGGCATCCGGCTGGGATCGAGCAGTGTCTGAAATGCGACGTACCTGGCGGATGAGAGCGGCTCGACGCGATTGAGCAGCGCATTCAGCGGAAATCCGACCCACGGAATCACCATTGACCAGCCTTCAACACAACGGAGACGGTAGATGCGTTCTTCCTGCGGCGCCATCTTCAGCAAATCATCAATATCGAAAGTCTTTGGTTTGTTGACCAGGCCTTCGACAGCGACTTGCCATGGACGCGTCACAAATCCGCGCGCGGCAGAGGCGACGCCACCCTTTTCCGTATCGAACTCATAAAAATTGTTGTAGTTCGTAATGTCGGCGAAGGAGGTGAGACCCTCATCAGTACGAAAACCTTTACGCATCGCTTCATCAGTCGGCGGCGTGACGAGATCGGCGATCTTCGGCCGCTCGTCCGTGACTGGGGAAGGCGGATTGATTCTGCGATACAGAAAGCCGGTGGCCGCGACGGAACCAGCGATAACAGCGCCGCGCAAGAACAAGCGGCGATTGAAGTACACATGTTCCGGCGTTATTTCGTTGGCCGGTATCTTGGGCAGCTCGTCAGTTGGCATCGGACCTCGATTAGATTCTAAGCGAAGAATCGGCTTGTATGAACTATCCGCAGCGTTTACTATGCCGCGGCTGTGCTGACCTCCACTTTCGTAAGACTTTAGATGCAGGAATCGACCACGCCCGCCGCCGCTGAAGATCATCGACCCGCACTGGTTGCCGGATTCCTCGGCTGGACGCTCGACGCTTTCGATTTCTTTCTGGTCGGACTCTCACTGACGGCGATTGCTGCCGAATTCCATAAAACCGACGCAGAGATAGCTCTCACTATTACGCTAACGCTGGCCTTTCGTCCCGTCGGTGCGTTCATCTTTGGCTTGTTAGCAGACCGGTACGGACGACGGTTGCCGCTGATTATTGATCTTATTTTCTACTCGCTGATCGAGGTCTTATCTGGATTGGCGCCAAATTACACCACCTTTTTGATTCTGCGCGCACTGTTTGGCATCGGCATGGGCGGCGAGTGGGGCGTCGGCGCGTCCCTGGCAATGGAGAAAGTGCCGCCCAAGCTTCGCGGCGTTCTGTCGGGACTGCTTCAGGAAGGCTACGCCACCGGCTACCTCCTGGCTGCGCTCTGTTATTTCTTCGTTTTTCCGCGCTGGGGCTGGCGACCGATGTTCTTTATCGGCGGATTGCCGGCGCTTCTGGCGATTTACGTGCGCTTGCATGTGAAGGAATCAGAAGTCTGGCAAAAGACAAAACATGAAAGTTGGGGTCAGCTCGGTCGGGGAATAGCATCGCATTGGAAACTGTTCATCTATCTTGTGCTCCTCATGATGATGATGAACTTTGTTTCACATGGCACTCAGGATTTGTATCCGACACTGCTGAAACGCGCGTGGCATTTCGCGCCGCAGAAGGTTGCTGTAGTAACCGCGTTTACTATGGTCGGTGCGATCAGCGGTGGACTGCTGTTTGGCTATCTTTCAGATCGCATTGGTCGCCGCAAGTCGATGATTATCGCTTTGGTACTGGCCATGCTGGTAATTCCCCTTTGGTCATTATCGCCAGTGCTCGGACTGTTACTTGTTGGCGGCTTCATCATGCAGTTCATGGTTCAGGGAGCCTGGGGAATTATTCCGGCACACCTCACTGAATTATCGCCAGATTCAGTGCGCGGGTTTCTACCGGGTTTCGCATACCAATGTGGCGTACTGCTGGCAGGATCAGTAGCGTACATTCAAGCCGTCTTCGCCGCGCGTACCAGCTATCCAATAACGATGGCACTCACGACGCTAACTGTGTTAATCGGTGCTGTGATCATCACAGCTGTGGGCCGTGAGAAGCGCGGCATTCATTTTGGTGAAGTAGATATTCCCGAATGAATTATCTCTCTTCAGACAATCATGGCTGGCTATTCAGGAACTCCACTCGTCAAGAAACTGGGAATCAAAGAAGGGTTTAGTATCCGCATCGTCAATCCTCCTACCGGTTTTGAGCAACAATTGGAACTGCCGGAAGGCGTGACGATAAGTGGAAAATCAAAGAAGCCACTCGACTTTGTCTTACTGTTTGCGCAAAGTCAGCGTGCGCTCGAGAAGGAATTCTCGCGCCATGCCGCGACACTTACTCCGGCAGGAATGCTTTGGATCTCGTGGCCGAAAAAAACATCAGGCGTACAAAGCGATCTCGACGAGAACATTGTCCGCGATATCGGGCTCGCGAAAGGCATGGTTGATGTAAAAGTGTGCGCGGTTGATGAAGTCTGGTCGGGTCTAAAATTCGTCTTTCGTTTGAAAGATCGCCCACAGAAATAAGGAATTCTCCACTAGTTCACAGCCTCCACAGTGATCCACAGCCTCTGTGAAAAACATGTGGATGTCTAAGCCCCGGCGAACATAACCGTCACGCAGGCAGTTGTTTAGAGCGATTTGCACAACAAAGCAGCATTCACAGACCGTGAACTATTGAGACGGGTAATGAGATTTGAAATGAACTGTGGCAAATGCCGAAGTTTGGACGTTCCGAACGCTTGGAACGACGTGTTGTACGCGAATCGCCGGCACTTATCGATCCGCTTTACAACCGCTTAAGCACTATGCCGGCAAAGGCCAAACCGCCGCGCAGATCAGGCCGACAGCAGAATTGAAATCACGACGTGATTCGCGATTTGATCACGTAGCGATGATAGCTCGCGCGCGCGAGAAAAAGCGACAGCCACTAATAGTAGGCCCACGTACGAATCAATCGAAGGTGTTGCGCGAAACATGAGGCGAACGCTTTATGTATGGCAATCGATGTTCGAGTTTGTTGGCCTTTAAGCCCACTGATTGATGCAAACTTGAACGATCTGAAAGTGCAATAGAAAAGCACACGACAAAACTCATCTTCTAACTTGGATGAACACAGATGTTGCGTTTTGTTTTCTCTTCGCGCCTCATGTTTTTAGTCGAAATAATTTCTCAACAACAAACGATCGCGATCGTTCAATTTAGAAGTTGCAAAAAAAATCTTACTCAATATAATTCCAGTCCCTCGCTGATTGAGATAGGCGCTTCGGAGATCGAGTTGACGAGAGTGATTTGCAGTTAGCAGCACTTATAATTACCTCGCACGTACCGTCAGCCACATAGCGACCTAATCCTCACGCGTTGCCCTTGAACGCGACGAAGTGAGTGAGGCTTCTGCCGTATTCGATTCTTCAGAAGCAGAAGTCGCCAGGAACGATTAGGCTCACCGAGGGCTCATCGTCACTTTCCAATCGGGACGGGGTTCGAACCAGGGCACAAAGCGGCTTGGCTGCTGGAGGGTCTGCGGGAAAGGTTTCGCTCGGTTAAGGTCGAGAGCACTGAAAGATGACAATGGCAGCAGAAGCAACAGCACTCGAATTGAAGCGATGTCCTCGCTGCGAAGAGTCGCTGCCGCTCTCAGAGTACGGTGTGTGTCGCGCGCGCAAAGATGGATTGAATCTTTATTGCAAGCGTTGCATCCGCCAGAAGATTGCCTTGAGCCGTCAGGCGCTGCGTGAATACAAATCAGCTCGCAACAAGCATGTCAGCAATGCTACCAAAACGCGCATTACTCTCGACGGCAAGGCCGGGTTCTCACCGCGTCGCATTGCGCGGATGCTGCGAAAACTTTCACCCGCGGACCGCGTGCGTGAGGCAATTCGCTGTGGCGCGCGCACGCAAAAGGAGATCGCCCACGTCACCCGCCTGCCCAAGGACGAGGTTTGCGACGCGCTCGCAAATTTGCTGCTTTGGACGCGGGAAATTCGCACCCAAATCGTCAATCACCAACGCATGTACTTCGTAAACGAAGCAATGCAGGAGCTGCAAAAAGCAGCGGACACCAACCCAAAGCGAGGCCTGACGCCATCGTTCAGCTCGGTCGGCGTGCTCATGCCCGGCCGTAAGCCGTCGGCCAAAGGCAAAAAACGCGCGGCTAAGACGTGGGCGTCCAAAACCAGGACGGGCTGAAGCCGTCGATCCCCGAAAAGCGCAACCTTAATCCTCAAAAGCGGCGAGAACTTCCTCCGCGTGCTCGTCCGGCTTTACCTTATCGAAGATCTTCTTGATTTTACCCTTTTCGTCGATCAGAAAAGTCATTCGATGGTTTCCCATGTACTCACGACCCATGAATTTCTTTTTGCCGTAGGTGCCATAAGCGTCTGAGACTTTTCTTTCAGTGTCGGCGAGAAGTCGAAACGGTAAATCGAATTTCTGCGCAAATTTCTGGTGTGACTTTTCGTTGTCGAGCGACACACCCAACACCTCAATGCCACGCCGCTTGAATTTCGAGAACGAATCGCGGAACGCGCACGCTTCCTTTGTGCATCCCGGCGTGTCGTCTTTGGGATAGAAATACAACACGACTTTTTTTCCGCGCAGATCCTTCAACCGAACGGTGTTTCCATTTGCGTCCGGCACGGCGAAATCCGGCGCCTTGCCGCCTTCTTTGAGTTTTGCCACGAGTGTCGCGATCCTTTGTTTTTAGATTTAGAGTTAGAATTCTAGCGAACGCAACCAAAAATCAAAAACGACGAGGGATCTCAATATGGCTGCAGTCAAGGGAAATTACTGGTTGGTTAAGCAGGAACCCGAAGATTATTCATGGGACGATCTGATGCGCGACAAAAAGACGGCCTGGACTGGTGTCAGAAATTTCCAGGCGCGCAACAATCTTCGCGCGATGAAAGTCGGCGATTCGGTTTTGTTCTACCACTCTGGCAAAGAGAAGAGCGTTGTCGGTATCGCTGAAGTAGCAAAAGCCGCGTATCCCGATCCCACCGCGGATGACGATTCGTGGATTGCGGTCGACATCAAGCCAGTAAAAAAGTTAGTCAATGCAGTCTCACTTGCCGACATAAAAGCCAACGCAAAGCTGCGCGACTTGTTATTGGTGCGGCAATCGCGTTTGTCGGTGATGCCGGTATCGAAAGAAGATTTCGATGAGATTGTGAGAATGAGTCGGGCGTGATCCAACTCTATGCCCGCCTGATGAACTTCGCTGCCAACCAGCCAACTGGAACCAGGATGGCGAGATGAATCCAGTCATATCCGCCTGTGGTAGTCCCGCCAAAATGGTTGCTGATCATGAGGAAAACAACCGGAACAGCCAAAAAAGTGTTCTGTTTGGAACGAAGCTTCGCCTGGGCCGCGAGTTTTTCGTCAGGCTTTTGACCAGCTTTAATAGCCTCAATCATCTTTCTTTGCGCCGGCAAAATGCGCATCCAGACGTTCGCCGCCATGATCGTGCCGAACAACGCCCCCACATGAATGTAGGCGGCTCGTCCACTGAAAACACGGGTCAGCCCATACGCCGTTGCGACGATTAAGACGTACGCGATAACCGCAAAAAGCTTTTCGTTTCGGCCGAGCGGCGAAATCATCAGCAGGTCATAGACGACCCACCCGACAATCAAAGTTCCCACGCCTATGCCGACAGCCGTCCATACGCTAATGTCGGCCACATCGTGATCGATCAACGCGCCGCCGCCGAGGTAGTAGATAATGATCAACAGCGCGAAGCCGCTCAGCCAGGTTGTGCCGGCTTCCCATTTGAACCAATGAAGCTTGCGCGAAAGTTCGTCCGGGACTTTCCGTTTCTCGACCACGTAGAAGCCGCCGCTGTGCACCATCCAAATCTGCGCCGGCTTGCCCACATTGGCGACGGCTTTCTCTTCTTCAGTGAGCCGCGCATCGAGCCAGGTAAAGTAATAGGTTGTGCCGACCCACATGATGCCTGCAAACACATGCACCCAGCGGGCGATGAAATTTAGCAATTCACTGATAATGGGATTGATCATTATGTGGCACAGACTTCACTCTGTGGGTCGCTAATGATAATCACAGACTGAAGTCTGTGCTACTAGCTTCCGCGATAGGTCGAATAACCAAACGGGTTTATCAACAGCGGCACGTGATAATGTTCGGCAGCTTCGATCAAGAAAGTTACGGTAACCTCAGGATAGAAACTCTGCTGATTTAGCGTCTTGAAGTATTTCGCAATCGCAAACACCAATCGATAGGTTCCCGGCGTCAATTGCGAGTCACTCAAGACAAATTCCTTGATGCGGCCATCAACGTCGGTTTCGGCTTCCGCCAGCCGTGACCAGCCTTCGCCCGCGTTCAAACGTTCGAGAGCGACACTCACACCGCCGGCCGGCCGGCCGCGGGATGTGTCCAGGATGTGCGTGGAGATCGTGCTCACGTTTCCAAAAGTTTCTGCAGCCGTAGTTGGGTTATCTTGCGTTGCTCTTCCGCGGCGATTCGCATTTCTGTGCCGGCGTCGTTCCCTAATCGCTCGGTGAGCGAGGTTAAAATCTCGTCAGCAGACTTTCCGCTGGCGCAAATGATGAAGATGAATCCAAACCGCGTCTCGTAGAGTTCATTTCCCTGCGCAATTGCTGTCTTTGTTTCGTCGTCGGCTTGCTGGGCCTGCGATTGCTCCTGGGCTGACCAATTCGCAGCCTGTGGCGACTGAGTGGCAGCGGCTTTGCGCTCGCCGATTTTCGGATGCGCGCGGAACGCTTCCAGCCAATCGGTTTCGCTTAAGGACTGCCAGGCTTCATTAGCCTTCGTCAGTAGCAACTCGATACTGCTGAAAGGTCGCGCCTCAGTCATCGCCTTTGCCCAGCGTCTCGCGCCGCAGCATTTTAAGAACTCAGCTTCAGCCTCACCCGCGGATAGCTGATTTAGGCGCCTAATCGATTGATCCATTTTTCCATTGATTCATTGATTCAATGGGTCAATGAATCAATCTCCGATCGTTCCGTACACCCGCAATCTACTCACGCCGCCGTCCGGAAAAATGTTGAAGCGCACATGCGAAGCGATGCCGGCGTCCATCACTTCATCAAAGAAATGGCGTGTGTGCGCCTGCAGCTTGGTCCGCGCGAGTAAAGGTTTCCACGTGAAGTGAGCATCCTCCAGCGTTTCAAGCGGCACGTCCGGCGCATTGCAACTCTCCAGCGAGCAGCTCTCCGGAAAATTTCCTTTGAACCAGGAGGTATCGACCTCCAGGCGTCGTACGCGGCCCGGCGATCCCAGTCGAATGATCGTCCAATCATGTCCCGGTCCGCGCCGCCTTTTGGTTTCCCAACCATCACTCATATTCGCCGCGCGTCCCGGCATGATCAGATTGTGACGATGACCAAAAAACATATCACTGCATGACAGCACGCGCCCGCCGTTTTCAACCGCTGCCAGATCGAGCTCACCGCCGATTTCGCGCAGACGGTTCCATTGGGGTGCGACCTCGCCATAAACGCGGAGGCGGGCGACGCCGCCGTCCGGATAGATCCTGAAACACAAATGAGTCCAGCGCTCATCACTCGTGATCGAAAATGGATTTTCAGAATCGCCGTTCAGGTTCGACTTGGGCAGAATTTCGATCCATTGCTGCGCTTCATCGAGCACTTGCTCTGTGGTTGGCAATCCATCCATGGCGCAAGCTTCCAACGAACATTGTTCGGGATAATTGCCTTTGAAATGCGCAGTGTCCACCACCACGCCACGAACGATGCCCGGCAAACCGAGTCTGATGACACACCAATCGAACCCCGGCGTGCGGCGTCGGCGGCTTTCCCACCCGTCCATCCATTTGCCTAGATCCGTGTATTTGCCTTCGATGAAAATCGCCGGGGCGGGTTTCAGCAGGTTCTCTTTCGGCGCAAAGAAATCGTCATTGGCAAACAGAACAGTTCCGCCAAGGCGTTCCGACGCCAAATCAATTAGGTCAGTAAAGTCCATACTTTGCGTTCCTTTGCAACTTGGCGACTTTGCGAGAAGCTGCCTCACGCAAAGCCGCAAAGCTCGCAAAGACTAATTTCTCGGTCGCAAGATGACGCGACCACACGCCGTGGAAAACTTCGCGCCATCATAAACCATTCGGCCACGCACAAAAGTTTTTTCTACCACGCCGCGTAAGACCTCGCCATTGTATGGTGTTAGTTTGTGCCGGTGATGCAGCATTGATGGCTCGACTTTGAATTCGCGATCCGGGTCCCAAATGATGAGGTCAGCGTCCGCGCCTTCTTTAATTGCACCTTTAAGGACCTCGAGTCCAACTTGCTTAGCCGGTTCGTGACAAAGCCACTTCGTCAAATCTTCGATTGTGAATCCGCGCCGGCTCGCCTCTGTCCAAATCAGCGGCAGGCGCAACTGCAAAGAGGATATGCCGCCCCACGCATTCATAAAGTCGCCCTGCTCGCGAAGTTTCATGTCCGGTGGACAGGGAGAATGATCGGAAACCACAAAATCGATCGTGCCGTCTCTCAAAGCGTCCCAGAGCCGCTCGCGATTCTCCCGCTCGCGAATCGGCGGACAGCACTTGAATTCCGTGGCGCCATCGCGAATTTCTTCCGCGGCGAAGTGCAGATAGTGCGGGCAAGTCTCCGCGGTGATGGCCAACCCCGATCGCTTCGCCTCGCGTAGCATTGTCAAAGCATCGGCGGACGAATGATGCACGATGTGAACGCGGCACCCAGTTTCGCGGCACAGCCGAGTCATTAGGTCTACTGCTTCGTTTTCGGCCTGCCGCGGACGCGACGCAAGAAACGTTTTGTACGATTGAGTTGGCGAATCGCTCAACGCTTGGCAACACGCCTCAACTGGTCCCGGCAACTCGGCATGAACGATCAGCAGTGCGCCTAACCTGGCCAGCTCAGGCATCGCTTCGCGCAGATCCGCTTCAGTGACATTTGGAAATTCGTCCACGCCCGAATGAATCAGAAAACATTTAAAGCCGGCGACCCCGGCCTCCCATAACTTCGCCAATTCGCTCGTGTTTCCCGGTACTACGCCGCCCCAGAAACCTACGTCAACGTGCAATTTTTCCCGGGCCGCTTCCAGTTTTTCTTGCAAAGCATCGAACGTGGTTGTCGCGGGGATCGAATTCAAAGGCATGTCGACGATCGTCGTCACCCCACCCGCGGCGGCTGCGCGCGTGGCCGTCTCAAAGCCTTCCCATTCCGTTCGCCCGGGTTCGTTGACATGCACGTGCGTGTCGATCAGCCCCGGCATAACGACCGAATCGAAGGCTTCGATCACCTCAAGCGCCGTCGCAGGCACGTCTTCGTAAATTGAAATTGAAGAGATGTAACCGCGCGTGATATGCACCGACGCCGGACCGACACCGTGTTCCGTTACTACCCGGCGTCCACGGATCACTAGTTCGACCGCGTGCATTTCAGGCGGCCCAACTCTGCGGCGGTGGCGGCGGCGGATATTGTTCGAACTGGCCGGCGTCCGGGAAAACTCGTCGATAAGCAACGGCCTGTGACGCTATAGCAATGGGCAGATAAAAGTAGACCCCGACAATACAGGCCAGTAGACCGACAATGCTGAAGAGCGCATTCAAAAGCATCAGGCCCAAAATCCCTCCTATGTTGGCTCGGCCCGCTTTAATGCTAAGTTTCACCGCATCGAGTCCTGACATCTTGCGATCGGCCACCAGCGGAAATGCGAACATGAAGAAAATCTCGACGAGGATACTGACGGCGATGATGACGACCGCAAAAAGCAGTTCGAATCCGAGAAGCGTGAAGACAAACTGGGGCGAGTCGTCAGCGCTGGACCTGCCACGCGGCATCGCCGCCATCATTGCGAAAATGAAAATGTAGTAGGGAATCAGCACTATGAAAATCGGGATCATTTTCACGACGGCCACAATCAGACCCGGCACGAATAGATCGAATCCCTTAAACAACAATCCAAAGTCGACCGGCTGATTTCTTTGTCGTTGCTGCAAACATAAAAAAATTCCGACCATCATTGGGCCGAGCAAAACCACAGGCACCAAGCCGCCGATCAGTATGCCGACCAGCGTGATGCCAAAGAACAACCAGTACTCGTCCTTTATTAGCGCCCAGCCTTCCTTGATGCACTCCATCGGCGCGACAACGCCACGATTGAATTCAGTTGGGTTTGGGGTCATTGCTCTGGTCTTCCGTCACTGTGCGAGATTTATCACGGCCGCGCCGTGACCCGCAAGAGTTTTTACTGTGCGGCAGCAGCCGCGGTCGTAGTGCGCAACCAACCAGTATTGACGATGAAAGCTTGCACTTGCTCTGTGATCGCATCAGCGTACATGACTGCGCCCTTGCGATTCGGATGGGCGATTGCCGCCAGCCGGCAGATCATGAGGCTGTCCTTGCGCCCGCGTTTTTGATCTTCAGTCTCTCCAGATTTCTTTCCGAAAAAATCTTCACACATAGACGAACGCTGGCTGCGCACTTCGTCGTTGGCGTGCAGACTTACCTTTCCGAGCGTAAGCACCGCCAGCATTTTTCTCGCCGTCGTGGCATCGAAACCCCACAGACGCGATTCACGCGCGGCAAATGCGTGCTCCGGCAGAAACGGTATGCGCGCGAATGAGACGCGTTGGCGCGACGCTCTGCCGGCAAGTTCCGCGTTTGTCTTCGCTACCGCGTCCATCAAAGCGCGATTTGATGCTTCGTACCACGCATTAGAAATGGCCGTCAGCCGATCGAGGAGTTCCTTGTCACTTGGTCTGCGCGCTTCAGGGGTAAGCGCCGCGTAAAACATTTTCGCCAGCGTGCGCATGAACAGATCGCGTGATGTCTTCCCGGAAATAACCGGATAGTAGCCGGTCACGACAATATGCGCGTTCGGAAACGACGAGGCGACTCGGGACAGCAGCGCCTCCACCGGTGCGCCGCACTTTTCCTGCGCCAGCAACTCGATGTTTTGGCTACTGTTGCCGGCGTTAAGAAATCGGCGCGCATTCACATCGTTGATACACCCGTCGACCAGGACCAAATCGATCTGCGAAGGATCGCCGATCACCCTCACTGCGTCATCGATCTGATCATGCAGAGTGGGCCACGCGCTGTTTACTTCGCCGTAAACCGTTAGTGATCGCGGCGGGGCAGTCCCGGCCGAGCCGATCACGGCCCCCGCGTGCGCCTCGACTTTCTCCTTAACCGTGACGTGTTGCGTCTGCTCCAACCAATTCTTCACGAGAAACCAGGATTTGTGCTCAGTCTTCAGCCCCTGTCCCCAAAGAATCGAATCGCCCAACACCAGCAGGTTGAAGTCGCGCGGCGCGCTGCGGTCTGTTGCGGGCGCGGTCTGACCGTGGATCGCCGTGGAAAAAGCGAAAACAAGAACGGTCACCAGCGTGATTTTGAATTTGGAGGGCCAGGCTAACTTCATGCGCGCTGGGGCGATTCTAGCGCAACAAAGTTTGCAGCGGCGAATTTAATTGATTTGATGACGATTATGGCTGCAGCTGCGAGAGAAAGTCTTTGAGCAGATTCAGAGAGACTTGCAGGCGGTAATTCTTCGTTGAACGTAGATCATCGATGGGAGAGATTTCGGCCGCCATGATGTTCATGGCGTCAGCGATCGCTTCGTCGCTCAGCCGGTGATTAATCAGCGCGGCTTCTGTTTTTGGACATCGCAGAGGGATCGGAGCGACGCTCCCCAGCGCGATCCGCATGTGATCGATACGTCCGTCGCTCACGTCGGCCACGCCCGCAAAACAGATTTTAGAAATGGCTTGTGCTTTTCGCGTACCAACTTTTCGGTAGTAATGCGTGAGTGTCTGCGCGCGGCGCGGCAAGTGAATAGCCTTCAGCAACTCGGCGGGCCGAATATCCATCTGCTTATAGCCCTGGTGGAACTCGGAGTATTGAATCCGCCGAGCGCCGCTTTTCGAAACGAATTCCAATTCAGCATCGTAGGCGAGCAAAGCAGGTGGCGAGTCGGCTGCCGGTGAAGCGTTCACGATGTTCCCTCCGAGCGTGCCGCGATTTTGAATAGCAATGCCGCCGGTTTCACGCGCCGCCTGGCATAACATCGGAAAATCTCGCTGCAACTCCGGATGTTCCTGAACTTCGGTATAGGTCGTGAGCGCCCCCAGCGTCACGTAATCATTTGCCACTTCGATTCCACGCAGCTCGTCCAGATGCCAAATGTTGACGTAGTTTTTGTGCGAGAGCTTACCGGCTTCGAGCAGCACCATCAGATCAGTGCCCCCGGCTAAAGGCTTCCACTTGCCGTTGTTTTGCGCGATTAGATCGAGAACGCCGCTAAGGTTTGGCGGTGAGATTATCTCGTATGACGGAACATAGGCTCTCATCGAATTAGTCTGCCTGCGCGTTCGGCATTAAGATCGGCAGTTCGGAAATTTCCTTTTCACCGTGAATCTCAGCGCTCACCGATCTAATTATCGTCATCCTTCGTTCAGCATCGCCGAGTCCACATGCGAGCTTGAGGCGAGCAGTTACGGCTTTGGCAGACATATCAATCTTTGGCTTCTTTGTTGTCTTCATGACGGTTGACGCCCCTCTGTGACAAAGTGGTTCTTCTGGCACGCCCGCACCACCGACTCAAAAATCTTCATGTAGCCGGTGCAACGGCAGAGATTTCCCGCCAAGCCGTTGCGAATCTCGGCTTCAGTCGGATGCGGGACCCGCTCGAGCAAATTCACGGCCGCCATTACCATGCCGGGTGTGCAAATCCCGCATTGCGCGCCGCCGTAATCGATGAAAGCTTGCTGCACTGCGTGGAGTTGAGTCTCACTCGGCGCAATGCCTTCAATGGTTTTGATAGAGGCGCCGGCAACCTGCGCAACAGGTACCAAACAGCTGTTCACGATTTTGCCGTCGATGGTGACGGTACAAGCGCCACATTCACCTTCGCCGCAACCTTCTTTGGTGCCGGTAAGGCCCAACTGCTCGCGCAATACATCGAGCAGCCGCTCCATCGGATAGGCTTCGACAGTTCGCTCACGGTCGTTAACCACACAAGCTATTTTGACTTTAGCTGTCATGTCCGGCGCCACAAGGGCGCACAAGTGCGCCCGCTAAACAGTGTCCGCAGAGAGCATATCACGGAGAAAAAAGAGAAGGTCAGCGTTGACTGCGGGCGGAGGCCACCAGAGTGTCATGGTGGTCGAACGCCTGGACCAGCCAGTCGAACTTAGGTGATTTACCGATTGCGACAGTGGTCGGCGACAACATTCCGTTACGTGCACTCAATGATTTGTGCGGTCGACCGTTCACAAAGACGTCGACGTGAGAGATTCGCCTGCGCCGCTCGCGGGGCCGGACTCTTGAAGAAGCGCTAATACGCAGGGTGCGATTCTTCCCCGTTCCCGCCTGCACCGAAAGGTAATAGCACGGCTGACTTGCCAAAATGCGCGCAGCATGTCTGACCATGTCGACATTGTCTTTCATCACATCGTTTTTGGTCATGTAGTGACGATGATCGGGATTTATTCCGAGTTCCTCCAGGGGTCGGCCTTCGCTCTCGCCCACGCGCACGCTGCGACGCAGCGCTAAATCGAAAGAGGCGTTGCTGGGTAGAGGTTTGAACTTAGTCTTACCGCCGCGGCCCAGGACCTTGACCAGCTCGCCATATTCCCACTTGTTAGCCCCGCCGGCGCCGGTGTTATCGCTGGTCCCGAGAATTTTGCCGATCTTATGGTCCTGAAAGCCCGCCGCGAAAATGTCTGTGGTGCTATAGGACAGCGCGTCCGTGATCAGAATTACCGGACCGTAGTAAACCTGCCCGATCGCGTTGCACGACTCCTCTGATTGCAACGGGAAGCCCATGGAATAGATAGCGCCGGTTTGCACCGATTCCGAGATCGACGGAATCCAACGGGCCAGCTCGTAGCTCTTCGGGGCGCGTTGGCAAATTTCCAGGTTGAGCGACGTGTTAATGAATTCAAAGGGTTCGGGCTTGATGCGCCGCGGCGTGAAAAGCTGCAAAAGGCGCTCGCCCGCCCGAATATTTCCGCCCGGGTTGCCGCGCACGTCGAGAATCAAGCCTTCCTGCGGAAAATCTTCCGCCGTGATAACCCGCTGCACTTCCTTCACGAATTGATCGAAGTTGTTGTTGGTAGCATTGAAACTGAACAAGCGGACATAGCCATATTCCCGCCCGCCGACAATGCGAGTCTGCGGATAGAAATTTTGTTTGAAAGCTTGTTGTGCTTTGACGGCACGGGGCGGCGCGAAAAACATTTTCTTGAACTGATTAGTTTTCGCCTTCTTGATGTCAACGGCGGCGCGTTTATTTTCGGGCCCCGTGGCCGCAGGCTCGTCCGACGAGTCGTAGACAAACCATTCGAATCGCTGCGTCAGCTCCGCTCCCGACTTTGATCGATAGGTTAAGTCGACCCACTTTTCGTCGGGCGGCAACATCGCGTCCAGCGGGCGCACCGTCAGATTATCGAGTCCGCGCGCGAGTCGGGCTTCCGGATTGCTGCCCGCCTGGTTCTCGCCATTCAATTCAATCGCCCGCCGAATAGGCACACCGTTCCAATAGAGCGCTTCGACTCCTGGCAAAAAAGCTGCGCTCAACCCGGTCAGCGAGCTGGCCCCGGCCATCTCCCGCATCACGCGCGAAACCAAAAACTTCTCGCTGCGGCGCTGCTGGCTGCCTGTGAAGCATTGCTCAACCAGGAACGGAAGATAGGCCACCTGGAAAGCGAATGGATCCGGCAGGTAATAGGACGTGTGCACGTCGCGGAGCGAGGCGAATATCGCCAGCAGGCGGGTATGAAAACGCATCACCGGTTCAAGTTTGCTGCTCTTCGTCTCGAGACGATACTTCAGTAGTTTGAGTAGCTGAATCGGGTTGACCGCATGCATCGCCTGCTTGAGCGGCAAATGCACGTAATTCATTTCGAGCAGCAACAACGCCTGCTCGACAATTCGCAAGCGTTGCTCGCGACTCAAGTGACTGGTACGTTCGGCTGACTTTAAAAACTTCGTCAGCGGTGTCATCAAGTCGGCGCGCTCGATGTCATGGAACTTCTGACCCGAACCAGTTAGCTGATCGGACATAGTTGTGAGATAGGGTGGTACAAAATGCGGCTGGCGCTGTCGTCTCAACTTTGCGAAACGTCAGCGCCACCGGTTTTTGTTTTTGCGCGGCAACTATCTTTTCTTGGCCGCTTTCTTCTTGGCTGGTTTCTTGGAGGGTTTTTTACGTCCGCCGCTGCCGCTGCCGGGATCGTCACCAAAAAGAATGGTCGAAGGGAAAGTCATGTTGGTTTCTCCTTTTCTCTGAGCTGAGTTGTTTTCAGTTCACGCTAACGTATTTGCGCCAGCTGTTTTCGGTACATCTGAATGTCGGGTCGTCGCAGATAGCTTTGATAGCTTTCAGCGCCCCACATCTGTTGCAATGCATTGCACGCCGCGTCGGCTTGCTCCGCATAATTATGCGCGGCCGACTTGTCTCCCAAGAGGTCACTCGCGCGTGCCGCAATCAGGAGCGCGCGCCATTCTGAATCTTTCTGACCCGATTGTCCAAATATTTTTTGCGCCTCCAGCGCTGTGGCGAGGGCAGAGGCCGCGTCTTTGTTGAGGAGCATTGTTTCGGCCAGCGCCAGTTGTGCGCTGGTGATTAGCGGGCGAGATTTCAAGCCCTGCGCTGCCGCGAGAGCTTCTTCGCAAAGCTGCCTTCCCTGTGGCGCCGAGCCGGAGAGTGCCTGCGCCAGGCACAACGTTGTTTTTGCGTGAACCGCCGTGTCCGGAATTTTCTCACTTAAATCCAACGCAAGCTGCGCCTCGTTCTTGGCTTCCGCATATTGAATTTGACTCATGGCCATCCTGGCTCGGATGATGTGCACCCAGACCAGCACCGTCTTGATTTGCGCTTCCTTTTTGTTCGCCAATTCAAATGCAGCATCGAGCGCCGCCCGCGCCTCATCGTATCGTCCTAACCGGCTGAGAAAACTGCCGCGATTCATTTGATCGGAAGCCATCAACCGTTCTGAGTGATGTGCTTCATCAATCTTGAGCTTCTCTTCAAGGTGTGCCAGCGCTTCGGTGAATTTCTCCTGATTGGAACCAAGCAGAAGGGCCATGTTCATGTGCGAATCGGCGATGCCCGACTCGTCGCCGGCCTGCTTCACCAACTCGTTTTGTTCCTGGAAAAACTTCAAGGCAGTCGCATCTTCTCCCTTATCCTGATACACGCGGCCCAGCAACGTCAGCGCCAGCGAAGTCTCGCGGCGATAGCCGGCTGGCTTATAGAAGTTCAGTGCGGTTTGCAGCTCAGAGATGGCCGCGTCGTTGTCGTTCTTCAGGTAGTTGACGCGGCCCAGAGACAAATGCGCCCTCATCTCGGTAACCTGAGATTTATCTCTGCGCGCGAGTTCCAGGGCCTGCTGGAAATAACTGGTCGCCGTCTCAAAATCGCTGCTGATGAAAGCAAGACCCAAATCGATGAGCCCGTTTGCTGCGACGTTTTTGATGTCGTTGGCTTGCGCTACGCTAATCGCGTCGGCAGCCAACTGTTTCGCGCGCTCGATGTTTCCCTGGTCGCGACAAACGAGGCTCAGCTCGAGTTCGGCGCGGGTGAGCTGATAATCGTTCTTTTGGCTCTTCAGCATCTCCAGGATTTTCTCGAACTCGGTCTTGGCCTCAGCCAGTTTGCCGGTCCCGAAGAAAAGTACGCCACGTTGGAAGACTACTTCGATCAAGCCTTCGTTATTGGTGAACACCTGATAGATCGTTTCGGCGCTCTTGAATGCGCTTTGCGCGTTGTCAACGTCGCGCCGCTTGCTGTATGCAGTCCCCAGACGGAGAAAAGCTCCTGCTGATTGCGGATCCAGTTGCGTCGCTTTCACGTAATTTTCGATGGCTTTATCGTTCTGTTCGTTACGCTCGTAAGCGCGACCCAGATCTACATACGCATTTGCTTTTTCACTCGCCGGCGCCTGAGCCAGGATCGCCTCGTAAGAAGAAATTGCCCCCGGAAAATCGCGTCTCACCGTGGCATCGATCGCGTCGAGATGTAACTTGTCGGTAGTCGCCAGCGGGCGCCGGTTCGCCAGCGCTACGGCGTCCAAAACTTCCGCGCGCGCCTGCTCGATGTTGCTTATCTCCAGGTAAGCTTCCGCCAATCGCGCATGGGCCGGCGCGTATTGCGAATCGGAATTAACCGCCTGCTTTAAAGCCTTGCTGGCCTGGAAATAAGTGCCCAGGTGGATCGCCTTAACGCCTTCATCGAAATAAAGTTTGGCCGCGCTATTGACCTGGTAGGGCGCCGGCCGCCAGAGCTTGTAGGCAATCAATCCCAGCACGATCAATACGATTGCCGCGAGCGCGATCTGGACTTTTCTCGAGCGCAGAATTTCGGGAAAGCGAATCGCCGCACTCGGGCTAGCGATACCTGACGACTCGCGCGTGACGCTGGGAAATACCGCGGTAACGCTCGACATTGACGAACGCAAACGTCGCAGGTCGCCCAGCATTTCGTCGGCGGATTGGTAACGCGCGTCGGGATCCTTGGCCATGGCTTTTAGGATTATCTGTTCGAGGCCGCGGGGAATTCCGGGATTCAAATGGGAAGGCTTGCGCGGTTCGACTTGCAGGACCTTCGAAGAGATTTCGATCTTGCTGGTGCCGGTGAAGGCCGGCTTGCCGGTTGCGCATTCATAAAGGGTGGCGCCCAGCGAGAACAGATCGCTGCGAGGGTCGATGGGCATCGCCCGCAACTGTTCCGGCGACATGTAAGCGACGGTGCCCACGATGTAGCCCTCTTCAGTGAGTTGCGTATCGGTTTTCGCTTCGGCGTCGAGTTCCGCGGCCTGCGCGATTCTCGCCAAACCGAAATCGAGCACCTTGGCCTGACCACGCGGCGTAATGATCACGTTTTGCGGTTTGATATCTCGATGAATGACGCCGTGGGCATGCGCTTCGGAGAGGGCTTCGGCCACTTGAACGCCGACCTCAATCACTTCTTCGGGCGAGAGTGGCGCCTCCTGCAACTTTGTGAACAGCGTTTTCCCTTCGACATACTGCATGACGATGAAGGGACTTTCGCCGGCGTCGTTCACTTCATAAATCGAGCAGATGTTCGGATGGTCTAATGTGGCCGCGGCTTTTGCTTCGCGGAACATTCGTTTGTGCGCGTGGGCGTCGTCAAGCGATTTTGCCGGCAGGAGTTTAATGGCGACGCGGCGTTCGAGTTTCGTGTCCTGGGCCAGAAACACTTCACCCATGCCGCCCGTGCCGAGCTTTTCGATAATTCGATAATGAGCAATCTGTTTGGCGACCAAGCTGGCTTACCTCGCGCGAACCGGAACGGCAGGGAAGGTGCGACTCACAGCCGCGGCTCTAAAGTTTGAGGTCCCATGGAAATACGTCACCAGTGTACGACGCGCGTTCGATTGATCGAACTTCTACCCTGAAGGCTGATGGTTGTCAATGAGTGTGATTTAAACGTCACTGTTGCTTCTTAGCCTTGCTCTTAGCGAGTTGCGAAGCATATCATTTCTTGCAATGTTGGACTGGGCTGATTGTGAAGCTGTTGAGCGCGCCGAAGACAAAGTAAACGGCGCTTGGGTCTTTAAGGACACGCGCGTCCCTGTCCGCGCGCTGTTTGAAAACATCGAGTCGGGCGCGACCATCGACCAGTTCTTAGAATGGTTCCCCGGTGTGAAGCGGGAACAAGTAGCCAAAGTGCTCGAATACGCTGAACAAAGTCTTGCGCATGTTTAAAAGCGTGCGACTCCCAAGCGCATGCGAATCCTTTTTGATCAAGGTACTCCAGAGCCGCTGAGACAACACCTGGTCGGCCACGAGGTCGCGACGGTATTTGAATTAGGATAGTCACACCTGACCAACGGCGAACTCCTTGCCCGCGCCGAACGATCTTATGACCTTCTGATTACAACTGACCAGCAAATGCGCTATCAGCAGAACCTCGCTGGACGCGAATTGGCAATTGCGGTTCTCATGACTACGAGCTGGCCGCGGATTGAAAGGAGCATTGATGAAGTGATCAGGACGGTGAACGAGATTCGGCCCAGCGAGTACCGACACATCAGCGTTCTTTGAGCGCCGCTAACGATATCATCTCGGGCATGAGAGGAATACTATTAAAGCTGACGCCGGTAGCGTTTTCGATTGCATTAAGAATTGCCGGCGCCGGCCCATCCATCGGCAGCTCGCCGATGCCTTTGGCGCCGCCGGGACCGAAGGCGTATGGATTCTCTTCAAAGTAAACACGAATCGGCGGCAGGTCTGCCGCGGTCGGCATGATGTAGTTCGTCATCTGACTATTCAACATGCGGCCGTTTTGCCAGACCACGTTTTCGTAAAGCGTGTAGCCAATCGCCTGCGCGATGCCGCCTTCAATTTGTCCAGCGGCCAGAGTGGGATTGATGACGCGGCCGACTTCCTGCACAGCGACAAAGTCTTCAACGTGCGCTTCGTAAGTGAGCGGGTCGTACGAGATTTCCGCGACGTAAACCGCCCACGCGAACGCTCCGTAGGCGTCGCCTTCGTATTTTTCGTCGTCCCAACGAACTCCCGGTGGCGGCTGATACTGACTGGTTGATTTAAGCGGTCCGAACTTCGCGATGTATTCACCGCAGGCTTTCTGAAACTCGGTTTGCGTGAATTGATCTTTCAGCAACCCGCTGCCAACCAGCGTCTGCTTCAAGCCAAGTACGGCAGATTCCACGAGCTTGCCGACGATCATACAGGTGCGCGAGGCGACGGTGGGACCGCTGTTCGGCACGTTGGCAGTGTCGGGTTGGACTACCTCGATGAGATCGTAATCGATCCCCAGAGCTTCAGAAGCAATCTGTGCGAAGATCGTGTTCGTGCCCTGACCAATTTCTGTGCTGGCGGCGAGAATCTTTATGTGTCCGTCGGCCGTCGCTTCAGCCCCGACAACCGATTGCAAATAAACCTCGCCTGAGCCGGTGAATCCCGCGCCATGCATAAAAGTGGCGAACCCGATCCCTTTTTTGATCGCTGGGAGCGCGGACGTCCCCGTCCGCCCTTTTTCGTGATCCGCTCGACTGCGGACGTGGACGTCCGCGCTCCCAGCATTCTCTTCCGCAAACTGCTCGCGCTTTGCATGATAGTCAGTCAAGGCAAACGCGCGATTCAGGAGCCCGGCAAAATCAACCTGCTCGCGAATGACTTGATTTGTCGCCGTGGTCTCGCCTTTCTTGATGAAGTTCCGACGGCGAAATTCCTCGGGCGAGAGCCCGACGGTCTTCGCTACTTTGTCCATGTGGCGTTCCAACGCAAAAATACTTTGCGGGGCGCCGAAGCCGCGGAAAGCGCCCTGCGGCGGCAGGTTGGTTGCCGCGGCCCGGCTTTTAATGCGCACGTTAGGACAGAAGTAAGGACCGGCCGCGTGAATCGTGCCGCGGGAAAGAACCACAGGCGAAAGAGTACAGTACGCCCCACCGTCGATATCAAAATCAATTTCCATTGCCAGCAGCTTTCCTTCTTTCGTGACTGCGGTTTTATGACGCGTGTGCGAAGGGTGGCGCTTCGTCGTCGCCACCATGTCTTCCGCGCGATCGTAAATCATCTTCACGGGCTTGCCTGACTTCCACGCCAATAACGCGGCATGTCCACTGATCATTGACGGATATTCTTCTTTGCCGCCAAAGCCGCCGCCGGTTTCAGTTTGAATCACGCGAATCTTTTCTTCCGGCAAACCGAACAACTTAATCAAAGCCTTGTGCACATAGTAAGGACACTGCATCGATCCCCACACGGTTATTCCGTCGACCGGGTTTGATATAGCAATAGCCCCGTTGGTTTCGATGTAGAGCTGCTCTTGCGCGCCGGTTTCGTATTCGCCTTCGACGATGAAATCCGCCTGCGCCCAGGCGTCCTCAACATTGCCTTTGTTGACCAGGAACTTCTTGAAGACATTGTCTTCGCCCCAGATGATTTCTTTCTGCGCAAGCGAGTCTTGCAGCGAAAAAATCGCGGGCAGCTCTTCGTATTCGATAGAGACGTGGCGGCGTGCTTCTTCGAGCAAATATTTGTCGTGATGTGCGAGCAGTACGATGGGCTCTTCCGGATGATTTACAAACTCATCGGCGAGATACGGTTGATCGTTGAGGATCAACGCGACGTAGTTTTCGCCCGGGATATCTTTGGCGGTGACGATAGTGAATTGATCCCAGGGCAGGTCGCCTTCATAGGAGATGTTCTTGATGCGTCCCCGCGCAATCGAACTGCGCACAGTGACGCCATGCAGCATGCCGTCGAACTTCAGATCATCGACGTACAACGCCGCGCCGGTGACTTTTTTGCGGGCTTCTTTACGGGGAATGGATTTACCGACGAGGGTCATTTGTTGCGATGAGAGCCTTCACCCCTTGAAAGATTTCGCAATGCGATCCGTCGCCTCATTGTAGGTGCTGCCGCGCACGGCATCGTATTCAATCTCAAATGTCTTGAAGACATCGCCACGAAGAATCGTCTTCTGATAATGAATCTTACCGTTAACCATCGCGGACACAACAAACCAGTCTCGTCGTATCACCTTATACGTTACGCCGTTGGCCCATTTGTGGACGAGGTCCGCATACCGACTGCGTAAGGTCTCATTCATTGCATTGTAACCGCCGTAAACGCGCATCTCGACGCTACTATCGGATTTTTCGCGAAAGATCTGGCCATCGCCGTTTTCGGCTTCGCCCTGCGGGACAAGAAGGTCGGCTGGATAACTGATTGAATATTTAAAGCGCGCGTTCGCGTAGGTCTTGTAGCTATTCTGAGCGAGCAGGATTTGACCGGAAGCGACGGCCACAACCAGGCACGCAGCCATGAAACACGCTGGATTCTTCACCTTCAGATCTCCCACAATCATGAGACGACGTTATTGCTTAGGCCCTGGCGCCTTGCGCATGACCGATCCGATGACACGCAAGAGCAGCGCGCGTGGCACGAGGCGTTCAGTCTCAACCATTAATTTATTTGGCAATCCCGAAATGATTGAACTCTTACGCCGCTTTAATCCGCGCAGAGCCGTTTCGACAACATCTTCAGCCGTTTCGATGATGCGCGCCGGTGGTTTCTCAATGTGCGCCGCGGCAAAGAATGCCGTCTCAGTCACGCCGGGACAGAGGGCCATCACTTGAATGCCGTATGGCCGGTTCTCTTCCCAGAGCGCTTCCGAAAATGACAACACGAAAGCTTTCGTGGCGGCGTAGACGGCCATGTAAGGAACCGGCTGAAAGCCAGCCGTGGAAGCAACGTTAATGATCGCGCCAGCCTTTCGTGTGCGCATCGGCGCAAGAAAATGATGAGTCATTTCCATCAGCGAACGCACATTCAGATCGATCATGTTCAGCTCATGCGTCAAATCCTGGCTCGTGAAATCTCCCATCGAACCGAAGCCGGCGTTGTTTATGAGTAGATCGATTTCCAGTCCGCGCGTCTTGGTTTCTGCAAACAAGCGTGACGGGGACTCAGGTTTTGATAAGTCTAAGGGAACGTGTTGGCAATGAATCCTGTGAATTCTGCCGAGTTCATTGCACAAGGTGATTAGCTTGGCTTCAGACCGGGCCACGAGCAAGAGATTATGACCGCGAGCCGCGAGCGCGCGAGCAAATGCTTCGCCAATGCCGGACGATGCACCGGTGATGAGAGTTGCGTTCATTTCTAATGTAGTCCCGTCAGGGACGACCGAAAATAGCCCAGCGATTCATCGCTGGGAACAAGACACGATAGAAAATGCGAGTCCCGTCAGGGACGACCGAAAATAGCCCAGCGATTCATCGCTGGGAACCCGTTCGAATCGACAACAAGTCCCGTCCGGGACGACCGAAAATAGCCCAGCGATTCATCGCTGGGAACACGTTCGAATCGACAACAAGTCCCGTCAGGGACGACCGAAAATAGCCCAGCGATTCATCGCTGGGAACACGTTCGAATCGACAACAAGTCCCGTCAGGGACGACCGAATCAATCGAGCATCCACGCTTCGTATCGAATGCCATTCTTCTCCAGGAAAGCGATAAGCTCGTCCTTGAACGAATGTCGTTGATGATGCTCCTTCTGGCATTCAATATACCTCAGCGTTGCGTTTACGCCGGATGCAGAGATACTAAACGCCCCATAACCTTCCTGCCATTCAAACAATCGTTTAGTTGGAAATGTCTCATGGATCCACTTTGACGAATTTCCTTTGAGCAGCTGGACTGCCTTAGCAATTGGAAGCGTCGCGGGAATAGAGAGCAAGGCGTGAACATGATCTTCAACTCCGCCAATCGCCAAGGCTTTCATCTTATGTTCACGTGCGATCCCGCCGAGATAAGGATACAGGCGCTCTTGTAAATCGGGTGTTATTAATTGCCTTCTTTCCTTGGTGCTGAAGACGCAATGCATTAAACAACTAACAAAGGAATGCATGGGAGGTTTCCTTTCGTCCCTGACGGGACTTGTTTTTCTTTTGCGCTCGTTTCCCAGCGATAAATCGCTGGGCTATTTCCGATCGTCCCTGCGGGACTCGCAACTTCGTTTGCCTTGTACCCAGCGATAAATCGCTGGGCTATTTCCGATCGTCCCTGCGGGACTTACTGTCTTCTTTCTTCACGACTCCAGCGATAAATCGCTGGCTATTTCCGATCGTCCCTGCGGGACTTACCGTCTTCTTTCTTCACGACTCCCAGCGATAAATCGCTGGGCTATTTCCGATCGTCCCTGCGGGACTCGATAACTAACCTGGAGTCACACCGAACACTCAACTTATTGCCAAAACATTAATCTCCATAATGTCTTCGTTACCCGCGCGCAATTGATCCAGCGTCTCATTCGATGGCGCCTTGTCTAAATTGATTCGCGCCACCGCTGCTTAGGCGCCTTCGAAGACGATGTTCTCCATCTCCTGCACATTGATTTGTTCGGCTTTGATCGCGTCGAGGACCTGAGCCAAAACGCCCGGCCGATCGCGGTGCCGCACCACCAAACGATGTGTTGCCGGCGTGCGCGCCGCCAGATTCACCACGTTGGGAACCTGTCCCGTCTCTTTGAACGACTTCACAATGCGCACGGTCTCGTCAGCAATCGCTTCCTGGGCTTGATCGGTCGAAGCGCCAATGTGATGCGTGCCATAGACACTCTCTTCTTTTCCGATTTCATCCGTGAAGTCCGCGACGCCGGACGTTGGCTCAGCCGCGAACACATCGAGTCCCGCGCGAATCCCTTTTGCATGGATCGCTTGAACCAGAGCGGCCTGATCGACAACTTCGCCGCGTGATGTGTTGATGAAGTAGCCCCCGTCTTTCATAACGCTGAAGAAATCGGAATTGATCAGCAGCTTCGTATCAGGCTTTAGAGCCACGTGCACACTTACTATATCGGCTGCACGGGCAACGTCGAGCGGCGATTCCTTTCGTTCGACACCCAGCTCTTCAGCTTTTTCCGCAGTCAGACTGCGACTCCACGCCACCACCGGCATGCCGAACGCCTTCGCGCGCGGAATCATCTCCTGACCGATTTTGCCCACACCCACCAGTCCCAGCGTGCGACCAAAGAGACCACGCGCTTGGGAAAACTCTTTCTTGTTCCATTGGCCGGCGCGCAAAGCGATGACGTTGTCGGCTACGCGTCGATCCAGAGCGAGAATTAGAGCGAACGCCAACTCCGCGACCGCGATCGAATTCTTCCCCGGACAGTTCGCGACGTAAATCCCGCGACGCGACGCTGCGGCTACGTCGATCGTGTTGTAGCCCGCGCCCGCCCGCACGACCAATTTCAAAGCACCGGCGGCCAGCATTGGCTCAGTCACTTTGGTGCCGCGCACGATGAGCACGTCGGGTTGCTCTTTGGCGATCGCTTCAACCAACGCATCGTCTTTCAGATCGGGTTGAAACGAAATCTCGCAGCCGATAGTGCGCAGCCCGATGCGGCCCGATTCTTCAAATTTGTCGGCAATCAGAATTTTCATGGCTGGTTATTCATTCGGCTCAAACAAACTCATCACGGCTTCTGCCGATGCCGGCGCAACTTCAATCAGCTCCAGGTTCTCTTCGACATGTGCCGTGCGACTCATCCCGACGAGCGCAGTCGTAACTCCAGGAGCCGAGCGCACGAATTGAACCCCGGTTTGCGCGTCGGTCGCCAGCGAGCCGAGTACAGCGCGCAGCGCCGCCGGCAAACCTCGCGCGACCTGGCCCTGCAAGATCGACGCGCTGGCGACAACCGTAATGCCCAAACGCTCGGCAGCTTCGATTACGGACAAGTATGCGTCATCTACTTTTTGATTCGAAAAGATCAGCGCCTCTGGCATCGCCAAGTTTACAGGCAATTGAATGAAACGAAAGTGATGAGTGTCACCGGCTACTTCGCGCGCGATTTCGACCATCGTTTCGAGCGAGTGATAGCCCGGCGCGTCGGGCTCGACACGAAATCCGTTCCACGTTGCCACTCCGTAATGTTGTATACGCCCGGCCGCGACAGTCTGCTCAAGAAACTCAAACGCGGCGCGCAGCCGGCGCCAGAATTCCTCAGGCGAAACGGCAGCGAGTTGCGATTCGGGATTGTGCACGTAGTAAACGTCGACACAGTCGAGATTCAGGTTGCGCAGAGACTGTTGCAACTGGCACTCGAGGTATCGCGGCGTCATGCAGTGCGAACCGCCCGCGATGTCACCCCAGGTCGCGATTCCTGTCTCAATGAAATTCTGTTCGACGTATCGCCGCACGTCATGGGGCGGCGCGCCGTCGAAAGGCAGATAACCACCTTTCGTGCAGATGACGAGTTCTTCACGCGCGAAGCCGCGCGTCTGCAAGTCAGTCAGGGCTGCACCAATCGACCGCTCGCTTCTTTGAAATCGATAATTGGCGGCCGTATCGATGACGTTGACGCCCAACTCAACGGCTCGCGTCACTGCTTCCGTATAGCGGCGATCAGTGTCTTCATCCGGCTGGCCGAGATACGTCCCGATGCCGATAGAGGAAAGGCGCAGGCCTTGCGCTTCACGAAAATGTCCGGCCGCGGCGCGGTCTGCGAAGCGCTCGCGATAGCGCGCAGTACCTTCGGAAGTGGCGTAGCCGTTGATTGTCACGGTCGTTAACGAAATGATGTGTGACTATAGAAGCCTGAGCGACTTCGATCAACACAAGCGTTGTGTTAGCGTGTAGCCGCATTCCCAAAAAAGTGTGAATCAGTCGAACTTCGAACGCGAAATCCAGGTGGCTACTGAGTTGGCGCGCGCCGCGGGCGCGATTCTGCTCAAGCATTACCACAGTCCTTTTCTCGTCGAGCACAAAGTCAACGCGCTCCAGGAGAGGGAAGAAGTCACCGCCGCGGATCGGGAATCAAACGATCTGATCGTGACGCGGCTCGCCGACGAGTTTCCGCATGACGGCATCCTGGCAGAAGAATCCGACGACACAGAGGATCGGCTGACGAAAGATCGCGTGTGGTTGATCGATCCAATGGACGGCACCAAGAATTTTGTGCAGCGTGATGGCGATTTCGCCGTGCAGATCGGATTGGCCGTCGCGGGCGAACCTGTCGTCGGAGTCGTCTATCAACCAGTGCGCGACCTGCTTTATCGCGCCGTGCGTGACCAGGGCGCCTGGCGCGAGACTGCCGGTAAGGCAGCCGAGCGCATGACTGTCTCTGATCGTACGAATCCGCACGAGATGGTCCTGGCGTCGAGCCGCTCGCATCGCAGCCCGCGCATGGAACGAGTGGTCGAGTCGTTTGGCTTTAAGGACGAAACGCGGCGTGGATCAGTCGGCGTGAAGATTGGTCTGATCGCCGAACGGGAAGCCGATCTTTATTTGCACCTTTCGCCCAGCACTAAACAATGGGACACATGCGCTCCGGAAATTGTGCTGACCGAAGCCGGCGGACGACTGACGGATCTGTTTGGAAAACCTCTACGCTACAACGCTCCGCGCATCGATAATCGCAATGGCGTGGTCGCGACGAACGACGTCGCCCACGAGATGGTAATTGAGAACCTCAAGCCCTTACTGCGGGAGTTTGGAAGAACGCCGGTGTGAGGAATCCACAGATTACGCAGATTCCACAGATTAGAAAGCAGTAGGCAGTAAGCAGTAAGCAGCAAGCAATTGCAGATATACCAAACAAAGATCACAGACCGAAGATTGAAGACTAAGAACCGTTTCTGCGTAATCTGCCGACTAACTCACCGCCTTCTTCAGAATCGCAATCTGTCCCGCGTGATAGAGATCGTGTTGAATCACGCCGTGTAGCGTGACATACACGCTCGATTTCCCTTCATAGACTGGGTCGTTCAGACGTGACTCAGGCACGCGGCCGATCGCGTCAACCAACGCCTGATGTCCGCGATCCAGCGCAGCCTTCGCTTGCAGCCAACCTTCTGCGCTGGTGTCATCCGGCGGCGGCCAATCTTCCGGCGAAGAGATCTCAACGTCTGCGGGATCGCCTTGCAAACGGCGGCGGCCCACGTCTTCCCACACCGCAATGTGCCTGACCAGTTCGTAAATCGTGTGACCGTTGGCCACCGGCCGCGCGTGCGCCTGGGCCGCGGTGACGCCATCGAGGACTTCGCGCACGGGCGGCCCATGCCACGCATCACCCTCGTACGCGCGTTTCAGTTGATCGAGAATTCGTTCAATCTCAGTCATTGCTCCTCCATGCTCCGCTTGGCAAACTGATCTGCTGACGGTTAGTCTTAGCGCACAGCGTTTCTAAAATCCAATCAAGCGAGGGAATAGAGTGGCAGTCATTCGTCCTTTTAATGCGCTTCGGCCGGAAGCGTCTCGGGCCGCGCAGGTGGCGGCGGTGCCGTACGACGTGGTGAACACTGAAGAGGCGCGGGCGCTCGCGTCAGGAAATCCCTGGAGTTTTTTGCACGTGTCGCGGCCGGAGATTGATTTGCCGGAAGGCACGCCGATCTACAGCGATGAAGTCTATGCGCAAGCGGTCCGGAATTTTCAGCAGCTGAAAACAGAATGCCCGCTCGAAGTTGAAGCGACACCGAGCCTTTATCTCTACCGCCTGACCATGGGAGACCAAGAGCAAATCGGCGTGGTCGCGTGTTGTTCGGTCGACGAATACGACCGCGACATCATCCGCAAGCACGAACGCACGCGCCGCGACAAAGAGGACGATCGCACGCGCCACATCCTTGTGATCCGCGCGCAGACGGGCCCGGTATTTCTGACGTATCGCGCCCAACCAACAATTGATGCGCTGGTCGCCGAAGCGTTGCAGGAAAACGAGCCGCTCTACAACTTTATCGCTAACGACGACATTCGCCACACGATCTGGCGCGTGCCGAATTCCGCTGCTCTTGTCGAAGCGTTCGCTGACGTTCCTTACCTCTATATTGCCGACGGCCATCATCGCGCTGCCAGCGCCAGCCGCGCGCGCGCCGACCTGAAAGAGCACGGTTTTAGTTTCATCGGCACCGAGGAATACAACTTCTTTCAGTGCGTGATTTTTCCCGATAATCAGTTGAAGATTCTTCCTTACAACCGCATCGTGCGTGATCTCAACGCGATGTCGCCGGAAGAATTCCTGACGCAGGTGCGCGCCCAGTTTACAGTCAGTGATGTCGCAGCGCCGGCACCGTCTGCCCGGGGAAACTGGAGCATGTATCTCGACGGCCGTTGGTATGGTTTGCAGTTGAGCGACGAATCGTCGCGGCCTGCCGGCGTCGTCGAATCACTGGACGTGAGCATTCTTCAGGATCGCCTGCTCGATCCGATTCTGGGAATTAAGGATGTGCGCACCGATAAGCGCATTGATTTTGTCGGCGGCATCCGCGGCACGGAAGAGTTGGAAAGACTAGTTAACGAAGGAAACGCGGCGGTAGCGTTTTCGCTGTATCCGACGACGATTGACGACCTGCTGCGCGTTTCCGACGCAGGGGAAATCATGCCGCCGAAATCGACCTGGTTCGAACCAAAGCTGCGCGATGGATTGTTGAGTCACGAGATTTAGCTGCTCTCGCTCCGTTAGGAGAGAAATATTTATAGTTAAGGTCTGACTAATTCAACCCCCATCTTCCAACTATAAATATTCCGCGCCTAACGGCGCTCACCCCAGCGCCGCGAACACTTCATTCGACAGCAACGCTCCGCGTGAGGTCAGCCTGAGAAGATCGGCGTCAATTTCGATCAATCCCGCTTCACTCAGTCGATCCAATTCGCCATTAAATTGCCCGCGCAGGTCACTGCCAAACCGAGTACGATAAGCGCCCAAATCAATCCCACGCATCAGACGCAGGCCCAGAAAGATTGCCTCTGAACGCGCATCTTCGGCGGTCAGTTCCGTGCGCTCGACAATTGCCGAATCACCGCGGTCGGTTAATTCCACATACTTTGCAGGGTCGCGTTCATTCGCCCAGCGCCGGTGCGCGCCGTCGTGCGAGTGCGCTGAGTTGCCAAAACCGTAGTAAGCATCGCGCGTCCAATATTTCGTGTTGTGCCGCGATGCAAATCCGGGCAGGGAGAAATTCGAGATCTCGTAATGCTGGTAACCTGCGGCGCAGACTTCCTCGATCATCACCGCGTACATCTCGGCGGCCAGATCTTCATCCGGCTGCGGCCGCATCCCGCGCGCGATTTGATCGTAGAGCGGCGTGCCCTCGTGCACATCCAGCAAGTAAAGCGAAAGATGCTCAGGACGTAAGTCTAAGGCGCGCGAGAGATTTCGTTTCCAGCCAGCGAGTGTTTGACCCGGCAGACCCGCGATCAGATCAAAGTTGATATTGTCGAAGCCGGCCTCGCGTAGTAGCTCGAACGTTTGGCTGATGTCGTCAGCATCATGCGTGCGGCCGAGCAGTTTCAATTCGCGATCGTTGAAAGTCTGCGCGCCAAAACTAGCCCGGTTGATCCCGAGCCGCCGCCACGCCCCTATTCTTTCGAGTCTCGCCTCATGGTCTATTCCGCCGTCCCCCGGATTTATTTCCAGCGTGACTTCGGCGTGATCTGTAACTTGAAAGCGGTTGCGAACGGCGTCCAGCAGGCTGCCGAGCTGGTCAATGCTGAGCAGAGACGGTGTGCCGCCGCCAAGATAAATCGTGTCAACTGTTTCTGGGGCCGTGACTTCGTGCCAATCCGAAATCTCGTCCGTTAGTGCACGCACGTAACGCTCGGCGGCGGCGCTCTCGTACATGCCGGTTGCGAAATCGCAGTACGAACAACGCGAACGACAGAAAGGAGTGTGAATGTAAATTCCCGCCGGCATGAACTATCTGCAGATTACGCAGATTACGCAGAAACATTCAAGCCAACTGCTAGGTGATTCATCTTTGGGAGTCGTGAAGAAAGAAGACAGTAAGTCCCGCAGGGACGGTCGGAAATAGCCCAGCGATTTATCGCTGGGGACGAGGCGGATTGAAATTGCAAGTCCGTCAGGGACGGTCGGAAATAGCCCAGCGATTTATCGCTGGGAAGCGAGCGCAAAAGAAAAACAAGTCCCGCAGGGACGATCGGAAATACCCAGCGATTCATCGCTGGGAAGCGAGGCGCAAAAGAAAAACAAGTCCCGTCAGGGACGAAAGGAAATAGCCCAGCGATTTATCGCTGGGAAGCGAGCGCAAAAGAAAAACAAGTCCCGTCAGGGACGGTCGGAAATAGCCCAGCGATTCATCGCTGGGTACGAGGCGGATTGAAGTTGCAAGTCCCGCAGGGACGGTCGGAAATAGCCCAGCGATTCATCGCTGGGAAGCGAGCGCAAAAGAAAAACAAGTCCCGTCAGGGACGAAAGGGAAAACTCCCATGCATTCCTTTGTTAGTTGTTCATTGCGTCTTCAGCACCAAGGAAAGAAGGCAATTAATAACACCCGCTCCTCACAGCTCACTGCTCACTGCTCGCTCGTAGTGTTCTGCTTTTAAATACTCACTGTATCGTTTGAGTGCTGGCGTCGTGCGTTTCGTTGTCATAACTCGCGCGTCGATCGCACTTCTCGTTTGGCATGATGATTGAAAATGAAAATTATTGAAGGCCGCACTGTGACGGCCTGACAATTCAATTCAATCAACGAACAGAATAGGGGAGGATTGTTATGGCAGACGACAGAGAGAGGGATCAAGGTATGAAACAGGGAACCGGCGAAGGTGGCGGCCAACATGCGCCGGGCCGTAACCCGCAGGATGATCGTTCGGCGGGCGGTCAGCAGGGCGGTCAGCAGCAGGGCGGCGGTTTCGATACGAATCGCGGCGGCGATGGCGCCAGTACCAAAGAGGGCGGACAGAACGAGCAGAACACTCGTCGCTAAAAAGTGGTGCTGTCCACACCCGGGGCTCACGCGTGATGTTTGGAGAGAATGTCACTCGTGGGCCCTTGTTGTATTTGGCCGCGGATTTACGCGGATGAACGCAGATAAGACCCCAAAATCAATAGCCACGAACAGGCACAAAAGGCCCAAAAGGGAATGAGAGTTGGTTTCCTTCGCTGCGATCAGCTTTTGTGCTCTTTGTGGCTGAATGTTTTCTGATCCGCGTCTATCCGCGTTCATCTGCGGCCAATTTTCTTCATGCTACCTTCGCCGCTGATATTGCGGCTCATTTTGTGCGCTACGCGTTCGGCTTCAGTCATGACGCGCAGAAGATTCTCGCCGAGTATCTTGCGAATGTCCTGTTCGCTGTAACCACGCTTTAGCAATTCGTAAGTGATGTTGGGCAGCATCGAAACATCTTGAGCGCCTTCGGGCATGTCGTTCGCACCGTCAAAGTCGGCGCCGATGCCGACATGATCGATGCCCGCGACTTTCACAATGTGATCGATGTGATCGATCAGTTTGGAGATTGGCAATGGCGGGAGCGGATTGGCGGCTTCGAGTTTGTCGCTTTCTTCGGCCAGCCGCTCAGGATCATCTTTGTATTTCTCATTCAGCTCAGCCTGCTGCGCCTTCAACTTTTCGTTGCGCGCGGCGTTTTGCGGCGCCACCGTCGCGGCATCGACAAACATGCTGTAAAAGTTGACCTGCACCACCCCTCCGTTTTTCGCGATGCGCTTCAGCAAGTCATCGGGAATATTTCGTGGCACATTACTGAGGGCGCGCGCCGATGAATGCGAAGCGATGATTGGCGCTTTGGAAATATCCAGCACGTCACTCATGGTTTTGTCGCCGACATGCGAAACGTCAACGAGCATCCCCAGCCGGTTCATTTCGCGCACGACATCCTTGCCAAAGTCAGTCAGCCCGTTGTGTTTGCTTTCGCGATTTGAATCGGCCCAGTCGTTAGCGTTGTTCCAGGTCAGCGTCATGTAGCGCACGCCCAGCCGGTGGAATTCCCGCAGCGTCGGCAAAGAGTTCTCGATGGCATGGCCGCCTTCAATACCCATCAAGCAAGCGATCTTGTTCTGCGCTTTCGCGCGCCGAATATCGGCGGCGGTGGTGGCCAGCATCAGGTCCTGCGGATGCCGCTCGACTGCGCGATAGACGGAATCGATCATGTCGAGCGTGCGGCGTGCGGCGCCGCCATTCGTCACGTACCAGGGTTTGATATAAAGCGAAAAGAACTCAGCCGTAAGTCCGCCTTTTTTCATGCGCGCAATGCTCGTGCGATACGGCGCCGGCGGATTCCCGCTCAGATCGAAATCATCGTTGGTCATCGGCGTGGTTACGTCATTGTGCGTATCGACGACAATCGCGCGACGATGAATGGCCAGGGCCCGCTGCCAGAGCGCGTTGTCGCGACTATCGCGGTTTAGCGTGGTGGTGGCGTGACGCGCAGATGCGCGCGGTTGCGCGCGTGTGGGAAGGGCCGCTGCAGCAAGAAGAACTGCGGTCAGCGCAATAAGCGTAAGACGCATTTTTAAGGTCATAGGCAGAGGTTTATCACAAAGCAAGAAAGAGAGAAAACCGCGTTTGGCGGAAGAAGAAGCATCAAGGTCAACGTTGAGACCGAAGGAAGGACAGTTTGCCTGCCTCTGCTGGCGTCAATTGCGCCCCCAAGAGCGTGGCTGCACGAGACAAAGCGGGGTCGGTTCCTTCAGCAAGATCAAATCCGTTCGGCAAGACAATTTCATCAGGAACTACCCCCACGCCTTCCAGGCTCTGGCCATCAGTCATTATTAAATCTCCCACGGTGACGCTCAGTACAAATTCAGCGCGTGGGTCGCTGACGTATAACGGAAAATAAACACTGGTCATTACCTTGCCGGCGCTTACGTCACCCAGGATTTGTCCTCGTTTCTCCAGTTGAATCACCCGGGCGAACACTTCGGAAGCTGAATACGACTTGCTGTCGATAAGCACAATGAAGTCACCTGTGAACTTCTCCTTGCGTGTTTTGGCGATTCGTTCTTCAGTCTTTTTCCGGGTTATTAAGTCGGCAATCTTGACGTCGCGGGGAAAGAAAAAACCGGTGAGATACATTTCGGTCGCGACATAGCCGCCGCTGTTACCGCGTAGATCGAGGATTAGTTGCTTGTGCTTCCTGACCTCTTTCATCAGGCTATCTATAATCGTGGTAGCGACGACGAAGGTATAAAGCTTGCAGGTAATTAGATCGGCATTTATTTCTTGACAGCGATAAGGCTTCGCATTCGAAGTTGTTTCTTCGTTGAAGCGTTCCTTCCTTTCGATGATCTTCGATTCAATTAAGAGTTCTCGTTCGCTTCCGCCCGGCGCGGCCAGGAAAATCTTTAGTCGTTCCTTCGGATCGAGCCGGTAAAAAAGGAAGCTCATCAACCAGATGTTTTCTCTGGTAGGGTTGTAGGTGGTAATGCCGGTAATAATGTCTCCCACCCGCAAGCCCTTCGCCTCAGCGTCGCTGCCTTTCTTTACATCGACGACGTAGCAGCGGTCGCCAATCATCTGCCACGAAAAGCCGTAGTCAGCCGTCTTATTCATCCTGGGTGGAAAGAAATTGGTGTGAGAATCATTGAATTCGCTAACCACCTGACCAATAGCCCGATAAATCTGCGGATAGGTTTCCAATTTCCCAATTCGCTCCTCGGCAGCTTTGAATCTTTGCTCAAGATCGATTCCATGAAAGTTCGGGTCGTAATACTCCTTTTTTAAGGTGGATTTTATTTGCCTCAAAATACCGAGACCGAGTTTACGAACTTCTTTAATTGCTTTTTCATCATTGAGATTGTTGTCACGTTGGGCTGCGCTGGGGCTGGATGACAACCCGACCAGGATCATAAGCAGGCTCGAAATCCTGATCATCGATTTACGTTTGCCGGCGAGTCGCATGTGACGGCGCCGATTCTAGCTGAGATTTCCATGCGCGAACCAGGGAAAGTGATATTCTCTGGCGGCTTTTCTGGAGGGTGCCTATGTTCCGCAAGACCCTGGCGGCGATCGCCGCATGCATCGTCTTCATTTTCGTCATTCGCGCTCAAGATTCGTTCGCGCAAACGGCGTCTCAGGTCGATCCCGTTTTCTTTCAAGGCCTTCATTATCGATTAGTTGGCCCGTCGCGCGGCGGCCGCGTAACAACGGTGACCGGCGTGCCGTCACAGCCGAAGACTTTCTATATGGGCGTAGCCAGCGGAGGACTCTTTCGCACCATCGATGGCGGCGCATCGTGGGCGCCAATCACCGACGGCAAGATTCCGCTCGGATCGACAGGCGCGGTTGCGGTGGCTGACTCCGATCCAAACGTGATTTATCTCGGCACCGGCTCGGACGATGTGCGCAGCAATGTTTCGACCGGCCGCGGGATCTACAAATCAACGGATGGCGGCCAGACTTGGAGTTTTGCGGGTCTTTACGACGCCGGACAAATCGGCGGAGTACGAATTCACCCGGCAAATCCAAACATCGTCTGGGTGGCGGTCCAGGGAGACGCTTTCAAAGCGAATTCAGAGCGCGGTGTTTTCAAAACTATCGATGGCGGCAAAACCTGGCACAAGGTCCTGTTCGTCTCGGATCAAGTCGGCGCGATGGACATTGAGCTTCACCCGGGCAATCCGAATGTGGTCTACGCGTGGATGTCGCGGCTGGAAAGAAAGCCCTGGACGATTATTAGCGGCGGCCGTGAAGGCGGCTTCTACAAATCGACCGACGGCGGCGAGCACTTCACAAAAATCACCAACGGTCTGCCGGCTGAGTTGATTGGCAAAGCGAATCTCGCCGTGACCGCGGCCAAACCAAGCCGGATTTACGCGCTGGTGGAAGCAAAGCCAGGCGGTGGGCTTTACCGTTCCGACGATGCCGGCCAAAGCTGGGTAGCGATGAATTCCCAACCGGCACAGATCGCGGCGGCGATGATCCAACGTCCTTTTTATTACGTCGCGCTGGGCGCTGACCCGACGAATGCCGACGTGGTTTACACCGGCGCCGAAGGATTCTGGAAATCAACCGACGGCGGAAAAACGTTCTCAACTTTTCGCACGCCGCACGGCGACAACCACGACATCTGGATCAGCCCCAAAGATGGAAACATCATGATTCAGTCCAACGACGGCGGCGCGAACGTTTCATACGACGGCGGCCGCACGTGGTCGAGCCAGATGAATCAGCCCACGGCAGAGATTTATGGCGTCTGGCTTGACGATCAATTTCCTTACAAGCTTTACGGTGCGCAGCAGGACAACACCACGGTCATTATTTCTTCGCAGGCAGATCCCTACAACCAGAATGATTGGCGTGTCGGTCCCGGCTGCGAGACTGGGCCGATTATGCCGCACCCGCGCGATCCGAATATCGTTTACGGATCGTGCAAAGGCCAGTACGGCGTGATGAATCTGAGTGTGGGCCAGGAAAAGAGTTACTGGGTGGGCGGGCAATCGCTCTATGGGAATCCGGCGAGCGATCTTATCTATCGATTTCAGCGCGTCTCGCCGATGGCCACGTCGCCGCACGATCCCGACGTGTTGTACTACGGTTCGCAGTATGTGCATCGCTCACGCGACCGCGGCGTCACCTGGGAAAAGATTTCGCCCGACTTAACCGCGCATCCTGAGTGTTGTCAGGGCGCGAGTGGCGAGCCCATCACGCGTGATGTTACCGGCGAAGAGTTCTATTCAACACTTTACGCGATTGCTGAGTCGCCGCTTGAGAAAGGCGTGATTTGGACCGGCTCGAACGATGGGCCGTTTTCCGTCACGCGGAACAACGGCAAGACGTGGACTGACGTGACCCCGCCTGATTTACCGAAAGGCGGCCGCGTGCAGTACATCGAGCCTTCGCCGCATCGCAAGGGCTCAGCCTATTACGCGGTCTATCGTTATCTGCTGGGTGATTACGAGCCTTACATTTATGTGACGAACGATTACGGAAAAACGTGGAAGCGACTGACTGATGGTAAGAACGGCGTCCCGGCGGATTGGCCGACGCGTGTGGTGCGCGAAGATCCGGCTCGAGAAGGATTGCTATACGCAGGCGCCGAATTCGGCATGTTCATATCGTTCGACAACGGCGCGCACTGGCAGTCGTTTCAATTGAATCTGCCGAACGTTCCGGTGACCGACATTAAGATTCATCACAACGATCTGATTGTCTCGACGCAAGGCCGCGCCTTCTGGATCATGGACAACATCAGCTCGTTGCGTCAGCTGACATTCTATCGGGGCCCGACGCCGATCCAGATAGCAGCGACTGAACCACATCTGTTCAAGCCGCGTGATGGATATCGCACGCGGGTAGCGCCGGCGAATCTGGGACCCGCGATTGAATATTATCTGCCGGCAGCGTCCAGTGCGCCGGTTTCGATAGACATTCTCGACGCGAAGGGTGCCGTGCTGAATTCTTATAGCAGCGAGACCACCAGCGCCGATCGCCCAGCTCGTGGAGACGCAGGGCAATCGGACGATCCCGATGCCTCTCCGGCGCGGCGATTCGGTCCGCCACCGCCGCGCGTCACCAAGAATGCCGGAATGAATCGCGTCGTTTGGGACTTGCGAAACAAAGACGGCGTGATTGTTCCTCCCGGCCAATATCAGTCGCGCGTTAATTTCGGCACGACCAACCAAACCCAAACTTTCAACGTGCTGATCGATCCGCGCGTGGCCGCCGACGGCGTCACTGTCGCTGACTTGCAGGAGCAGTACGAACACAACATGCGCATGCGTGCGCTGGTGAATGGTGTCAATCGGCTGGTCGCGCGGGTGCGTGAAGCACAGAGAAATTCGACGACGGCCGGAAACGGCGATGGCGAAAGTGCGGCGCGTTTGAAAGCCGTGGCCGCCAAACTCTTGAGTGAGCCCGTTCGTTACGGCAAGCCAGGCCTACAAGCCCACATCACGTATCTCGCGAGCATGACTGCGAACGTCGATCAGAAAATCGGACGTGATGCAATTGAACGGTATGCAGTGTTGAAGAAAGAATTCGATGCAGTCAGCGCTGAAGTCGATCAATTGCTCGGACCGGCGAAGTGATAACGCCTGAGCGTACTTTGCCAAAAGTAAGCCGTTCTGCGCTGGGCTATTTTCATTTCGTCCGCTTCGCGGACGATAAGGCAGCCGCGAAGCGGGCGACAGAATTACGCTGGGGATTTCAAACCTCTGTCGTCCGTTTCACGGACTTGCGATCGTTTCACGCTCTGATCCCAGCGCTGAAGCGCCGGGCTATTTTCACCCCGTCCGCTATCGCGGACGAGCATTTGTGGGAGCACTTCAGCGACGCGATTCAATGATAATCTCATGGGCAAAGACCCACGCTTTGCCGATTCCGATCTGGGATCCGGCGCCCGTCTCATTTTGGAGATTCGCGAAACGATGCTTCAAGTTCGCGGGTGGCCATCTCCACATCGCGCTTCGCCTGGGCCACAGCATCAGTTGTTTCTGACAATTCCCTGACGATGCTCTGGGCGCGTTTGGCTGCTTCTTCAGATGCGACGGTTGCTTTCTTCAACCGTTCCTCCACCTGATGTTTCTGCCTCTCAGCTTCCTGCGCACCCGCTTCAGCTCTTTTCTGCGCGGCCTCCAAACTCTTTGCCTGAGACTGCGCAGCAGTCAGGGCCTTCTTCGCATTCTGGAGAGAAACTTTCGCAGCATCTATCCGCCCCTGCCGTGCTTCGCGCCGGTGTGCCTCAACCGCTGCGGATGCCTTTTGCTTCTTCTGCGCGGAATCTTTGACTGACTTCTTTGCAGAGCTGACCTGCGCCGTTTTCGCGGGACGGCTGGTAGTTACTGGAGTTGGAGTGAACGAGCCGAATGAATCAAAGCCCGGCGGATCGACATCGTCGGTCAATCGCCCCGGCCTCGGACCGTCGGAAGAGGTCGAGGCCGACAATGCTTCGAGCGTGCTGGTAATCCGCCGCAGTGTATCCAAAGACGGATTGTGACCGGCAGCGCGCAAGATTTCCGTGGCCAAGTCCGACAGGCTCGCCAGCGCTTCACGTCGCGCCTCGAGAGCTTCTCGCATGTTGACCATCTTGCCGGAGCCCTGGGCCTTGCGAAATCGCTGACCCGTCGCGACCAGCTCATCGAAATCGTCGCGATGCTGCCAATAGAGTTGATTCACGGTCCACGCCGAGACCGATGGCTTGGTCAGAGCGCTGACGTGCTGCGCCTCATCTCTGTCCCCGCTCTTTTTCAGTCGGGCAGCGAGCGTCTTGCGTGCGCCGATGAATTCGGTTAACGGAAGCTTGAACAGGGAATCAATGTCATCGTCGCGTTTTGCCATCGATCCAGTTTTGCTATTTCTTTATTCCCGCCGCCCAATTCAAGATCACGATCAACGGCGCGTGACTCGTGTCCTGAACAGTTGAATTGACCAGGAACTTCTGACCATCGGCCGACACGTCGTACCGATTCGGAGAACCGAAGCTCGACACCTGCGTTTGGAATAGCGGCTTGGGCGTGCCCATTTCGATCGTCTGCCCGAGCTTGACGTCAACGGCCATCAGCTTTCGGTCGGGCGCGATGAAGTAGAGCTCTTTACCGTCACGCCGCCAGCGCGGTTGAGCGCCGCCGCCGGTCGAGACCTGCCATTTACCACCCGATAGTGGGAACGTCTGAACATAGACTTCCGCGCGCCCGGATTCATTGGAGACATAAGCGAACCAGCGGCCGTCGGGTGAGAAACGAGGATGATATTCACTGAATTGCGAGTTTAGGAGCGCGTGAGCGCTCCCGCTGCCGTCAAGCGGCAACACCCAAACGTCCTGCAGGGTCTTCGCCCCACCCTGTTCAAACAGAAGAGTCTTGCCGTCGCCTGACCAATCCGTGCCATCATCGACCGCCGCATCCGTCGCATAAATTTTTTCTTCGTTACCACCACCGCTCGAAGCCTTTCGAAAGAAGGTGGTGTGATTGCCCGCGTCCGTTGACGTGTAGATCAGATACTTACCATCGGGCGACCATGACGGATTGTCTTCGGTGGTTTCGCCGAAGGTGAATCGCAGCGGCGCGCCACGCGCGAGGTCCATGATCCAGACGTCGCTATTGGCGCCATCAATTTTCTGCACCGCTGCCCTCGTCTGGTCAGGTGACAACATAACGTCGTTGTAAGCACCCCCAGGCCCTACCGGCCCGATCTGTTTGCCGCTGCGATCGATCCAAATCAACTGACGTCCGTTATCGCTGCTTTTCCTGAAAACGAGTGAGCCGTTTTCCGCGACCGAGAAATACGCATAACTGCTGCCTGAGTCAAAAGCCATTTGCTCTAATACAGGGAAAGGCTCGCCGCTTAACACCAGTTTTGAGGCGTCGAACGCCTGGGCCATCAGCGTGTTGTTGCGCGCGAACAGCAAATATCCCGAAGCCGCATACCCGACGTTCGAATTAACGATGAAAAGCTCGCGACGTGTTCCGTCGAGCCCGCCCACGTAAAAATCTGTCGACGAGGGGTTACCATCCCATGAGCAATACAAAAAATGGCGGCCGTCAGGAAGAAACAGCGGATAGTCATGCTGGATCGCCTTTGGTTCCAATGGCAGCGCAGCAGTCGGCGCGCCACCGGCCGCTGCGACTCGTTGCAGGGGCTGACCTTGCGAACTAAAAAGGATTACGCCGTCGCGATTCCATGTTCCACCCGAAGAACCTCCCGAGTCGCAAATCGTTTGGGTCGAAGCGCCATTCACATCGATCTTTTTGAGCTTGCCATCGGCAAAAAATCCGATGTAACGGCTATCGGGTGACCAGAATGGCAGATAAGCACCGTCAGTGCCCGGCAAGCCTTTCAGCTCGATTGAGTCTAGCGAGCGAAGAAAAAGGGTGGATTTCCCGTCAATGCTCGCCTCGAAAACTATCAGCTGCCCATCGGGCGAAATAGCTGCGTCTCCAATATCAGCCTTGTCGGGAATTTCAATGGCGAAACTGATTGCGCGTTTGTCCACCGGTCGCGGCCAGAAGTAAAGCAGCGCGAGCGCCGCGCAGGCAATGAGCAGTAGCGCCGCGATGGCCCACGGAATGAAAACGCTGCGGTTGGTTTTGGCCACAGGCAGTTTCGCCAGAATCGTCGCGGTATCGCCGGAACCTGTGGCCGGCCCGGAAACAGCTTCGAGCGCGAACGCCAGATCGCGCGCTGAGTTGAATCGTTCTTCCGGATTCTTTTCGAGGCAATGGTTGACGACGCGTTCCAGCGCCGGGTTGATGTTGCGATTGGTCGAAGAAAGATCGGGTGGATCTTCTCGCAGAATCGAGCTGATAGTGTCGGCTGTTGATTCGCCGCGAAATGCGCGCCGGCCGGAAAGCATCTCGTAAAGAATCGCGCCGAAAGAAAAAATGTCTGAGCGATGATCGGCAGCCTTGCCCCGCACCTGCTCCGGCGACATGTAACCTATCGTTCCCATGATCATGCCGGGATCGGTGTTGACGCGTCGCGTGGGAACTTCTGTCTGCGTCTGACTGCCATCCGTACCGGCCAGTTTGGCCAGTCCAAAATCGAGAATCTTCACGCGGCCGTCTTTCGTGATGAAGATGTTCTCAGGTTTCAGGTCGCGATGAACGATTCCTTTTTCGTGTGCGGCTGCCAGTCCGTGGGTAACTTGCAACGCGTAATCGATGGCTTTTCGTTGCGACAGCGCCACACCCCCCATGCGGTCACGCAGGGTGTCGCCTTCGAGCAATTCCGAAACGATGTAGGGCGCGCCCTCGTGCGTCTCGATGTGGTGAATAACCAGAATGTTTGGATGATTCAGCGAGCCTGCGGTGTGCGCTTCCTGTTCGAATCGCGCCAGTCGTTCTTTGTCGCTGGTTAGTGCCGCGGGCAAGACTTTGATCGCCACGTCGCGATGCATCGCCTCGTCGTAAGCGCGATACACTTCGCCCATTCCGCCTTCGCCGATCTTTGAGCGGATTTCGTAGCGGCCGAGTTTTGTGCCGGGTGATAAGGTCACTGCAGGATTTGAAAAGGAACTCAGCGTCTGAAAATGGCGGGGCGTATCTTATTTGAATCCGGTGATTAAGACCACAGCTATCACGCCGGCGGCGAGTTCTCAAACAAATCCCTTGATGATCTGCTCAGGCGTGTGGCCGAACTGGCGCTTTCCCTAAACGGTGTTCACCAGCCCTGTGCAAAAGTCGGGACTGCTTTGAGCGATTGGCGAACGAATCAACCGGGGTATTCATGCCTCGGTTAAACGGCACGGAGGACGTTGGGATGACGTAGCTTTTCCGCCTGCTCAAGAAACTCTTTCGCGTCGCCTGCGGTTTCGATGACCCTATCGGCAAATGCGGCCACCGCCGGATCGCCGGCATAAAACTCGCGAATCGCGTCGATGATGGACTGTTGCAGGGGGTTGAGTGGCGCGTTGGCCGGATCAACTATGCGCATCTGTGCTTCATCCAGCGTCGACGCGGGTCCGGGATAGACAGTCCAGTTCGGCCACGTGTCCAAAGAACGGGAGCTGGAACTAAATACCTCAGTAAACGGCGGAGAGCTGTCCTGCCTGGGTCCCAGCGACGGCAGCTCCCACTTTTGAGCCATCGTCTGCAAGAAAGAATTGTGGTTCATGGGACTATTGACAATGGTGTTCTCAGCAATGTTTGCCGACACCATAACCATCGGCACCCGAACCCCGAGCCGTTCGAAATTGAACCCTTCCTGCCCCATGCCGGTATTGAAATCCGCCGGGTCAGGTGAAGTAATCGCCGGCGGAGAAATATGATCAAAGCCGCCGCCGTGTTCGTCGAACGTAATGATCAGAAGGGTATTCTGCCAATTGTTACCGCCGGCAGAGTTGGAACTGCGAATCGCCTGATACACTTTCCAAATAATCTGATCGCCCAGCAACACACTACCGGGTCCGCCGTCCGAATACAGCGTTGAATCGAACGAAGACGGATGCATGTCGTCGTGCCAGATTACATCTTCGAAAAAGTTTATGAAGTGCGGTTCGATGAACGAGTATTTCGGCAATCGGCCGTGTGCGCAATCGTAAAAGAAGTTTTTGAAGAAGGGTCTTCCGCCTTCGAAATAACGGAAGTAGTCACTTCCTTCTTTGTCCTTCAAGCTGCCCCAATGAATAAGCTTGGTCAGACCGACGGCCAGATCCTCGTAGACGCACCAGCTACCTATTCCGAACTTTGCTTCGAGCAAATCAAAGATAGTTGACCCCTGGCTGTAGACTGCCCAGCTGTCCAGGTCCCAGGGAGCATCGCCATCAAGCGGAGGATTGTTGACCCAACCCCAGGAAGTCGCAGCGTGCCAGAACGCACGGTTACACCAGGTCTGACTTGGCACCGCACAAAACCAATGATCAAAGACGGCGAACTGTTGCGCCAGGCCACTAAGCACTGGGACGGAGCTGGGCGGAAAGCAATGCATGATTACCTGGCTTTGCGCCGCAGCTGAACCCGTCCATCCCGGCAACGCTGTTAGTACGCTGTAGTAGTCCTTCACGAAGCCCTGCATCTGCGGAACGCCTGTAGGAGGAGCGCCGGAGAAAAGTTGCGCCGTGACATGATCAAAATCCTCGCCCGGATCGGGATAGGGTTGATGAAAATCGAGACCGGCCGATACCGGAACTGGATCGCCGTTCACGTCCGGATTAGATAGGTTGTTGCCCACAACCCCTGCGAATTGCTTACCCGGCGGAACTCCATTCTGGTAAAGATAGCCCAGCAAGTTATCAAACGGACGATTCTCGAGCATCAGAACAACCACGTGTTCAAAGCTATCCAGTGGATCTGCCATGGAATTAGTTTCTCCTTCCCCGGAATTGACTAAGACCGGTTCGATCACTGCTTTCCCACTACGCCGAGGTTGGCGATCGTCGCGCCCCTGGTCATCGAGGGCACAGCGCAAACGTAAAGAACTATTCCGGCCACCGGCGCGCGGGCTTCGAAGACAGTCTTGCCAATGTAGTCTGTGACGTAACCGATTTTCATTCCCTGCTCAACGTAGGTGCCGCGCTTAACCAGCGGATAGAACATTCCCGTCTGTTCGCTGGCTACAGTCACAACTTTTTCGATCCAGACCGGATGCTCAACGATTGCCGGCTGACCCGGCAGCATCTTCAAATAGCGCATGACGTTCAGGCAACCGTTGATGAGCGCATTCAGATCGTCTGTTTCGACCGTTCCTGCGTATCCGGCTTCAGCGGTAATCGAAGGCTTGCCGCGCGTGCTCGCCGTGTTTTCGAGATAACGTGAAGCCTGCGGATCTTTCGGCCGGTCAGCGGAGATGATGATGTGATCGAGACCGAACGCGAGCACCATTTCACGCGAAGTCTGATCCTGCTTTTCGTTGCCGGTCTTCGTCCAATAACTGTAGGGTCGTAGGCTTTCGTCGAGATCGCCGCCGTGCAAATCGATGAGGTGATCGCACTTTTCAACCACTTCTTTCGTGATTAAATACGAAGCGCGCTCAGTCTGCGTGCCGTCCAGCTTGCCCGGATAAAAGCGGTTCATGCTCTTCTTGTCGACGGGATTAACATGCGGCACTTTCTGCTCGAACGACTGGATGTTGATGAGCGGAACGATAATCACCGTGCCGGAAATCTCGCTGGGATTCAGCATGGGGATCAGTTTCTCGAGTGCGATTATCGAAGTGTATTCAGTGCCGTGCGAGCCCGCGACAATTGCCAACACCGGTCCGGGTTTCGCGCCGTGAACGACGGCAACGGGGATACTCAACGCGCCATCGCTGCCGGCGGGAACTTCGATTGTGCCGGTAACTTTTTGTCCACGCCCCGCCGTGGCGGTGCCGACTGTGAAAGTCGCGCGGTCTTGCGCGCAGACAGGAATCGTCAAAGCCAACGCGAGGACATTCGCCAGCGTAATCAGGCGTGACATCGGCTTCCTCCAGAAAGCGGCGTTAGAGAATCGCGGCGATTCTATCCAAGTCGGCCTTTCTCATAAAGCCCATCCCAATTTAACCGGGCAATTGACTGCTGGGAGCGCGGATGTCGTCGTCCGCCTCATTTATCAGGCGCAACGCCTGCTGAGGATGTCCTGGAACTCTTACGTTCGCTATCCAGCGTTTGCGGACGAGGACGTCCGCGCTCCCAGCGCCTCTGACACTTCCAATCGCAGACGAATCGTCAACGAGGGTGACGCCATCGATACGACAAAACTTCGCGCTGCGTCAGTCTCGACGCGATTACATTGGGGACAGCGTTTCATTCTCTTTGATTGGACTTCACCGATTCTGCCTCGCCCAGGTTCAAGCGGATCTCGTAGCGGCCAAGTTTTACTGCCGGCTCCAAGCAAAATCGATTTACGGCCTCAGCCCGATGCGCCGCAACAAGTCTGTGTAGCGTGGGTCATCCCGAAGCGGGTCTAACGGAAAAAAATTAAGAAGATTCAAGAGGCTCGATCGCGCTTGAAAGTCCTTTTCGAGCCAGGCGAATGCTTGATCCTTCTCTCCCAGGCCGGCGTACACCTCTGCAAGGTACAACCCGGGCGACTCACGTCTGGCATACTTCTCCTCCAGTTCTCGCAACACGGCCATTGCCTCAGCACGGTTGCCCATGACTCCATAACCGTATCCGAGCGAGCCGAGTTCCTGGCTCGCTCTTCCGGTCACCTCGACACCCTTCTGTAACTGGGCCATGGCTTCCTGCTCTCTTCCTTGTTTCAGATAGGTCAAACCCAGGAAGCTACGGGCTAAACCAAGGTTGGGGTTAAGCTCAATGGCCTTTTTATACTCCTCGGCGGCAGCATTGAGATCGCCTCTCCAAAAGTAGTGATTCCCAACGTTGGCGGCGATTACTGCCGAGAGAGGATCGAGCTGCTGCGCCCGCTTGACCTCCGCCATTCCGTCACGCCCAGTCACGGCAAGTAAGAGAGCATACCAGTGGTGCACAGTTGGATAATTCGGATTAAGCTCGATCGCGCGTTTGTACTCTTTTTCAGAGTCGGCAAACTGCCCCGAGTGCTCATTGATAAGCCCGAGGGACGCGTGCGCTTCCGCCAGCGAGTCGTCAATCTGGAGGGCGCGCAGGGCGGCGGCTCTCGCTTTCGGCAGCGCCTCGCTCGATGGGACGCCGGCGTATTGTTCGCTCACAGAGTAGCAGTCGGCCAATCCCACGTAAGCAAGAGCAAAACTCGGATCCTTATCCACGGCCTGCTGAAACTGTTCACTCGCTTTCTTGAAACCGTCCGCAGATCGCTTGTTCCAAAAGAATCGGCCTTTCAAATAAAGCTGGTAAGCTTCCGGATTATCGGTGTAATGCTTGGCGACGAGGTTTTGTTGTTCGCCGGAAAGCTTCAGCCGCAGGTTAGCGGTGATCTTGCTCGCGATCTCGCGTTGCACTGAAAGCAGATCGGAAATTTTCTCGCTGTACTGCTCGCCCCAGAGCTGCTTGTTGTCGCGCACATCAACCAACTCGGTACTAATAGTCAGATTGTCGCCGCGCTGCAGGATGCGGCCGGTGAGAACTGCGCGCACACCCAGTTCTTTCCCCGCCGTCAGCGGATCGGATTCTTTCCCTTTGTATCGAAAGACAGAACTGCGCGCGATCACTTTCAGATTCGGAAGCTGCGTTAGACTATTTATGATGCTCTCAGTCACGCCGTCTGAAAGATACTCCGATTCAGGATCGTGATTCTGATTGACGAACGGCAGCACGGCGATAGATTCAATCGCGACTTCCGTATCGCGTGCATGAAAATACCAGCGGCCAAGAATCGCACCGGCCACAATCATCAGGACTACGATCGCGGAAATTAATTTGTGCCGTTTGATGCCGGAGACAAGGTATTCCGCGCTTGATGCTCGCGTTGAAAGCGATGTCGCTGGGATGCCGGCGCCTGCGCCGAAGCTTTGCTGAGATCTGCTCTCAGTCGCCGGCGCCCCGGGCGCGTCCGTCTTTGGGGGCGGAGGCACAGTCGTATCAAACGCCGCTCCGGCCAAATCGCGGCGCAACTGTTTTAATTCAATCGCGACTTCTTTGATTGATTGATATCGCTCCTCAGGGTCTTTTTCGAGACAACGCCGCACGATCCTTTGTAAGTCTGGCGGCGCAGACGGATTGAGATCAGAGATAGTCAGCGCTGGTTCATAGATGACCATGTGCAGCGACTTAATGACGGAATCGCCTGTGAAAGGTTTCTTGCCGGTAGCCGCTTCAAACAGGATGCAGCCGAATGAAAAGATGTCAGAACGCTGATCGATTTCTTTCGTCTTGCCCTGGGCTTGTTCCGGCGACATGTAACCGACCGTACCCATAACGGTGCCGGGGCTTGAGTGCTGCGGTATCACGGCGGTTGCTATTTCACTCGAATCACCACCAGGCAGGGGCCGTTGCTCGATCAATTTCGCGAGACCAAAATCAAGAATCTTCGGGTGACCCTCACGCGTAATCATGATGTTGTCGGGTTTGAGATCGCGATGAACAATTCCCGCGCCGTGAGCTTTTGCCAGACCTTCGGCTACGTGCTGCAGATAGCGCAAGAGCTTTGACATCTCTGTCGGTTTGCCATGAATCAATTTATGTAGCGTGCAGCCGTCGATAAACTCCATGGCGATGAAGTTCACACCGTCACTCTCGCCTATTTCATGGATGGTGGCGATGTTCGGATGATTGAGTGCAGCAGCAGCCTGCGCCTCTTGAATAAAGCGCCGCATTCGATCTTGATTCGACGCAAGATCGACGGGCAATATCTTCAATGCCACTCGACGCCGAAGTTGCGAATCTTCCGCCAGATACACCTCGCCCATTCCGCCCTCGCCAAGCTTCGAGCGGATTTCGTAACGGCCGAGTTTGGTGCCCGCGGCGAGGCTCATCTTCTGTATGACCGTTTAAAGCTTCAGCGTCTGAGCAAGATCAGAATGCCGGCGATTATTCCGAGGACCGCTAAGCCCGTAGTGACTGTCGAAGAGACTCTGATACTGAGCAACGGCAAGAGCCCGGTAAGAATCAGCCAGAGACCCAACAAGAGCATCCCGAGACTTCTGCCTGCCAACGTATTTGTTAGTGCCATTTTTTCCTCCTCAAAAGGTAAGGGTTAGCGACCGCCAGCCGGAAGCTTCTCCTCAAGAAAGCGCGTCAATAGTCCATACAGATGACGGCGTGTGCCGGGGCCCTCATAGATGCCGTGCGAACGGTTCGGATAGACCATCATCGTGAATGGCTTGTTGGCGGCGACCAGCGCATTCACCAGACTTTCCGTTCCCTGATAGTGAACGTTGTCGTCGCCGGAGCCGTGCACAACCAGAAGCTGGCCGCGTAACTGTGACGCAAAGGTAATTGGCGAACTCAGCTTGTATTCTTCCGGATGCTCCTGTGGCAGCGCGCAATACCGTTCCTGATAGATCGTGTCGTAGTAACGAAGGTCGGGAACTGGCGCGACTGACATCCCGACGCTATAGACGTCAGGGTAACGAAACATGGCGTTCAGGGTGGCCGAGCCGCCGCCGCTCCATCCCCAAATGGCGATGCGTGAGCTGTCGACAAATGGCCATTTGTCGATAGCCTTCACGGCACTGGCTTGATCCTGCGAATTCACGATGCCTGCTTTGCGATAGATAATCTTGCGCCAGGCGCGTCCGCGCGGGGCCGGCGTGCCGCGATTGTCGACACTCATGACGACGTAACCATGCTGGGCCAGCATCAGGTGCCACATAAAGTTGAAGCCTTGCCACTGGTCGAGAACTGTTTGTCCGGCCGGCTCAGTATAGGCATAGAAGAGGACCGGGTAGCGTTTGCTCGCATCAAAGTCGGGCGGCTTGATCATCCAGCCATCCAGTTGCACGCCCTCGCCGATGTCCACGCGGAAAAATTCCTGCGGGCCTTTTTTAAGTTGCGCGACGCGTTCTTTCAGCTCGTGGTTGTCAATCAAGGTGCGCACCGTCGCGTGCTGGGGCAAGCTCACTACCTCAAAGACGGGCGGCGTGCTGAACGTTGAGTAAGTGTGAATGGCCAGATCGCCGGAGGGCGCAATGTCGTAGTTGTGCGTGCCGGGTTGGTTCGCGGGCGAGACTCTCTCAGGCTTACCGGCGCCATCCAAAGGCGCTTGAAACAGATATCGCTGGGTAGCATTCTCAGGCGAAGCGTCAAAGAGCAGCCGGCCATGCGCGCCGTCGACTTCGCTGACGCTGATGACATCGAAATCTCCCGGCGTGATGTCGCGGGCGTCGCTGCCATCGCGGGCAATCGAGTACACGTGATGCCAGCCGTTCCGCTCGCTGGCCCACAAAAATCTTTTGCCGCCGTCGATCCATTCGACGTCACCGCGCGCCAAACCATGCTTGTCCCAATCAACATCGAAAAATCCTATATCCAGCCACGCTTCGTCTTTTTCGACCATGACGGTTCGCACTTTGCCGGTGCGCGCGTCGCCCATCATCAACGTGTCGGTATTTTGCAGGCGATTGAGTTGTTGAATGACCACTTCATCGGAATTGGCGGCCCATTCCATGCGCGGCAAATAGTTGTTGCGCGGATCGCCCGGCACATCGAACCAGGTCGTTTTCCCACCGGTCGCACTGATGACACCGACGCGCGCGGCGGAATTGGTTTCCCCGGCTTTCGGATAAGGAAAACTCGTGATCACCGGATACAAACCTTCGGTATCGTTGATCAGTTTGAATTCCTTCACGCCTTCTGAGTTCAGCTGCCAGTAAGCGATCCGTTTTCCGTCGGGACTCCAACGCCAACCGTCCCGGCAGAAGAGTTCTTCTTCATACACCCAGTCAAAAGTGCCGTTGATCAAATGAACTGTGCCGTCGGTGGTTAGCTGCGTGACTTTCGAATCGCTGAGGTTCTCTACGTAAATATTATTTCCGCGCACATAACCGGCCCGGGTGCTGTCCGGCGAGAACTTCGCGAACATCAAACTGGAGGCCGGCGCGTTACCGCCCAGCTTCTGCAGCTTTCCGCTCGCCAGGTCGAAGACCCAATAATCGCCGCGCGTGTTGCTGCGCCAGACGCGTTCTGTATTGGTGAAGAGCAAGAGCTTCTTCGTGTCGGCACTGATGTCGAACGATTCAACCACCAGCGGCACTTTTGTCTCTGCAGGCATTAGCTTGTCCACGGGCACCAGGATCGTCTTCTGCCCAGTGGTCGCTTCATAGCGAACGATGTCCTGCGCATCGCCCTTACCGGAAGGCTCCAGCACCAGGTAGCCTTTGCCGCCGGCCTCCCACTGAAGCGAGTTAGGAAATTGCGCGCGATAAGTAAAGATCGAATCGAGCGTGAGCGTGCTCGGATCAGTTTGAGTCGCCGTCTGCTGCGGATAGACCGCGGCAGCGCAGAATAAGAACAGAATCAGTGCAAAGGCTTTTTTCCGTAACGGCTGCATGAATACCTCCAATGATTGAAAGAAAAGGTTCGCCAAAAAGTCCCGGGATTCTATCTGACTTCGAAGGGCTTAACCAGCGTGATATTGAGCGATTTGCTGGCTCTAATGGCGCGTCGTTGACGAACTTCGTCCGGCGCGGGCGCGTATAATTACCGGCAATGGATTTCATCTCAACCTTGGCAGTCAGTCTGGGCGCGTCGTGGGTTTCGGGAATCAATCTGTATGCAGCGGTCGCGACGCTCGGGCTGCTGGGACGCTTTGCTCATTTGAAGCTGCCGGGCGAACTCGACGTGGTGACCAATTGGTGGGTGATTGGAGTCGCGCTGTTCTTGTTCGTTGTGGAATTCATTGCCGACAAAGTTCCGGTAGTCGATAGCGTCTGGGACGTCATTCACACGTTCATTCGCATTCCCGCGGGCGCGGTAATCGCGGCGACGGCATTTGGAGACTTTGATCGCAGTGTCCAGGTAATCGCGCTGCTTGTCGGTGGGAGTTTGGCCTTGAGTTCTCATGGAACGAAGGCGTCGCTGCGCGCCCTGGTAAACGCGAGTCCGGAACCCTTCTCGAACATTGCCCTTAGCCTCGCAGAAGATGTCCTGGTCGTAGTGTCGATTGTGCTCGCCTTGTTTCTTCCGGTGCTGGTGTTCTTTGTGATCGGCGCGGGGCTGGCGCTGTCGCTTTGGATTCTGCCGCGCGTGCTGAGGTTCTTTCGCACGGTCTATCGAAAGGTGCGCGGGCTGTTCAGTCCTGCGACTGCATGATTTGCCGTTCGCTAACTTGCTGTTCGCTAACTTGCCACTAGCTTCAGCTAGTGGGAAAGGAAATCCCATTGAATGCCGGCTTTAGCCGAACTTGAAAGAATAATTACTCCAATTCTCGAAAACTACTCCTGAGAATCTTTAAATCTCTGAAAGCCCGCTCGTTCATGAATCCTTCGAATTCATCATCAAAACTGTTTGTCCGATGATGTTCTTCCTGACTGGCGATATACTTTCTTACTCCAGCCACGTTTGTCTCGCTGACGGACACTGCAAAGTACTCTTCTTGCCAGCCGAATTTCGTTTTGCATAGACCGTTCTTGTTTATCCAGAATGATGACTCACCTTTGATCAGCTGCATCATTTTCTCAATGGTTTGGTTCGTGCCAAGTGAGATCAAGCAATGAACATGGTCTATATATCCATTGATGAAATCAATGTGAATGTCCTTTTGTCTGGCGTTGTCGCGGATGTGTTGGAACACCTTCGGGCGGATGTTGTCCTTGAGGAAGGGCGCGCGATCCTTTGTCGACCAAACAAAATGTATTCCAGACGCGTACCCAGGGCATAAGTGGGAATCCTAAGTCTAAACTGTCTTTCTAGCGTGAATGTTATATAGACTCAACCAAAAACAAGAGAAGGGTTTTCTTGCCGCCTTCGGCTAAAGCCATTGGGAAGATCGGTTTTTTGAGAGTTCGGCTAAAGCCTTTTGTTTTAGGCCCTATTGTCCACTAGCTAAAGCTAGTGGCAATTCATAGAAAACTGGCAATTCATAGTTCGCGTATTCCGCGGACTCACTTAAGCTTCTCGTATTCTTTTCGCGCGTCGATCAAGAGCGTGAGTTCCGGATCGGCATCTTTCCAGCTGGCCAGAAAATCCTGATATGCCTTGCGTGCCGTGACGGTGTCACCCTGAAGTGTGGCCGCGCGCGCCAAACCGATCTGCGCGAACGGATAAAAGTAGGAGAGTGAAGACCAACCGCGGTGATCGATGATTTCCTGAAACTGCGCCGTAGCCTCTGCGCCCTTCTTGTCGCTGAGATACGCCTGACCGCGCAAGTATGCAATCGGGAAGAGCAGGTAACTGAGGTGCGTGCGAGTTGTTTCCAGCAACTGTAGTGACTGTCCCGAATTGTTGTTGCGCAAAGCGAGATGACTCTGAATCAAAGGTATCCGCTGTTCATTGACCAGCGTGTCGGTCGGAAAGCGCTTACTCAATTCATCGACGATGGAATTCGTTTGACTGGCATCGCCGCAAATCGCAAACGCATTCGCGGTCAGCGAAAGCGTCATCCGATCGTGTGAAAGCGCCAGCGCCTTTGATCCCTGCTCCTTAACTTTTGCACAGTTCCCGAATTGCGCGTCCCGCAAGGTCGACCCGGCGAGAATCTGCGCGGCAACTTCCTTGAGTTCGCGTTGTTGCGCCAGATCGAACGCGCGCTGCGAAAACTCCTGCGCCTTGCGCAACTGGCCGGAAAACGCCGCGCTATCGGCTTGCCAGGTTTGGGCCGCATATTCTTCCGGCTTACCTTTGGCCCAGTCAATTTCCTGTTGCATCGCGCTGGCATCGCCTTGTACGAAGGCCATCCGGTAGAGGTTCTGATGCATTCTCAAGTTTTCGAGCTTTTGCGAAAGCGCCTTGCGAATGATCTCCTTCGCTTCATCGAAACGATTCAGACCAACAAAACACGTCGCCAGGATTGAATGACCCGAAGCTGAGTTTGGATTCAGGCGGATGGCTTCGCGCGCTTCTTCCAGGCCTTTATCGAATTGCCCGAGCTCAGTGTATTTCACCGCGAGATTGTTGTGCGGAACGCTGTCCCGTGGATAAGTCCGCTTCCACAGCTCCAGGGTTTGCAGGTACTTATCCAGTTCGCCCGTGACGTTGTCGTAATAAACCTGGGTGATGTAGAGCTTTTCGTATTCGCCGACACGATCACGCAAGTCATACGCTTTGCGCGAAGCCTCGGCGGCCAGATCATATTGCCGCGTGTTGTAGTACATCGACGACATGGCGGCGTAAGCGCGCGCAAAGTTCGCATCGATCTCGGTCGCTCGCTTGAAGAAAGGAATGGCTTCGACGTACTTGCCTTTGAGTTGCTGTTCGACACCCATGGAAAAGAATTTGAGCGCATCCAGCGAAGACGTGGTGGCCTCGTAAATCGGCGCGTCATACTTTTGGATCGATGCCAACGATTCGCCCAGATGCCCACGCATCTTCGTGGCCGCCGTCCCGAGAGCAGAGATCACCTCCTCTTTCCCGTCAGCTTCCGCCTGATCGATGGCGATCGCGTCTCCCGTTTGCGTGCTCGTCGCTTCGAGTGTGATTACATAGTGACTGCCAAGAGTTGAAATCGTGCCGCTGAGAAATGCTTTCAACCCCTGTCGCTGACAAATTTCGCGGGCGATCTCTTTCGTCACGCGCTCATCCGGCGAACGATTCATGAAGCGCAGCGTTTCGCGCACGCGCTGGTCCGAAAAGATGTTCAGGAACGGCGACTGTTCCAGCTGCGCCGCCAACGCCTGTTTCAGCGTGCCATCGAAAACCGGATCGCCGGTCGAGTTGGCGAAGTCGGCCAGCACGATCGTGTCCCGTTCAGTCAGCGGCGCACTCGTCGTCCGCTTGAAATACCAAACGATGCCGAGCACCACGGCCAAGACAACGACGCCGGCTACAATTGCGATGGCGCGTTTGTGAGTCCTGAGCTGCTGTGCGAACTCCCATCCGTTTGCAGATGCAGCCGTCCGCGGCGTAGCCGGAAGTGCAGTCTTGACGGTCGCAGGGATTTCACGAGTCGCCTGAGCAGCTGGTTCATGCCGCGCGCTGCGCTTGAGTTCAGCATCCACGTCGAGCCGCTTTTTCAAATACCGCAGATCGATTGCCAGTTCTTTCGCTGACTGATAACGCTCTTCACGTTCTTTCGCCAGCGCCTTTTCCACAATCCTTTCCAGTTCTGGCGGCGCTTCAGGTGCGTAACGAGCGATCGGCAGAGGCTCTTTGTTGCTCAAGATCGAAGCCAAAATCTCAATCATGTCTGACCCTTTGAAGGGCAGACACTGCGCGACCATTTCGTACAGCATCACGCCAAGGCTGAATATGTCCGTGCGCGCGTCAACGGGAACGCCCCGCGCCTGCTCGGGCGACATGTAGACCGCGGTGCCGATGACTGATCCAGGTTCAGACCTGAGCGGAATCGAAGTCACTGCTTCGGTGTCAACGAACTCTGGCAGACGCTCCGCGAGCTTGGCGAGGCCAAAATCCAGCACCTTCACGATCCCGTCGCGCCTGATCATGATGTTA
>Ga0134126_10000286_pt1 | contig 65762 bp, 57 predicted proteins | sample KB31752_FD_96881 | JGI IMG/M metagenome (GOLD analysis project Ga0134126, IMG submission 96881) | Terrestrial soil microbial communities with excess Nitrogen fertilizer from Kellogg Biological Station, Michigan, USA - KB3-175-2 | ecosystem: Environmental > Terrestrial > Soil > Unclassified ...
GGAACAGAAAGCATGACAATGGTTCCGACATCAGGGTGGAAAACTGTTCCCGCATATTCTGTTGCTTCCGAAACGCCTGACTATTATCTTGGAATGGGATTAACCGCTGAAGCTGTTGCGAAAGAATATAACGTAACGCGTGAACAACAGGATGAATTTAGTTTTCATTCTCATCAAAAGGCATTGAATGCTATCCAAAACGGATATTTTAAAAGCGGGATTTTACCGATGACGGTAGATGAAATTTATCTGGATAAAGATTTAAAAAAACAAAAGAAAAGCTTTGTGGTTGATACGGACGAAGGCGTTCGAGCAGATACCTCTATGGAAGCATTGGCAAAACTGAAACCAGCCTTTGCACTGGGTGGCACTGTCACAGCAGGCAATTCTTCACAAACCAGCGATGGCGCGGCTTTTGTAATTGTGATGAGTGAAAAAATGATGAATGAGCTGAAGCTAAAACCGATTGCCCGGTTGGTAAATTGTGTATGTGCAGGAGTGCATCCGCGAGTGATGGGCGTTGGCCCTATGGAGGCTGTTCCAAAAGTTTTAAAACAGGCCGGGATGACTCTTTCTCAAATAGATTTGGTAGAATTGAATGAAGCTTTTGCTTCTCAATCTGTTGCCGTTATCAGAAACCTTGAACTTGACCCGTCTAAAGTAAATATAAACGGAGGCGCAATTGCGCTCGGCCATCCACTTGGCTGCACGGGCGCAAAGCTTACTGTTCAAATCATTAATGATATGAAACGCCTTAATAAAAAGTATGGCATTGTAACCGCTTGTGTTGGTGGCGGACAAGGAATTGCAGGAATTATTGAAAACCTGGATTAAAATTATGCGGGTAAATTTTTAAAACTTTACACTTAACCCCACTGCCAGCATTGATTGAAATTGCAGGGCCGGTGAATCATGATTGGGGCCAAATTGTTTTACATCATCATCATAAATAAAGTTAAGCCCGAGGCTTGCGTTAAGTAATTTAGATATTTTGGCCGTAAACATATTATTCATCATTACATCTACATTTTGTGGATTATGCTCATAGTTTGAAAATAAATCCAACCGGCCATTATATGTGATTGATTTACTTAAATTTTTCAAATAGGTAATACTTGCAAAAGCTCCGATCTCATTTTTTACATTTTTACCAAGAATTACACCGTATTTGGGAGCTAAAGTATCATTTGTCACAATCGTCCAGCGGGAAGTAATCGGTGAAACGAAAATAGCCAAACCAGGTGCCGGTTTATAATTAAGCCCAAGGCTCAATAAAACATAACCGGGAGAAAGAAAATTAGATAAAAGATTTTTGCTGCCATCACTGTTATACCTAAATCCCTTAGCAAACTGAGAATGAAAATTTAATAAAGCTGCCACATCTAATTTTGGATTCAGCGCATATCCTGCTTTTGACAAAATATCAATACGGTCATCATTTTTTCTTGTTCCCAGGCTTGTAGTGTTTACCATTCCGTAATTAAAATCAAGCGTATTATCCCAACTATATTTATTTTTTTTATAAAATGCATGAAGGCCAAGATAGGTAGCTAAAGAAAAGGAAAAATCATCCCCACCGGCTGCCCAGTTGCTTTGGCTGCCCTGCCCCAGGTTTAGATTAAATATTCCACCGGTATTCCAGATTTTACTGCTATCAATTAATCCTTTCTTGTCAATATCTTTATTGGATTGAGATTGTAAATCTTTTACCGTTTGATCCTGGGCAAAGCAATTATCTCCAATGAGCAATATTAAAATGGAAAGTATTGATATGTGAATTAGTTTAGCTTTCATTCTAAGGGAGTTTTAAAGATTAATAAAACACGAAAGTACTTCGCCCATATTTATTGACCATAATTATTTTATTGATAGAATTTTAAATGTGATTTTCAAGATTTCCTATTCATCTAAAACAAATAGTTTATTTTAGTGAAAGAATACATTTCAGACAATAAAATAAATAAAAAATGGAAGAATTAATCCAAAAATTACAAAGTGCTCATGGGCTTTCAGCGGAAGAATCGCATAAAATACTTGGTACAATTGCCAATTACCTGAAAGAAAAATTCCCTATGGTAGGCGGGGCAATAGATAATCTTTTTCAATCAGGAACTACACCAGGCGGCCCCGGTACTACTCCCGCAGACATTCAGGCTACAGTAGCAGACCCAATAAATGATAATAATAGCCTTATGGATAAAATTTCAGATTTTATTCCCGGTGCAACAGACGAAAAGCTTGAAGAATTTGCCAAAAAAAATCTCAGTGGGATTTTTGGAGGAAATAAAAATTCATAAATGGCTTTTATCGCAAAACTTCCCTGGCAATAACAATTTTTTGGATTTCACTGGTACCTTCGCCAATAGTACAAAGCTTGCTATCACGGTAATATTTTTCTACAGGAAAATCTTTCGTGTAGCCGTAGCCACCAAATATTTGTACAGCATCTGTTGATACTTTTACAGCTACTTCACTGGAATAATATTTAGCCATTGCTGACTCTTTGGTTACGTTTTCCCCTTTGGTTTTAAGGCTGCAGGCCTGGTCAATTAACAATTCCGCAGCCCTGATTTCAGTAGCCATATCGGCCAACTTAAATGAAATTGCCTGGAAATCTGAAATGGGTTTTCCAAATTGGTACCTTTCTTTTGAATATTGCAGCGAAGCTTTATAAGCGCCTTGTGCAATTCCTAACCCAAGCGCTGCAATTGAAATACGCCCTCCGTCTAATACCTTCATAGCTTGCTTAAACCCTTCGCCAATTTCACCCATCCTTGCAGAATCGGGAATTCGGCAATTATCAAATATCATTTCGGCTGTTTCGCTTGCACGCATTCCAAGTTTATTTTCTTTTTTACCACCAGAAAAACCTTTGGTTCCCCGCTTTATAATAAAAGAGGTTGAATTATCACGGGTTCTTGGTTCGCCCGTTCGGCAAATTAAAACAGCAACATCCCCGCTTTTTCCGTGGGTAATCCAGCTTTTCGTTCCGTTTATAACCCAATTATCTCCATCTTTTTCAGCTACACATTGCATATTTCCCGCATCGCTGCCAGTATTTGGTTCGGTCAATCCCCACGCGCCAATATATTCTGCAGTGCATAATTTTGGTAAAAATTCCTTTTTCTGTTCTTCGTTTCCAAATGCAAGAATATGGCCGGTACATAATGAATTATGCGCAGCGTATGAAAGCCCAATCGAGCCACAAACCTTTGCAAGTTCCTGAATGGCAGTACTATATTCAAAATATCCCATCCCGCTTCCGCCATATTCCTCTGGCACCAGAATTCCCATCAAACCAAGTTTGCCTAATTCTTTTAAAATATGGACAGGAAATTCCTGGCTTTCATCCCATTCCATCACGTGTGGCCGGATAAATTGTTCCGCGAATTGTTTCGTGGTTTCAGCCACCTGCTTCGTTAATTCATTTATTGTAAAATCCATTTTAAAACACTTTTTTGCAATTTAGAACGAATAAAATCATCGTCCATGTTAATCAATTTATTTTCACCAAGCATTTTATTGTAATTATTAAATACAGTTCAACAACTAAAAGAAAAAACATCCGAATTTGTCTGTTCACTGTTCAGTATAATGGTTTTTATCAAAATAAAAATCCTGCTTATTTCCTGGTTTACTGCCTTCCACAAGAATTAATTTATACAGAGGTAAGGTGCTGTTTTTGTATAAAAATCGTCTGTAACTACCATAATCTTTTTTATTTCGGGGACCGATTTATAATTTCCATGCTGTTGCCGGTATTGATAAATTGCATTGGCCATAGTATAATTGATGTAAGGATGTGCTTTCATTTCATCAACAGAGGCTTGGTTAATATTTATCTTTTTTACCAGGCTATCTTTTATTACGAGGTATTTTTTTATTTTTTGAAAAGTTGAATCAGGCAAAAAATAAGTTTCACCGACTTGATCAATCGAATAAAAACCACCCAATTTTTGCCTGAAAGCAATGATTCTTTTTGAAAGTTTACTACCAATACCCGGAAGTGCAATATAAGCGGAAGTGTCTGCTATATTGACATCAACAGGATCGATAACATATTTGGGTTTATCATTTTTTTGATAAGAAACCTGACTTTCATTTGCCTGGTATTCTTTTTTATTATTCTTAATCGAAACATAAGGAATCAGCCGTTCAGCATCTGCCGGGCTAAGGCCGTAAATTTTCTTGATGTCGTCAGGCTTGTAAAATTTACCTCCTTTTGAAATATATTTTTGTATCGTTTCCGCAGTCCGTTTTCTTATTCCAAGCCTTACCCATTCATCTTCTGTTGCGGTATTTGGATCAAAATAAAAAACTTCTTTTTTTACTGATTCTTCTTTTTTATATGCCGGTGTATAATCATTATTATACTCATGATTATTTTTAAAATTGGTTTTTGATGAAGAATCTATTTTTAATTGTGCGATTTCCTTTTCAAATTGACCGGAATCCACCACTTCATGCCTTGTAAAATAGGGGAATAAAAGGGGAAGTATTGTTAATAGAATAATGATTGAAACAACGTAAATAATTCCTTTTCTTTCTTTTTTTGTAAAGCTAAAGTATTCATTTAAAAGTTTCCACATTAAGGTAGTTTTTGGTAAGTTACTACTAAAAACCATTTTATAACGGGCTTTGGTGTTTATTTTTTTCCTCGTTGTGCCCTTTCTCAGGCCTCATTTGTGGAAATAATAAAACATCCTGGATAGAAGGCTGATTGGTGAGTAGCATAACAATTCTATCAATTCCAAAACCAATACCGCTTGTGGGTGGCATTCCATATTCAAGAGCACGTAAAAAATCATAATCAATAAACATGGCTTCATCATCGCCACGTTCCATCAATTTTGATTGTTCTTCAAAACGCTCTTTTTGTTCCAGCGGATCGTTGAGCTCAGTGTAAGCATTCGCGATTTCTTTTCCGTTTACAATCAATTCAAACCGCTCTACAAGGCCGGGTTTGCTTCGGTGTTTTTTAGTAAGAGGGCTCATTTCAACCGGGTAATCTATGATGAACGTAGGCTGTACAAAATGGCTTTCACATTTTTCAGAAAATATCTCATCTACCAGTTTGCCTTTTCCCATAGTTTTATCTGCGTGTATGCCTAATTGTTGACAAACTTCCCGCAAACCATTTTCGTCTTTATCAGTTATATCAATTCCGGTAAATTCTTTAATAGCATCATACATTGTAACCCTTTTGTACGGAGCTTTAAAATCAATTTCTTTATCGCCGGAAATTATTTTGGTTGTTCCATTTACGGCAAGTGCAGCTTTTTCTAATAACTGTTCTGTGGTTTCCATCATCCATAAATAATCTTTATAAGCCACGTAAAATTCAAGAACGGTAAATTCGGGATTATGGGTCCGGTCCATTCCTTCATTCCTGAAATTACGGCTGAATTCATACACCCATTCAAACCCGCCAACAATCAATCTTTTTAAATACAATTCATTGGCAATACGCAAATAAAAAGGAACATCCAGTGCATTATGATGCGTTTTGAAAGGCCGTGCCGCCGCTCCACCAGGAATATTTTGCAAAACGGGCGTATCTACTTCTAAAGCGCCACGTTCGTTTAAAAAATCACGCATGGCATTTATCATTTTTGTTCTTTTGATAAATATTTCTTTCACCTGTGGATTTACGATCAGGTCTGCATAACGCTGGCGGTATCGAAATTCGGTATCAGTAACTTCATCAAAAGTTTCCCCGTCTTTTTCTTTTACGACTGGTAAGGGGCGAAGCGATTTTGATAATATTTTCAATTCAGAAACATGAACAGATGTTTCGCCTGTTTTTGTAGTAAAAACAAAACCCTTTACACCAATAATATCGCCGATGTCAACCAGTTTTTTCCAAACAACATTATAAAGAGTTTTATTTTCATCTTTTGAAATATCATCGCTCCGGATATACAATTGAATTTTTCCTGTAGTGTCCTGCAAAACAGCAAAAGAGGCTTTGCCCATATCACGGATACTTAGAATTCTACCAGCTATACAAACATCTGAAAACTCACTTTTGTCTTCCTCTCCTTTATAATTTTCTTTTATAAATTTTGCTGTTGTATTAACAGGGAATAATTCAGCCGGATAAGCGTCAATACCAAGATTTGAAAGTTCTTTTAATTTTTCCCTGCGGATAATTTGCTGTTCAGAAAGAGGTTCATTATTCATAAATTCAATAAAATTTTGCAATTAGAAAATGGCAAGTCAAAAAATTTTTGCAAAGGTAAACTTTTGAAAATTTAAAGAAACGTGCATTTCGCCACGGGTAATTTATCCAATAAAAAATGCATTTCTTCAATTAAGAAATGCATTTAATGAATTAAAAAATATTTAAAATCCTATGAGGTTGATTCCTTGCGCTTTTTAAGCTCATCAATTTCCCTTTCAAGCCGGTTAATAGTGGCTTCAATATTACTTAGCCGCTTGCCATTTTTAGATATTTTGAACGTTGGATGAACTGTTTTTAATTCTTCTTTATAACTGGCCAGCTGTTCTTTAAGGGTTTTTAATTTTCCTGCGATTTCATTATTTCTTACGGGTCTTGCCATAACATTAATTTTTTAAACAAAGTATGAAATTAGTTAAAAAAAAGTATTTTTCTCAAATATATTTTTCAGTATTATTCCAACGTTCAATTTCGAATATCAATTTTTAAAAAGGCTTAGATATTTTAAAATAGCAATATAATAACATAATAATACTTAATGGAAAATATATCCCAATAGATAAATCGTAGTTTTGCATTTCTTTCCAAAATATGAGCGACGAAATAAAACATGAATGCGGCCTGGCTTTTATAAGGTTGCGCAAACCTTTCTCTTTTTACCGTCAAAAATATGGTACTGTTTTGTACGGATTAAACAAGTTATACCTCTTAATGGAAAAGCAACACAACCGCGGCCAGGACGGGGCTGGGATTGCTGCTGTAAAATTAAACACCGAACCCGGCTATCCTTTTTTACATAGAATAAGAAGTAATGAAAACCAGGCCATTGCGCATCTTTTTTCTCAAATTGGGCACCAGGTTAATGAAATCAAAAAGTATCATCCGGATATCGAACAACATGCCGGATTAATGAAAGGGCATATTGATTTTTTGGGAGAATTGTTGCTCGGCCATTTAAGGTATGGAACGCAAGGAAAAAACAACGTAGCATTTTGCCATCCTTTTATTAAGAGAAATACCATTCCTGCACGAAATCTTGCAATGGCAGGAAACTTTAACCTGATCAATAAAGATGAAATTTTCTCTATAATAAACAGCCCAAGATCAGAGCAGGACAGGGAAAGCGACCTGGCAGCCATGATAGATATTATTCAGCACTTTTTAATAAAAGCGGACGAGGCATCGCCTGAAGGAGTTGATATGGCAGGAGTTTTGAAAAAAGCAGTCCCTTATTTTGATGGTGGCTTTACTTTTGGTGGATTAACCGGCGATGGAACCGGATTTGTTGTTCGCGATGCACATGGTATCCGCCCATGTTACTACTATATTGACGATGAAGTAGTTGTGGCAGCAAGTGAACGTGCTGCGATTCGCACTGCTTTTAATGTGGCAGAAAATGAAGTGAAGGAATTAATGCCAGGAAATGCACTTATAACCAAACCAAATGGCCAATATTCGATTGAACAAATTCTTGAACCTAAAGAAAGAAAAGCGTGCAGCTTTGAACGTATTTATTTCTCCAGGGGAAGCGACGAAAAGATTTACCGCGAAAGGATTGCATTGGGATACCACCTGAGTGAAAGGGTTTTGAAAACTGTAGATTATGATTTGAAAAATACCATTTTTTCTTTCATACCCAATACCGCTGAAACTGCTTTTTATGGAATGATAAAAGGGGCAGAGGCTTACCTGAATAAAATAAAAATTGAAAGAATATTAAGCTGGGGAAAAGATTACGATACAGAGAAACTAACGGAGATGGTTAATCGAAAAGTGAGAATGGAAAAAATTGCCATCAAAGACGTAAAGCTACGCACTTTTATTACAGAGGATAACAGCCGCAATGAAATGGTACAGCACGTTTACGACATCACTTATGGAACCGTTAGAAAAGGAATTGATACATTAGTAGTGATTGATGATTCCATAGTAAGAGGCACCACTTTGCGTGAAAGCATTATCAGGATGCTATCCAGGCTTCAACCTAAAAAAATAATTGTGGTTTCTTCTGCTCCTCAAATAAGGTATCCCGATTGCTACGGAATAGACATGAGCAAACTGGGCGAATTTGTAGCCTTTAAAGCCGCAATGGCATTGATAAAGGAAAGAAAAATGGACGCAATGTTGGAGTGCCTTTTTGAAAAGTGTAAAGAGCTAAAAAGAAACAACCAGTTAGATACCCAAAATATTGTCCGGGAAATTTATAAACCTTTTACTTTAGAAGAGCTTGATAAAAAGATTGCTGAATTAATTACACCTCCCGAAATAAATATTCCTGTAGAAGTAATTTATCAAACAATAGAAGACCTTCACGAGTGTTGCCCAACCAACCTGGGCGACTGGTATTTCACCGGCAATTACCCTACTCCCGGCGGCAGCCGCGTGGTGAACAAAGCCTTTCTTAATTATATGGAAGGGAAAAATGTAAGAGGTTATTAAATTATTGCATTATTAAATTATTCAATTATTTTAGGTGGTTTTTAGAAGAAATAAATTCTTCCATTGATAAAATATTTGATAATGGCTAAAGAAAAAAATCAACAATACATTATTGGAATCGACATCGGCACAGGCAGCACAAAAGCCATTGCGATGGACAGTAAAGGAACAATTATCGCCGATTCTCAATTGTATTATTCTACCCAAAACCCTAAACCAGGCTACGCTGAACAAGATCCCGGGATAATCTGGAACGCTTTTAAAAACTGTATCGGAAATATAATTGACGCTGTAAAATATGCACCGGTTTCCATAAGTTTCAGTAGCGCGATGCACGGCCTTATTGCAGTAAACGAAGAAAATAAGCCGATTTCTAATTTGATTACCTGGGCCGATACAAGAAGTGAAAAAATAGCTGAAGAAATCAGGAAATCAAAAGAAGCTAAAAGTATTTACAGAGCCACTGGAACGCCGATTCACCCGATGATTCCACTTTGCAAAATTATCTGGCTTCACAAAAATCAACCGGCTGTTTTTAAAAATGCTTTTAAATTTATTTCCATCAAAGAATTTATCTGGTTCAGGTTATTTGGTGTTTATGAAATAGATCATTCTATTGCTTCTGCCACCGGTTTATTCAATATTAAAACTTTACAATGGAATAAAGCTTCCATGGAATTTTGCGGAATAAAAGCAAATCAACTTTCAGAACCAAAGCCAACCAATTTTATCCGGAAAAATGCCGATTCTTCAATATTAAATTCATTATCACTTTCTGCCGAGACTTCGTTTTGCATTGGTGCAAGCGATGGCTGTCTTGCTAATTTAGGAAGTTATGCAATGGATAAAGGCACAGCAGCTTTGACAATAGGAACGAGCGGTGCGGTAAGAATTGCCAGCCCAAAACCAGTTTATAATTTTGAGGAAATGACTTTTAATTATTTGTTGGATGACAAAACATTTATTTGTGGCGGGCCGGTAAATAATGGTGGAAATGTGGTACAATGGCTGTTTGAGGCTTTTTTAAATATTGAAAAACCTACGGAAAAGGATTATGAAAATCTTTTTCAAAAAATTGATTCAATACCTGCCGGAAGTAAAGGTTTAATTTTTCTACCTTATTTAAACGGAGAAAGAGCTCCTGTTTGGGACGGAAGGGCGAGCGGTGTTTTTATGGGAATAAAACCTTTTCATACACAAGCTTATTTTTTACGTGCGGCATTAGAAGGCATTTGTTACTCCATGAACCAGGTGTTGCAAATTGTAGAATCATCAACTTCGAAAATTGAAAAACTGGTTGTTGGCGGAGGTTTTATTCATTCAAAAACATGGATGAAAATTTTATCCGATATAACAGGGAAAAAACTTTTGGTAATTGAAACACAGGATTCATCGGCGGTTGGCGCAGCGCTCTTAAATATGAAAGCCATGAAAATGATTAAAAATTATTCTTCCTTAAAACCAAACATAAGCCAAATTGTAAAACCGGTTTTTAAAAAGAATTCCAGTTATAAAAAATACTTTTCGGTTTTTAAAAATCTTTATGAGCCAATAAAAGAATTAATGCATAGAAATGATGAAATAAACAAAGTTTTGAGTTGAGTTAAATTGAACCCTCCTTTTATAGTAAACAAACAAATAACTATTATTTTCATTTTGTACGCCTCCAAAATTTCATGGTATTTGATGGCTTGTAACGCGGATCATTTTTTCAAATAATTACCCATGTTGACAATAACGTAGGTAGAAAATTGAAAAATGTACCCACGTTATTAATATGATCAATAGGTTCACAAGTTATTCTTTCCACGCATTTTCCAAAAATCGAACCCAGTTTTTATACATAATATTCTCCACATCATTTTCAGAGTAACCACGTTCTTTTAAAATTGGAGGAATTTTTTGCAAATCAGCAATCGTGTCTAAGTCAGCAGGGGTCTGCTCTGTGCCAAAAGCACCATCGAGATCCGTTCCAATTCCCGAATGCAAAGAGTTCCCCGCAATTTGGCAAACATGATCAATATGATCAATAACTGTTGAGATATAAACACCTTCATTTTTCGGAGTTGATTTTCCCCTAACCCAGCCGGGTTTTAACATCCAGGCGTCAAAAGCACCGCCAATGACTGCGCCGCGCTCAATTAGAACTTTTATTTGTTCATCAGAAAACTGGCGGTTATGCGGAACAAGTGACCGGCAATTATTATGACTCGCCCAAACGTGGCCTTTGAAATTTTCCAACGCTTCCCAAAAACTTTCATCACACAAATGAGTAGCATCTAAAATGATATTCAGACGTTCCATTTCTTTTAACAATTCGCGCCCTTTATTCCCGATTCCACCTTCGGAATCTGTTCCATAAGCATAAACGCCGGGGCCGTAATGCGCTGGCCCAATCGCACGCAATCCGTTTTCATAATTCTTTTCGAGGTATTTCATATTCACAATGGAATCGGCTCCTTCAAGGCTTAGGATATATCCAATGGGCAAATCTTTTGTTTTTCCTTTTTGCCATTTTTCTAGATGGCTTTTTAAAGTTTTGGCATTATTTATCTGGATCATTTCCCTTTTGTCCTCCATCGCTTTGTACCAGGCTAATTGTCCTTGAGTTTGCGCCCACGCCTGATCCTGCGAATTCCATCCGGGCAACTTACTTTCCGGTTTTACATAACGAGCTATCAAGGTTCCTACGCAAATTCCAATATTGCCCGTTCTCATTTCAGGCAATGAAACCGTACCGTTACTTCTGTCCGGTTTGTCATTCATTCCGTTTTCCCTTTCGCGTATATGCATTACCGGTTGAGTTAGGTCGCGGTTCCATTCCATCGCGTTCATGCTTAGGTCAAGGTGAGCATCAAAAATAAGATCGAGCATGTGCAAAATTATGATTATGAAAAAGTAAATTTCAAATAAATTTTATTCTAAAAACTCAGATGAATATTTCTGAAAAACTTTAATACTAATAACTTGTTGATATTAAAAGTATTAAATATCGATTGGTCTAAAAGTACGTCTAAGCACGTCTAAAAAGATTTCTTTTTAGATAACGACCAAATATTGTGATTTACTTCAATAATGCCTTGCCTTCTAAGAAATTGAAGATTATTTTTTATCTTATTTTTTTTCTTTTTAAGGTCTAAAATATCCGGTAATTTGTCTAAAAGTAAATCTTCGAAGTTGCTACGGCCTCCTTTACCAAATTTTTGAAGATATTCTTTAATCATTTTCTGACAATATCCATCATCAATACCCCTTTGCTTCATATAGTCTGTTTGGCCACCGGTAACAGCAGCCACATCAGAGGATATATAATAATTCGGTTTCCTTCCTTCAATCAATCCTTTCGATTTTAAAATCTTTACCTCTTCATCCGATAAATCTTTATGCTTGGCCAATTTATCCAAATATATTATCTCACTCAAGGATAACTCTGGCATCTCCGCCAGCTTACGTGCATACTTCGCATTTATAACTTTGCCAATAATGACTACTTTTACTTTCTGACCTGATAAATCGTAATCGGGTAATGGAAAAAATTTTTTTCGCTGGATGTAATACATCCGTTTAATCCCACTTCCTATCGTGTCAATCATGTTTAGATTTACCATTGCAGCAACCAGGAAAGTATTTCTGTATTTGGGTTCAGGGCTGTCACTTGTTACAACAGCTTCAACACTGTTTGGGATGAATCTACCTAAGTTTGAAAAAGTCAAGTAACCATCTTCATTCTCAACAACAAAAATTTTTCCATGTAACGTGTAATCTTGATGTGCAACGCAATTATGTAACGCCTCACGAATAATATAAGGGTCATATTGGTCTACTTCTTCCGGAAATAATGTGCCTGATTTTATGTATCTGTACTTCAGATTTCTAATTTTGGAGCTAATTTCATGCACTACTTCAATTAATGGATTAGTAAAGTGTTGATAATCTTTTTCAATATTATTTTTATCTCTTAGAATCCATGTAACACGGCCACTCGCAGGATTTATAAAATGTTCTGATTCTGGCCTGCCTAACAAAAGAATGGCAGTGTTCGTTATCTTACCTTTAATTGTGACTTTGGCTTTGTCCAAAAATTTTGCATTGCTCCACGAATCTATTTCTTCTTTTAGTTTGGGATTTTTTTCCTTGTATTGAATTTTTGCAAATTCAATCGCCTCTGTTGATAAATCATCTAAATCGGCTTCTTCAACCACCTGAGCGCTCCAGTCAGTTTGATTTTTTTGTGCTTTAATTAAATCATATTCATAATCACTCAGAGCGCCCAAACTTTCGCCATCTCTTCCATAACGATGTCCTTTCCAGGAAATAGGTTGTCCAATAGGGGCAGCAGGAATTTCAAACAATAAAACTTTCTTCTCTTCCTTGATAATAGTATAAACATTAGCGAAAGAACATCGTGGTGAAGTATGTTGTGCCATTTCTGCTTTATACTCATTAATTTGAGATTCAGAGATATTGGTACCTACGATCGTTCTGTCGTTTTTTATTCCCATAACAAGCCATCCTTGTCGTTGAACCCTTAAATTGGCTTCATTGCCAAGTGCTGAAAAGTATTTTCCTAAATCGTCCTTTGAATATGAATTTCGGGCTTCTTTGAATTCAACCACTTCGGATTCGGCAGGTAGATTTAGCAATTTGTCTAACAACTGATTTATCATGTATTCATTAAGTTTTTATAACATGAAAAGTAAGAAATCTCATATAATCAAACTTATTTTCAATTAATATTGGAGTTAAGCAAGTAAATCAAAAGAACATACCAAAACAATATAAAGGATTCAATTTAGTAGATAATTCTCTTCTTCCTTGCTACCACATTCCAGGTATTGGTCACTTTTCCATTTTCAACAACTACCGCTTCATCATACAAAGCGACTGTAGGGCAAATGTGGTATGGAATTCCGTACAGGGCATCACCAACATGAATATTTTCCCAGTCTTTTACTGCTACTACCAAATGTTCTTCACTTTGTGATTTCACTTCATAATTTTCTAAATTCAAAAAAAATATTCTTTTTGAAATGGGGTTTTCTGCGGCTACAGATTTATGCCCAAGGTCTGTTGTAATCAATCCTGGCGCTGGTTTTGAAATTACTCTTGTCAATAGAACCGCGGCAAATTCAAAAGGTTGTTCCTGCAACAACATATCATATCCGTAATCCCAAAGTAAACAAGTGCCGGGGCTGTAATACTCTTCTTTATTTAGCGCATGAACGGTAAATGTTGGCGTTCCACCCGCGATAATTTTTACATCCTGCAAATTATAATTCTGTATTATTTGTTGCTTTACTGCATTTATTTTTTCAAATGCTTCCGCCACTTTTTGTTTTCGAATTTCAAAATCTTCGTCCCGAATATGCCCATCGTAAACATGTAATCCCTGGAAATTTATGTTGGATAAATTTTTTAAATTTAAAAAAAGATTGAGAAGTTTTTCACCCGGTTCAATTCCTGTCCGGTTCATTCCCGCATCTACATCAATAAAAACATTTGCAGTTATTTTTTCTTTTGCAAATAAATCATTCAACATTTCTGCAGAATCAATATTATCAACCAAAGACGAAAATTGAATTTTCGTCTTTTTTTTTATTAAAGAAATAAAACGTTTTGCTTTGGAAAAATTAAGTTGATAGGCCAGCAAAATATTTTCTGCGCCTGACTCAGCAAGCATTTCTACTTCGGCGATAGTCGCACATTTGAACTGAGAAATACCTGCAGCAATTTGCATCTTTACAATCTCAGCCATCTTATGCGTTTTCACATGAGGCATCAATCGTTTTGGATCGCCTGCGAAATTTACCATGGTTTTGATATTGTAGGCCACACAATTTTTATAAATCAATAATGCGGGCGAATCAATTTCATCCGGATCATTTAATTCGTACCATTCTTTGTCAGGCATTTTTTTCTATTTCTATCTCGGTTATTGATTGGGAAATTACGATTTCATCTGCATCATCAGCAAGTTCAAAAATGGCTTCAATTTCTACAGGAATATTGTCAGGCAATGAGCCCATTCCTACAGCGCTTCTTACGCCTACGCCATTTTCACTTCCCCATATTTCTGCAAACAATTCGCTGCAGCCGTTGATAACAAATGGATGTTTTTCAAAATTTAAAGTGCAGTTTACCATTCCAAAAACTTTGATTACTTTTTTAATCCTATTCAAACTTCCAACGTTAGATTTCAGAGTGGCTAAAATTGTTAAGCCGGTTTGTTGGGCTGCAAGTTTTGCTGCGTCAGCATTTATATCAAACCCCACTTTTCCTTTTATTAATATTCCTTCTTCCAAAACGGGGCCGTGGCCTGAAACATAAATTAAATTACCTACCTGGAGTAATGGTTTATAAACACCTGCGGGTTTTGGTGCAGGTGGCAAAGTAAGCCCGGTTTTTAGGAGATTTTCTTCAGGAGTTTGTAGCATAATTTTTTTTTAGAAATTACAATTGAAAGATGGATAAAGGTAAAATGTTTTTAAGAAAGCTGATTGCAACACTTTAAAAATTGCCGATGAAGATAATATTGCGGAAAGAATCTTTCTTATCTTCATCCACTTTTTTTTAATTTTTTTAAAAGATAAATATGCTTGCCACACAGGCAAATAAAACGTTGAGACTTGCTTTCCCCATCATTTTGGGAGAGGTGTCTCAAATGATGCTTGGCATTATTGATACAGCGATGGTGGGCGCTGTTAATTATAAACAGCTTGCGGCGGCGGCTTTGGTAATGAGCGTGATTAATATTCCGTATGTTTTTGGAATTGGAATTACAATTTCTGTTTCACAAATGGTTTCAATGGCGCACGGAAGAAGGGACGGAAAATTAGTGAGCCATTATTTATACAACGGTTTTTGGTTGTGTGCCATATCTGCCGTCGCTATTTCTGTAGCGATAGAATTAAGCAAAAATATTTTATTCCACCTCGATCAGGATCCGGTAGTGGCACAATTGGCATTGCCATATTTGCAAATTATGGGTTGGTCTGTGATTCCGATGATTTTATTTCTGTCGCTAAAACAATTTACTGATGGATTGGAATTTACGAAAACAGCGATGATCCTTTCCCTTGCTGCGCTTCCTTTAAATGCCTTTTTAAACTGGCTTTTAATTTACGGCAACTGGGGTTTTCCAAGACTGGAACTTGTAGGCGCAGGATGCGCTACTTTGATAACACGAATTTTTATTTTTCTTTTTCTTGGGCTGATTGTATTGTACCATAAAACTTTTAGTAAATACATCGCGATAAGGAGCATCGCATGGAAAATTAAATTGGAAACGATTAAAGAATTGTTGCACATTGGCGTACCTAGCAGTTTCCAAATTTCAATGGAAGCTGGTGCCTTTGCGGTTTCGGGTATTTTGATAGGAACAATAGGCGCTGTAGAACAGGCAGCTCACCAAATTGCCTTAAGCTGTGCGTCATTAACTTTTATGGTTTCGATGGGATTGTCGCAGGCGGGTTCTATCCGTACCAGCAACTCTTTCGGAAGAAATGATTGGACACTCATAAAAGCAATCGGGAAAAGTACCTTGATAATGGCCCTCATTTATGGAACTTTTTGCGCAATGCTTTTTATTATATTAAGAAACCAACTTCCATTAATTTTTAATAACAATGCAGAAGTAGTTTCAATGACTTCTTACTTATTATTGTTTGCTGCATTGTTCCAGATTTCTGATAGTACGCAGGCAATAAGCGCTGGTTTATTACGGGGAATAAAAGATGTAAAAGTGCCAACTTTTTTTATTGCTATTGCTTATTGGGCAATCGGAATTCCGGTGGGTTGCCTTCTTGCGTTTTATTTTAAAATGGGAGCGGCAGGCATTTGGACAGGATTTATAACAGGGCTTACTTTTTCTGCTACTTTCCTAACTTTCCGGTTCAAAAAAATGGTGAGAAAGAATAGCTGAATTTTTATTTAAAAAAAATCCTGGGCTTAAGCCCGGGATTAGTAATTTCTTTTTTGGTAGTAACCGAACAAATAACAAAGATTTTTATTTTCTTAAAGCGAAGATTATTCTACCGGTTTCGCGGCTCTCTTTTGGTCCAAAATTGTTTTTTGTTTGGATATCTCGTCAGTTTGATTTTGCTGGTCCGTTTTGTTTTTTGTAAGGTCATCCTGCAGCCCTTTTATTTTCTTTTCCAATTTTGACTGGTCGTCTTGCAAATTCTTCAACTTTTTTTCTGCATCAGCTACTTCATCCTGCTGGTTTGAAACAGCGAGGTTATAAGCTGACATATTAATATCCCTTTGAAAACTATCTATAAAGGAAACACTGTTGGGTGAAAGTTCAATAGCAGCAATCCCTTTAGCGCCTTTTACTTTATCCTCAGGAATTAATCCGGACTTTGCAGCAATCATGGTAACGATACTTTTATCCTTTTCCTTACGGCTTTTTCTTTCAATTTTAAAAAGTACATCCTGTGGTTCATCAGGATTCAAATCCTTTAAGCGTGTGTTTCTATAAACTAAAAAACCTTTTGATTTATCAGCATTATATCCCTGAGATTTTAATTTATTTACAATTACATCTTCGGTTTGGTCGGGCGGCAGGTTGTATTCTGTTATATAACAAGGGTATTTTTGGCCATTATATTCCACACTTGTAGGCATTGGTGCCTGCGCAAAAACAAAACCTGTAACGAATAACGAAATGATTAAGCAAAAAATGTATTTCATAAACCTGTGTTTTATTTTGATAATGCCACAAACTTATTCAATTTTTTCGTTATTTTAATTTCAAAAAAAAATATCTGATTTCTATAAAAGAAGAAGATTGAAGGCTGCAACTAAAATTTATACCGAAGGTTCACCATAATATTCCGTGGTTCACCAGGCCATTTACTTACATTATTATACGCCGCCATCCAATAAACCTTGTTGAATATATTTTCTGCCCTCAAGGCAAGTGTAAAATGTTGGTAAGAATATTGAACCTCACCATTAAAAATAATATAACCAGGTAATGTAATTAGAGGATCAAGCGTATTCCTTACACCTGCCTGTAAAAAACCTGCAGAAATTCCAAAACCTTTCAAACCTCCTTTTTTAAACTCGTATTTTAACCAACTACTTCCTGAATTTCGCGGAGCATTTTCTAATCTTGCTCCTTCCTGCGAAGTAGTTTTACTTTTTGTAATTTTCGCATCGCAAAAAGCATAAGCAAAACTAGCGCTCAAATTTTGCGTGATATTTCCATCTGCTTCCAATTCAACGCCTTTTGACCTTACCTCTCCTTGCTGCACAAAAAGATCAGGGTTACTGATATCATTTGCATTTACGGCTACATTCTGCACTGACAATTGATAAACCGCAAGCGATGCAGATAATTTTCCAGAGAAAAAATAAGCTTTCATTCCTGTCTCATAGAGCTCACTTATCTGTGGCTTAATTGGCTCGTCAAATACCTGTGTGCTGCTGGAAGTTTCAAAAGGGTCGAAACCTTTATTATAAGTTGCATAAGCGCTCAGATTATCTTTTATCGCATAAACAATCCCAACCCGGGGAAGAAAAACCTTCTCGTCAATTTCGTCCTCGTCGGCCTGGCCTTTGTAAAATTCTTCCCTCAGCCCAACCAATAATTTCCAACGATTGAGGATTAGCTCATCCTGGAGGTAAACCCCCTGGGTATGATACATATCGCCGTCCACTTCTGTAGCGTCGGAATCATAATCTGAAACTTTATAACTATTAATTGGCCGCTTAAAATAAACAGGGTTTTTCAAACTGAAAGTACCCACGATTCCACTTCCTTCCCCAAACTGGCCTGGTAATTCAAAATAATTTTGATCTAAATTTATTTTACTTTGAATATAATCAAAACCCGCTACCATTTGGTGATGCAGCTTCCCTGTATTAAATTTATAAGAAAAATAATTGGAGATGGTATTGGTAACTGTATGGTATTTCCATTTGGTAAAATATAAATCTACTGAATCATTAGTGATATAATTTTCTAAACCATGATCGGCCACATTTTGTTGAGTAATATAATTCAAATAACCAATGTTATAACTAAGCTGATCGTTTATTTTATAAGAAAACGAAGCAGTGGAAGCTAAATCTGTTTCGTGCAAATAATCCCCGGGCTGGCTAACATTTAATTTTATAGGTGTTGAAAAAAGATTCGAATCATTCTGTATTCCAGGTTGGCCCCTGTCGAGAACGGTGCTGATATGCGACAAAGAAAAATCAATATTAATTGACAATCTATCATTCGGAATAAAAGACAAAGAAGGCGCTACCTGGTAGGCTTTTGAGTAATAATTATCACGGAAAGATTTTGCGTTATCGTATCCCGCATTGATCCTGTAAAGCAATGTTTTCTTTTTATTTAAAGGCCCGGTATTGTCACCGGAAACCCTAAAATGATCCCACGTTCCACCATAAATATTTATTTCAGATTCTTTTTGCTTAAGCGGTTTTTTTGTTACTAAATTAATGGTGCCGCCCGGATCGCAATTCCCATACAAAGTGGATGTGGGCCCTTTTATAATTTCCACTCTTTCTATATTCACCAACATCGAATTGGTATACGTTGTATTGTACCCGCGCAAGCCGTTGATATCCCTGGAATTTTCCGCCCGAAACCCTCGTATCGTATATTCATCATAACCGGAATATTGATTAACTCCTGCAACACCATCTACCACATCTTTTAGGTTCAAAGCCATTTTATCTGCAATAAGTTCTTTGGTAACGGTAGACACAGATTGTGGAATATCTAAAGCCGGAGTTTCAATTTTATTTACAAAAAAAGAATAATCACTTTTGTAAGATTGCAAAGTTCGCCCCTTGATTTCTACGCTTTGAAGTTCTGGAATATTATATTGAAGTTGAATATTCCTGACATCTGTTTCCGGGGCATCTTTAATAAGCACGGGCAGTTTTAATGTCTTGAATTCCGAAGAAGAAATAATAAGAGAATCATCCCCCGGCTGTAAATGAGACATTATAAAAAATCCATTATTATCAGAAAAAGTAAGCTTATTCATCCGTTGAAGTTCCACAGTTACTGATTGAGCAGGTTTGCCATCATTATTTAAAATTCTGCCGTGAATGGAAGCCGAAAACTTTTGTGCATTTACCGAAAAATTAAAAAAGAATAAAGAAGTTACAAAGAAAAAAATATGATAAAATTTTATTTTCAAAAGGGTGATTTTAAAATAATTCAGTACGTCTTAAAAACTCAAAAATAAAAACTTAATTTGTTTAAACAAAGGCGTATCCAGTAAATAAAGAAATATCAATGATTTGTATTTTGGATTTTTGTAATTAATTTGTTTCCAAAAAAATTTCATACTTTGCATTACAAATTATGAATCATCATGACTTCAAGATTAACCATAAGCATTGACACTGATGTAAAAAAGAAACTGCATTTGCTTGCAAAAAATCGTCAACGGTCTGTTTCAGGGCTTATCAAGGAACTTATTTTAGATGAGTCTAAAAAAACGAAAATAAAAACCCCGGATAAAAGCCTTGGTACTTACCTTTCAAAACTGCCTCTTACTGAAATTCCTGTATTTAAAAACGACAAAGAACTATTGGGAAAATTAAAAGAAGAAAAATTTCTTAATAAATAATGAAAATTTTTATTGATACAAATATCTTTTTAGATGCTTTATTGAAACGTGAGCCTTTTAAAAAATATGCCGAAGAACTTTTAAATCTTTGTGATGAAAGAGCCTTTACCGCATTTACGTCCTGTGTGAGTTTTATCAATATCACTTATTTTCTTCAAAAATTTAATAAGAAAAGTTATGCGGATAGTTTGGAAAGGATACTGAACGCGATAACTATTATCCCTTTGGAAAATAAAGATTTCAAAAAAGCGCTAACCCTTAACTTTAGCGACATCGAAGATGCCTACCAGTCGATTGCTGCATCAAAGGAAAGAGGAATGGCGTTCATCATAACAAGAAATATCAATGACTTTAAAAAGTCCGCTGTGAAGGCAATCTCTGCTGAAGATTTCCTGGGAAATTATAGCTGACTTATTCCATTTTCCATACATTATTTTTCCTGTCGCTATCCGGCAAAAGATTTTGTGGGTCAATAGTTACAGATTGTATTTCTCTTGGAATTTCTAAATGAAGAATGTGAGTATTACCCTGTAACCACGTTTCTACAGGCAATTGAATGTCTTGTTTGCTACCATCTTTTAAAATTATTTCAATCGTACAGGGCATTGCCATTTTTTGCAGATTAGCAATGGTAATATTTACACTATTTTTCGTTTTGTCATCTGCATAAGTAACGGATTGAACTGCCAAATCCAATTGCCAGTTGTTGTAGAACCATTCTTTCCAAAACCAGGAAAGATCTTCCCCGCCTTCATTATTCATCGTTCTGAAAAAATCATCTGGTGAAGGATGCTTGTAAGCCCAGCGCTCAATGTATTTTTTAAATGCATAATCAAACCTGTCGTGGCCTAAAATAACTTCGCGAAGGAGAACCAATCCAAACGCCGGTTTAAAATACTCAATAGGGTGCCGGTATTTTTCCCGAAACTGATCGGCACGTGCCATCATGGTAGGCGCATCAGAATCTTTAAGCCAGGGAATAATTTCATCAGCCGGGTTCCCTTTTCCCGGCGCATATTCTTCATCACGTTTCGGTGCATATTCGCCTTTATTGAATTCATCAGTGGCATAGACATCAATAAAAGTGTTGAAACCTTCATCCATAAATGCATAGCGGCGCTCGTCACTTCCAACAATCATCGGGAACCAATTGTGCCCAATCTCATGTGCCGTTACCCAATATAATTCTCCGGCTTTATCATTAATTCCGTCAAAAACAATTCCGGGGTATTCCATGCCACCGGCCATTCCTGCTTCATTAACGGCTACCGGGTATGGATATACGTACCATTTTTCTGAAAAATATTCAATAGATTTTTTCAAATATTCTGTTGCCCTTCCCCATGCATCCTGACCAGCGCTTTCAACCGGGTAAACTGACATCGCCAACGCTTTTTTTCCTTCGGGCAAATTCACTTTCGCTGCATCCCACATATAAGCCGCCGAAGCCCCAAAAGCCACGTCGCGCGTATTGTTCATCTTAAAATGCCAGCTTACAGGTTTCTTATTTGATTTTTTTCCGGCATCATTATTTACTTCTTCTTCAGTGCGAATCATTATGGTTTTATCACTTTTTCTTGCCGCATTTAATCTTTCAATTTGAGTTGCGGTAAGCACATCTTTCTCATTTTGTAATTCCCCGCTTCCGGCAACAATCATTCCTGCAGGAACAGTAACAGTGTAATCGAAATCACCGTATTCACAATAAAATTCCCCGCTTCCCAAAAATGGCAAAGTGCTCCAACCTTCAAGGCCGTCATATACACACATTTGAGGGTACCATTGTGCTATATCATAAATTTTTCCATTTTTTGTTGAGAAGAAGTCATTTCTTCCACCAAAAATTCCGGGAATTTTATACTGATACTGAATGTGAATATTTATTTTTTCATTAGACGAAAGTGCATTTGGCAAACGAATTTGCATCCTCGTATCATTAATAATATAGTTAGCAGTTATCGTTTTTCCTTTGTATTCAATTGTTACGGCTTTAAAATCATAACCATCGGTATGCTCGTTACTGGCGAAGCTTGTATAAAAATTAGAACGAGCATCTTTTCGGTAAGTATTCTGGTCAAGTTGCAGCCAAAGTGATGGTAAAGCATCGGGGCTGTTATTGGTGTAAGAAATAGTTTCAGCGCCGGTCAAAATATTTTCAACCGTATCTATTGTAGCGTGAAGATTATAGTCAGCACGGTTTTGCCAATATTTCGCTCCAGGCGCACCATTTGCAGAACGGAATTCATTGCCATTTTTTGAAAAAAAATTTTGAGCAAATAATTCATGCGGGTCAAAAACAGATTCTTCTTTTTTTTGAGCAAAAGTGGCATTGACACAAAAACAGAAACTTATTAAAAGCAAATAACTTTTAAAATTCATTTTGGAAAAATTTGAGATAAAAAAATAATAAAAATGAAGGTCTGATTTTTTTGCCATTAAATTCACGAATCAGGAAATGAAAACAGTAGTAAACGAACAAATATTATGGATTTTTATTTTAAACCCTCAATTAGTTCCAAATGCTTAGGAATTAGTAATTAATTAATTTCTGCACTATTTCATCCAACCTTGATTTTGCGAGAAAGTTTTTTTCTAATTCAGCATTAAAAGGAACGGGCGTATCAAGCGAGGCACAACGCATAACAGGCGCGTCTAAAAACTCAAAACAATTTTGGGCAATCCACGCGGCTACTTCTCCGCCAATACCGCCAGTGAAAGTATCTTCGTGAAGCACGAGAACTTTTCCGGTATTATTTACAGAATTTCTTATCGCTTTATAATCCAGTGGCAGCAAGGTTCTCAGGTCAAGAATATCTATGGATATTTCAGGATGGGCATTAGCATAATCCATTGCCCAGATAACTCCCATGCCATAAGTGATGATACTAACGTCCATACCTGAACGTATTTGTTTTGCCTTTCCTATTTCCACTTCATAATATTCCTCAGGGAACTTACCGCTGATGCTTCGGTACAATGCTTTGTGTTCAAAAAACAAAACAGGGTTAGGATCGTTAATTGCAGCGATTAATAAACCTTTTGCATCTTCCGGAGAAGATGGGTACACCACTTTTAAACCTGGTGTATGTACAAACCAGGCTTCATTGCTCTGGCTGTGAAATGGGCCTGCCCCAACGCCTGCGCCGGTTGGCATTCTTATAACCACATCCGCATTTTGCTCCCAGCGGTAATGGATTTTAGCCAGGTTGTTGATAATTTGATTAAAACCTACGCTAACAAAATCAGCAAACTGCATTTCCATTACACTTTTAAACCCTTCCAGCGAAAGGCCAAGCGCCGCGCCAACAATGGCGCTTTCGCACAACGGAGTATTTCGAACTCTTTCTTTTCCGAATTCCGTTAATAAACCTTGTGTTATTTTAAAAGCTCCTCCATATTCTGCAATATCCTGGCCCATCAAAATTAAATTCGGATGCGTGATCATCGATTGGCGCAAACCTTCCCTGATGGCGTCTATAAAACGGCTTCCTCTTTCTGCAGGAGTAGAAAAAGCCTTTTTGTTTTTTTCAAATTTACTTTTACCTTCTTCAAAAGGAATTGTTCGTTTTGCATATACATCACCTATTTCCTTTTTTGAAATTTCAGAATTAGAAAGTGAAAATTGTTTAAAATGCTCCTGTGGATTATTTAAAACTGAGGTGCTTTTGTTGATATATTCCCTTAACTCATTTTTTATTTCCGCAATTTCCACGTTGTTCAAAACTTTTTCTTCAACCATAAAACGCTCATAATTTTTAATCGGGTCATTTTCAATCCACCGTTCAAACATTTGTTTGGGAACATATTTTGTGCCGCTGGCTTCTTCGTGGCCGCGCATGCGAAACGTCATGCATTCTATAAAATATGGCTTTTGATTTTTGATACAATATTCACGTACACCCTTTACCGTTTCATAAACCGTCAGAATATTATTGCCATCAATTTGTACGCCTTCCATTCCATACCCTTTGGCTTTATCTACTAAATTTTTACAACGGTATTGCTCGTTAACCGGCGTGCTCAAAGCGTAGCCATTATTTTCTATGATAAAAATTACCGGTAAATCCCACACTGCAGCCACATTCAAAGCTTCATGAAATTCACCTTCACTTGTTCCGCCTTCGCCTGTAAAAGCCAGCGCAACTTTTTCTTCATTTTTCAGTTTATACGCAAGTGCTGCGCCATCTGCCACAGAAAGTTGCGGCCCAAGATGGGAGATCATTCCACAAATAAAATGTTCCCTATTTCCAAAATGAAAACTTCTTTCCCTTCCTTTGGAATATCCTTCCAAAGCGCCTTGCCATTGCTTTATCAAATCCGGCAAAGGCATTTTTCGCGTTGTAAATACTCCAAGGTTTCTGTGCAAAGGCATGATCCACTCATCGGGCTGAAGTGCTGAAGTGGCACCAACCGAGATGGCTTCCTGTCCAATGCCGCTAAACCATTTTGAAACTTTGCCCTGGCGCAGCAGCAGAAGCATTTTTTCTTCAATCATCCGCGGCAGAAGGATGCCTTTAAAAAGTTCGATCAGGATTTCATCGGTTAAATTATTTCTATTGAATTGCATGATGCAAATTTCAGGTTTTCATTTATAACTAATTAGCTTTTGATAAAATAAGTTGGTTTACTGTAACTAAAAATTTTGCAAAAGCTAAAGTTGTGCTTATTATCTCATTCTAAAATCTAAACCACGGAAGAAAAATAAATGGTTTAATCAGATTGACTTATTAGTTTTGGGTGATATTGATGTCCGGAAATCTTGTAAAAGTATGTTCAAATTTCTTGCTAAATCAGCCAATTATTTACTGGGAAAAAACTTTCAAAATAATAAAATATTTGTAAGCAGTTCTTTGGAATACTTAAAAAGGCCAAGGCAGTTAGACAAGAATTATTTTGATTATGTAAGGCTGGCAACACTTGATTTGGTTTCCTATGAGATCGCCAGAAAAAATTTGATAGGGAATGTCGCAGAATTAGGCGTTTATAAAGGGAAATTTGCCAGGTACATTAATCAATATTTTAAAGAAAGAAAATTATACTTGTTTGATACTTTCGAAGGTTTTGACGAAAGGGATGTTCATGCGGAAAAGAAAGAAGGCTTTTCATCCGGGGCGCAAAATTTTGCAGATACTTCAATAGAATCTGTATTGAACAGGATGCCCTATAAAGAAAATTGTATTCCTGTAAAAGGGTTTTTTCCTGAATCAGCAAATAACGTTCATGATGAATTCGTGTTTGTAAGCCTTGATACAGATTTATACGAGCCCATTTATGAAGGGCTCAAATTTTTCTATCCGCTTTTAGTTCCTGGCGGCTATATTTTTATCCACGATTTTAATAATGATCATTATCCCGGCGCACGCAAAGCAGTTGAAAAATTTTGTGCTGAAAAAAATATTTCATTCGTACCGATCCCTGATTCGGCCGGCTCTGCGATCATTTGCAAATAACAAAATAACTTTCCTTCAAATAAGTTCGTTTACTACAAGCTGTAACACAATCTTATTATAAATTTGGTGAAAAATATTTTGTTTAAATTCAATCTATATTACCAGCAATTCATAAAAATCCATAGGCGTTAAATATTTGTTGGAAAGCTCTAATAAATCCTGGGAAGAAATTTCTTTTATGGTTTGTATAGAATCATTAAAATAGTTTTCATCAAGATCGTTTAATATCAGGTTTTGCCAGCGTGATATAACCTGGAAAGGGCCGTCAATGTGCCCAAGGTTTCGCCCCATCATATAATTTTTTACCAACAAAAGTTCTTCCGCATCTACGGGTTCTTCTCTCAGTAATTTCATTTCATTATAAACTTCCCGGATGGTAGCTTCGCAAACATCTTTTCCTGCTTCTGTACTTATAATCCACGAACTTTCCTGTTTATGGTTTTCCAAATAACTGTGAATTCCATAAGTATACCCTTTTTCTTCCCTGATATTTCCCATCAGCCTCGATCCAAAGTAGCCGCCAAACAAAGTATTTAGAATGACTGCTTTTTTAAAATCCGGATGTTTGCGGTTAGGAAATGGCCTTCCGATGCGGATGGCACCCTGAACGCCTTTTTCATCATTATTGATAAAATATTTCTTTTCCGTTGAGGGTTTGCGTGTAGGCATTTCCGTTAGCACTGGTTCATTGAGCGCCAAATCACCGAATTGTGTTTCCAGTAATTGCTCAAAATCGACCGGTAATTTTCCTGCGGAAAAAATACGGCATTTTGATTTCAGGTAATATTTTTTAAAGAAAGAAACCAGCTCGCCTTTTTGTATCGCTTCAATATCTTCTTTATTACTTACTCTTCCATAAGGATGATTTGACCCATATAAGTATTCATCAATCATCCGGTTGGCCACAAAATCACATTTAAGCAAATTAACCGACAGCCTTTGGATACTATTTTGTTTAAAGATTTCCAGTTCGCTTTCGGGAAATATGGATTCAGTCAGTATTTCCCTAATAATGGGAAGAAGTTCTTTCAAATGTTTTGAAAGGCAATGTAAAGTGATGAAGGCTGTTTCATTATTGCATTTGCGATTTAAATAGGCACCATAATATTCAAAATATTCTGTTATTTCAAAAGCATTTTTGTGAGTGGTTCCATTTTTTATAAGATAATTAGTAGCCGCTGCAACTGTAGTTTTATTTTCGAAAACATTGCCTGCATCAAAAACAAAATCTACTACTGCCACTTCTTCTGCGCCATCATTAATATAATAAACTGGTGCTCCGTTTGAAAGCTTAAATTTTGTATAAAGGGGTAAAGTTATTTTGAAATCTATCGCATCTTTTATCAGTGGTGTTATTGTTCTGTTAGGCATTTAAATTTTTTAAAAAAACTGTAAAATAGAAATCTCCGTTATTTATTAGTTTACTGTTGACCTGTAATAAAGTGTGTTGCTGTTATTATCTGCGAAAATCCGCTGGCTTTCTTCTAAAATATCTTCTCTTGTTACTGCGTGGTATTTTTCCAGTTCGGTATTCATCAAATTAGCATCGCCCAATAATTCATAATTGGCAAGGCTATTGGCGCGGTTTATCAAACTAATATCTTCAAAAGCTATCATGCTTTCTGTTTTGTTTTTAATTTTTTCCAACTCTGATACTGAAATCATTTCAGTTTTTATTTTTTCTAACTCTTCAAACACCGCATTTTCTGCCTCTTCAAGAGTCACGCCTTTTATCACGCTGCCGCTTATTGCAAGCAGCCCCGGGTCTATGCTTCCACTCTGGGAACAGTCAATACTGCTGAATAATTGTTTTTCTTTTACCAGTCTTTGAAACAATCTTGAAGAAGTGCCGCCTCCAAGAATTTCTGTAATTATTTCTGTTGTATAATATCTTTTGTCAAGCCTTCCTGAAATGTGCCAGCATTTGTACAATGCATCCAACGGAACCGGCGCAGTTACCTCCATCATGTGAGGCTCTTTTTGCTCTGGTTCCTGCTTTATATTCCTTTCATATTTTTTTCCTGCAGGAATATCACCAAACCATTTCTCAGCAAGCTGTTTTACTTTTTCCACAGAAACGTTTCCTGCTACAGTTAGTATAGCATTTGAAGGCGTATAATGTTTGTGAAAAAAATCCTTTACTTCCTGCAACTTTGCGTTTTCAATATGGCTAATATCTTTTCCAATTGTCATCCATTTATAAGGATGAACTTTGTAGGAAAGATCCCTTAATTTATGCCACACATCGCCGTAAGGCTTGTTGATATAATGTTCGTTAAATTCTTCAATGACTACTTTTCTTTGTACATCCAAAGATTTTTTATTAAAAGCAAGGGAATACATACGGTCGCTTTCTAACCAAAAAGCAGTTTCAATATTTTCTGCCGGCAGCTGGCAATAATAATTGGTAAGGTCGCTTGAAGTATAGGCATTGTTTTCACCTCCGGCCATTTGGAGCGGCTCATCATAAGATTCAATATGAACACTGCCACCAAACATCAAATGTTCGAATAAATGAGCAAATCCTGTGTGGGCTTCATCTTCATCACGTGCTCCTACATCATACATCACATCAACCACCACCATTGGCGTACTTTTATCCTCGTGTACTATTACCCTTAATCCATTATTTAAAACGAACTTTTCAAACTTAATCATGTGTGCAAAATTGCACCAAACGAAATCATTTCCCAAATGGCTTCAAAAAGAATAACAAAAGCAAAATGAAAATTGCCTGTATAAGTTGGTTTACTATCTAGTTTATTTAATTGTTCCTATGCGGATGTAAAGAATTGAAGGCTTACCATTTCTCAAAATAAGAATGTTGATTTTATAACCGGATTTTTGTAAAAGGTTTTTATAAATTTCAACATCGCCCGAAAAATTATTATCAATACCCATCACAATATCTCCGTTTTTAAGCCCGGCCCTGTCTGCAGGTGAACCCGTTATAATATCGTCGATGTATACTGTGCTGTCCAGCTTATACATGGTCAATCCCGTATAGGAATAATCAAACTGATCGCGAAAGTGAGTGTTGGGAGTAAGGTGAATTCTTTTGTGTGGATAATCAATCACAAGGTTAAACCGCCGAAGCAAATCATCGCCAATTAAACCAGCGCGTTGCGGATAGGCCAAAAGGTTAAATTCATCATCATATAAATAAGTAGGCACTCTTCTAAATTTATAGTTCCCAATTTGTAGTTCTTTAATTATGGTAAGCCCCATTCTTTTTTTACCGCCCATTCCTTGTACCTCAATCGGCACAGGCTTTCTTTTTTTTAATAAGATTGAGCTGTCTTCTACAAAATTTTTACTTAATAAAAAACACAACCCTGCTCCCGTATCAAAAAAATAATTTTGGGTATAACTTTTTGCATCCGTTAAGATTAAAGGTACGGTGGGCAATCCTTTAAAAACAGGATGCAATAATATTCCACGTGGGGGGTAAGTCATATAACCCGGAGTAAAAACACTTATTTTTAAACTGTCAAAATCAACTTTTACAATATACCTTGATAAAAAACTGTACCCGATTATTCCGTCTATTTGAATTCCATATACCTGCGTAAGGACCTCATAATTATTAATGTAAAAATCAAGGCTATCAACTGTAAGCCCCGGAAAAAAAAGATTTTGATGAGGCGCAAAATCTACTTTTCTCACTCCGGCAATACCATACAGGTACCTTCCTGAAGGAACATGAGGAATTGAATATTTTGCAGCCGTGCCCGAATCTAAGGAAATACCGCTGCTTCCGGTATCGAATATAAAATTAAAAGTGTCCTTTTCATTGCCAAACTTTGCCTTAACCAACATTACGCCGCCACTTAATTGTTTAAAAGGAAATGAGGTAATGTATTTAGCAGGAGTTTCCCAATACATTTCCTGCCCAAATAAACTTGAGGCCGAAAAAGTAAATAGTAAATAAAGGAAAACTTTCATATAGATTGTTAGAAACTAAATTTAAGATTTATGCTTGTATTTTTGCTAAATATTTTGATGGCTTTTAATATCCATTAAAATGAAAATATTGAATATGAAGACATCGCAATTATTAGAAAAAGCATTACGTTTTGAATTCCTTTCTGTAGAAGAAGGCACTTTTTTATTTAAAAATGCTGCGTTACCGGAATTGATGGTTACGGCCGACGAGCTCAGAAAAATCCAGGTTCCCCATGGAAAAGTAACATGGATTATTGACAGAAATGTAAATACAACTAATGTTTGTATCGCCAATTGTAAATTTTGTAATTTTTATAGGATCCCCGGGCATAAAGAAGCTTACATAACCGATATAGAAACTTATAAAAGAAAAATTGAAGAAACATTTAAATACGGTGGCGAACAATTACTATTGCAGGGCGGCCACCATCCTGATTTGGATTTGAATTATTATGTCAACCTTTTTAAAGAATTAAAAAAATTATTTCCAAAGCTAAAGCTCCACGCACTTGGGCCACCGGAAGTGGCGCATATTACCAAAATTTCAAAATCTACTCATCGTGAAGTGTTAATGGCGCTTAAAGAAGCTGGCCTTGATTCTATGCCGGGCCCCGGCGCAGAAATACTAACGGACAGGGTTAGGCGCTTAATCAGTAAAGGAAAATGTGGCTCACAGGAATGGCTGGACATCATGACGGAAGCACACAAACTCGGGCTTACTACTTCTGCTACGATGATGTTTGGGCACGTAGAAACGATTGAAGAACGATTTGAGCATTTGGTAAAACTGAGAACGGTTCAGGATAAAAAACCGAAAGGCGCTGTTGGCTTTTTAAATTTTATTCCATGGACTTTTCAGGATGTAGATACCTTACTTACAAAAATCCGCGGTGTTCATAATCTTACTACTCCGGAAGAATATATCAGGATGATTGCGATGAGCCGCATCATGTTGCCCAATGTAAAAAATATACAGGCGAGCTGGTTGACAGTAGGCAAACAAATAGCACAGATTTGCCTTCACGCAGGCGCCAATGATTTTGGAAGTATCATGATAGAAGAAAATGTGGTAAGCGCGGCAGGAGCACCACATCGTTTTACTGCCAACGGAATCCAGGAAGCTATAAGGGAAGCGGGTTTCGAGCCGCAACTTAGAAACCAGCAGTACGAGTTCAGGGAAATGCCTGAGTTAATAGAAGAACAGGTTATTGATTATTAATTATTGATTAATTAATGGCGTTTCAAAATTTTACTCCCGAACAATCCCTTCCAAAAGTAAAGCAGTTTTGCGCTTACCAGGAAAGATGCCATTCAGAAGTGAGGGATAAATTGTCTTCTTTCGGGCTACACAAAAATGAAATAGAAGAAATTATTTCCACGTTGATAAACGAGAATTATTTAAATGAAGAACGCTTTGCCCTTCATTTTGCCGGAGGAAAATTCCGGATGAAACAATGGGGAAAAATTAAAATAAAACAAGCTTTAAAATTCAAGCAGGTAAACGAATATTGTATTCGAAAAGCATTAAAAGAAATTGACACAAAAGAATATGAAAGAGTTTTTCAAAAATTAGCAGAGCAAAAATTAAAAACATTAAGAGGCGAAAAAAATATTTTTATAAAGAAAAGAAAGTTGCAGGATTTTTTATTGCAGAAAGGTTTTGAAACCAACTTAATCCGAAACGCAGTTAATAATATTTAAGGATTTTGCATAGCACAATTAATAACTTTACGACTCATTAAAAAACGCATGGCTTCACTCACTATTACTCTTGTACAAACCAACATTTTTTGGGAAGATAAAAATGCGAATATTGAAATGCTTCAACAAAAAATTGACAGCATCAAAGAAAAAACCGAAATAATAATTCTTCCTGAAATGTTTAACACGGGTTTTAGCATGAAACCTGAATTATTTGCTGAAAAAATGGATGGTGAAACGGTTGGTTGGATGAAAAAAATTGCTGCACTAAAAAAGGCAATTATTACCGGAAGTTTGATGATTGAAGAAGATGGAAAATATTTTAACCGCTTAATCTGGATGTTGCCCACCGGCGATTTTGGCGTTTATGATAAAAGGCATTTGTTTGCCTTTGGAGATGAGGATTCCCATTATACCCCGGGAAATAAGAAATTGATTGCCTCAGTAAAAGGATGGAAAATTAATTTGCAGGTTTGTTATGATTTGAGATTTCCGGTTTGGGCCCGTCAACCGGCTGATGATTTGGAAAACCATTATGACCTTTTAATAAATGTGGCCAACTGGCCCGAAAAAAGAAGCGTTGCATGGAAAACTTTATTGCGCGCACGAGCCATCGAAAATCAATGCTTTGTTGCGGGAGTAAACCGGGCAGGAAAAGATGGCAAACAAATTTCTTACAATGGCGGAAGCACCATCATTGGCCCTTTAGGGGAAATTATTTATGAAAAAAATGCAGAAGAAGATATATACACTTATACATTAGAAAAAGAAAAAATCTCAGAATGCAGAAGCCATTTTCCTTTTTGGAAAGATGCTGACCGTTTTAGAATTGCGGAATAAATTAACCTCAGTAAACAAACAAATATGGAGGATTTTGATTCACCAGAATCACTTACAACGTCCTCAAGGTAAAGCGATCTTTTCTAAAAAGATTTGCAGAATATAACATCATTTTTTCTCCACTTCCCTCTTCCTCAAATCCTCTTTTCGTAAATTTGCAACTATGCAGGAATATTTACAGGGATTGAATGAATCACAACTCGAAGCCGTACTTCACCGTGATGGCCCTATTATGATAGTAGCTGGTGCAGGAAGTGGAAAAACAAAAGTTTTAACGACAAGGATTGCACATTTGATGGCTAATGGCGTAGATGCTTTTCAAATACTGGCGCTTACTTTTACCAATAAGGCAGCCGCGGAAATGAAAGAACGCGTTATTAAAATTTTAGGAAATAACGAAGCCAGAAATCTTTACATCGGAACTTTTCACTCTGTATTTGCAAGAATTCTAAGAGCGGAAGCTGATAAATTGGGTTACCCGAGGAATTTCACCATTTATGACACAGACGATTCAAAAAGTGTAGTGAAAACAGTGATAAAAGAAATGGATCTTGACGATAAACATTATAAAGCTAACACAGTCTTTAATAGAATTTCAAGTGCAAAAAATAGTTTAATCACTCCTGAAGAATATATCAATGATTATGGATTGCAGCAGGAAGACCAAAGAGCCAACCGCCCGATGATAGGGCAAATTTATACGGCTTATTGCAACCGTTGTTTTAAAAATGGCGCAATGGATTTTGATGATCTTTTATTAAAATTTTATCAGCTGCTAAAATCGCATCCTGAAAGCCTGAGCAAATACCAGCGGAAGTTTAAGTACATTATGATTGATGAATACCAGGATACAAATACGTCGCAATACCAGATCATAAAATTATTGGGGGCGATGCACGAAAACGTAGCTGTGGTTGGTGATGACGCTCAAAGTATTTATAGTTTCCGCGGTGCTACGATTGAGAATATTCTTCGTTTCCAAAAAGATTATGATGAAGTAAAAGTAGTGATGCTGGAACAAAATTATCGAAGCTCGCAAAATATTCTGCATGTTGCCAATCAAATTATTGCAAACAATAAAGGGCAGATTCCAAAAAAATTATGGACGAGTAATATTGAAGGTGAAAAAATAAATTTAGTAAGAACGGCTACTGATAATGAAGAGGGGAAATATGTTGCCGACGCCATCCAGGAACAAAAATTACGCAATCATTTTCGCAACACTGATTTTGCGATTTTATACCGGACTAATGCACAAAGCAGAAGTTTTGAAGAAAGCCTTCGCAGAATGAATATTGCTTACCGCATTTATGGCGGCATCAGTTTTTATCAAAGAAAAGAGATCAAAGATTTTTTAAGTTACCTGCGTGTAATTGTAAACCCGGGAGATGAAGAAGCACTGAAAAGAATTATTAATTATCCGGCAAGGGGAATTGGGAAAACTTCTATTGATAAAGCGGTTCTTTTTGCCAATCAACAAAACATTTCTATGTGGAATGTGTTGGAACGTGCTGCTGAATTTGGTTACAGGGCTTCCACACTTGAAACCATCAACAATTTTGTGATTATGATCAAAATGTTTCAAAGTGAATTGCAAAAGAAAAATGCTTATGACCTTGCCATTTTAGTCGGCAAAAATACAGGTATGGTCAAAGACCTTTTTAATGATAAAACCACAGAAGGCCTGGCGCGGTATGAAAACCTCCAGGAATTATTAAACTCAATAAAAGAATACACAGAAACGCCGACAGAAGATGGTGAACTACTTGATAAAAGCCTCGGAAGTTACCTGCAACAAATAACGCTGCTTACTGATGCTGATGACGACAAAGGTGAAAGCGATGTGGTAAAATTAATGACGATCCACGCAGCAAAAGGCCTGGAATTCCCGGTTGTTTTTGTGGGCGGCCTCGAAGAAACCTTGTTTCCAAATGCAATGTCAATCAATACCCGGGAAGAATTAGAAGAAGAAAGGCGATTGTTTTATGTAGCTATCACGCGTGCTAAAAACAGGCTTTGGCTTACCTATGCTAATAACCGTTACCGTTTTGGAAACCTCACTCAAAATGAACCCAGCCGCTTCATTGACGAACTTCCTGATGAACGTTTGGACAAATCTTTTGCCGGTGGCAATATGAGAAATAATCAAAGCAATAATTATTGGAATGCATTTGACAAGCCAAAATTTTCAGGGGGAAATCAAAAGCAGGAAACAAAATCTGAGAAACCGGCGTATTTGGTTTCAACACCTGTAATTAAAATTAAAGAGCACGTTCCTTCACCGGATTTTGCTCCAAGTGATACAAGCAATTTACAAACCGGTCAAAAAATAGAGCATCAAAAATTTGGCTTTGGAGAGGTATTAAAAATGGAAGGAGCTGCTCATAATCCAATTGCAACTGTAAAATTTGAACACAATGGCGAGAAAAAAATTATGCTGAATTACGCCAAATTAAGAATCGTCGAATAAACTTCCTTTACTGTTTAATGAACGTGCCTGCGCTTTATAATTCCGCCAGAGGCTTCTTTAATTGTGCTGGCAAATACAAATGACCTTGGGTCAATTTCACTTACCAGGTTTTTAAGTTTTCTTATTTCAAGCCTTGTGATTACAGTAAAAATAATATCACAATCACTGTGTAAATCAAATTTGCCGGGTAAAAATCCACGTTCGCCTTTATAAATTGTAATGCCGCGCCCCATCTCGTTTACAAGCCTGTCTTTTATAATTTCACTTTTGCCGGAAATTATGGTAACGCCTATATACGCTTCCAAACCTTCAACTACATAATCCACCGTGCGGGTAGCAGTAAAATAGGTGAGCATTGAATACATAGCAACTTTGATATCAAACTTGAAAGCAGCAATGCAGAAAATAAGTATATTAATTGCCAGAATAATTTCGGTAATGGTAAAACTTGTTTTTTTCCAGGTGTAAAGCGCCAGGATTTCAATGCCATCAATTGCACAACCAGCCCTCATTGTTAGGCCAATACCTGCTCCAATAAAAAATCCGCCAAAAATAGAAACCAATAATTTATCTGAAGTGATAGAATAATGTGGAAAATAATATAAACAAAAACTAAGTAGCAAAATGCAAATAAATGTTTTTAATGCATAATTAAAATTAATGGCATAAATACAAATAATTATAAAAGGAATATTAGCGATCATGATCACAAACGAAATATCAAAATGGTAAAGTTCACTTACCAAAAGAGAAATTCCCGTAATGCCTCCATCAAAAAAACCATTGGGAATCAGAAACCCCTTGAGCGAAAAAGCAGCCAAAAGAACACCGATAACAATAAACAAGCCGTCGCTAAGCCAACCGCTTATTTCAAAGTGTTTTTTTTTAGGAGTATTTCGTTTTGCTGCCCTGATTTTAATTTGCAAAATATTTTCCTTCAACCTGGCATTTAGCTTCTTTTGTGCAGTGGGTGTAAAATAATGGTGGGACTCTACAAATTTTATTTCTACTTTACCCCATTCTTCACGGCTTTTTGCGAGGCCCGCTTCGTGAAGTTCCTTATATAATCTATCCGCGATAGGGAAATACCTATCGGTGCCAAGATAGTAAAGGTCAGCGTCACAGAGAATTTGAGCCAGTTTATCCAGTGGATTCTGCGGAATTTTAGTTGCTAAAATAAGTTGGCAAATTTGTTCAGTTACTTCTTTGTTATATCCAAACTGAGGCAGCCATTTTCTTGCCATGTTGCACGAAATTTCTTCATGGTCACTATAAGTTTCTAAAAAACCGGAGTCATGAAACAAGGCTGCCGTCCTTAAAATTGTTAAATCATCTCCCGAAATTTTTTCAGATTGGGCAATCATTTCTGTAGCGGATAAAACCTCTTTTGTGTGTTCCGCATTGTGATAATGTAAGAAGACTGGTAAATTTTTTTCTAACTTTTCCATTAGAAAAGCATATACTTTATCAAACTGCATTTGTAGTTGCTGGTTCAAGAAGAATTGATTTATTTTTTAAAATAATTGGTCGGTATCAAACTACAGAAAGTTTTGTTTTTCAAAAAGCACTTATACACAAATCTAAACATTACGCTATAAAGTTTATTAAAAATGTATCTTCAAATAAATGGAATACTGATTTTTATAATATTACAAAGATGCAATGGGAAATTTACCGCATAATTACATATGGAAAAAAACACCCTTTTTGCGTTTACTTATCCCTATGGTATTAGGGATCGTGTTGCAATTTTATTTAAATTTTTCTTTTTCTTCAATAGTTCTTTCAGATATAACATTTGTTTCTCTGTTTATTACTTTTTCATTTTTGCCAGAAGCCATAAGGTTTAAATATAAATTCATACAAGGTGTTTTAATTGCAGGCTTTTTACTGTTTTTTGGCTCTTTTCTTACCTGGCAAAAAGATATAAGAAACCATGCCGGCTGGTACGGGAATTACATTCAAGAGAAAAATTATATTGTTGCTACGATTAGTGAGCCACTTCAGGAAAAAGCTAAATCATATAAAGCCACCGTCAATGCAGGTATGGTTATTTCAAATGGGAAAGAAGAAAAAGCAAATGGAAATTTTTTAATTTATTTTCAAAAAGATTCGGCTTCAGAAAATTTAAAATATGGTGACCGGATCATAGTAAACAAACTTTTAAGCCCGATTCGTAATTCAGGAAATCCAGCTGCTTTTGATTATAAACAGTATTGCGCTTTTCGGCAGATTTATCACCAGGTTTATTTAAAAGAAAACGAATGGGTTTTACTGCCGCAAAAAAATAGAAATATTTTCACAGCTTTTATTTTTTTTACGAGGGAGAAAGTGGTTTCAATCCTGCAAAAATATTTAGGCGAAAACGATGAATCTGCAATTGCCAAAGCCTTATTAATTGGGTATAAGGTAGACCTTGATAAAGATTTAGTACAGGCATATAGCAACGCCGGCGTTGTCCATATCATTGCCATTTCCGGGCTTCATATCGGGATTATTTATACAATTTTGTTGTGGTTTTTTTCGGTACTTCCTCTCACAAAAAAATCCAAGTCATTGCGGTTGATTTTAATAATTATTTGCCTTTGGGGTTTTGCCTTACTTACGGGCGCTGCTCCTTCTGTAATACGCGCTGCTATTATGTTTTCATTTATTATCGCCGGAAGACTCTTTAATAAAAAAAGTTCGGTTTATAATTCCCTTGCCGCATCCGCTTTTTTTATATTGTGTTTTAATCCTTACGAATTATGGAATGTTGGCTTTCAACTTTCTTATTTGGCAGTTTTGGGAATTGTAATCGCCCAAAAATCAATTGCAAACTGGTTTCATTTTAAAAATAAATTGTTGCGGAGCGCTTGGGAGTTATCAGCAGTTTCCTTATCTGCCCAGTTGTTTACTTTGCCCTTATGTTTACATTATTTTCACCAGCTTCCTTTATTGTTTTTATTATCAAACCTGGTTGCCATTCCGCTGGCTACATTGATTCTATGTGGTTGCCTGATTTTGTTATTTGTTTCACCTGTACCGGTTGTTACTATCTATTTTTCAAAAATTGTTTATAGTGTTATTTGGTTTTTAAATCATAGCGTTTTATACTTCGATTCCATTCCATTTTCTTTGTGGAAAAATGTTTCTGTTTCTGTTGCAGATACTGTTTTGTTGTACGTAATTCTTTTGGCTTTTATATTTTCATTTCTTAAAAAAAATAAGCCCACGTTTAAATTTGCATTGGCTTTTTCCCTTCTTTTTATTTCTTTTAAAGCTTTTAAAAAATGGGATTTGAATCACCAAAAGAAAATTGTAGTTTATAATATTCCAATGCACAAAGCAGTAGAATTTTTTGAAGGAAATAACTATTATTTCTCCGGCGACAATGAAGTGGTAAATGATAAGTTATTGAATAAATACAATTTAACACCGGTTCATACTGCTTTTGAAATAAATAAAAATCCGGATTCCTTAAATGGGTTATTTATAAAAGGTAATTTTTTTCAATTTTATAATAAAAGAATAGTTATGATCGACTCAGCAATAAATTATTCTCCGGTAGAAAATAAATTGCAAGCCGGTTATATTATTATCTCAAAAAATCCCAGAATTAAAATAGCTGACCTTACCCGAAATTTTGACTGTAATAATTTCATTTTTGATGCTTCAAACCCTTCCTGGAAAATTGAACAATGGAAAAAAGAATGCGAAGAATTACATTTGCACTCCTATTCTGTTCCCGAACAAGGAGCATTTGTAATCAATTTATAAATGAAAAAATTCTTTCAAAAAAATGCAGCAAAAAATAAAATCAGCGCTAATTTCTGTTTATAATAAAGATGGCTTAAAAAAAATAATTCCTTTATTGCAGAAACAAAATATTACTATTTACAGCACAGGTGGAACACAAAAATTTATTGAAGAAAACGGTGGCAAATGTATTTCTGTTGAATCGCTTACCGGCTATCCTTCTATTTTGGCTGGAAGGGTTAAAACGCTGCATCCTGTTGTGTTTGGTGGATTTTTAGCAAGGCGGGATATGGAAAATGACCTGAAAGAAATGGAGCAATACAAAATTCCCGAAATAGATTTGGTTATGGTCGATTTATATCCATTTGAAGAAACGGTCAAAGCTACCAATGAAGAAGCGGCGATTATTGAAAAGATAGATATTGGCGGCCCATCAATGATTCGCGCGGCTGCAAAAAATTTTAAAAATGTTGTGGTAATAGCTGATAAAAATGAATATATAAACCTGGAGAATATTTTATCAGAAAATAATGCAGAGACCTCTTTGGATGAAAGAAAAGATTTTGCAAGGAAAGCTTTTGATGTTTGCGCCCGTTATGATATTGCAATTTCAAATTATTTTAATAAAACCAATTTTTCAAATCCTTTTTCTACAGAAAAGAAAACCTTACGTTATGGCGAAAATCCTCATCAGCAAGGATTTTTTATTGGTAACCTGGATGAAATCTTTGAACAATTGAACGGGAAAGAAATTTCTTACAATAACCTTGTGGATATTGACGGCGCTTTACAATTAATGGAAGAGTTTGAACAAAATAAACTTGGAAAGGTAACATTCGCCATTTTTAAACACACGAATGTTTGCGGAATTTCACAAAGAGAATCCGTGTCTGAAGCTTTTTTAGCGGCATTAGCCGGAGACCCGGAAAGTGCATTTGGCGGCATTTTAATTTCTAATTCTGCTATTGATAAAAAAACGGCAGAAGCACTGACAGATTTATTTTTTGAAGTACTAATTGCCCCTTCCTTTGATGAAGATGCGCTTTCAATTTTAAAATTGAAAAAGAACCGCATCCTTTTAAAATTAAAAGGATTTCCAGAAGAAGAACAACAAACAAAAAGGTTATTAAACGGTTTATTAATCCAGGATAATGACAACGGTAACTTTTTAGAATGGAAAGAAGAAGGCGGAAGAAATGCTACGCCGGAAGAAAGAGAGGATTTGATATTTGCCAATGTTATCTGCAAGCATTTGAAAAGTAATGCTATTGCTATTATAAAAAATAAACAGCTCTTAGGAAAAGGTTGCGGGCAAACTTCCAGGGTTGACGCGATGAAACAAGCGATTGCAAAAGCCCACCAATTTGAATTTGATTTACAAAACGCTGTTATTGCGAGTGATGCTTTTTTTCCTTTTGATGATTGTGTAAAAATTGCCCATGATGCCGGTATCACTGCATTTATTCAGCCCGGCGGTTCTATCCGCGACAAAGATTCCATTTTATATTGTAAAGAAAATAACCTGGTAATGGTAATTACAGGCATGAGGCATTTTAAACATTGAGCCAATTATTTTAAAACAGGAATCTAAACTATTTGTTGGTTTACTATCGCAACGAAAGTTATCGCCGGGAAAAAATAATTATCTTATCTAATGAGTGCTGTTAAAATATTACCATATAACAAATAAAGATTATTGTAGTTGGGAAGGCCGTTGGGAATTGATTGAAGGTATTCCCTTATGCTCTGAGCCCTGCACTTTCACTAAGGCATCAATGGATTGTTGTGAATATTCTTTCAGAATTAAGAATTGCAATAAAAAAATCTAAATGTAAACACTGTTCATTTCAACTCACGATGTTCCTTCCACATTTCATTAAAAGTTTTTTTGCTAAACTCAAGAGGAGCGTGGTATTCATCCCAGTTTTTGAACAATTTATTAACCACTTTTGATATTAAATTTCCATTTCCCATATTCATTAATCCTCTTTTTAACGATACCAATTTCCACACTTTCCAGGCCATTTTTTCTGAAAAAGATGTCATCCCTTCTTCCACACTTGCATTTCTATTAACCAGCAATAATTCATGGAGATTAATTTTAACCGGGCAAACTTCTGTACAGGCTCCGCATAACGATGACGCGTAACTTAAATGTTTATATTCTTCAAGGCCTTGTAAATTGGGTGTAATAACACTTCCAATTGGGCCGCTGTATGTAGTTCCGTAACTATGGCCGCCGATATTTTTATAAACCGGGCAAACATTTAAACAAGCGCCACAACGGATACAATAAAGGCTTTCCCGTTGCCTTGCATTTGCAAGAATATCCGTACGGTTATTATCTAAAAAAATAACATACATTTCTTCTGGGCCATCAGCTTCTCCGGGTTGCCTTGGCCCGGTAATAATACTACTGTAAACCGTTACTTTTTGTCCCGTACCGTAAGTGGCTAATAATGGCCAAAGCAAAGCCAGGTCAGTAACAGAAGGAATCATTTTTTCTATTCCTACAATGGCAATATGAGTCTTTGGCCACGCAGAACTAAGCCTTGCATTTCCTTCGTTTTCTGTAAGGGCGATTCCACCAACATCTGCAATAACAAAATTGGCACCGGTAATTCCTATCTCTGCCTGAATATATTTTTCCCTCAATTTCTCTCTTGCAACTAATGTAAGTTCTTCAGGCGAAAGCTTAGAGGGCGTTCCTAATTTTTCAGAAAAAAGCCTGGCAACATCTTCTTTACTTTTATGCATTGCCGGGGTTACAATATGATAGGGTGGTTCGCCATCGAGTTGCTGAATATATTCTCCCAAATCAGTTACAATGCTTTCAATTCCATTCTTTTCTAAAAAATGATTTAGGTGAATTTCCTCTGTAACCATACTCTTGCTTTTCACAATTGACTTGCAATGTTTCTCTTTGCAAATAGTGAGAATTTCGTCTAAAGCTTCCTGGGAGTTTTGTGCCCAAATCACTTTTCCACCGCGTTTGGTGAAATGCATTTCAAATTCCTCCAAATTCTGGTCAAGGGTTTCTAATGCGCGCCATTTAATATTTTTGGCTCTTTCTTTTACAAGGTTATTATCTTCAAACTGTTGCTTAGCCTTAGGTACACCAGAATTATATTTCCCGATATTAAAATTTATTTTTTGGCGGTGTTCAAGGTCAGCACTTTTAATGGTGCTTTTTGCTTTAAAGGTTAATTCGTTTTCTGTCATTTATTATTTTTAAATAGTAAAGATGTTTTATTCTAATTGTAAACATCGTCGCGGAGTTTTATAGTAAACAAACAAATTCTTCTGATTTCTATTTTTCCACGCAAAAAAAATTATTATTTCGAAGCACTCTTTTCATGTGGTTACTTTTCATTTTGACTGGGAAGTGATTTTATTTTTTCCCAAATTTCAGGAAGCCTTTTTATCAAAACCAATTCTTTTCTTTTGCTGTAAAATTCCTGGATAGGCGTTCCCCAATAGGTTTTATTGGCTTCAATACTTGAGGTAACTCCACCCTGCCCCATTACAACTGCATTATCACCGATAGTAATGGTTTTGTTTACACCCACTTGTCCCCAGAGCGTAACACCATCGCCCAAAATAGTTCCTCCGGCAATTCCAACTTGTGCGGCTATCAAACAATTTTTTCCCATTACTACATCATGCCCCACATGAATCAGGTTATCCATTTTTGTACCACTTCCGATAACAGTTGAATCACTTACACCTCTGTCAATTGTACAATTGGCACCTATTTCAACATTTTCCTCTATAATAACCTGACCGCAACTTTGCATTTTTTTATACCAGTTTTCACGATTTTTTTTGGTATTAAAATAAAAGGCATCACTTCCAATTACCGTTCCGGAATGTATTTCAACATGATTCCCAATAACGCAATCATCATAGATTGTTACATTTGGATGAATGAGACAATCATCACCAACGATTACATTATTTCCTAAAAAAACATTAGGCATTATAATAGTATTTTTCCCAATTTTAGCAGTATCACTTATCATTTTTTCAGATGCTGCAAAAGGTTTAAAATGATTTACAATTTTAAGGTATGCTTCAAAAGGGCCATCTACCACGAACAATGTTTTTCCTTCCGGAACGTTTGCTTCTGTATTAATAATAATGCATGTAGCAGCGCTGTTCAAACATGTTTCATAATATTTTGGATGGTCCACAAAAACGATGTCCCCATTTTTCACTTTGTGAATTTCATTAATTCCGGACGCATAAGAATTTGTATTGCCCAAAATTTTTGCGTTAATAAAATCAGCGATCCAGGTAACAGAAACAGGTGAGGGAAATTGCATAATTTTAAATTAAGTGCCAAAGGTAAAGTTTGCAGCCCGATGAATTAAACACTTTTTAAAATTGAAAAAATCATGTGATAATTTTATCATTCTTTTAGAAAGTAAATCTTCTTTTTTGAAAAAGAAAATGAATTATAAAGACAATTTTTTTGTTGCTTATCCACACGGTATTTTAAAATGTTAATAAAAAAACATCAAATATTTTTTCTTAAAGCAAAATTTATTTTTAATATTGTGTAAGGAAATTTATTTCCTGTGCTTACTAACCCATCTATATAACAAAGCCCGTTCAATTTCTTGTCGGGCTTTATTATTTTTTGCCACTGTTCTTATAAAACTTTTGTATAATTATTTTAAAAAAATCTGTTTGAACAAATACTTTATTATCCATAAACCGTTTAATGTGCTTTCACAATTTTCTTCAACTGATGATAAAAAAACTTTGAAAGATTTTTTTGATGTGCCGTCAAACGTATATCCAGTAGGGCGCCTGGATTATGACAGCGAAGGTTTACTCATCCTGACAGATGATAAAACATTGAACAATTATTTATTAAATCCTCAAAATAAACATGAACGGGAATATTGGGTACAAATTGAAGGAGATATTTCAAATGCGAAAATTGATTTATTGCAACAGGGAGTTGAAATAAATATTAATGGCAAATTGTACCGTACAAAAAAATGCACCGTAAAAAAATTTTTAAAATCTCCGGAGGTAAGTGTTAGAAATCCTCCTATCCGTTTTAGAAAATTGATTCCTGATTGCTGGATAAAAATAATTTTAACAGAAGGAAAAAACAGGCAGGTAAGAAAAATGACGGCGGCAGTTGGTTACCCCACTTTACGATTGATCCGGAATAGAATTGAGGAAATCACTTTAGATAAATTATATCCCGGTGAAATGAAAACAATATCTAAAAAAGAATTGTATAACTTGCTACATTTAAAAAAAGATATATAAAGATGGTAAGATCAATGACAGGCTTTGGAAGAGCAGAACAAACTGCTGGTGATAAATCCTATTTGGTAGAAATCAAATCCTTGAATGGAAAACTGTATGACATTAATTTAAAAATTCCGCCACTTATTAAACCTTATGAATTTGATATCAGGAATTTGATCCAGGAAAGTTTATTGCGCGGTACTGTTGAATGCCTGATAGTTGTAAAACAAAATGGAGCCACAAAACCTGTTGCTATTAATACAGACCTTATCAAATCTTATTATAAACAAATCGAAAGCCTCGCCTCTGAATTATCAATTGATACCAATTCTGTTTTGGCGGCTTTGCTGAGATTACCGGAAGTAGTATCGCCCAGCAACGAAGTACTTGATGAAGAGGATTGGAAAAATTTAAAAAAAGTAATTGATTCAGCTTTAACAGAATTAAACACTCACCGGATAGAAGAAGGAAAATCCTTGGAAAAAGAACTGCGCCTGCGCATTAAAAATATCAATCAACAGGAGGAAGAAATTTTAAAACTGGAACCGGAGAGAAGAAAAAAAATGAAGAATAATTTAGTTGAAATGTTGGAAGAAAATGTAGGAAAAGAAAATTATGATGCCAACAGGCTTGAACAGGAACTGATTTACTACATTGAAAAAATTGATATCAGGGAAGAACAGGTGCGTTTGAAAAATCATTGCGAATATTTTATTTCTATGTTGGGCAACGATGATGATGCAAAAGGGAAAAAGCTCTCTTTTGTGGTACAAGAGCTTGGAAGGGAAATAAATACCACCGGCTCAAAAGCTTATGATTCTGACATTCAGAAATGTGTGGTTTTGATGAAAGATGAATTAGAAAAAATAAAAGAGCAAACCTTCAATATACTTTAGCAATACTTTTTCAGGACAGTGAAAACAATATATTTTTGTAAAAAAATCAGTTTGAAAAAATTCTTTTTAATATTATTATTGCCCTTGTTGTATATGTCCTGTATCAAAATTGATTTGTTTCAAAAACAAGCCACTATTCCTTCGCAGCAATGGCCGTACACAGATGTTCCGCAATTTACTTTTCATATTGAAGATACCACATCATTATACAATGTCTATGTAGTATTAAGGCACACCGATCTTTATGAATATAATAATATATGGCTAAGAATCGGTTTAAAAACTCCATCAGATTCTTTCAGCTATCAAAATGTAAATTTAGTATTGGGCACGGATGGAAAAGGCTGGGATGGAACAGGAATGGATGATATCTTTGAAGTAAGAAAAAGTATTTCAGCTGCTCCGTTTTCATTCAAAACTAACGGCGATTATACATTTTCTATTGCTCAAATTATGAGGGAAAACCCTTTAAAAAATATTTTGGACGTAGGTGTAAGGGTTGAAAAAGTCAAAATGTAGCTTTGCATTCTTTTGTTGATTCCCTGATTATAATTTTCCCAAATCAAAAAGAAATGCCTTATTTAAATCTAAAAAATAATTTGAAAGTAAGGCCTATCCGGATCATTTTTATATTTTATTGGTTTTTACTTGCCTATATTTTAGCAGCGCTTGTTTTTTGGTTTATTGCCCTTAACCGGCAAAACAATGAACTTACGGGCTTGCGCTTAAAAGCAGTAAATGTTGATGAGGTTCATTTTATAGAAAAGGTAACCAGGATTGAGGATGAAAAAAATAGAAAAACTGCCCAATACATTGGCGAAGGAGCCGCATTCTTATTAATGATATTAGCCGGAGCGGGTTATTTTTTCAGAACAATCAATAAGCAACTTACACAATCGGCGAAGCAAAAAAACTTTATGCTTGCTATTACGCATGAATTAAAAACGCCGGTTGCTGTTACTAAATTGAACCTGGAAACGATGAAGATTAGAAAGTTGGATTTAAGCCAGCAACAAAAATTAATTAAAAGCACAATTGAAGAAGCCAACCGACTGGACAACTTATGTAATAATATGCTGTTCATGAGCCAACTGGATTCTGGTGTATCAACACTTACAACAGAAAGATTTGACCTTTCTTTCCTCGTTGATAATTGTGTAGAAGATTTTATGACACGTTTCCCTGAAAGGAAAATTGAATTTTCTGCCACAGAAGAAATCATCATTAAGGGTGATAAGCTTTTATTGCAGCTCGCCATTAACAATCTTTTAGATAATGCAATCAAATATTCAGGAAAAGACGATGTAGTTTTGGTGAAGGTGTTTAAGCAAAATAAAAAAATAATCCTCCGCGTAGCTGATGAAGGCATGGGTGTAAACTCATCAGAGAAAGAAAAGATTTTCGAAAAATATTTTCGAGGCTCAGGACGGCGGGCAAAGGGGACAGGCTTAGGGCTTTATCTTACCAGGGAAATTATAAAGCAGCATAATGGAACTATTACGATGAAAAATAACGAAGTACGGGGAAGTATATTTGAAATCCAGATTCGGGCCCCGAAAAACATTTAACCAAAAACTAATTTTTATGCCAGGGAAAAACCTTTCTATCTTACTTGTGGAAGATGAAGAAAATTTGCAGGATGCATTGAAATTAAATTTTGAAATGGAAGGGTATGAGGTTACTTCAGCATATGATGGCGAAGAGGCTTTGAAAGCCATTCATAATGAATATTTTGACCTCATTGTATTGGACGTAATGCTTCCGGAGATAGATGGAATAGCTGTTTGTGAGAATATAAGATTAAGCAATACAGAAATTCCAATTTTGATGCTGAGTGCTAAAAGCCAAAGTAAGGATAGGATTTTAGGATTGAAAAAAGGAGCAGATGATTATGTTACAAAGCCATTCAGCCTTGAAGAACTTTTGCTAAGAGTAAAAATTTTAATAAATAAAAGCCAAAAAATTTCCTCTAAAGAACCGGTAGCAGAACAATATAATTTTGGTAAAAATTTCATTAATTTTAAATCGCTGGAATGTACTACCAAAGCAGGAGAGCAGATAGCGCTTACCAAAAAAGAAGCAATGCTTTTAAAACTTTTAATTGAGAATAAAAACGAAGTAGTTACACGCGAAAAAATATTACAATCGGTTTGGGGATACAATGTTTACCCTACTACCAGAACCGTTGATAATTTCATTCTGAATTTCAGGAAATATTTTGAAGACGATAGCCGCAATCCCAAATATTTTCATTCTGTAAGAGGCATTGGATACAAGTTTACCAATAATTAATGAGCCAATTTGAAAATGAAAATCCTGATTATTTCTTGTTTTACTCCAAACTGGCCCCAGGACTATCCGAACATGTACGCTTCGTTTATTTACAAACCTGTTTGTCCAACAGTGAAACAACTTCAGAAGCTTTTTCAAAAACATTAGTTAGTTGATTTACATTTGATGCAGGTGCATATAAGTTAATTTCTACTTCCTCCATTAAAGAGTTCAGCATTAGCGAAGTACCAAGGTTAACATTGCATTTATCCAATTCCTCATTCAATCTTTTTTTTGACATTTCGTTTGTTGGAACATTAAATTTGGCAGATAAGTATTTGTGTAAAGAAGCATCTAAAGTATGGTAAAATCCTTTACTATCCTGTGCTAACAGCCTTTCGTGCACCTGAGCTAATGGATCTTCACGAACTGAAAATTTTTCTTCTTCTTTTTTTGCCATAGCTGTTTGAACATCGTTCTCTAAATCATCTACTTTGATGTTTTTCTCCAGGTTGCTTTCTTTTTTATTCCTTTTAATTAATAATATAATGATAAGTAAAATTATACCGGCAGCCAATACAATACCTCCAATCAATTCAATACCATTTGAAAAAATATTACCCAAACCAGTATTTTTTTGTGAATTATTTGCCAGGGCATTATTTTGAATCCCTTTCCCTTTTTTTACATCCATTTCCAAAGTTGCAGTCTTTAAAGTTTTATATAAGGATGTTTCCGGGTCAAAAAAAGAAAAGGAAATAGAATCGATTTTATATTTTCCGGCCTTTGAAACAGTAAAAGGATAAGAAAATATTTTACTACCGCTCATGGGTACCTGCTTTTTATCAACATTGTCTTTTACTTTCGCATCATACCCATCTATTCCCGAAGGCCATTTGATAACAGGTGCGTTTATAAGTTGTATATTTCCTTTTCCACTCAGCGTGAGTTTTAATGTTCCTGCATCGTCTGTAGTAAATCTATTTTTTTCCAATGAAGCTGTTATTGAAAAATTTCCAACAGCACCAAGAAAACCCTCAGGTTTATTTTCTGCCGGCAACGGTTTTACAGAAATAACCTGTGGCGTTGATTTTAGAGTTACATTTTGCTCAACAAGCCCTTCCGGCGGAACTGCATCTGACCCAAAATTTTGGAAAATATCGAAAAAACTATTGTTGTTCTGCTGATCCAGGTATTGGGATTTTACGAAGGTAATTTTGTTTGAAGCGGCCATTGGATCAAGAGTAATATTGCCGGCTTGCAATGGATACAGTTCCACTTTTCGGATTGTATAAACTTTATACATGCGTCCATTATATTTTTCCAAAGTAGCATTATTATTCACATCGAGGTCATTTACAGAAAATCCATTAAACGAGGGAACATCAGTAATGGTTGTTTCTGACGGTAGCCTTGTGTAAAGCTGATAAGTAGCCACTATTGGCTCGCCGACAAAGCAACTCGTTTTACTTACATTTAATTTTATAAAAATATTTTTCGCCGTTTTCTCAGCGACGCTTTCTCCTGGTTTTAAAATATAATCATCAAATTGATGGTTATCTGGCGCGGAAGGTAAATCAAAGTTTAAGTTGGGAAGAGGCGGCAATAAACTTTGCTGGCTATTATTAGATTGCGATTGTACTATCGATCCTTTTACTACTTCAATTGTTACAGGCGCGGTTTTAAAATCTTTGCCATCAGCAGTAGCTGTAGCGGGGCCAATAATAAATTTTCCGGTAGATTTAGGAGCTAAAGTAAACCCTATCGCCACGTATTGGCTTATCTTTCCGTTAATATTGGATTGGCTGCTTTCCTGGTTTGGGCCCGATTCTATGGTAAAATTATTGAAAGGTGGTGGCGTAATATTATCTACACTGTTAGCATTTTCTATTTTAAATTGGATTTGCAATACGTCATTTTTACCGATTTTGGTATTAGGGCAGACAACCGAAAATTTAACCTGGGCGTATGTAAATTTGGCAAAAAAAACTGCTGCCAGAAAAATAAATAAAAAAGAAATTTTTTTAAATCCTGATCGTAAAAATATATTCATTTTTCAGCAAAAAGATGAGCTACAAAAGTAACCGGAATTGAATTTAAAAAAAGGTTAATAGAATGGGCGGGTGTTAAAATTATTTTAAGGAAGGTCTCCTAACTGTGGCCTTATCACAATATCTTCAACACACGCTTGCGGCGATAGAAGCGAGGCCGCATAAATCATGTTAGCAATATCATTAACTTCCATAATTCTTTCAGGATTTATACCCGCGCCTGCCCATGAATCTGTAAATACCGCCCCGGGATAAACCGTTGTAACTTTAATATTAAAAGCTTTCATTTCTTCCCTCAAATTTTTACTAAAACCCCTGACAGCATATTTGCTGATACTGTAAGAGCCGCCATTAGAATACGCTTTTAATCCTGCGATAGAACTAATATTAAAAATATGGCCTGATTTTCTTTTCATCATTTCCGGTAGCAGTGCGCGGGTTAAATGATAAGTTCCATACAGGTTTACTTCAATCATTTGTTCAAGGTTTCCATCTGGCTCATTATAAATACTGCCCGGAACAAACTGGCCGGAATTGTTAATTAAAACGTCCGGAATTTTTTTTCTTAAAATCCAATCGGCAAATTGTAAAACCTGATCATTTTTTGAAAGGTCTGCTGCTAAATATTCTACGGAATTATTGTACTTTTCAGATATCTCTTTTGCTGTAATCGCCAATTCATCTTCATTTCTTGAGCAAATGAAAAGTGCATTACCTGCAGCAGAAAATTTTTCAGCCATTGCTTTTCCCATACCTTTGCTGGCGCCTGTTATTACAATATTCATCGGGTTAATTCGTTTTAAGCTATTGAGCAAATCTAAAATCTTCGACCGGTATTATTTTAAATTTTAATTGTTTTGAAATATAAGCATCTTTTTTTTGACCTCGACCATACTCTTTGGGATTTTAACGCAAACGCCGCAGAATCGCTTACGGAATTATATGATCATTTCGATCTGGAATCGAGAGCCATCGAATCTTTTGGCCAGTTTTATTCTATTTATATCAATCACAACAAAATACTCTGGAGCCGGTATGAAAAAGGGTATATTTCAGTAGAAGAATTAAAATGGCGCAGAATGTGGCGGACCTTGCTTGATTTTCATATCTCGGATGAAAAGCTGGCAAAAGATATGAGCCAGTATTTCCTGGAAAGCCTTCCAACAAAAAAAAGAGTTTTTGAATACACTTATGAAATTCTTGATTATCTAATCGACAAAAAATATTCGCTTCATCTTATTACCAATGGCTTTGAAAAAACACAAAGATTAAAATTAAACAGTTCTGAACTTACAAAATATTTTACTTGCATTATTACTTCTGAAGGGTCTAATTCTGTAAAGCCTAAAAAAGAAATTTTTGAATTTGCTTTAAATAAAACTCACGGAAAAACTGAAGAGAGCATTATGATCGGAGACAATCCTGAAGCGGATATTTTGGGTGCAAAAAATGCCGGAATGGATCAGGTTTTTGTAAACCATATAAATGATGATTGCAAAACACAACCAACATACATGATTCGCCATTTAAAAGAACTGGAAAATATTTTTTAATCTTTTTATTTCCCTTCCATCATTTTCTTATTGAAATCTTTTGAATTCCCTTTTGGGATTGATAAAGAAACCCATTGCTCATTCAATATCATTTTGCCTACATAAACAATCTGTCCCAAATGGTAGGAATAATGGGCGAGTTGCCTTGAAATAGCGTCTATAACCGTTTGTGGCTCTTTTCTTATAAAAATAGTTTTATCAAGGTCATTTTCCTTTAAAGATTCTAAAGTTGAAAAAACGCATTGCCAACCCGCTTCCCATTTTTGCTTTAATTCTTCTTTTGTTTTGATGACTGATTCAAATTCTGAATCCCTGTCGCGCCAGTCTTTTTCTCCATCTTCGGTAAGGAAATTGGTCCATCGCGAAAGCATATTTCCCGAAAGGTGCTGAACAATAATGGCGATGCTATTGCTGTTTTCATTATACTGCCAGCAGATTTGATTTTCATCCAGTTGTTCTATTGTTTTATCGCCAAGCGATTTCTGCTGGTGGAAATATTTTTTTACATTGTCTAAATAATTGAATGGCATAAGAAAAGTTTGAGGTATATTCCAAATAGAAATTTCACTTATTTGTTCGTTTACTGCCTAGCTAATTAAGGCTGTTCCCCGGGGTTTCATCTTCATCAAGAGGTACCAAAGTATCTATAGTAGCCAAAACAGTGACGCCACCTTTTACCTGCTGGTTTAGTTTTACATTTAATTCTGTACCCACAGGTAATAAAACATCTACGCGGCTGCCAAATTTTATAAAACCCATTTCATTTCCCTGTGAAACATCCTGGCCAACCTGCAAATAATTCACAATACGCTTAGCCATAGCTCCTGCAATTTGTTTTACGAGGATCACAGCACTGTCACTTTTAATCACAACTGAATGGCGTTCGTTTTCTGTTGAAGATTTCGGGCTCCACGCTACTAAATATTTTCCTTTATGGTATTGGCTATATTCTACTTTCCCGGACATGGGAATCCTGTTAATATGAACATTTGCCGGGCTCATAAATATAGAAATTTGCAAACGTTTGTCTTTGAAATATTCCGGTTCATTTGTCTCTTCAATAACGACCACTTTTCCATCTGCCGGGCAAATTACCTGGTGGTGCGCAACAGTAAAATTTCTTTTTGGCGACCTGAAAAATGAAATGATAAACATCAGCATAATCAGGCTGACGCTAAACACTATCCATGAAACTACCGGCATTTCAGCACTAAACAAATAAAACACAATTATATTAATAGCACCGAATATTAAAACAGAAATTGCTATGGTTCGGTAACCTTCCTTATGTATGTTCATCAACTAAATTTGAATTACAAATATAAAAATTGGCAAGCAGACCTGCTGCTTTTGTTTTTAACGTATAAATAATGAATAATAGACAAAGACGAAAGGAATAGCTACCAACATTGAATCAAACCTGTCTAAAAATCCACCGTGGCCAGGCATTAAAGAGCCACTATCTTTTACGTTAGCCATTCTTTTCAACTTGCTTTCTAGTAAATCGCCCAACGTGCCAAAACCGGCGCATAATAAACTAATGAATATCCAATCTGCAACAGAATAAAAATGGGTAAAATACCCAATTAACGAAATAACTGCGGTACAAAGAATAATTCCACCAAAAGTTCCTTCACGTGTTTTTTTGGGAGAAATAGATGACAACGGTGTTTTTCCGATTAATGATCCTACAATGTAAGCCATGGTATCATTTATCCAAATTGAAAAAACAATTCCACAGGGAATTATTTTTAAATAATTATCATTAACCTTATCGAAATTATCTAATCGCATCATGATAATTAATACAATAGGTAATGTTATATAAAGAAGGCCCAACAAGCTTTTCAGCTTATAATTTACGGCATCTATTTTTTTTAAAATAGCAACAAACTCATACCAGCAACCAAAATGAATGACAGTAAATAAAATAATAAAGCTCCATTTATTCCATAGTAAACCAGCAAGCATTACTGCAGCAAAAATAATAGCGGTAAGCGTACGCGTTCTAAAAGTTTTGGTATCAAAAGCCATTCGTAAATTTTAAAATATTTTAAGCAATCCAATTTTGAAAATCATTGGGATCTTCTTCAGGAAAAACGAATTTTTTTTGTTGTAAAATAGAAACCCGCTTAAATTCAATAAAAGCAAAAACGATGAAACCAAGTGCTACAACACCTGCCCATATCGGAAAATTATCTCCAATATCTTTTGAATTTTTCGATATGGATGTTGATGATATATACAATGCGGTTACCTGGATACCATTGAACAAAAAATGAAAAAGGATAGAAAGCCATAAACTTCCGCTGTAGTAAAAAATTAATCCAAGAAAAACGCCTAAAACTGCACGGACAAAAAATCCATAATAAGAAAGATGCACAGCGCTGAAAATAATAGACGTTATAATAATGGCGGCCCACGGGCCTTTGAACCACCTCGTTAATATATTTTGCAGGCCTCCCCTGAAACAAACTTCTTCGAACAGAGCCGGCAGTAAACCAATAATTACCATTGAAATTAAATATTCTGAAAAGCTGGTGATATTAATCAGGGCTTTTTCCTGTACCGCCCTTTCTGCTTCTTTTGCTTTAAAATAAACTTCCCAGTTTTTAGGAATCGGAATCATTTTTGTCAATTCAGCAAGCGCCCCGGATAATGGAAATGTAAGAACAATAATTGCCAGCAGAATTAAAATCTGTTTATAATTTATTCTGGTATTAAACCCTATAAATTTCATTGGGTTGCGATAGCATATAAGCGCGAAAATATAAACCGGTAAAAAAAACATGAACAAAGTATCTATCACCTGCATCAACATGATGGCATTATAATATTTGGGATTAAATATATCAGATTGCATCGTTGCAATTCCTCTGCCTGTCATCATCAACCAAAATAAAAAAGAAACAATAGCACCTATTACTACACCCCCGCCGATAAGCCCAATTAAAATTCCCAACTGCCTCGGATAGCTAAAATTTCTCGAATTTCTGTCAATCATTATGTTTCCATTGTTTAAGTGCGTAAATTTACAGCCAAATTTTTTTAAAGGAAATAAATAAGATATCAGTAAACCAACAAATAACGGTGATTTCTATTTAAGCAACCAAATTGATAAAAATAGGTAACATACAACTTCCTGAATTCCCATTATTGCTAGCGCCGATGGAAGACGTTAGCGACCCGCCTTTTCGCGCGGTTTGCAAAGATAACGGCGCACACCTGATGTATACTGAATTTATCAGTAGCGAAGGATTAATCCGTGATGCCATAAAAAGCAGAAAGAAGTTAGACATTTTCGATTATGAAAAACCTGTAGGAATCCAGATATTCGGAGGCGACGAAGAGAGTTTGTCTCTCGCAGCAAAAATTGTAGATGCTACCAACCCGGATTTATTAGATATAAATTTTGGCTGCCCTGTGAAAAAAGTCGCCTGCCGCGGAGCAGGAGCTGGGGTTTTAAAAGATGTCCCGTTAATGATCCGGTTGACAGCAGCCGTAGTAAAAAGTACTACTTTACCGGTGACGGTAAAAACAAGGCTGGGCTGGGATGAGGACAGCAAAAATATTGAAGAAGTTGCTGAAAGGTTACAGGATGTGGGCATACAGGCGCTGGCTATTCATGGGCGGACGCGCGTACAAATGTACAAAGGAAGCGCAGCCTGGGAATTGATTGCCAAAGTAAAAGAAAATCCAAGAATTAAAATTCCAATCTTTGGAAACGGCGATATTGATTCTCCTCAAAAAGCGTTGGAATATAAAAATAAATATGGCGTAGATGGAATCATGATTGGCCGCGCGGCCATTGGTTACCCGTGGATATTTAATGAGATTACCCATTTTGTAAAAACCGGCGAAATCCTTCCTCCGCCTAATGTTGAAGAAAGAGTAGCTGTTTGTAAAAAACATTTGATAAAGTCTTATGAATGGAAAGGCCCTGTTGTGGGTATCTATGAAATGCGCAGGCATTATACCAATTACCTGAAAGGAATGCCCAATATAAAAGAGTACAGGAGCAAATTGGTTATTCTAAAAGAAAAGGAAGAAATACTGGAAGTACTTGATGAAATTGTGGATCAATATTCCGGGTATGAATTTGAAAAAACGCCAATAGAGCTCATCAATTATCATGAGAAATGCCCGGTATAAGGATTTAGAATTCTATATCCAACGGTGAAACTGATGATGAAAATACTTTAGCTAAATTCCCTTTTTCATTAACAAGGTATTTATAAAAATTCCATTGCGGTTCTTTATCATTCCAACCATTTTTATTTTTATCAGAAAGCCATTGGTAAACGGGCTGTTTTAAATCTCCCTTCACCTCGCCTTTCTTGAATAAAAAAAAAGTAACATCAAATTTTATTTTACAAAATTCGCTTATTTCAGAATCGCTGCCAGGTTCCTGATTTCCAAAATTATTTGACGGGAAACCAAGAATTACAAGATTTTTATTTGATTGATTGAGCTTTTCCAATTCCTCATATTGAGGAGTAAACCCACACTTGCTTGCGAGATTTACTACCAGGACATTTTTGTGTCTAAATTTTCCAAAATCAATTTCTTCTTCGTTACCCAATATGGCTTTTAAAGAATAAAAACTTTCCTGTGGTAATACATTTTTTTTGTTTTGTAAAATACGAATACCCATTCCTGTTAGTTTAGATAATTTCATTCGAGCCGGATACAGTGAGTTAATAATTTTATGTAGAAGATTCATTGATTATAATTTTTGTAGTAAACAAACAAATAATAAAGATTCCTGTTTCCCCTTTTTATTTAACTATCGTTAATGAATACGGAGGCAGGATAATGTTTTCAGCACTTGTTATTTTTTTCAAAACCGGGGGAAAATTCCTGGAAGGGTGGCTCTTGATTCCATCATCAACCCAATCGTACTGTTGTTTTGAATATTGAATTAGTTGCGCTGGATGCCACTTGATGTTCTTATTTGTAGACATATTTTGAATATCTATATTCACATTCCAACTTCTCTCAGGGTCTTTATTTATGAGCATTACAGACCATTTTCCATCAGGGCTACGAAGAGAATAAGTGGAAATAAGATTTCGTTTTTTTCTCTTAAAAATATTCGTCTCCGAAGGATAAATTTCTAAGAAGGAATCAGAAGGCTGTGCCCAATAATGGGTAAGCATTTGAATGGAATAAAAAGAGGAAGTTTTGTAGCTCAACTTCTCATCTAATCCTAAACCAAAAAGCATGTTATTACCATAACCACAATGAGTCGATTGTTGAAGAAAAGCGGGTTCATATCCATACAAAAAACTTTTGCCGCCGCCCAACTCTATAAATTTTCCCAAAATATCGGCATACAATAATGCGCCTTGCATTTCTACTTCCGATTTTCCTTCGTACGCAGAATAACCGTATTCCGTAATATACAATGGAGTTTTTGCTGGTAAAATATCTTGTTTAAAATTTTCTAAAGCGGTAGATAACATTCCCGGAGCAGCGGCTAATTGAGGAGAAGAAGGCGCGCAAAGGTCATCGAATGGATACCATTCAAAAGAAAAGAAGTTGAAGAGGTTTATTCCGTTATGGCTTTTCAAATAATTTAAAAAAAGGCTTGTCCATTTAGTTTCAGTAAACGTTGAACTATCGTCCGGAGACGCCGAAAGCGATGCAAAACAAGGACCGCCCATTTTCATTGCAGTATCAATTTCTTTTATTTTTTTTCCTAACTGGTAATAAAGCGCCGCATAATCAACGGGTGAAACTCTCTGCCCTTCTGGTTCTTCACCCATCTCAATTTCTTTTACGTTGTAATGCTTTGCTTTAATATGATTTATTAATGCCAACATATTATCCGGAGAATCGTATAACACCGCCGCAGGAATTAATGCCGGTTTCCCTTGTGTGATTCCATCTGCAAAAAAACGGTCGATGCCTACTTGTTCCGTGTTCATATCAATATCCTTCGATGTATGCCAGGGATCAGTAGAGGAAACATAAATTACACTTTGCTTGTGATCCGGTGAATGATGAATCCAATCATGGAATTTTCCATTTTCATCTAAAAAACCTACCCTCATTTCTTTAATAGCAAAACCCAATTTATCTCTGATATCAGCCGAAATTTTATCAGAAGAATAAGAACTTTCAGTAAAAGAAACCCTTATAAAACGGGCTTTTTGAAGGCGGTCCGATATCTTTTCAACATTATTTTTCATACCCTGGTTGTCAATAAATTGTTTTTGAAAAGAATGCCAAATACCCGGTTCAAAAGGATCGAAGTAACTTGGGTCATTGCCTTTTGCGTACTCTACCATGTACGATAAAGCATAAGGGTTCCCCCATCTTATTTGAATTGCGTTTATGCTTCGCCGTTTGCCAAGGTCAACAATTACCCATTGAGGATGTTCGCTATTAGCATCATGCGTAAACCTGGTGTCAAGGTAAGGATTGCTCTTCCAAAAGGTGGAAGTATCGCCATCAGAAATTTTCGAATAACCATCATCGTTAGCCTGGTCATGGGTATTGCCTCTTCTTGGTAGGCGGTAGCCATAAGAAAGTTCAATCGGTTTATCGCTTTCGCTATCGGAAATCCAGTATCCCTGCTGTTTCGCGCTATCACTCCATTTTCCTTCAGGATTCCAATGCCATACTTCGCCGGCCAACTCTGTCCGCAAACGATAGCTCACTGGTTTAAGGCCGGCAAGTTTCATTTCCGAAATATTTTCAGGGGTAAGCATTTTGTTAATATCACCTTTGAAATGCCCGTCTATTGCGCCACCTATATTTTCTGAAGGAATAAATGAATTCGATGCATGAAGGGGAGAATAAAGAACGTGAATATTAGCACTATTAATTTTTTGAGCAGATAACGAAACTGCAAAACACAATCCAAAAAGAAATAAGAATTTATTTTTATCAAACAATTTCGAACGAATCATCAATAAATTTATTTATTGCAAATGAATTTTAAACTAAGTTTTACTTACACTTTTATCCAGAATTTTAAAAATTCATTATAATCAGTATGCACCACTTCGTACCCCACAGGAATTTCAGTTCCAAAACTATGATAGGTAACTAATCTTGTTCCTGCTGGTTTTTTATTTAGCTGTTTGTACAAATAACGGTTGTAATAATTGTACAAATCTTCAGAATATTTTATGCTCAAATCAATTTTTGTCGTTCCCTCTACATTTTCATAAAATGAATTATAAAAATAAAAATGGCCATATTTTTCAAATTCAATATTGCAAATATTGTCACAGATAAAAACCGCATTTTCCAGTTTCAATTCCGTCGCAATCTGAGTAGAAAGATCAACCAGGTTAGCCCTTTGTTCAACGCCATAAAAATTGGTAAATGGATGATTGTGCGCTGCAACCAAACAAAATTTGCCAGAGCCACTACCTATATCAAGAACTTTTACATCTGCTGAAATAGCCAAAAATGCCGCCGCCTTAATAGCAACATTTATTGGAGTCCAATGCTTTTCAGCTACATCCTGTATCGCTTTTGGATACAAAGAATTAAAGTTTAAATCCGATGCAAACCAATTCTTCATCTAAAAAAAATATAAAGTTTTACTTAACCGCTGTCAAATGAAAATACAGTAAAGCAACAAATACAATGGATTTTAATTTTGCAAATTAACTTATCAAATCCTTTCACTCAGATCAAGCCAACGCATTTCTTTTTTATCAAGAAGTACAATAATATCTCCGATTCTTTCTGTTGTTTCCTGTAATTTTTCAAAATCCATTGAACCATTGTTCAATTTTACTTCCAGTAATTTTTTTTCTTTCTCCAGTTCCGGAATCTCTTTCTCTAGTTTTTCAAATTCAGATTTTTCTTTAAAAGAAAGTTTACCTGAAATTTTTTGCTTGCTGCTTTCGGCCTTCTGTACCTCATCTTCTTTCTTCGGCCTTTCGCTCTCAGATTTTCGAATTTTGCCTCCTGCATTTTCTTCCAATTGCTTCCAAAGCCTGTATTGAGAATAGTTTCCGGGAAAATCCTTTATTTCTCCATTTCCTTCAAAAGCAAAAAGATGATCTACCAACCGGTCCATAAAATAACGGTCGTGGCTTACTATTAAAATACAACCCGGGAAATCCTGTAAAAATTCTTCAAGCGTTCTTAGTGTTTGCAAATCCAGGTCATTTGTTGGCTCATCCAAAACCAAAAAGTTCGGATTTTTAAAAAGAATGCTGAGCAAATGCAATCTTCTTTTTTCGCCGCCGCTCAGTTTGCTTAAAGGCGTAAATTGTTGTTGTGCCGTAAATCCAAATTTTTCCATGAATTGCGAAGCGCTGATTTTACTTCCGTCAGCCAAAGGAAAAAATTCTGCAAAATCTTTTACATATTCTATCGCCCTTTTATCTTCTTTATATTGTAAGCCTTCCTGGGCAAAATTTCCAAAAACAATTGTTTCGCCATGGTTTATTTTTCCGCTGTCCGGCGGAATTAAATCAAGCGCTACCTTTAAAAATGTGGACTTGCCCGTTCCGTTTTTTCCAACAATGCCCACTCTTTCACCCTTTTTAAAAGTGTAATCGAATCCTTTTAGAATTACTTTATCGCCATAAGATTTATGCACTTTTTTCATTTCCAAAACTTTGCCGCCCATCCTGGTCATTTTCACCTGCAACGAAACTTCTGCCACTTCTTTTTTCTGATTCACTCTTTCTTCTACTTCTACGAATGCATCCTGGCGGCTTTTTGATTTTGTTGTTCGCGCCTTCGGTTGTTTGCGCATCCATTCCAATTCCTTTCTGAAAATATTTTTATCCTTTTGTAATTCGCTCTGCTGAATTTCGTGCCTTAAAGATTTTTGCTCCAGAAAATAATCATAATCTCCTTTATACACGTAAATTTTTTCATCATCGAGTTCTACAATTTCATTGCAAACAGTATCCAAAAAATAACGGTCATGCGTAACCAATAACAAGGTACTTTTATTACTGGCTAAAAAATTCTCCAACCATTCGATCATTTCTACATCAAGGTGGTTAGTCGGCTCATCCAGAATCAACAAACATTTTCCTTCGTGCAATTGGGATTCGATCAAAGCCTGCGCCAGCGCTACTCTTTTACGTTGGCCGCCGCTCAGGTTTTTTACCGGTTCATTTAAATGATGAAGATTTAATTTACCCAAAATCTGTTTAAGGCCGCTCTCAAAAGACCAGGCATTTGCTTCGGTTAATTCAGAAACCAATTCGCTTATTCTGCCTTCATTATGAATGTCTTCATCCAAAAGCATCTCATATTCTTTCACCAGCTTCACAACCGGATTATTAAGATTTAAAATATTATCCCAAATAGACCGTTCATTCTCAAACGCCGTTTCCTGCTGAAGCATAATTACTTTTACCTCTTTGTTTATCCAAATGGTTCCGGAATCGGCGGTTTCTTTTCCGGCGATGATTTTTAGTAGAGTAGATTTTCCACTTCCGTTACGTGCAACAAAAGCAACTTTATCGCCTTCTTCTATATAAAAGGTGATGTCTTCAAACAGTGTTCTTATTCCGAAAGATTTACTTAAATTCTCTATTGAGGCGTAATGCATAGCGTGCAAAGGTAAATTGGAAATTGTTTATCATTCAATTCGTTTAGAAATACTAATTGTGTTTGCAAAAATTAAAGGCGTCAATAAAAATATAAAGAATGCTAAAACCAAAACAAAAATCACTAATAAAAGTTGCTTTACTGTGTTAACTTTTAAAGATTTATACATTTTTAAAGCAAAAATTAATATTTACTTTTGCAAACTCTTTTAAAAAGGAAAATAAGCAATGCAAAAAGTAATATTAATTACCGGTGGCGCAGGTTTTATCGGATCACAACTTACCAGGTTATTTGTAAATAAATACCCGGGTTATCAAATTATAAACCTAGATAAACTTACTTATGCAGGCAATCTCGAAAATCTGACAGATATTGAAAATAAACCCAATTATACTTTTGTAAAAGGAGATATTGAGGATATGATTTTGGTAAAAAATTTATTTGAAAGATATCAATTTACCGGTGTAATACATTGTGCTGCCGAAAGCCACGTGGACCGTTCTATAACTGATCCTTTGGCATTTGTAAAAACCAATGTTTTGGGCACAGTTTCTTTATTGCAAGTGGCTAAGGAAGCCTGGAAAAATAATTATGAAGGAAAATTATTTTACCACATTTCTACTGATGAAGTTTATGGAAGCCTTGGCGAAGAAGGCTTTTTTACAGAAAAAACTTCATATGATCCACGCAGCCCGTATTCCGCATCCAAGGCTTCTTCAGATCATTTTGTAAAAGCATTTTATCATACTTATCATTTGCCGGTTATTGTTTCAAATTGCTCAAATAACTACGGCCCTTTTCATTTTCCGGAAAAATTAATTCCACTTTGCATTCATAATATTATCAACAATAAACCTTTACCTATTTATGGAAAAGGCGAAAACGTACGTGACTGGCTTTATGTAGAAGACCACGTTCGGGCAATTGATACTATTTTTCATAATGGCAAAATAGGAGAAACTTATAATATTGGCGGCCATAACGAATGGAAAAATATTGATATTATAAAAGAATTATGCAAGCAAATGGATCAAAAGCTTGGGCGAGAAGAAGGAACATCAGAAGAACTGATCACTTTTGTGAAAGACAGGGCTGGACACGATTTGCGGTATGCAATTGATGCAACGAAACTGAAAAATGAATTAGGTTGGAAACCATCTTTACAGTTTGAAGAAGGTTTGTCAAAAACGATAGACTGGTATTTAAATAACGAAGAATGGCTCAATGATGTAACGAGTGGAAATTACCTAAAATATTATGAGGAACAATACGGAGAAGGAAGGGTTTAGATGGTTTAGAGGAGGCTAGAAAATAAAAACTTTCAATCATTTATTGCTTTACTGTTGAAAGCCTAAATTCTAAAAATAATTTATTATGAAAATTTATTCATTTGAAAAACTGGAGGCATGGCAACACGCTAGAAGGCTATCTGTGTGGATTTATAAAATAACGAAAGATTTTCCTTCGGAAGAAAAATTTGGATTAATTAGTCAAATGAAACGTGCAGTTCTTGGAATTGGTTCAAATATTGCCGAAGGCACTTCAAGAATGACTTCAAAAGATCAGTCTCATTTTAGCACAATGGCGTACAGTGGATCAATTGAATTATTGAATCACCTAATACTTTCAAATGATCTTTTATTTCTAAATCAAAACGATTATTTGCAAGGCAGAAATTTAATTGAGAAGCAAACATTTTTAATTTCGCAGTTGCGGAAATCACAACAAAATATGAATAAGAAGCTTTAGTATTTAGAAATCATTTGAACTAACTAAACAATTCTAAACCGTTCTAATCCATCTAAACAAAACTAAATGAAAGGAATAATATTAGCAGGCGGCTCCGGTACAAGATTGTATCCCATCACACTTGGAATCAGTAAACAACTTATGCCGGTTTACGATAAGCCGATGATTTATTATCCACTTTCAACATTGATGCTGGCAGGAATTAAAGAAATCCTGATCATTACTACGCCGGAAGACCAAGAACAATTTAAACGTTTATTAGGAGATGGAAGCCAATGGGGATGTGAACTTCATTATGAAATTCAGAAAATACCAAACGGGCTTGCACAGGCTTTTGTCATTGGTGAAAAATTTATTGATAAAGATTCTGTGGCTTTGGTTCTTGGAGATAATATTTTTTATGGCAGCGGATTTTCTAACTTATTGCAGAAATCTGCCAACCCTGATGGGGCAATAATTTTTGCATACCCGGTAAGCGACCCTGAAAGATATGGTGTGGTTGAGTTTGATAAAAATAATATAGCAATAAGCATTGAAGAAAAACCAAAGGAACCAAAATCTAATTATGCAGTCCCCGGGTTGTATTTTTATGATAATTCAGTTGTTGAAATTGCAAAAAATATCGCTCCTTCTGCAAGAGGCGAATATGAAATTACAGATGTAAACCGTCGGTATTTAGAAGATAAAAAATTAAAAGTTGCTGTACTGAACCGTGGTTTTGCATGGCTTGATACCGGAACATTTGATTCACTCCATGACGCAACCGAATTTGTAAGAGTAATCGAAAAACGCCAGGGTTTTAAAATCGGCTGCCTGGAGGAAATAGCCTACCGAATGCATTTCATTAACGAAGAAAAGTTATTAGTTTTGGCAAAAAAATTTGCAAAAAGTGGTTATGGGGATTATTTAAAAACTGTAGTAAAATAAAATTGGTATGAATTATTATGCACATCCTTCTGCCATCATTGATGACAATTGCACAATCGGGGAAGGGACCAAAATCTGGCATTTTAGCCATGTGATGACTGGTGCAGTAATCGGTAATAATTGCAACCTCGGGCAGAATGTAGTTGTTTCTCCAAAAGTAGTTTTAGGAAATAATGTAAGGGTTCAAAATAATGTAAGTATTTACGAAGGCGTTATTTGTGAAGATGATGTTTTTTTAGGCCCGAGCATGGTATTAACCAATGTTATTAATCCAAGAAGTGCTGTAAGCCGAAAAGACCAATATAAAAAAACATTGATTAAAAAAGGAGCAAGCATTGGTGCAAATGCTACAATTGTTTGCGGAAACACGATTGGTGAATTTGCGTTTATTGGTGCCGGAGCCGTTGTTACCAAAGAAGTTCCGGCTTTTGCATTAATTGTTGGGAACCCAGGCAGGCAAAAAGGCTGGATGAGTGAATATGGCCACAAACTGATTTTTAATTCTGAAAATATTGCCATTTGCCCTGAAAGTAACCAGGAATATTCTTTAGAAAATAACATAGTTAAAAGAATAAAATAATTTTTTGGTTATTGGGCAAAATAAAAATTGTGAAAAAAAGTTTGTTTACTGGAAATAGGTGATGATTTACTAAAATATAAATGATAGAATGAAAAATTTTGCATTAATAGGAGCGGGCGGATATATAGCACCAAGGCACATGAAGGCCATAAAAGATACTGGCAATAAACTAATAGCCGCTCTTGATAGAAATGATTCTGTTGGAATATTGGATAGCTATTTTCCTGAAGCAGACTTTTTCACTGAGTTTGAGCGATTCGACCGGCACATTGAAAAATTAAAACGTAAAGGAATAAAAACTGATTACGTAAGTGTTTGCAGCCCTAATTACTTACATGATTCACATATTCGTTTTGGTTTACGTGTAGGCGCAAACGTTATATGTGAAAAACCTGTTGTGCTAAATCCGTGGAATATCGAAGCCTTGTCAGAAATAGAAAAAGAGACAGGCAATAAAATATTTACTATTTTACAATTAAGGTTGCATCCGGCAATTATTGCTTTAAAAGAGAAAATTGCAAGCGGGCCAAAAGATAAAAAACACCAGATAAATTTGGATTATATTACCAGCCGTGGCCATTGGTACTATGCAAGCTGGAAAGGGGATATTCAAAAAAGTGGCGGAATCGCAACGAATATTGGTGTTCATTTTTTTGATATGCTAATGTGGATATTTGGTGATGTAAAAGAAAATATCATTCATGAACATTCATCTGATACCGCTTCGGGGATTTTAGAATTAGAAAAAGCTTCTGTTACCTGGAGGTTGAGTATTGATTACAACAATTTACCTGACGGAATTAAAAAAGCAGGAAAGCGGACCTACAGAACTTTAAACATTGATGGGGAATCTATTGAGTTCAGTGATGGTTTTACAGAACTTCATTCAAAATCCTACGAACAAATTTTAGCCGGCAAAGGTTTCCCATTAATGGAAACAAAGCGGTCAATAGAATTGGTGCATGACATCAGGAATTTTAAAAAATAGAACTTAAGTTTCTTTATAGTAAAGCAACAAATAGTTACTATTTTCAATTTAGGAGACGTACATTCAACTTATTCTTTAGGCTATATTTGCTACATTTATTGCAGGTAACGTAACTAATTTTTCTAAATTTAGTACTATAAATGAAAGTTGTAATTCTCGCAGGTGGTTTAGGAACAAGAATATCAGAAGAATCTCATCTAAAGCCAAAACCTATGATTGAAATAGGCGGCAAACCAATCCTTTGGCACATTATGAAAAATTATTCCCATTATGGGTTTAATGATTTTGTGATCTGCTGTGGATACAAGGGTTACCTTATCAAAGAATATTTCCTGAATTATTTTTTATACAATTCTGATATAACTGTTGAACTTAAAAACAATAAAGTTGATGTCCATTTTGCCAATACGGAATCTTTTAATGTAACCCTTGTTGACACAGGAATTCAAACGAACACGGCCGGAAGGATAAAAAAAATTGAAAAATATGTATCGGGCGAAACTTTTATGCTCACTTATGGTGATGGCGTTTCTGATATTAATATCAAAGAACTACTGGCATTCCATCAATCACATGGCAAACTGGCAACCTTAACTTCTATTCAGCTACCAACCCGTTTTGGTACTATTGAAACCGATCAAACATCCATCATAAAAAATTTTAAAGAAAAACCAAACGATAAAGATATTTGGATTAACGGAGGATATTTTGTCTTAGAACCCGGGTTATTTAATTATTTAAAAGATGAAATGGAAGAGGTTCAATTCGAAAAAGGGCCAATGGAAAATATTGCCAATGACCAACAACTTGTAGCCTATAAACACAAAGGATTTTGGAAATGTATGGACGCTATGCGTGATAAAATAGAACTGGAACAGCTTTGGGAAAATAATCAGGCTAAATGGAAAACGTGGTAGCTCAAAATTTTATTTTTGAATCTTTCCGTAATAAAAAAGTTTTTATTACAGGCCACACTGGCTTCAAGGGAAGTTGGTTAATGTCTATTGTTAAAAAATTGGGGGCTGAAATAAAAGGATTTTCTTTAAATCCTGTTGATTCAAAAAATTTATTTTCAATTCTTAACAACGATGGGTTACTCTGCGAATCCGTAATACATGATATCAGAGATGAAAATAAACTCCAGGAAGAAATAATCAATTTTGGGCCAGATTTTATTTTTCATTTGGCGGCTCAGCCGCTTGTCCGTTATTCTTATCAATATCCATTAGAGACTTTTCAGGTAAATATAGTGGGTACTGCAAATGTTTTAAATGCCTTACGGCAACTTTCTAAGAAATGTGCGGTAATAATAATTACTTCTGATAAAGTTTATAAAAACGTAGAACAGGATTATGCTTACAAAGAAGATGATAGGTTAGGAGGGTATGACCCATATAGCGCAAGTAAAGCTGCAGCAGAAATAGTAATTGATTCTTATAGAAGTTCGTATTTTAATATTGAAAATGCGGTGAAACCAAATATTGCTATATCATCTGCCCGGGCTGGAAATGTTATTGGTGGCGGAGATTGGGCAAAAGACCGAATAATTCCTGATATTATAAATGCGCTCGAAAA